>Ga0326597_10000764_pt1 | contig 55097 bp, 46 predicted proteins | sample RVTome_12_FD_203789 | JGI IMG/M metagenome (GOLD analysis project Ga0326597, IMG submission 203789) | Soil microbial communities from uranium-contaminated site in the Upper Colorado River Basin, Wyoming, United States - RVT100D185 | ecosystem: Environmental > Terrestrial > Soil > Contaminated >... | reverse complement strand
CAGGTGGTGGTGGCGGATGTTGCCTGCGGTGCCGAACTGGACAAGCACTGCGCGGACTTCACACCCCAGACCGGCGCCGGCGACATGGCCCTGATCCAGTACACCTCCGGCACCACGCGCGAGCTGCCCGATGCGGTGCGCCATGCCCATCGCGCCGTGGTCACGGTGGCCATCTCGGCCCTGTACGCCACGGGTGTGCGGCCGGGTGACAACTACGCCTGTCCTTCCTCGCCGGCCTGGGGCCATGGCCTGGCACACGGTACGCTGGGGCCGCTGGGGCTGGGCGTGAACATCGCCAGCTATCAGGGCAGGTTCGATCCGGTGCGCATGCTGCAAGTGCTCCAGGACTACGAGATCACCAACCTCTCCGCGGCGGCCACGCACTACCGCATGATGAAAAACTCGGGTGCGGCGGACAACTACCGCTACCACCTGCGCAAGGCGACCTTTACCGGCGAGCCCATCGACACGGCCACGGCGGAGTTCTGCGAGGCCACCTTCGGCCTGCCCATCCGTTCCATCTACGGCACGACGGAGGTGGGTGTGGTGCTGGTCAACTACCCCGGTGCCGACGACATCAAGGTCAAGCGCGGCTCCCTGGGCAAGCCCGTGCCGGGGGTGGAACTGGCCATTCTGGACGCGGAAGGCAAGCCCTGTGCGCCGGGGCAGGTGGGCGAGCTGATGGTACACCGGCGGGACGACTGGTTCCCCACCAAGGACCGCGCGCACCTGGACGAGGAGGGCTACTTCTACCATGACGGTCGGGCCGACGACGTGATCATCTCCGCCGGGTACACCATGGGTGCCGTGGAGATCGAGGACGTGCTGCTCAAGCACGACGACGTGCGGGAGGCCGCCGTGATCGGCGTGCCGGACGAGGCGCGGGGACACGTGGTCAAGGCCTTCATCATCACCGACCGCCCCGGCGACGATGCATTCGTCAAGGAATTGCAGGACTTCACCCGCGAGCGCCTGAGCCAGCACGAATATCCCCGCGTGGTGGAATTCACCACCGAGCTGCCCAAGACCCCCGCGGGCAAGGTCAACCGCAAGAAGCTGCGCGATCTGGAAGCCTCCCGCCGCGAAGGCAAGCGCACCTGAGCGCGGGGCCGCGTTCCCCAGGGAAGGTTGCGCGGCACCTTGTCTCGCAGGGCGCGGCCGATCCCCCGTGGCTTTATGTGGTGGGGCGCTTGCGCATCAGGTACACGTGCTCCCCCTCCAGCACCAGCTCCCGCCGCTGGTTGTGCAGCTCGGCGCGCAGCCGCAGGATGCCCGTGGTGCGTCTGGGGGCCACCTGGGCCACGGTGAGCGTGGGGTGGATCGTATCGCCGATGAACACCGGGCCGGTGAAGCGCGCCGACTGCTCCAGGAAGGCGATCATGCTCTCGTGGACATGCCCGGCCAGCTCCGAGGCGCCCAGGCAGGTCTGGGCCATGTTGAGCAGCCCATGGGAAAGCCGCTCGGGCCAGCCGTGGGCCTTGCAGTATTCCAGGTCGTAGTGCAAGGGATGGTTGTCCCCCGTCAGTCCGGCAAAGAACAGGAAGTGGGCCTCGGTGATCGTCTTGGATGGGCTGCGGAACACCGCGCCGATCTTCATGTCTTCCAGGTAGTACTGCTCGCTCATCCCATTCTCCGTTTCGTCGCCGACAATGCCGGTGCGCCCGGCGGCGTCTCGTGGCCGGGGACTTTTCCGGTGCTTGCCGATGTGCCATGCATGGGGCGGTGCCCGGGGCGCCGCTGTCGCTGCCGCACCATAACCTTGTCGCGAAGGGAGACGCCATGGAGATTCTGCAACCGGCCCACATGCCCCGCCCCGCGGGCTTTTCGCCCGGCACCGCCGCCCGCGGCCGCACGGTGTTCGTCGCGGGCCAGATCGGTAGTGTGCCCGGCGGCGGGCTGGTGCCGGGGGGCTTCGCGGCACAGGCCCGCCAGGCCCTGCAAAACATCGTGGACGTGCTGGCCGCCGGTGGTGCGCGCCCGGCGCACATCTGCCGGATGACCTGGTTCGTGACCGACATGCAGGAATACGTGGCGGCCCGGCGCGAGCTGGGCGCGGCCTATCGCGAGGTGATCGGCGCGCACTACCCGGCCATGAGTGTCTACGGCACGACGGGGCTGCTCAATCCCGACGCCAAGCTGGAGGTGGAGGTCACGGCGGTCGTGCCGGACTAGGCTGTGTGCGGGACGTCCTCGCGCTGCCTTTTCGCGTGCCGCGAGACGCAGCCTGTGGCCGCGCCTCAGCAACGTGACACGTCGTCATCCCGTGATCTTCCTGAGCCGTGTCCCGGAGGAAAATGCCGCAGGCATCCGTCGCGAAGGGCACGGCGGGCTCAGTTCCGTGTTTTCAGACACCGTCCACGTCCCACTATCCCAGCCGAGCAGCGCCGGGGGCGGGCTGGGCGCGGCCGGGTGCGCGGTGGGCCATCCAGGCGGCCAACGCATCGCGCTGGGCGGGCGTCAGGCGCAGCCCCAGCTTGCTGCGGCGCCACAGCACGTCGTCCGCGCCGGCGGCCCATTCCCGCTCGATCAGGTAGTCCACCTCCCGCTCGTGCAGCCCGGCACCGAAGTCCCGGCCCAGTTCCGCCGGGCTGCGCGCACCGTCCAGCAGGGTGTGGGTCAGCGTACCGTAGGCGCCGGCCAGCCGGGCAGCCAGGGCCGGCGCCAGCCACGGATACTGGCGTTGCAGGCCGGCGCGGAACAGCGCCATGTCCCCATGGGGCACGTCGCCGCCGGGCAGGGGCAGTGTGCCGCTCCAGGCAGGGCCCATGTGCGGTAGCCAGGGGCGCAGCTTTTCCAGCACATGGCCGGCCACCTCCCGGTAGCCGGTCAGCTTGCCGCCGATGATGCTCAGCAGGGGCGCGCCGTCCCGGTCGTGGCCCACCTCGATGGGCAGCACATACTCGCGGCTGGCCGCGGCGGGATTCTCCGCGTCCGCGTCAGCCAGGTGGCGAATCCCCGCGAAGCGCCACACGGCATCGCCGGGTGTGATGGCCTTGGCGAAATAGCGGTTCACCACGGCGCACAGGTAGTCGGCCTCCGCGTCGTCCATGGCCACCGTGGCGGGATCGCCACCGCAGGGCACGTCCGTCGTGCCGATCAGGGAGAAGCCGTCGGCGAACGGCAGCACGAACACGATGCGCCGGTCCGTGTTCTGCAGAATGTAGCCATGGTCGCCGGGGTACAGGGCGGGCAGTACCAGATGGCTGCCCTTGACCAGGCGCACCGCCTGGGTGGCCGGGGTGAGCACGGTGGGCAGGCCATCCTTCATCCAGGGGCCCGTCGCATTCACCAGCACCCGCGCGCGCACCTCGTAGGCCGCGCCGGCGGGCTGGGGTTGCAGGGTGACCCGCCATTCCTCGCCCGCGCGGGTGGCTTCCACACAGCGCGTATGCGGACGCACCTGGGCGCCCCGGTCCGCCGCATCGCGCGCGCTCAGCACCACCAGCCGGGCATCGTCCGTGCGGCAGTCCGCATAGGTGAAGCCCCGTCCCCAGGCCGGTTGCAGGGGCTCACCCAGGGGGCTGCGGGTCAGCCGCACCCCATGGGAGCCTTCCAGGCGCTGCCGCCGACTCAGGTTGTCGTAGAGCAGCAGCCCCGCGCGCACTTGCCACCAGGGGCGCAGGCCGGGGTCGTGGGGCATCACGATGCGCAGGGGGCGCACCAGGTGCGGGGCCATGGACATCAGCACCTCCCGCTCCGCCAGCGCCTCACGCACCAGGCGGAAGGCGTATTGCTCCAGGTAGCGCAGGCCGCCATGGATGAGCTTGCTGCTGGCCGAGGAGGTGCCGGCGGCCAGGTCGCCCTGCTCACACAGCAGGACCGACAGGCCCCGGCCCACCGCGTCGCGGGCCACCCCGACGCCGTTGATGCCGCCGCCCACGATGAGCAGGTCCACCGATTCCATTGGGATTGTCATGCCGCTCCGCGATAGAGTGGGCGGTGATCCGGCTGACGCGCCGGATCCCGCGCATAGCACCAGAATATACGGAAATTTCGCGCCTGCAACGGAGGGAGGCATGTCCGACAGCGCCCTGTCCCCGAGTGTCGAGCCCATGGCCGTCTTTGCCCATCGGGGCAACCGGATCGCCGCACCGGAGAACACCCTGGCCGCATTCCGCGCCGTGGCGGCGACGGGCGCCGACGGCGTCGAGTTCGACGTGCAACTCAGCGCCGACGGCGAGCCGGTGGTGATTCATGACGAGACGCTGGCGCGCACGACGGACGGCACGGGCGCCGTGGGCGAGCATTCCCTGGCCGCCTTGCGGGCGCTGGATGCGGGGCGCTGGTTTGGCGAGGCCTTCGCGGGCGAGCGTCTGCCCACCCTGGCGGAAGTGCTGGATGTGTTCCGGCGTGACGCGCTGATCCTGAATGTGGAACTGAAGACTTCCATCGTGCCCTATCCGGGGCTCGTGCCCGCCGTGCTGGCCGCGTTGCGCAATGCCGGGATGGAAGCGCGCGCGGTGCTCTCGTCCTTCAACCATTACACGCTGCTGGAGGCGGCACGGCTGGCCCCGGAGATTCCCCGGGCGGCCCTGTTCAGCGATGTGACCATTGCGCCGTGGGACTATGCCCGGCAGCACGGGTTCGGCGCGGTGCATCCGGAGCGCCATGGCTGCGACGCCGCCCTGATTCGCGGCTGCCACGCGGCCGGGCTGGCCGTGCGCACCTACACGGTCAACGACACCGCCGAGGCGCAGCGCCTGATGGCCCTGGGGGTGGATGGCATCTTCACCGACGATCCCGCGGCGCTGGTGCCGCTGGTCCGGCAGCAACGGGCGCGCGCCTAGCCGCCGGATGCGATGCGCCGCGCCATGCGCCGCCATCTTGCCGCAGCGCCGGCGCATCGGGGCGGGCGAGGGGGCTTGCTGCTTTGCGGCAGTTGCCGTTCGCGGTGCTACCCAGGTGGCTTAGACCGCTTCGGCCGCGCGCAGGGCGCGGATGTCGTCGGCCGAATAGCCCAGCTCGGCCAGAATCTCGTCGGTGTGCTCGCCCAGCTCGGCTGCCGCCGTGCGCACGCCGCCGGGGGTGCGCGAGAGGCGGTAGGGGGAATTGAGCAGCTCCAGCTCGCCCAGCGCCGGGGAGGTCACCTTGGCCGTGGTGCCCAGGTGCCGCACCTGCTCGTTGGAGAAGACCTCCTCCATGTTGAAGATGGGCCCGCAGGGCACCCCGGCGGCATTCAGCCGTTCCACGATGTCCGCCGTGGCCCAGCCCAGCAGGGGCTTCTGGAGGGCCGCATTGAGTTCCTTGCGGTTCCTGGAGCGGTCCCGCGGCTCGGCGAAGCGGGGATCGTCCACCAGTTCCGGCACACCCAGCTCCGCGCACAGGATGCGGTACATGCGCTGGCCCGAGGCGGCGATGTTAATATGCCCGTCCTTGGTCTGAAAGACGCCGGTGGGAATATGCGTCGGGTGGTCGTTGCCGGCCTGGGGCGGCACCCGCTTGTCGATCAGCCAGCGGGTGGCCTGGAAATCCAGCATGCCGATCATGGCCTGGAGCAGGCTGGTGTGCACCCATTGGCCCTGGCCCGATTTTTCCCGCTCCAGCAGGGCGACCAGGATGCCCTGGGCCAGGTACATGCCCGCGGTCAGGTCCGCTACGGGAATGCCCACGCGCATGGGCCCCGCCCCGGGCTCGCCGGTGATGGACATCAGCCCGCCCATGCCCTGGGCGATCTGGTCGTAGCCGGGCCGGTTGGCATAGGGCCCGTCCTGGCCGAAGCCGGAAATGCTGCCGTAGACCAGCCGCGGGTTGATGGCGCTCAGCGCCTCGTAGTCGATGCCCAGGCGGCGCTTTACGTCAGGGCGGTAGTTTTCCACGATCACGTCCGCGCGGGCGGCCAGCTTCTTGAGCACCTCCACGCCCCGGTCGCTCTTCAGATTGAGCGTCATGGAGCGCTTGTTGCGGTGCAGGTTCTGAAAGTCGGAGCCATGGCGCCCGAAGTCCTGGTCCAGGTCCTCCCGTGCCTCCACCTGAATCACGTTGGCGCCCATGTCGGCGAGCTGGCGCACACAGGTGGGGCCCGAACGGGCGCGGGTCAGGTCAATCACGGTATAGTCGGCCAGGGGCAGGCTCATGGCTCTCATCGTCGGAAGGAGGGTTGTGACGGGCGGGCGCGGCCCGTCGTCGCGGTCATCGGCTATCACAGTACAAATTGCCCTGAAAAATCAAGGCGCATGCGCGCTTCACAAGTGCCCCCAGTTTGCTTAGGGTGAGGCAGCCTCCGGGCATGAACCACGACACCGCCTGCGGCCCGTGTGCCGCCGCGACAGGAGAACAGGGGCCATGATCGATCTTGGTAGTGCCGCGCTCGCCGATGTCTCACAGTCCCTGCAGGCGCGGGAAGTGTCGGCGGCGGAGCTCGTGCGGGCCTATCTGGCGCGCATCGAGGCGTTGGAGCCGCGCATCAACAGCTACATCACCGTGCTGGGCGAGCAGGCCCTGGCGGCCGCCGCGGAGAGCGACCGGCGGCTGGCCGGCGGCGAGGCGCGCGGGCCGCTGGAGGGCGTGCCGCTGGCCGTGAAGGATCTGCTCGATGTGGTCGGCGCACCGACCAGCAACGGCATCGGCGCCTGGCGCGAGCGCATGGCTCGCAGCGACGCGGAAGTCGTGCGGCGCCTGAAGGCGGCCGGGGCCGTGATCCTGGGCAAGCTGAACATGCACGAGTGTGCCCTTGGCGGCACCAACGACAACCCCCACTTCGGCAAGTGCCGCAATCCCTGGCAGCCGGACTACGTGCCCGGCGGCTCCAGCGGCGGCTCGGGGGCCAGCGTGGCTGCCGGCCTGTGCGCGGGCAGCCTGGGCACGGACAACATGGGCTCGGTGCGCATTCCCGCGGCCTTCTGCGGCATCGCGGGGCTCAAGCCCACCAACGGCCTGGTGGGCATGGCGGGCATGGCCCAACTTTCCTGGAGCACGGCCACCATCGGCCCCATGTGCAAGGGCGTGGACGGGGTGGCGCTGCTGATGGGTGTGCTGGCCGGGGACGACCCCGGCTCCCCCTATTCCCGGCCGGCGCCCCAGCCTTTGGACTTTGTCTTGCCCGAGGCGCCCGGCATCAACGGCCTGCGCGTGGGCGTGCTGGAGGGATTGCTCGAGGAACCGCCCGAGGCCGACGTGGCCGCCGCCTTTGACGAGGCCCTGCGCCGTTTCGCCGACCTGGGGGCGGAGCTGCGGCCCCTGCAACTGCCGGAGATGCCCCGGGCGCGGCTGGAATGTCTGCTCATCATCGAGAGCGAGGGCGGCCAGGCCCTGGCGGAGCAGCTGGACGACCCCGCCCATCCGCTGAGCGAGCAGGTGCACAAGATGCTGGCCTATGGGCGCGGCATGCCGACCCGCAAGCTGGTGCAGGCGCACCACTATCAGTTCGTGCTGCGCAATCGGGTGGCGCGCCTGTGGCGCGAGGTGGACGTGCTGCTGGCCCCCGTGTCACCCCTGGCCCCGTTCCGTTTTGAGCAGGGCGAGCCGCCGCAGATGGCCGGCTATATGCCCCTGGCCAATTTGTGCGGTCTGCCCGGGTTGGCCGTGCCCATGGGTTTCAGCGGGGCCGGCCTGCCCATCGGGATGCAGATCGTGGGCGCGCCCTTCGCCGATGCGCAGGTGCTCGCCGTGGGGAAGGCTTACGAGACGACAACGGACTGGCATCTGCGCCAGGCGCCTCTGGCGCAGCTGGGCTAGCCGCCGGCTGCCGCGGCCAACGCTGTGTCGGGCAGCCATGCCGTCAACGACGCCTTGGGTTGGGGTGGCATCCGGTTGAGCGAGTGTGTTGTGAGGGACCCATGGGCCATGCACGGATGGCCAGGCAGCGGGCTTGGTGGTGAGTGAATGAACGCGAGGAAGACACGATGACAAACACATCCGCACCCAGGGCCGCCGCGCAGGACGAGCCCACCGCGCTCGCATTGCTGCGGCGGGAGGCCAAGACCGATGGCGTCGCCGACGACGACATGGTGCTGCAGTACGGCGAGCTGTTGGTGCGCTACGGGCCCGAGCGCTTCTTCGAGGATTTCGGTGCCGGCACGCTGTTGCAGTTCATCCGCGAGCGCTTCGACTTCGTCAACCGTGCGCGGCTGCATCCCTTTTCCCTGCAATTGACCGAGCTGGAACCGGCGAAGGGCGACAACCTGGAACCCAGCGCCGTGTTCGGCATCACCCTCGCCGATCGGCCGTTTCTCATCGACAGCCTGCAGGCCTATTTCCAGACCTACAACATTCCCATCCGGGCCATGATTCACCCGGTGCTGTCCATCCAGCGCGATGCGCAGGGGCTGATCGTGGGGGCGGCCGGGCACGGGAACGACCATGGCAACGAGGCGCACATCACCATCATCACCGCGCCCCTGCCCGAATCCCAGCGGCAGCCGATCCTGGAGTCCGTGCGGCTGATCCTGCAGGACGTGTGCTTCGCGGTGGATGACTTCGCGTCCATCATGGGCACGATGGAGGAGATCAAGGGCCTGGCCCGCCGGGACGAGGCGGCGGCATTCATTCCGCGCATCCTGGACTGGTTCGAGAGCAGCCACTTCGTGTTCACCGGGCTGATGCCGTTCGAGGAGAACGATGCCGGTGAATTGCGCCCCCAAAATGCAGCGGGGCTGGGCGTGTTCAACCCCAACCTGGAGCGGGCCACGCACCACGAGGCCCTGCACGCCCAGGGGATTCGCCTGTTGCGCGAGGCGGCGGGCGAGGCGCCCTTTCTGCTGGTGGAGGAGACGAACGTGCACAGCCTCGTGCATCGCCGCAACCGCCTTTCCGCCATCCTGGTTTCGCCCCAGGCGGCCGGCGCGGGACGCAAGGCGGCGGTGGTGCTGGGCATCTTCACCAATCGCTCCCTGCGCGAGGACGTGCTGACGATTCCCGTGGTGGCGGACAGCATTCGCGAGGTGCTGGCCGGGCAGCATGTGGCACCGGGCAGCCACAAGTACAAGGAAGTCGTCGACTTCTTCAACGGCATGCCGCGCTACGAGCTGTTCCGGCTGACCCGCGAGGCGCTGCGGGGCATCGTGCGTTTCCTGTGGGGCATCGTGGATCAGCCCCGGGTGGACGTGGTGCTGCTGGAGGAACCGGTGGAGAATCTGCTGCGCATCATGGTCGGCACGCCGGGTGCCGAGCTGGTGCCGCAAAAGCAGCGCCAGATCCGCGAGACCGTCGAGAGCATGTACAGCCGCACGGCGCAGAACATGTTCTCGGTGATGCTGGGCAACAGCGCCGTGCTGACCATCGTGTTTCAGGGCTACGCCAACTGGAAGGACAGCGTGGATGGGCCGGACACGGTGGGCACCGCCATCCGCGAATCCCTGCGCACCAAGGACGACCGGCTGCTGCGGCAGTGGCTGCGGCATCAGCAGGGTGCCGTGGAGGAGCGGCGGGCGCGCCTGCTGATGCAGGCCCTGCCCGAGGACTACAAGGTGGGGCACGCCGACTGGGAGGTGATGACCGACCTGGATCACCTGGAGCGGCTGCTGCGGGAGCAGGAACCGCAGTTTCAGCTGCGTCCCGCCAACCAAGGCGAGGGCTTCTATGTGGTGCTGTACGTCCATGAGCGGGTCTCCCTGAGCCGCATCATGCCGTTGCTGTCCAACCTGCGCTTGCACGTGGTGGAGGAGAAGAGCTACGTGGTCGATCTGCCGGAACGGCCGGCCCATGTACACACCTTCCACGTACAGCCGCCGGCGGCCTTTCCCCTGGAGCCGGAACGCCATGAGCCCCTGCTGCGGGATCTGATCTTCACGGTGCTGCTGCAGGATCTGGATCATGATCCGCTCATCGCGCTGCTGGTGACCTGCGGTTTCTCCTGGCGTCAGGTGAACCTGCTGTGCCTGTACCGCAACTACCTGATGCAGATCGGCACGGTGTACACGCGCAACACGATCAACGAGACGCTGATCCATCGCCATCGCGTGACCGCTGCCCTGTTCGGCATGTTCGATGCGCGCTTCAACCCGGAACGCGACAATCCGGCGGAAGCGGAGCAGGCGGAATCCCTGCTCGACGACGAGGAACGGGAGGTGGACAACCTCACCGAGGACCGCATTCTCAAGGCCATCCGCAACCTGCTGCATGCCACCATGCGCACCAACTTCTACGCGGACGAGGAAGAGCCGGTCATCGCCGTCAAGCTGCGCAGCGGCGATATCGAGGCATTGCCCCGGCCGCGGCCGCTGTTCGAGATCTATGTCTACGGCCCGGTGATGGAAGGGGTGCACCTGCGCGGCGACCGCATCGCACGGGGTGGCATCCGCTACAGCGACCGGCCTGACGACTTCCGTACGGAAGTGCTGGGGCTGATGGCCACCCAAATGAAGAAGAACGCGCTCATCGTGCCGCTGGGCTCCAAGGGCGGATTCGTCGTGACCAACCTGCGGCCCTACGGGGGCGACGTGCGGGCGGCGGGCGACGGGCAGTACCCCCTGTACATCCGTGCGCTGCTCAGTGTGACGGACAATCTGGTGCAGGGCGTGGTGCAGCCGCCGGAGCGGGTGGTGCGCTACGACGAGGACGACCCGTACCTGGTGGTCGCGGCGGACAAAGGCACGGCCCATCTGTCCGACACGGCCAATGCCACGGCCCACGCGATGGGCTTCTGGCTGGACGATGCCTTCGCCTCCGGCGGCTCCCATGGCTATGACCACAAGAAGGTGGGCATCACGGCCCGGGGGGCCTGGGAATCGGTGAAGCGCCATTTCTGGGAATTGGGCACCGACATCCAGTCAGAGCCGGTACGGGTGGTGGGCATCGGCGACATGAGTGGCGACGTGTTCGGCAATGGGATGCTGCTTTCCCGGCATCTGAAGCTGGTGGGCGCCTTTGACCATCGCAACATCTTCATCGATCCCGATCCGGATCCCGCCGCGTCCTATGCCGAGCGGGAGCGCATGTTCCAGCTCCCGCGCAGCAGCTGGATGGATTACGACCAGACCACGCTCAGCGCCGGCGGCGGCATCTACCCACGCAACGCCAAGGAGATTCGTCTGTCCGGGCAGGCACGGCAGATGCTGGGCATCGCGGAGGAGACCCTGAGCGGTGAGGAGCTGATTCAGGCCCTGCTCTGCCTGGACGTGGATCTGCTGTGGAACGGGGGCATCGGCACCTACATCAAGTCCGCCTCGGAGACCAACGCGGATGTGGGCGACCCCAACAACAATGCGGTGCGCATCAATGCCGCGGACTGCCGGGCAAGGGTGATTGGCGAGGGCGGCAATCTGGGGCTCACCCAACAGGCACGCATCGAGCTGGACCTGCGCGGCTGCATCCTCATCTCCGATGCGGTGGACAATGCGGGCGGCGTGAACATGTCCGATCACGAGGTGAACCTGAAGATTCTCCTCGGCCGCCTCATGGAAGCGGGTACGCTCAAGGACTACGACGCGCGCAACGCCCTGCTGGCGGCGCTGGAGCCTGCCGTGACCGATGCCGTGCTGCGGGCCAACTTCCGCCAGGTGCTGGTGATCTCCATGGATCGCCGGCGTACCCAGAGCAACGTGAACACCTTCATCCGGCTGGTGGACCAACTGGCCATCCAGGGCAGCATGGATCGCCGGACGGAAGCCATCCCCGGCGCGCAGCGTTTTCAGCAGTTCCAGACCGACGGGGTGGGCATTCCGCGACCCGTGCTCTCGGTGCTGCTCTCCTACGCCAAGATGCTGCTCTACCGGCGATTGGTGGAAGACGACGTGATGGACGAGGCCCTGTTCTCGCCCCTGTTCGGCGAATACTTCCCCCGGCAGCTACGGGAGCAGTACAACCTGGACAGCCTGGAGCATCCACTGCGCCGCAATATCATCGCCACGATGGTGACCAATCGGGTGATCGACCAGGCCGGCATGACCTTTGTCGCCGAGACGGCGAGCCTGACCGGGGCCTCCTGGCCCGACGTGGTCAAGTCCTACCTGATTGCCGACATGGCCCTGGAAGGGCCCAAGTTCCGCGAGGCGATCTATGCCCAGGCCAGCGTGATGCCGGCCGAGCAGCAGTATGACCTGCTGATGCAGGTCGAATGGGTGCTGGGCGAAATGGCCCGCTGGCTGCTCTTGGTCGGCGCGGGTCAGGAGGGCACCGGCGCCCTCTCCGTGGGGGCCCTGCACGATGCGCTGAAGACCTATATCCAGGCCCTGCCCAAGCTGCTCAGCCCGGAGGAATGTCAGGCGATGGCGGAAACGACCGAGGATCTGGCGCAGTGGCAGCTCGCCGGGGATGCGCGGGCGCTGGCCGGTGTGCTGCCCCAACTGGGGGGCTTCCTTTCCGTGCATCGGCTGACCCAGGGCGACGGGCTGCCCCTGGCCGAAGCCCATCCGCTCGTGCATGAGGTCAACCAGCGGCTCGGCCTGACCCGCCTGTCCAATGCCCTGGGGTCTGCGCAGTTCAGCGACCAGTGGCAGAAGCAGCTGGGCGACCGGCAGCGCTGCATTGTCGATCTGGCACGGGAGGACAAGCTGGACGACGTGCTGCATCACCGCCGGGGCGGTACGCCGCCCACGGCCTGGGTCGATGCGTACCTGGAAACCCGCGCGGTCGCCTGGAAGCGGTACCAGGACACCCTGCAAGCCATGTTCAGCGCGGAGGGCGTGAGCCTGGTGGCGATGGCCGTGGCTGTGGGGCAGTTGGAGACGTTATAGTCCCCCTGGAGGACGGGGCGGCGGCCTGGGCCCGCTTGGCCCCGTGTCGCCGTCCGCCGAGGCGCCAGATGCAGTGTTGCCAGTTGCCGTGGTGCCAAGTGCGGTGCCGCTAAATGCAGTGGCGCCAAACGCAGTGCCGCCAAATGCGGTGGCGCCAACCGTGAGGGCGGCCGGGTAATGCCGTCTCCGCAAATGACCCATCCACGAGGAGCACGCCATGGACAACCACATCTATCGTCTGACGGAGATCATCGGGTCCTCCGCGAATACCATCGATGAGGCAATCAACAATGCCATTGAAACCGCGTCGGGCACGCTGCGCAACATGAGCTGGTTCGAGGTGACGGAGATTCGCGGGGACATCCGCGACGGCAAGGTGAGCCACTTCCAGGTCAGCCTCAAGGTGGGCTTCCGCTACGAGCGCGAGTAGCGCCGGGCATCCGCCGGAAGACATGGCCCCGAAAGACATGGCCCCGAAAGACATGGCCAGGCATGTGCGGGCAACAGGGCCATGGGGGCGAGGCCCGGCGTCGGGGCAACCCACGCCCCTGGCAACGATATGCCGCCCCGCCCGGGGGTCAGCCGCCGATGCCATCCGTATTGAGAAATGCGGCCATGGACTGCAGGTCCTCCTGCAGGTCCTCCACCATGTGCTGCAGCGCATTGCGCAGGGACAGGATACCCGCCACGGTGCGCCCGTCCTCGCTGATCGGGACGTGGCGGATATGCTTGTCCAGCATGATCCGCAGCACATCCCGGCATGGCGTATCCGCGGGCACGGTGATCGCCGGGGACGTCATCACATCCGCGATGCGCGTGGTCGCCGGGCTCAGCCCGGGGTGCACGACCTTGTGAATCAGGTCCCGCGCGGTGAACACGCCGACCAGGGTATCGCCGTCAACGACGGCAACGGCGCCGACCTTCTTGGGGACGGTCAGGTCGATGGCCCGTTGCACCATGTCGCTGGGCGCGACCGTCAAGGGTGGGACATGGGCAATCTGCAGCAGGTTCATGGGGCACCTCCCCTCGTGGAACGCGCCGGGGCGCATGGATGGATGCGGGGGGATCACATGTCCCCAGGATAGGTTAGCCCCGTGGGTAAGTCCACAGAACGCGCGACATGCGCTGCGGCCCTGCGGCCAAGCCCCGCCGCCGCCGATCAGGCCCAGGGCGGCGCCTGTCCCCAGCGCTCGAAGAAGGTGGTCTCGGCGGTGGGCAGGCGCGTGTTGGGGCCGAAGCGTCCGCGCGGGTAGCCCATGGGAATGCAGGCCATGATCTGCACCGTCTCGGGAATCTCCAGCAGGGCATGCACCCGCGCATCCACCTTCGCATGCAGCGTGGTCAAGGTGGAGCCGATGCCCAGGGCCCGGCCGGCCAGCATCAGGTTCTGCACCAGGGTAAACACGGAATTGCCCGGCGTACCCTTGCCGGCGCAGGCGAGCACGATCAGCGGCGCCTGGCCGATCTCGTTGGCCAGGCCCATGGCGGAGCGGTAGGTCTTCTCCTCCGGCGGGATGTCCTCCGGGCCGCGCCAGCCGAACTGATCCCGCCGCTTGGCCCACCAGGCCTCGTGATACAACTCACCAAAGCGGCGGATCGTCTCCCGGTCGGTCAGCACCAGGAAGCGCGCGGGTTGCATGTTGCCCCCGTTGGGCGCCTTCACGGCCGCTTCAATCATGGTGCGGATGTCCGCGTCCGGAATCGGGTCGGGCCGCAGCTTGCGGATCGCCCGTTGGGTGGACATGGCGTCGCCGATGGGCATGGTCAGCCGTTCCTGGTGTGTCATGGGCTCCTCCCGAGGGTGTACGGTGCGCGGCGTCCACCGCCGCGCGTGTCGCGGGGGCGGGAAATGTGTCAGCATTATGCGCACCTCGGCGACCGGGGTAAACCTCCACGGACAGCCGTTCCCGCAGGCACCGCCGGTGCGGCGCAACGGATCATGCAATCAGTCAGGCAAGGGTGACGATGAATTGGCAGATTGGTTTCTATCTGGCGTTGGCGGTCATCATCGGTGGCCTGGGCGGCATTCACGTGCCCATCAACGGGGCCCTCGGTGCCCGCATCCAGTCTGCCCTCGTGGCGACCTTCACCTTCTATGGTGTCGGCTTTTTCCTGATCGGCATGGTCTGTCTGGTCACCTGGGATCGCAATGCCTTCGCGGCCCTGCTGGAGGTCCCCCGCTGGTACTTCGTGGCCGGGGTGATCAGCGTGATCGTGGTGGGTACCAGCACGTTCCTCATTCCGCGGATCGGCGCGGTCAACCTGTTCGTGATCGTCGTCGCCGCCCAGATGACTGTGCGCATGACCATCTCCCACTTCGGGTGGCTCGAATCGCCCATCTCTCCCATCTCCTGGGTCAAGCTCGCCGGCGGCCTGATGCTGATCGCCGGGGCCGTGCTGGTGGTGCGGGACTAGCCCGCGGCCAGGGCGGAACCCTGGGGAGGCCGCGTCGTTATCAAGGGTGGAGGACGGATGCCCATGGAGCGGGTGTCGCTGTCCCAAAGCCTTCCCTTCCACCCGCAGTGGCTGCATGTCGGATGCCATCGAGATTCTGATCGTCGATACCGACAGGGCGTCCTGGCGGGTGCTGTTTGCTGCCGTGGAAGCCCATGGGGCCTGGCCGCTCCGGCTGGTGTGCGCGGCAGACCCGGCACAAGCCCGCGAATGTCTGAGACAGGCGCTGCCGGCGCTGGTGATCGTCCCGCTGGACTCCGCCGATGACCCGCGGCTGGTTCTGCTGCGCGAGATCGCGGAGCAGGCCGGGGCACCCGCTGTGCTGGCCGTCACGCCGCCGGGGGAGCGGGTATGCGTGACCGCGGTGCGTTTTGCCGGCGTGAGCGACTATGTGCCCCGCGACGAACTGACGCCCGCCGCCCTGGAGCGCAGCCTGCTGCATCTGGCGCGGCAACGGGGCGAGCAGGCACGCACCGCCGACCTGCTGGCGGCCGTCACGGCCACGGTGCCGCACCTGCTCGTCGTGTGGGATGCGCGGGAGCGGGTGCTGGCGTGCAGCCGGGCGATGCTGGCACCGGAAGACGCGGACGCGCCACGCCGTGAGCTGCCGACCCTGGAGGCCCTGACCGGCATGCCGGAGACCCTGTTGCGGGCGATCCGCGCCACGGCCCGCCCGCTGTGGCGCGGTACACGGCGGGAGATCAGCGCCGATTCCCGCATCAGCGATCTGGCCGGTTTGCGGCGGCGCGTATCTCTCGTGCAGACATCCGTCACGGACGAACGGGGCGAGGTGCACGCCGTGGTGACCCATGCCGAGGATCGCAGCGACCAAGAGGCCATCGAAACCCGGCTGGAGCAGGCAGGGCGCCTGGAGGCGATGGGCGCCATGACCGCCGGCATCGCCCATGATTTCAACAACCTGCTCACCATCATGCGGGCCAATCTGGAACTGCTGGAAGGGGCCCTGGACGGTCAGGCGGACCTGCTGCAATACGTGGAAAACGCGCTGGGCTACTGCGAGCGCGGCGCCTCGCTCAACCGCAAGCTGCAGTCATTCTCGCCCCGCTGGACGCCCGGGTCCGTGCGGGGCACCCTGCTCGCGGAGAATATCGCCGCCGTGGCCGCGATGATCGGTCACGCGCTGGGGCCGCGCCATGCGATTCGCTGCGACGTGGAGCCCATGTTGTGGCAGGCGCGCGTCAATGGCCACGAGTTCGACAACGCCATCATCAACCTGCTGATCAATGCGCGGGATGCCCTGCCGGAAGGTGGCGTCATCACCATCGAGGCGCGCAATGTGGCCCAGCCGCCCGTGCGCATTGCCGGGCAGCGGGCGGCCCGTGTGCCGTGCGTGGCCGTGACCGTGGCCGATCCGGGGGCGGGCATGCCCCCGGCCATTCGCCTGAAGGCCACCGAGCCCTTCTTCACCACCAAGCCACCGGGCAAGGGCACCGGCCTGGGGCTGAGCATGGTCAAGAGGTTCGTGACGGACAGCGCCGGGTGGCTGGACATCGACAGCTCGCCGGCGTGGGGTACGCGGGTGACGCTGTACCTGCCCGCCGATCCCCTGCACCCAGAGCGCTCCGCCCGCCCCGGCTCGAACGCCCGCGCCACCTGACGCGGTGCGCCGCCGTCCGCCGGGAGGGCCTAGACGGTGGCAGGGTCCTTGGCCACGGACACGCCGACCATGCTGTCCCGGGTGACCAGCTTGGCCAGTCGCTCCTCGGACCAGTCCTCCGTGCCCGCCGGACGCATGGGCACGACGAGATAGCGCATGTCCGCCGTGCTGTCCACGACCTGTATTTCGGTCTCGGCGGGCAGTTCCGTGCCGAACTCGCGCAGCACCTCCCGCGGCTCGCCCACCACGCGGGAGCGGTAGGCGCGGCTCTTGTACCAGGCCGGCGGCACACCCAGCACCATGCGCGGGTAGCAGGAGCACAGGGTGCACACCACCACGTAGTGGCGCTCGGGCGTGTTCTCCAGGATCACCAGCTCCGGCGCGACGCTGACGTCGATATCCAGCGCCGTGGCCGCGGCCTTGCCGTCTTCCAGGGCCAGCCGGCGATAGGCCGGGTCGTTCCAGATCTTGGCGACCATGCGGGCTCCCTGGGCCGGGGTACGCAGTTCCATGTTCTCGATGTAGGCCTGCACGTCCCCGGCCTGGAAGATGCCCTTTTCCACGAGCAGCTCGCGCAAGGCGTGTTCCAGCAGTTCATGGGGCGTGGGCGGCCCCGCCTGCTCCTCGATGGGCGCGTGGGGATCGTCGTGATCGTGATGGTGGTCCGTCATGGGGTCTCCCCTTCCTCGGTGGCGGCGCGGGCGCGATCAGGCACCCAGCCGTTGGCGCAACTGGTCGATGCGGGCGTCGACCTCCGCCGGCTGCAGTACGCCCTTTTCCTCCAGCAGCATGCGCATCGCCTCGATCCAGCGTTCGTAATAGGCCAGCCCGTGGTAGCGGTCCGGCGCCAGGGACTCGATGGCCCGCCGCAGCTCGTCCACGGAAAAGAAGGGCCGCGCCGGATCGGTGAGCAGGCGCAGCATGGCGTCAACCCGCTTCTCGAAAAACGACAGCTCGTGTTCCTCGGTGTTGATGGCGCCGGCCGGCTGGCCGCCCATGTCATGCACACCGTTCATGGCATTGCTCCCTGGTGTGAAGGATACACCGCTGCCCGCGGGGATGCGGGCGGGTGTGGTGGGTGTCATGCCATGGCCCGGTGCCTGGTGGCAACCCGGGCCATGGCGGCTCAGGCGTCCTCGGCCAGCCGTATGCCGCTGAACTGCCATCGGGCGTGCGCCGGGAAGAAGTTGCGGTAGGTGGGCCGCACATGCCCTTGCGGCGTGGCGCAAGAGCCGCCTCGCAGCACATACTGGTTGCACATGAACTTCCCGTTGTATTCCCCCACGGCCCCCTCGGCGATCCTGAAGCCCGGATAGGGGGCGTAGGGGCTGCCGGTCCATTCCCACACGTCGCCATAGAGCTGCGCGGGGCCGCCGTTGGCCGCTGGTGCCGGCCGCGGGTGCAGCTGGGTCGCATCCATCAGGTTGCCGTCGGTGGGCGCCTGGGCCGCGACGATCTCCCATTCGGCCTCGGAGGGCAGCCGGCGGCCGCGCCAGGCGGCGTAGGCTTCGCTCTCGAAATAGCTCACATGGGTCACCGGCGCATTCAACTCCAGCGGCTCCAGGCCCCGCATGGTGTACTCGTGCCACTGCCCGTCCACCTGCTGCCAGTACAGGGGGGCCTGCCACTGCTCATTCTGCACGGTGTACCACCCATCGGAGAGCCACAGGGTGGGCTGGTGGTAGCCGTCGGCCTGGATGAACTCCAGAAACTCCCCGTTGGTCACGAGGCGGGAGGCCAGGCGGAAGTCCTCCAGATACACCTTGTGGCTGGGCAGTTCGTTGTCGTAGCAGAAGCTGCCGGCCTCCGCGCCGATGCGGTGTACGCCGCCCTCGTAGGCATGCCATTGCAGGGGCGTGGTCGCCATCGCCGGGCGCGCTTGCGGGTCGCGCAGGTAGCTGGGGGCCATGGGGTTGCAGGAGAGCACGTGCTTGATATCGGTCAGGATCAGTTCCTGGTGCTGCTGCTCGTGATGGACGCCCAGCTCGATCAGCCCGCCGATCTCGCGCCAGGTCTCGTCGCTGCACGTCTGCATGAGCTGCCGCATGGCCTCGTCCACGTGGGCACGGTAGTCCAGCACCTCCGCCAGGGTGGGACGGCTGATCAGCCCCCGCAGCGAACGCGGCTGCCGGTCGCCGATGGATTCGTAGTAGGAATTGAACAGGTAGTTGAAATCCTTGTGAAACTCCCGGTAGCCGGCCAGATGGGGCCGCAGCAGGAGCGTCTCGAAGAACCAGGTGGTGTGTGCCAGATGCCACTTGGTGGGGCTGACATCGGGCATGGACTGCACCTGCTGATCCTCGGGGCTCAGCGGGCTGGACAGCGTGGCCGACAGGGCCCGCGTGGTGTCGAAGGCGGCGCGGATGCCTTCCCGCGCGGGGAGCGGCGGGCTATCGGGTTGATGGGTGGCATGTTCGATTTGTGTCGTCATGAGCGTCTGTGGCGTGGGTGCGGCAAACTGGTCGGCATCGGCGGATGACGTGCCGCCTGGGTAGAGCCGGTGATGGGTCAGTTTGCTGGTGATGCACACCCGCGGCGTGCCGCGAGACGGCACGCGGCGGCGGGTGCTGTGGAAATCCCCCGGGCAATGGCAGGCTGCCGCGCCGCTGGCGCACACAGTCCTGTGCCTGTGCGTATCATCCCCAGATCGGTCGGCATTATCAAGGGCGGTGCCGGGCATCCGCCGGTGCCTGCCGCGCGCTCCCCCGGCAGAGCAGTGCGCCCGGGGCGCGGGCCGTGGTCAGCGCAGGACGAATGTGTTAGCCAATAGGCTCGATTTTTCCGGGAGCGGCCGGTGTGCCGGCGGCACGGACCAGCGGAGCGCCCGCGCCGGCGTCCCGGCGGGATCATGCAGGAGGATGAGCGATGGTCAAGTTGTTGTTCTTCGTGCACAAGCGGCCCGACCGCAGCGAGGCGGAGTTTCACGAGTACTGGCGCACCAACCATGCCCGGCTGATCGCCCGCCATGCGCCCACGTTCGGTATCGTCAAGTACCACCAGTCCCACGCCATCGAAGATCCGCGCAACAAGCCCAGCGAGGCCTTTCCCGACCGTTTTGACGGCGTGGCGGAGCTGTGGTTCAAGGATCGGGCGCACCTGGAATTGTGGTTCGACAATACCACGCCGGAGAGCAAGGCGGCGGGCAAGGAGATTCGCGAGGACGAGCGCAAGTTCGTGGACCGCGGCAACTCCCCGTTCATCATCGCCGAGGACCTGCCGGTGATTGTCTAGGGGCGCACCGGCGGGACACGGGCCGCGCGCACCGCGGCAGAAGCGACGCACGATTGGAAGCGAGCCGGCCATGATCAAGCTGATGTTCTGCATCACCCGCCTGCCCGGGCTGACGGCGGAGGAATTTCACAACCACTGGCGCGGCACCCATGCCGAGCTGGTCAAGCGCCATGCGGCCACGTTCGGCATCGTGAAGTACGACCAGTCCCATGCCATCGTGGATGAGCCGCGCAACCAGCCCAGCGCGGCCTTTCCCCATCGCTACGACGGTGTGGCGGAAGTGTGGTTCAAGGATCGGGAACACCTGGACTTGTGGTTCGACAATTCGACACCGGCGGCCAAGGCCGCGGGCCGGGAGATTCGCGCCGATGAGCGCAAGTTTGCCGACCGCGCCCGGTCGCCGTTCATCATTGCGGAGAGCATTCCCGTCATTGCGGGGTAGCCCTGCGATGCAGTCCTGCAATGGCGCCGTGCCGCTCGTGGCCGGCGCCCGCATCATCACACCTGTAGCAAGTGAGGCAATACATGGATCTGGGTTTGAGCGGAAAGTCGGTCATCGTCACGGGCGGGGCCTCGAACATCGGTCGCGCGATCACGCTGGCCTTCGCGGCAGAAGGGGCCAAGATCACCATCGCCGAGCTGGATGTGGCCCTGGCGGAAAAAGTGGCGGAAGAGGCCAAGGCCAAGGGCGCCGGCGGCGTGCAGGTGGTGCCCACGGACGTGACCAAGCTGGATCAGGTGGAGGCCATGGTGCAGCAGGCGGTCAAGGCCCACGGCACGGTGGACATTCACGTGAACAATGTGGGCTGGGATCGCCCCATGTTCTTCACCAAGACCACGCCGGATTTCTGGGACCGCATCATCCAGATCAACTACCTGGGGTTGATCAACTGCACCAAGGCCGTGCTGGATGTGATGCTGCCCAACAACAAGGGCGCCATCGTGGCCATCAGCTCCGATGCCAGCCGCCAGGGCGAGCCCCGCGAAGCCGTGTATGGCGGCGCCAAGGCTGCCGTGAACAGCTTCATGAAGACCATTGCGCGGGAGAATGGGCGCTACGGGATCCGCTGCAATTGCGTGTGCCCCGGGGTGACCATCCCGGACGAGACGGAAGCCCGCAGCGAGAACAGCATGTGGGCCGACGTGGACAGCATGTTCACGCCGGAGCAGCAGGCCAAGGCCGCGGCCGCCCTGCCGCTCAAACGCATCGGGCGCCCGGCGGACATCGCCCCGGCGGTGCTGTTCCTCGCCTCCGATGTCACGGCCAGCATGATCACCGGCCAGGTGCTCAGCGTGAGCGGCGGCTACACCATGATCGGCTAGGCCGTCTCTGAGATGGGCTGCCGCGCGCGCGTACCAGCGGGGAGCAGCGCTCCCCGCGACCCTTCCCGTCCGGCAGCCCGCATCGGCATCCCTTTCGCGATCAGGCCATGAGCCGTAACGCAGACAACACCACCGCGGTCAATCCGCGCCATGCCTTCGACGTGGCCGCCCTGGAGCGGTACATGGAGGCCCATGTGGCGGGGTTTGCCGGGCCGCTGAGTGTGCGCCAGTTTGCCGGCGGCCAGTCCAACCCCACCTTTTTTCTCGAATCCCCCAGCGGCGCCTACGTGTTGCGCAAGAAGCCCCCGGGCGAGCTGCTGCCCTCGGCCCATGCGGTGGATCGGGAATACCGGGTCATGTCGGCCCTGGGTCCGACCGACGTGCCCGTGCCGCGCATGTATGCCCTGTGCGAGGACGAGGCCGTGCTGGGGCAGGCCTTCTACATCATGGACTGGGTCGAGGGCCGCGTGTTCCGCGACCCGGCCGCGCCCGGCGTGACGCCGGAGGAGCGGCGGGAGATCTACCGCTCCCTGGCCGAGTCCCTGGCCAGGCTGCACCGGGTGGACTACCAGGCCGTAGGCCTGGGCGACTACGGGCGTCCGGGCAACTATTACGAGCGGCAGATTGGGCGGTGGACCAAGCAGTTCGAGGCCTCGAAGTTCGAGGATATGCCCTCCATGGACAAGTTGGGGCCCTGGCTGGCCGAGCGCATTCCCCAGGATGACACCGCCGCCATCGCCCACGGGGACTTCCGCCTGGAGAACACGGTGGTGCATCCCACCGAGCCGCGCATCGTGGCCATCCTGGACTGGGAGCTGTCCACCATTGGCCATCCCCTGGCCGATGTGGGGCTGAGCCTGCTGCCCCTGTACCTCCCGGCCGGTACGCCCACGGGCTTCAAGGAGCCGGTGGATGCGGCGGCCATCGGCATCCCTACCGCCGCGGAATACGTGGCCGAGTACTGCCGTCATGTGGGGCGGGAGCGCATCGAGCACTTCGAGTACTATGTGATCTTCTCCATGTTCCGCTGGGCCAGCATCTTTCAGGGCATTGCCATGCGCGCCCGCACGGGCACGGCGGCTTCGGAGAACGCCCATGCCTACGGCGCCGCCGCGGGCACCGTGGCCGATCTGGCCTGGGCGCTGGCCCAGCGACAGCCGGGGTAGCGGCCACCTGTGGCCGCGTCTGACCGGGGGGTGGGATTGCTGCCGGGCCGCAGGGCCTACGCACGCTGGGGCGTGCGCCCGATTGGGTTCGCTTCGCAATTCTCCATCAGACGCCGCTTCGGCCTGGGATGCGGTGCGGCCCGCCTTGTCCTCGCCTGGGCAGGGGATGTGGCCGCCTGTGAGCCGCAAAGCGCACGCGCCCCAGGCGTGGCGCCAATTGGGTTCGCTTCGTAATTTTTGATTCGTGGACGGTGGTGTTGTCTCCCGCTGTCTCGCCGGGCAGCGCAAATGGGGCCGGGTGGCGGGCGCTATCGGCCTTTCCAGGATACAACAGATGGGCTGGGGCGGGCAGGGACAAGTCCGGTCATTCTGCCTTGCCCGATAGCGCCGCTCACCAACTCACGGGATAGCTGGCGTAGCCGCGGAAGCGGGCGCGGCCGCCACGGACGAACTCGCCGCTGCGGTGAATCGTGGGGAAGCGCCGCACGAGCCGCCCGATGGCCACCCGCGCCTCCAGCCGGGCCAGGTGCATGCCGGCACAGGCGTGAATGCCGGCCCCGAAGGCCAGGTGCCGGTTGGGCCAGCGGGTGATGTTCAGCCCATCCGGATCGGCAAACACCGCCGGGTCGCGATTGGCCGCGCCGATGCACAGGGTGATCAGGGTGCCCGCGGGCATGGCCACCCCGCCCACCTCCGCATCCTCGACAACCCGCCGGTTGCCCAGTTGATTGGAGCTCTCGTAGCGCAGGAATTCCTCCACCGCCGTGTCGATCAGCTCGGGCTGCCGTTGCAGCAAGGCAAGCTGGTCGGGAAAGTCGATCAACGCCGCGACGCCGTTGCCGATCAGGTTGGTGGTGGTCTCGTGTCCCGCGTTGAGCAGGAAGATGCAGTTCTGGATCAGCTCCTCCTGGGTGAAGGGCGCGTCCTCGCCCTCCCCCTCGCCCCGGATGAGGGAGCTCAGGGCATCCGCCGGATCGTCGTTGAGCCGCTTGCGGCGCTCGCGGATCAGCCCGTCCAGATAGGCGGAGAAGTCCTCCACGGCCCGGTTGCCCTCGGCCAGCATCGACTCGCTGATCACCGGCTCCAGCCCGCGCAGAATCTTCAGCGAGTAGTCGCGCAGGGGCGCCCGATCCTCCCGCGGCACGCCCAGCATATTGCAGATCACTTCCACCGGCACGGCCGAGGCAAAATCCGTGATGAGGTCCATGCCGCCCCGCGCCGCGGCCTCGTCCAGCAATCGCTCCACCAGGGCCACCAGGCCCGGCTCCAGGGCCTTGAGCGTGCGGGCGGAGAAGGCGGGCATGAGCAGGCGGCGCACCCGGTCATGGTAGGGCGGATCGTTGAAGACCAGGCTCGTGGTGTGATGGCGCCACAGGCCGCCGTCGCCGAATTTGGGCCTGAATTCCACCTGCTTGTCCGAGCTCATGCGCTTGTCCCGGTACACGGCGGCCACATCGGCGTAGCGCGTGAGGAACACGCTGCCGTCGGGACAGCGATGCACCGGGTCGTGGGTGCGCAGCAGGTGGTAGGTGGGAAAAGGATCGTCCAGGAATGCCGGGCTGAGCCGGCGCAGATCGGAGGACAGCGCGGCGTCGCGTTGGGCGGCAGCTTCCGCCGCCGGTCGGGCGTGCTGGGTCATGCCAGGTCCCCCCTTGCCTCGGATTGGCGCTGTGCCGCGTGCAGGCTCAGCACCTGCTGCCAGCGCGCATCCCCCGATGCGCGGGCCGGCGGCGTGGCGACGATCGCGCCGCTACGATCCCGCTGGCTACGGTGCCGTTAGCTACGGTGCCGCTGGCTACGATGCCCGTGGATTGCTCAGCGGGGCATGGCGCGGGGCGGTCTGGGGGATGCCCAGGGCCTGCTTGAGCATCGTGTGAAAATGATCCAGCGCCGGCTCGAAGCGCCCGTAGGTGACGTACTCGTTGGCGCCGGAATGAAAGCCGCGCTGGATGCCCTCGCCCACGCCGAAGTCTTCCGCCACGGTATTGAGCAGCAGCTCGATATTGTTCTGCCAGTGCCGCGCGGCGCTCTCCGACTTGATTGGTTCCGGGATCAGAATCTGCAGCTGCATCACGCAACTGTCGGGATCATTCCCGTCCGGGTAGGAACTGAAGAGCTGCACATGATCCTGCTGGTAGATCAGCACCGTGTTGGGAAACACGCCGTAGAGGATGGTGCCATAGGGCAGCAGGTTCCATTGGTCCTGCGGCTGCTCGCGGAAGGCCTCCAGGCCGGGCTTGATGCCGATCATGCGGTGATGCCGGCCCAGCTTGTCGAAGGTGATCATGTTGCGCATGAACAGGGGCGCAATGGTGTTCTTGTGCAGGAACTTGACGTGATACGCCTCCCAGAAGGTGTCGTTGACCATCTTCCAGTTGATGCGCCGCGTCATCACGCGCCCGTCCAGATACGCCCAGCGCTCCAGCCCGTAGGAGGTCAGATCCGGGGCCAACGGCGCGGCATAGGACGCGATGTCCATCTCGGCGCCAGGCGTGGGATTGACCCAGATCAGGCCCAGGTGCTCGGCCACGGGCAGCCGCACCAGCCCGTGCGCGTCCCGCTCCATGCCCGCGAAGCCATAGGCATCGGGGATGCCCACCAGCTTGCCCGCCGTGTCATAGCTCCAGGCATGATAGGGGCAGGCCCAGGTCTTCACGCCCTGCCCGCAGCCCTCGGCGACGCGCGCCCCCCGGTGCCGGCAGACATTGAGGAAGGCATTCACCTGGCCGTCGCGGCCCCGCACGACCAGCATGGGCACGCCGGTGAGGTCATGGGTGAAATAGTCCCCCGGCCCCTGGAGTTGGGCGCTGAAGCCCACCACCTGGGGATGCCGCCGGAACAGGACTTCCTGCTCCTTGGCCAGCACGTCCCGCGAGGTGTACATGGACACGGGGTTGTAAGTCACGCTCTCGGCCTGATGGGTCTTGCCGCTGTCCATGTAGCCCAGCACGCGCTGGATCAGTTCGACCTGGGTGGTATGTTCCATGGGGGGACTGCCTCGGCTCAATGGGTGGTTGCGCTGCCCGTGCGCCGGCCGTCCCGGACACGGGCCGCCGCATGGCTGCGTCGGCGTGGCGCGATTATGCCACAGTGCCGCGCGTGCTGGCAAAAGGCCCACGGCGGCCCCGGTGAGGCTCAGCGGCGGCCGCGCAGCGCTTCGCGCAACTGGGGCACGCCGCCCATCTGCTCCGGCTCCCAGTGCTGCCCGGTGGTGATGCCGCCGTCGACCACCAGGGCATGGCCGGTGACGAAGGAGGCATCGTCGCTGGCCAGCCACAGCGCGGCCCGCGCGATGTCCTCCGGCAGCCCGGCGCGGCGCAGGGGCTGGCGCTCGGCAATGATGGGCTGTACCAGCTCGGGCACCTGGGCTTTCACGTCCTCGGGCAGTCGGCTGCCCGCAGCGAAGATGGGCGTGGCGATGAAGCCCGGGCAGATGGCGTTGACGCGGATGTTGTGCTCGGCCAGCTCCAGGGCCACCGACTTGGTGAGCTGCACCACGGCCGCCTTGGCCGTGTTGTAGATGTGGGGGGTGGAAAAGGCCGTGGTCAGCCCGGCCACGCTGGCCGTGGAGATGATGTTGCCCGAGCCCTGGCGCTGCATGGCCGCGGCCCCGTATTTCATGCCCAGGAACACGCCGCGCAGCAGCACGGCCATGGTCTTGTCGTAACCGGCCACGTCGATGTCCGCGATGTTGCCTGCCACGCCGGGAAAGCCGGCGTTGTTGAACAGAATATCCAGCCGCCCGAAGGCGCCCCGCGCATGCTCCACCGCACCGGCGATGTCGGCCTCCTGGGTCACATCCGTGTGGCAGAATTCCGCCGAGGCGCCCAGGGAATCGGCCAGCGCGCCGCCCTTGTCGTCCTGCAGGTCACAGATGAGCACCTTGGCGCCCTCCGCGGCGAACAGGCGCACGGTGGCCTCGCCCAGGCCGCTGGCACCGCCGGTGATCAGGGCCACGCGGCCGTCGAGTTTTCCCATGGAACTGCTCCTGTCCTGAATGGTTGACGCCGGCCACCGGGGCCTTGCCGCGGCCCGCCGCGATGGCGTTGTCGCCACGCCGCGGCCGGGTTGTCATCAAAAAGTTTTCGTGACCATATAGCCCGTAATTGCCCTGGGCGAAAGCGTCCTTGGGTCCCCCCGCGCGGTCAGGCAGCAATTCGGGCAGGAGGCGGCGATGATCAAGATCAACGTGATGTATCCCTACAGCGACAGCACGCGGTTTGACCATGACTACTATCTGAAAAAGCACTTTCCCCTGGTCGAGGAACGGCTGAGCCCTCACGGGCTGCGGGGCTGGGGCATCGAGAAGGGCCTCTCCGGCGGAGCGCCCGGCGAAAAGGCGCCCTATCACAGCATCGGCTACATGCTCTTCGATACGGTGGAGGCCTTCCAGGCCGGCATGGCCCAGGTGGGCCAGGAACTGGTGGCGGACGTGCCCAACTACACCGATGTGCAGCCCCAGTTCATGGTCAGCGAAGTGGTGAAGTAGCCCGGCGCGGCGGTGTCCTGCGCTGCCGCGGCTATTTCTTGCGCTGCCGGGAGGCGAGCAGCGGATGGGCCGTGGCCCAGTCGAAGCCCTCCATGATCTCCGCGAAGCGCCGCTCCACCAGCACGCGGTAGGGCGGCTCGGTGAAGATGTAGAACTGCTCCGCCTGGATGGCCGAGAGCACCAGCTCGCCCACCGTGTCCGGGGCCAAGCCCTCCTGAATGAACGACGTGATGTCCGTGCCCGCCACGGCGGAGGTCATCTCACCGAAACGTCCCGGCCGGTTGCGGTCGGCTTCCAGGATGCGCGTGTTCACCGGACCGGGGCACAGCACGGAGGCGCCGATGGCCGTGTCCCGGAGTTCCTTGCGCAGGACTTCGCTGATCGAGACCACGGCGAACTTGGTGGCGTTGTAGGGGCTCCAGAAGGGATCCATGTTGACCATGCCTGCCATGGAGGCCGTGTTCACGACGTGGCCGGCCTCGCCGTGCTGCTTCATGTGCGGCAGCAGGGCCTGCAATCCGTAAACGACGCCCATCTGATTCACGCCGATCACCCAGTCCCAGTCCGAGGTGGGCAGCTCCTCCACGGCGCCGCCCACGCTCACCCCGGCGTTGTTGCACAGCACGTGCACCTTGCCGAAGGCGTCGATGGCCGCCTTGGCTGCGGCAAAGACCGATTCCTGATCCGATACGTCGCAACCCACGCTCTCGGCGCGCACCCCCTTGCCGCGCAACTCGGCGACGGCCTTGTCCAGGGCACTGGCCTCGATGTCGGCCAGCATCACCTGCATGCCGGCGGCCCCGAAGGCCCGTGCCATGCCCAGCCCGATCCCGCTGGCTCCGCCGGTGATGAATGCCGTCTTGCCCGATACGTCTTTCATGACAACTCCTCGCGCTTGGGCGCAGTGGCCCGATCATGATGGTTTCCGGTGACGGGAGCTATAGCACGTGGCGCGTTCCCGGTGAACTGCCGGCCGCGGGGCCGAGCCGGCATCGTCGCGGTGTGTGCCGTACAGGTCGCATCTCAGCCGCGCGTATCCCTAGCCGGCCATGCCACCCAGGCGCAGGGCGAGATACTCCAGGCAGTCTTCGAGCAGGGCGAGGTTGGGCAGATCGTCGGCGGGAATGCTCAGCGGCAGACGCCGCTGGATGCCCAAGGCCAGTTGCGCCGCGTCTTCCGGCTCAATGGCCGCTCCGCCCAGGAAACGCTTGGCGGCGGCACCGGGCAGCATATCGCGAGCGACTTCGCCCAGCAGCGCGGCCAGATCTTCCTGTGTGGGCAATTCGCTCATGATGGGCTCACCGCATCATGTGTCCGCCGCGTCCCATTTTTCCGCCCATGCCGAACGCGTTGTCGTAGCGCTCGCGGAGTTGCATGGGCCACAGGGAGCGAATGTAGGCGATGACGGCATGGATCTGCGCGTCGCTGAGTGTGCCGTCCCAGGCGACCATGGGGGAGCCCTTGGCGGGCGAGCCGTCCTTGATCACACTGAACAAGGTGTCGGGCCCGTGATGCCAGGCATGGCCGGTGCGGGTCATGGCCGGGGCAATGTAGGTTCCGTCCGCCCGCTGGCCGCCCATGGGCTGGGAAGGCACCTGGCCCTCGCCGTTGGGGCCGTGACACGATGCGCAATGCTGTCCGTAGAGCTGCTTGCCCTGGGCAATGGTCGCCGCGTCGCCGTAGTCCACGGCAATGGCGTCCGGGGCGGCGAACTGGGCGTAGATGAACCAGCCCCCGGCCAGGAGCACCCCGACGACGGCCAGGAAGGTGAACGGATTTTTCTTGATCATGGCTAACATGGTGGTCACGCGGGGTTGGAGTCAGTGCACAAGTGATGGCTGCCCCCGGTTACGCCATCCGTGGATAGATACCGGAGCCGGCCACGGGGTTCAAGCGACGGGTTCAAGCAGCGTCGGTGCTGGGATCCTCCCCCGGCGTCACGCGATAGGGTGCGGCCAGATGAAAGGCAAGCAGGGCCCCGGTCGCTGCCATGGCGATGGCCACCGTCATCGGCCGCGCGGTGCCATCATACCATGCCCCCACGCCCATGGCGTAGAGGGCGGAGGCAGCCATTTGCAGAAAGCCCAGCACCGCCGAGGCCAGCCCGGCCATGTGCGGAAACGGGGAGATGGCGCCCGCCATGGCGCTGGGCATGACCAGCCCCGCGCCCACGGCAAAGCCGTACATGGGCAGCACGATGCTCCACACGCTGGGGGCGGCACCCCAGTTGAGCACGGCCAGCAGCAGCCCGGCCGCCGTGCCCAGCGCCGTGCCCAGACCGATAAGGCGGTTCACGCCCAGGCGCAGCGTGATGCGGCCCGCCAGGAAGGCGCCGGTCATCAGGCCGAAGGCCACGAAGCCGAAGCAGAAGCCGAACACGTCCGGCGACACGCCCACGATGTCCACCAGCACGAAGGCCGAGCCGGAGATGAAGGCGAACTGCCCGGCGAACATGAAGGCCACTACCAGCGTGTAGCCCACGTATGCCCGGTTGCGCAGCAGCACGGCATAGTTGGCCAGCATGCGCCGTGGTGCCAGGGCAGCGGCGTCCAGCCGCCGGTTGGTCTCCGGCACGCCGGCCCATACCGGCAGCAACAACACCAGCCCGAGCCCGGTCAGCACGGCGAACACCGAGCGCCAGCCGAGCCCCACCTGCAGGAAGCCCCCGACGATGGGGGCCAGGATGGGCGCCATCGCCATGGCCGAGGCCATGTAGGCCAGCACACGGGCGGCCCGCTCGCGCTCGTACACGTCGCGCACCACCGCCCGCCCCAGCACCGGGCCGCTGCCCGCGGCAAAGCCCTGCACGGCCCGCGCGGCGATGAGCACATTGATGGTCGGCGCCACCAGGCAGGCGATGCCGGCCAGGGTGAACAACACCAGCCCGCTGAGCATCATGGGGCGCCGCCCGAAACGGTCGGAGAACGGCCCGAAGACCAGCTGGGAGACGGCGTAGGTGAAGATGAACAGGGTGACCGTGAGCTGCACCCGGGCCGGTGGCGTGTCGAAGGCCCGCGCCATGGCCGGCATGGAGGGCAGGAACATGTCCACCGCGAAGGGCGCCAGGGCCACCATGGCCGTGAGCAGGGCGGACATGGCCAGGCTTTCCGGCCGCAGTCCGCCGCGTCCGGGGGCCGGTGCTGCATTGTCCGGGGGCGATTCTGCGGGTCCGCTCATGGCGCCTCACCGGCACGATGCTGCGTTGCGCTGATGGCCATGGGGGCGTGTCGCCGGCCGGGCGTGCGCGGAGGCATGCTCAGCGGCCCACGATGCGGCGCAGGCTGGCCGCGGCGGCGGCATCCATGATGGCCTCCGCGTCCAGCTTGTAGTGGCGGTACAGGTCAGGAATGTCCCCCGATTGGCCGAACTGGTCCACGCCCAGGGGCATGATGGGGTTGCCGCGCACGGCGCCCAGCCAGGACAGCGTGGCCGGATGGCCGTCGGTCACCGTGACCAGCGCGGCACCGGGCGCGAGCTGACCCAGCACCGTCTCGGCGTAGGCGCGCGCCTGGGGCTGGCCTGTCATGCGGCGATGGCCCGCGTCCAGCCAGTCGCCATGCAGCCTGTCGGCGGAGGTGATGGAGAGCAGCCCGGCCTCGGGCACGTCCTCGCGGAGCATCTCCAGGGCCTGCAGCGCCTCGGGCATCACGGCACCGGTGGCCACCACGGCCAGGGGTGCGCCCGGTCCCGGCTCGCGCAGCCAGTAGGCCCCGGCCAGCACCTGCTGCCGCAGCGCCTCGCCCATCTGCCGGTCGGGCTGGGTGATGCCGCGGGTGGACAGACGCAGGTAGACCGAGCCGCCCTTGTCGTCCTGCATGTGCTTGAACCCCCAGGCCATGATCGTGGACAGCTCGTCCACGTAGGCCGGCTCGAAATAGGTCAGCCCCGGCTGGCCCATGCCGATCAGGGGCGTCATCACCGACTGGTGCGCGCCCCCTTCCGGGGCCAGGGTGATGCCTGAGGGCGTGGCCACCACCATGAAGCGGGCATCCTGGTAACAGGCATAGTTCAGGGCATCCAGCCCGCGCCGGATGAAGGGGTCGTACAGGGTGCCCACGGGCAGCAGCCGCGTGCCGAACAGGGGCGCGGCCAGTCCCAGGGCGGCGAGCATGATGAACAGATTGTTCTCGGCGATGCCCAGCTCCACGTGCTGGCCCTTGGGCGTCATGGCCCAGTCCTGCATGGAGGCCACCGATTCCTCGCGGAACATGTCGGCCAGGTCCTGCCGATCGAACAGGTGCCGCCGGTTGACCCAGCCGCCCAGGTTGGTGGAGACGGTCACATCGGGCGAGGTGGTCACGATGCGCTCGGCCAGCAGACTCTCCTCCCGCGCCACCTCGTTGAGGATGCGCCCAAAGCCCTCCTGGGTGGAAATGCTCTCGCCCAGGTTGGGCAGGGGCAACAGATCGGGCACCGGCACCCGCTCGGCGGCAAAGCGGCGCGGCGCCTTGGTGCGGAAGGGTACGCCCTGGAGGAATTTCTCCAGGGTTTCGGCCGGCAGGTCCAGCCCGGCGAAGGGCTCCCATTCCCGATCCTTGGGGATGCCCATGCGCTGCTGAAATTCGGCCATCTGCTTCTGGTTCATCAGCCCGGCATGGTTGTCCTTGTGCCCGGCGAAGGGCAGGCCGTTGCCCTTGATCGTGTAGGCGATGAAGCACGTGGGGCGGTCGTCGTCGGCCGAGGCAAAGCCTTCCAGCAGGCTCTCCATGTCGTGCCCGGCCAGATTGGTCATCAGGGCGTGCAGGGCCTCGTCGTCATGGCTGTCCAGCAGCTTGCGCATCCCCTTGAGATGCCCCAGGTCGCGGCTCAGGTGCTCCCGCCAGGCCGCGCCGCCCTTGAAGGTGAGCGCGGAATAGAGGGAGTTGGGGCAGTCCACGATCCACTTTTCCAGGGCCTCGCCGTCCGGCTGGGCAAAGGCGGCCTGTTGCAGCTTGCCGAACTTGAGCATGACCACGCGCCAGCCCATGGTCTCGAAGATGGTCACGATGCGCTGAAACAGGCGGTCGGAGATGGTGCCGTCCAGGCTCTGGCGGTTGTAGTCGATGATCCACCACAGGTTGCGCAGATCGTGCTTCCACCCCTCGAACAGGGCCTCGTACACATTGCCCTCGTCCAGTTCCGCATCGCCCATGATGGCGATCATGCGGCCCGCGGGCATCCCCGCGGGCACCAACTCCTTGAGGCGCAGGTAGTCCTGCACCAGCGAGGTGAACGCCGTCATGGCCACGCCCAGTCCCACGGAGCCGGTAGAGATGTCCACGTCGTCCACGTCCTTGGTGCGCGACGGATAGCTCTGGGCGCCGCCCAGGGCGCGGAAACGCTTCAGGTTGTCCAGGTTCTGCTTGCCCAGCAGGTACTGGATGGAATGGAATACCGGGCTGGCATGGGGCTTGACGGCCACCCGATCCTGGGGCCGCAGCACGCTGAAGTACAGCGCCGTCATGATGGTCGCCACGGAGGCGCAGGAGGCCTGGTGCCCGCCCACCTTGAGCCCGTCGCGGTTGGGCCGCAGGTGGTTGGCGTCGTGCACCATCCAGGAGGACAGCCACAGGATCTTGCGCTCCAGGGCCTTCAGGCAGGCCAGGGTATCAGCGCTCACGGTGCTGTCGGACAGCCCGGGAGTGGTCCGGGGCCCGCCGTTGGCCGGTGCCGGGCGCTTGCCGTTGGAACGGCTGTTGGGCTTTCGTTTGGCTGGCATGGGGCGTGGTCGCCTTATGTTTCGTGCGGCCTTGCCACCGATGGGGCCTGGCTGCTGATAGAGCCCCGCCGCTGGTGAGGCCTTGCCGTCGGCATCGCCCGGCGTGGGCGGCTGCGGTGCGCTCCCTGATCCTATCGCGAGCCCGCCGCCCTTGGCAAAGCAGCCACCGCCGGCGGGGCTGCCGTCAGGCCGTGGCCCGCACGCGCCGCTCGTGCAGACTCAGCGCCACCACCGAGATGCCCACAATGACCAGCATGGGCAGGCCCGTCCACAGCACCCGGTGCCAGCCCAGGTAGAACAGCAGGGAGCCGGAGGACAGGGAGGCCACCGCCTGGGTGCCGAAGGTGCAGAATTCCGCCGTGGCCTGGGTCTTGGCCCGCTCCGTGTCGGTGTGGGTGCTGGTGAGCAGCGTGGAGCCGCCGACGAACATGAAGTTCCAGCCCACGCCCAGCAGCACCAGGGCCGCCCAGTAGTGGTAGAAGCTGTCGCCGGAGAGGGCGATGGCCACGCACAGCAGATCCAGCACGACGCCGGTGAAGATCACGCGGTACACGCCGTAGCGCGCGATAAGCGAACCGGTGAAGAAGCCGGGCAGGAACATGCCCACCACGTGCCACTGGATCACCGTCGCCGCATCGTTGAAAGGGTACGGATGGGCCACCATGGCCAGGGGCGTGGCGGTCATGAGCAGGGTCATGGTGCCGTAGCCGATCATGCTGCTCAGCACCGCCACCAGAAAGCGCGGCTGGGCGATGATCTCCGCCAGGGGCCGGCCGGAGCCCGCCACGGTCTGGGGTGCCGGGGGCGGAATGCGCAGGAACGAAAGCAGCAGCATGGAGATGATGAACAGCCCGCTGGCCGCCAGATAGGCCCCCAGGAACTCCGTGCCGGTGAAAAGGGTGCGCGTGACCTTGGCGATCTGCGGCCCGATGAAGCCGGCCACCACGCCCCCGGCCAGCACCAGGGAGATGGCCTTGCCGCGAAACCATTCCGGCACCCCGTCGGCGGCGGCGAAGCGGTAGAGCTGGGCCGTGGCGCCGAACATGCCCACGAACAGGGTGCCGAAGGCCAGCAGCCAGAAGTTGGACAGATACACGGCCAGGGAGCACACCAGCGCCCCGCCGAAGCCCACCAGCGTGCCGAGCTGAAAGCCCGCACGGCGCCCGATGCGGCGCATCATGAGCGAGGCGGGCACGGTGCCCAGGGCCATCCCGATCACGTAGGAGGAAACGGGCAGCGTGGCCAGGGATTTGTCCGTGGCCAGCGCCTGGCCGACCAGCCCGCCGATGGCGATGAGCATGGAGGCGGCGCTGATGAACAGGGCCTGTCCGCCGGCCAGCACGATCAGGTTGCGCTTGTCGGCCCAGGTCAGACCCTGCGGCGTTTCCGCCTCGGTATGTGCAGTGCTCATGGGGGGTATCTTTCGGTGAATGCTCCCTGCGGTCTACCTGGGCAAGGAATCACAGGTTCTGCGCCGGGCCACGCCCGGACGGGTGCGCCGCAAGCGCAGCACGGCACCAGTGCAGAAGGTTCGTAGGCGTGTCTCGGATTGCCGAAGGGTCCACGCAGTGGGCGGCGCTGCCGGCGGGTCGACCGTGCCGTGAGAAATCGCACGGCTGTCACAAATGTCTGTGCCGGTGTCTGCCGGTGCCCATCTTACCTGGAAAAATGCTATGAACCAAGCGTTCCCATTTCCGCCGCGCTGCCGCCCTGGGGGCGGCCCGTCGCCCAGGCCCATCGCTATGAACGGAGGCGCCCCGCCGTGAAAGATCCTGCCCTGCAACCCCACGAGGAGAAGCTTGTCGCCACCGCCCGGGACTTCGCCCGGCAGGTGGTTGGGCCCCAGGCCGCGGCATGGGAGCGTGAGCGCCGCGTACCGCGGGAGACCCTGGGCGAGGCGGCCCAGGCCGGCCTGGCCGGGCTGTTGGTGCCGGCGGCATGGGGCGGCAGCGACGTCAGCTACACGGCCATGGCGCGCATCAAGGAGGAATTGTCGCGGGCCTGCATGGCCTTCGCGTTTTCCCTGGTGTGCCACAACAACCTGGCCGGCAACATTGCGCGCAACGGCACGGACGCGCAGCGCGAGCGCTACCTGCGGCCCATGGTGCGCGGCGAGCGGATCGGCGCATTTCTGCTCACCGAGCCGGGCGCGGGCAGCGATGCGGCGGCGATCAGTACGCGGGCCGAGCCCACGACCGACGGCTGGCGCCTGAACGGCACCAAGGCCTGGGTCACCAATGGGGTCATCGGGGACGTGCTGAGCGTGTACGCCCAGTCCGATCCGTCCCAGGGCTGGCGGGGCGTGGTGTGCCTGCTGGTCGATGCGGAAACGCCCGGCGTCACCCGCGAGGCGGGCTACGGGCTGCTGAGCGGCCATGCCATGGGCGTCTCCGACGTGACCTTGCGGGATTGCCATGTGGGCGCGGGGCAACTGTTGCTGGGTGCTCAGGCCGCCTTCCGCGGAGCCATGGCGGGGATCAACATCGCCCGGGCCAATGTGGCCGCCATGTGCTGCGGCATGCTGGCCGCCGGGCTGGAGCGCGCCCTGGAGCATACGGCCGAGCGGCGCGCCTTCGGGCAAAGCATCGCGGGCTTCCAGGGGGTGCAGTGGCAACTGGCGGACGTGGCCACGGACCTGGAGGCGGCGCGCCTGCTGGCCTACCAGGCCACGCGGGCCATCGATGCCGGCGAGACGGGCGCCCTGGAGGCGGCCCATGCCAAGAAGTTTGCCACCCGCGTCACCCTGAGCGGGCTGGTGGACTGCATGCAGGTCATGGGCGCCAACGGCTTTCGCAGCGAGGAAGTGCTGGGCCGGCATCTGGGCTTTGCCAAGCTGACCCAATGGATGGATGGCGCCACGGAAATACAGAACGTGGTCATCAGCCGCGAATTGCTGCGCCGCCGGGGGGTGGTCACCGCTTGAGCCGTGGCCCAAGCGGCCCTTGGCGGAAACACCGCTTGGCAGACACACCGCTTGGCAGATACACCGCGCGGCTGGTATCGCTACCCATGCCGCGCGATGACCTGCCATGGGCGGCCACGTGCCACACACGAGCTTCATCAATCCCGTGCGCCAGAAACCTGCACACCAAAATCCTACACACCAAGAGGCAACGTGAGTTACGAGCACATCCTGTACGAGGTCGACGACAAGATCCTGACCATTACCCTGAATCGCCCGGCGAAGATGAATGCCTTCACCAACACCATGCTCTGGGAGCTGATCGACGCCTTCGACAAGGCGGACGAGGACGACGAGGTGCGGGCCATCATCGTGACCGGCGCCGGCGAGCGGGCCTTCTGCGCAGGCGCCGACCTCTCCGGCGGCAAGGACACCTTCAAGCGGGACCAGACCGAGCAGGACATCACCAAGGACCGCGACGGCGGGGGCCTGGTGACCCTGCGCATCTTCGACTGCAAGAAGCCGGTCATTGCCGCCATCAACGGCGCCGCGGTGGGCGTGGGGGTGACCATGACCCTGCCCATGGATATCCGCCTGGCCTCGGACAATGCGCGCTTCGGGCTGGTCTTCGCGCGGCGCGGGATCGTCCCCGAGGCAGCCAGCAGCTGGTTCCTGCCCCGCGTGGTGGGCATCAGCCAGGCCCTGGAGTGGAGCTTCTCCGGCCGCGTGTTCGACGCCCAGGAGGCCCTGCGCGGCGGGCTGGTGCGGAGCCTGCACAAACCGGACGAGTTGCTGCCGGCGGCGCGGGAGATCGCGCGGGAGATTGCCGACTTCTGCTCGCCGCTCTCCGTTTCCATGACGCGGCAGATGCTGTGGAAGATGCTCAGCGCCGATCATCCCATGGATGCCCATCAGCTCGATTCGGCCACCATCCGCGACATCAACAAGAAGGGCGATTCCGAGGAGGGCGTGCTGTCCTTCCTGGAAAAGCGGCCGCCCAAGTTCAAGACCAAGCCCAGCAGCCAGATGCCGGCCTTCTATCCCTTCTGGGAGGAACGCCAGTGGAAGAAGCTCGAGCCGAAGAAGTAAGGGCCGGCATGACAATACCAATGGGAGCCATGGGACATGAGCGTACTGCTGGTGGAGCGTGAGGGGGGTATCGCCACCCTGACCATCAACCGACCGGAAACGCGCAACGCGATCAACCTGGAACTGCGCCGTCTGCTGACGGACACGCTGCGCGAGATCGAGACGGACAAGGCCGTGCGCTGCGTGATCCTGCGCGGAGCGGGAGAGCACTTCATGTCCGGCGGGGACGTGAAGTCCTTTCTGGAATATGCCGAGCAGCCGCCGGAGGTGCGCCGGCGCACCTTTCTCCAGCGCATTCACGACCTGCATCCCATCATGATGGTCATGCGCCGCATGCCCCAGCCGGTAATCGGCAGCATCCGCGGGGCCGTGGCGGGGGCGGGGATGAGCATTGCGCTGAACTGCGATCTGCTGGTGGCGGCGCAGGATGCCTTCTTCACCCTGGCCTATGTGCACATCGGGGCCAGCCCGGACGGCTCGGCGACGTATTATCTGCCGCGCGTGGTGGGCGCCAAGAAGGCCATGGAGATCGCGCTGCTGGGCGACCGCTACGATGCCGCCACGGCGCTGGACCTGGGGCTGGTGAACTGGGTCGTGCCCACGGAGCAATTGGAGGCGGAGACACGCCGTATCGCCGGGCGCATTGCCGCGGGGCCCTCGCGGGCGCATGCTGGTGTCAAACGGTTGTTGGGCATGTCCCTCAACAACGGCCTGGCCGAGCAACTGCAGGCCGAGGCGGAAACCTTCGCCGATGTGGCGACCAGTGACGATTGGGTGGAGGGTGTGCGCGCCTTCAACGAGAAGCGCAAGCCGCGGTTCTCGGGCAACTGAACGTCAGCGGCACCTGAGCCTGTCCGCCGCGGCAGCCACCCGCGGTGGCCCCGCTTACCAGAACGAGGAGGAGTGCCATGCCAGCCTATATGATCGCATTCACCAAGGTGCATGACGAGGCGGTGTACCGGGAATACGTCAAGGCCACCGGGCCGTTGATGGAGCACTACGGGGTGAAATTCCTCAACGACGGGCGCCGCTTCGAGGTGCTGGAAGGCATGATGGATGCCACGCGGGCCTATGTGTTCGAGTTCCCCAGCATGGAGTTGCTGCGCCAGTTCTACGATTCTCCCGAGTACAAGGCCTGCGTGGCCATCCGCAAGCCGGCGACGGATGTGACCATCGTCATCACCGAGGGGCTGGAAGAGGACTGAGCGGCGGCAGGCCTTCGCCATTGCCAGAATTCCGGGCGTATGACATGGTTCGGTTTTCGAGTCTCTAGGGCGCTCTCCTGACCGCCATGCGGAACAACTGGGCGGGGTCGCGGGAGATAGCCACTGTGGGCGTCAAATTGAGGAGGGGGTCGCGGTCGCACAGGGCTGGCCGCCGATCCACGAGTTCATCAACCGGAGTCAGAACAGATGATCGGAATTACCTCGTTTGGGGTGCATATCCCCAAACTGCGGCTGAGCCGCAAGAGCATTGCCGATGCGAACGCATGGGGCAATGCGGGCCTGAAGGGCTTGGCCAAGGGCGAGCGCGCCATGTGCAACTGGGACGAGGACAGCGTGACCATGGCCGTCGCGGCGGCACGGGACTGCCTGCGCGGTCAGGATGCCGCCACCCTGCGCGGCGTCTACATGGCCACCACCACGCCGCCTTTTCTCGATCGGCAGAACTCCGGCATCGTGGCTGCGGCGCTGCACCTGGATCATGACGTGTCCTCCATGGATGTCACGGCCTCCCAGAAGGCGGGCACCTCCGGGCTGATCGCGGCCATGCACGTGGCGCAGGGCCTGGACGGCGGCAACCTGATGTTCGTGGCCGCCGACAAGCGCCGCGCCAAGGCCTCCAGTCCCCAGGAAATGCAGTTCGGCGATGGGGCCGCGGCGGTCATGCTGGGCTCCAAGAACGTGATTGCCAAGCTGCTGGCCACCCACTCCCGCACGGTGGACTTCATCGACCACCACCGCGGCGCCGGGCGCGACTTCGACTACTACTGGGAAGAGCGCTGGATCCGCGACGAGGGCTACATGAAGATCGTGCCCCCGGCCGTGAAGTCCGCGCTGGACAAGGCCAAGCTGAAGCCCGGGGACATCACGCACTTCGTCATGCCGACCATCTTCCCGGCCGTGACGCGCGGCATGGGCAAGGCCCTGGGCATGAAGGACGAAGTGGTACGCGACACCCTGGCCGGTGTGTGCGGCGAGACGGGCGTGGCCCATCCGCTGGTGATGCTGGTCGATGCGATCCAGGATGCCAAGGCCGGCGACAAGATCATGGTGGTCGGCTTCGGCAATGGCTGCGACGTGTTGATCTTCGAGGTCACCAAGGACAAGGACAAGCTCACGGCGCCCCGCGGCACCAAGGGCGCGCTGGCCAACCGGCGGGAGGAGACGAACTACAACAAGTTCCTCACCTTCAACGAGTTGGTGATCAAGGACTACGGCATCCGCTCCGAGGCGGACATGCCCACGCCCATGAGCGCCCTGTACCGCAAGAACGACATGGTGCTGGGCCTGGTCGGCGGGTTGTGCACCGCCTGCAAGACACCCCAGTTTCCCAAGGCGGATGTGTGCGTGAACCCGGAGTGCAACAAGACAGGCACCCAGGAGGATCTGGTGTTCGCGGACCGCAAGGCGCATGTCATGTCCTGGACGGCCGACTACCTGACCTTCACCCTCGATCCGCCGGGCCATTACGGCATGGTGGAATTCGACGAAGGGGGCCGTTTCATGGCAGACTTCACCGATGTTGCCGTCGGCGACCTGGATGTCGGAATGCCCGTGGAGTTGGTGTTTCGCGTCAAGAGCGTGGACGAGCGCCGCGGTTTCACCCGGTACTTCTGGAAAGCCGTGCCGGTCACGGCCTGATTTCCGAAAGGAGACGAGATGAGCACTGGCATCAAGGACAAGGTTGCCATCATTGGGATGGGCTGCACCAAGTTCGGCGAACGCTGGGACGCCAGCCCGGACGACCTCATGGTGGAGGCCTTCGAGGAGGCCAGCAAGGATGCGGGGATCGACACCGCGCAGATCGACGCGGCGTGGCTGTCCACGCAGTTGGAGGAAGTGAACGTGGGCAAGTCGGCCCTGCCTCTGTCCATGGCGCTGCGCCTGGCCAACATCCCCGTCACGCGGGTGGAGAACTACTGCGCCAGCGGCACCGAGGCATTCCGCGGCGCCGTGTATGCCGTGGCTTCCGGGGCGGCGGACATGGCCCTGGCCCTGGGCGTGGAAAAGCTCAAGGACACCGGCTATGGCGGTCTGCCGGCCATGAGCGCCGGCACCAAGAGCAACATGTGGTGGCCCAACCAGACCGCGCCGGGCAGCTTTGCCCAACTGGCGACGGCCTACCGGGCCAAGCACAACGTCTCCGCCGAGGACCTCAAGCGGGCCATCGCCACGGTGTCGGCCAAAAGCCACGCCAACGGGGCCAAGAACCCCAAGGCGCACCTGCAAAAGGCCGTCTCCGTGGAAACGATCATGGATGCACCCATGATCGCCGAGCCCCTGGGCCTGTTCGACTGCTGCGGCGTGAGCGACGGCGCGGCCTGCGCCATCATCACCACGCCGGAGATCGCCAGGAGCATGGGCAAGACCGACCTCATCACGGTCAAGTCCCTGCAACTGGCACTGAGCAGCGGCACGGAAACGGAGCACAACTCCTGGGACGGCAGCTACTTCCACACCACGCGCATCGCCGCCAAGCGGGCGTATGAGGAAGCCGGCATCACCAATCCCCGGGAGCAGGTGAGCCTGATGGAAGTGCACGACTGCTTCTCCATCACCGAGCTGGTGACCATGGAGGACCTGGGCATCTCCCCGGAAGGTGGGGCCGTGAAGGACGTGATGGACGGCTTCTACAATGCGGATGGGGGCATTCCCTGCCAGATCGACGGGGGGCTGAAATGCTTCGGCCATCCCATCGGCGCCTCGGGCCTGCGCATGCTCTACGAGATGTACCTGCAGCTCCAGGGCAAGGCCGGCAACCGGCAGACCAAGGACCCGTCCATCGCGCTGACCCACAACCTGGGCGGTTTCCCGGCCCAGAACGTGTCGTCGGTGGCCATCATCGGCCGCATGGACTAGGGTCGCGGCGCGTGCCGCGCCGTCACTGAGGTGTCGCGCGCGGGCGCTGCACCGTCAGCGACGGGCCAACCAGCCAGGGCCGGCATCCGCAACTGAGCGGGTGGCCGGCCTTTTCTTTTTCGGGCAGGGGCAGCGTCACTCGTGCAGACGATGCCCTGCCGCAGAGCGAAGGGATCCACATGGCCACGGGTATCAAGGACAAGGTCGCCATCATCGGCATGGGCTGCACCAAGTTCGGCGAGCGCTGGGATGTGGGGCCCGACGACCTGATGGTGGAAGCCTTCGAGGAAGCCCGGCGCGATGCGGGCATCGAGACCGACCAGATCGAGGCGGCATGGCTGGCCACCCAGGTGGAGGAGGTGCACGCGGGCAAGTCCGCGCTGCCCCTGTCCATGGCCCTGCGGCTGAACAACATTCCCGTCACGCGGGTGGAGAACTACTGCGCCAGTGGTACGGAGGCCTTTCGCGGCGCCGTGTATGCGGTGGCTTCCGGGGCGGCGGATATCGCCCTGGCCCTGGGTGTGGAAAAGCTCAAGGACACGGGCTATGGCGGCCTGCCCGGCCTGGCCGCCGGGTCGCTCAATCCCCAGTGGTGGGCCAACTACACGGCGCCGGGACGCTTCGGCGAGCTGGCCTCGGCCTATGAGGCCCGGCACGGCGTGACGCGCGAGGACCTCAAGCGGGCCATGGCCCATGTCTCGGTGAAGAGTCATGCCAACGGGGCGCACAACCCCAAGGCGCACCTGCAAAAGGCGGTCAGCATGGAGGAGGTGCTGGCGGCTCCCATGATCGCCCCGCCCCTGGGGCTGTTCGACTGCTGCGGGGTGAGCGACGGGGCGGCCTGTGCCGTCGTCACCACGCCGGAGATCGCCCGCCGCATGGGGCACCACGATCCGGTGCTGGTCAAGGCGCTGCAGATCGCCGTGGGCAACGGCGCCGAGGCGGAATTCAACAGCTGGGACGGGAGCCATTTTCCCACCACGCGCATCGCCGCCAAGCGGGCCTACGAGGAAGCGGGCATCAGCAAGCCCCGCGAGCAGCTGAGCCTGATGGAGGTACACGACTGCTTCTCCATCACCGAGCTGGTGACCATGGAGGACCTGTTCGTCTCCGAGGAAGGCGCGGGCATGCGCGACGTGCTGGACGGCGTGTACAATGCGGACGGGGAGATTCCCTGCCAGATCGACGGGGGGCTGAAATGCTTCGGCCATCCCATCGGCGCCTCTGGCCTGCGCATGCTCTATGAGATGTACCTGCAACTGCTCGGCCGGGCCGGCACGCGCCAGACCCGCGACCCGCACACGGCGCTGACCCACAACCTGGGCGGCTTTCCCGACAAGAACGTGGCCAGCGTGACCATCGTCGGGCGGAAATGACGGCCGGGCGCCAGTGATCGCCGGCGCCCGCTGCATGCATGCCGTCGCGGGGCATTGCCCACGGGCAGCCCTCAATCCTCAAGAAGAAATCCCCGCCGGAGTTCCCATGCCCACCGTTGTCGTCGCCTCCGCTCCGCCCAAGGCGCAGGTGCAGCAGATTCGGGACACGCTGGCCGGTCAGGCCGAGGTGGTATTTCTGGCCGAGGTGGACGAGGGCGCGCGGGCCGATGCCCTGCGCGGGGCCACGGCGGTGATCACGTTCAATCCGGTGCGGGAGCTAAGGGATGCGGAATGGCCCCTGTTGGCCCATGCCAAGCTGGTGCAGTTCACCACGGCGGGGGTGGACTTCATCCCCTTCGACAAGTTCCCCGAGGGTATGACGGCGGCAGCCAACCGGGGCGGCTATGCGGAGCCCATGGCCGAACATGCCCTGGCCATGGCCCTGGCCGCGGCCAAGCGCCTGCTGCCCGAGCATCATGAACTGCAGGCGGGACGCTTCAATCAGTTCGCGCTCAACCGCAGCCTGCTCGGCGCCACCTGCGGCATCGTGGGCTTCGGCGGGATCGGCATTGCCGTGGCGCGCCTGTTCCGGCGGCTGGATATGCGCATCGTGGCCATGAACCGCCGGGGCCAGAGCGAGGAGCCGGTGGACTTCCTGGGCGGTCCGGAGGCCCTGGAGCAGGTGTTGCGCGAGGCGGACGTGCTGGTGCTGGCCCCGCCGCTCACCGCGCTCACCGAGCGCATGATCGGGGCTCGGGAGCTGGGCTGGATGAAGCCCGATGCCATCCTGATCAATCTGGCGCGGGGGGAGATCATCGACGAGGATGCGCTGTACGCCCACCTGCTGGCCAATCCGGGCTTTCAGGCGTGCCTGGATGCGTGGTGGATCGAGCCGGTGCGCCACGGCCGCTTCGCGATGGGCCATCCCTTTCTGGATCTGCCCAACGTGCTGGGTTCCCCCCACAACTCCGCCTCGGTGCCCACGGGGCGCGAGGTGGCCATGCGCCGTGTGCTGGAGAACGTGCAGCGCGTGCTGCGCGGCGAGCCGCCGCGCCATCTGCTGGGTCCGGACGATCGCCCCCCGGCATGACGGCCCAGGGCGATGGGGCAGGGCACGGCGACCGGGCGCATCTGCCCTTGCACATTGGTCGCCGACTATGTTCTTGTGTTACACTGCCAGACAGGACCACGAGTGACTGACAACAGCAGTGACTGACAACAGCGAGAGGAGTTACGCCATGGGTGCCGGAATCAAGGACAAAGTAGCCATTATCGGGATGGGCTGCTCGAAGTTCGGGGAACGCTGGGATGTGGGCGCCGAGGAGTTGATGATCGAGGCCTATGAAGAGGCCCGCAAGGACGCCGGCATCGAAACCAGCGAGATCCAGGCCGCCTGGCTCGCTACGGCACTCGAGGACTTCAACGTGGGCAAGTCGGCCCTGCCGCTGTCCATGACCTTGCGGCTGGGCAACATTCCCGTGACGCGCGTGGAAAACTACTGCGCCAGCGGCACGGAGGCCTTTCGCGGCGCCGTGTATGCGGTGGCCTCCGGGGCCTGCGACATCGCCTTGGCCCTCGGCGTCGAGAAGCTGAAGGATACGGGCTACGGCGGGCTGCCCAACCGCACCCGCGGCATCAACTCGGACATGATCCGCCCCAACAACACCGCGCCGGGCAGCTTTGCCCAGCTGGCTTCCGCCTACCGCGCCAAGCACAACGTGAAGGCCGAGGACCTGAAGAACGCCATTGGCCAGATTTCCGTGAAGAGTCACGCCAACGGCGCAAAGAACACCAAGGCGCACCTGCAAAAGGCCGTCACGCTGGAGCAGGTGGTCAACGCGCCGATGGTCGCCGAGCCCCTGGGCCTGTTCGACTGCTGTGGGGTGAGCGACGGTTCCGCCTGCGCCATCATCACCACGCCGGAAATCGCCAAGAGCATGGGCAAGCACAACCTGGTCACCGTGAAGGCGCTGCAACTGGCGCTGAGCAACGGCCTGGAAGGTGAGCACAACTCCTGGGACGGCAGCTACTTCCACACCACGCGCGTGGCCGCACGCCGGGCGTACGAGGAAGCGGGCATCAAGAATCCGCGGGAAGAAGTGAGCATGTTCGAAGTGCATGACTGCTTCTCCATCACGGAACTGATCACCATGGAAGACCTGGGCATCTCCCCCGAGGGCGGCGCCATCAAGGACGTCATGGATGGCTTCTACGATGCGGATGGCCAGGTGCCCTGCCAGATCGACGGCGGGCTGAAATGCTTCGGCCACCCCATCGGGGCCTCCGGCCTGCGCATGTTGTATGAGATGTACTCCCAGTTGCTGGGTCGTTCCGGTGAGCGGCAGCTCAAGGATCCCCGCATCGGCTTGACCCATAACCTGGGCGGTTTCCCCTACCAGAACGTCTCGTCCGTGGCCATTATCGGCCGTCTGGACTAGACGCCTGCCAGCACCCGGCGTTGTCCGTCCCGCCGGACGGCGACGCGCTTGTTGCGATAGAAAGCAGGAATCCCCGGTGCGCCATGATGGCGGCCGGGGATTTTTTTTGCTCGTGGGGCTGGTACGCGTGCGGTGGGCGTCGCGCCGCCCGCGGGGGAGGGGCGCCTTCCGACGCTGCCTAGCGCAGGCCCGCCGTGCGGGGCGGCATGGTGCCGATGAATTCCCACAGGGCACGAATGTCATCATCGCTGGACTGGGCGATCAGCCGCCAGGGCATGTATTCGCCTCGGATCGCCGAGCCGTCCGGGCGCTTGCCCTCGCGCAAGGCGGTGCGGAAATCCTCAAAGCGCCAATCCGCCAGTCCCGTGACATGCCGTGTCAGGTTGGCCGAAGGCGGCCAGTCCGGCGGCACACCGGGGATGGGCCCACCGGAAAGCCCGGGACCGTGGCAACCGATGCAGGCCGTGGCCAGGTAGCTGCCGTAGTCCGCTGTGGGGCCGGGGGTGGGCTCGGCGGGCTCGGCGTTATGGTCAATCAGTTCCACCGGCAGCAGGGGCAGTTCTCCCGCCAGGTGCAGCACACGACCCAGCGGCCCCACCGCAAACGGCACGGCAGCCTCCGCGACGGCGGGCACGGACTTCACATAGGCCAGCAGTGCCGCCATGTCCGCATGGCTTAGCGCGGTGTACTCGAAGGACGGCATGAAGCGCACAGGTGTCCCGTCCGGCCGTACGCCATGGCGGATGGTGCGCGCCCAGTCCACATCCGTGTAATTGCGCGTGACACCGCCGGGGGTGATGTTGGGGCTGGCCAGGCGCATCACCGGCATGGCGTCGGCGACCAGCCGCCCGGCCAGGTTATCCCCATGGCAGTCCCGGCAGCCACGGTAGGTGGCGATGGCCATGCCGCGCGCCACCATGGACGCATCCGGCGCGATGATCAGTGCCGCGGGTTCCAGCGCGTAGGTGCGGTTGATGCGACTCTCGGATACGGCGAACACCATCCCGACCAGCACAACGAGCAGCACGGCGAGCGCCAGCCCGGCACCGACGAACCACCTGGCCATTCCCTTGCGCCAGAATCCCTGTTGCTCACTTCCCTTACTGCGCATATTCACTCCCAGAAATTTCCATAACGCTTGGCGCACAACGCGCCACCCCCGGCGTCATGCCGATGGATCACGTATGATGCCCGCAATTTCCGGGCGAGGCAATTGACACACTGCCGTAAAGTCCCAAATAGGGCAACTTTGCGGCCACATGAGCAAGAACTGGCGGGGTGGACAGGGGCGAATCGCCCGGGGGCAATCGTGGTGTGGCAAGCCGGCGGGAAAAAATCGCGCCACCGCCCCGAAAGGCAGCGGCGCGGGGCAGGACTAGGCGATGGCTTCGCCGGCGCGAAGCTGGCTGATCTCGTCCTTGGAGAAGCCGAAGGCGGCCAGGGTGGCGTCGGTGTGCTCCCCTGGCTGGGCCGGCGGCCCCTGGACTTTTGACGGTGTGCGGCTGAAGCGCGGGGCGGGGGCGGGCATGGTGATGCCGCCCACATCGATGAACATGCCGCGGGCCTTGTTGTGTGGGTGCTGCTCGGCCTCCTGCATGTCCAGCACGGGGGCGAAGCACACGTCGCTCATGCCCATGATTGCCGTCCACTCGTCGCGGGTCTTGGTCTTGAAGATCGCGGCGAATTTCTCCTGCATGGCGGGCCACTGGTCCCGCTCCATCTGCTCGGGCATCTCGTCATTCTTGGTGCCGGTGAGCTCCAGCAGTTCCGCATAGAACTGGGGCTCGATGGAACCGATGGAGACGTACTTGCCGTCCTTGCACTCATAGGTGTTGTAGAAGTGCGAGCCCGTATCCAGGATGTTCGCGCCGCGCTCGTTCTTCCAGGTGCCGGATTTGCGCAGGCCCCACAGGAACGCGCCGAGCTGGGTGGCGCCCTCCAGCATGGCCGCATCGATCACCTGGCCCTTGCCGGAATTCTTGGCTTCCAGCAGGGCCGCCAGGGTGCCCATGGCGAGCAGCATGCCGCCGCCGCCGAAGTCGCCGACCAGGTTCAGGGGCGGCACGGGCTTGCCGCCGGCGACGCCGATGTGGTGCAGGGTGCCGCCCAGGGCAATGTAGTTGATGTCGTGACCCGCGATGCCGGCGATGGGCCCGTCCTGACCCCAGCCGGTCATGCGGCCATAGACCAGACGCTCGTTGCGCGCCATGCACACGTCGGGGCCCAGGCCCAGCCGCTCCATCACGCCCGGCCGAAAGCCCTCGATCAGCGCATCGGCCTGTTCCACCAGCCGCAGCACGGTTTCCACACCCTCGGGCTTTTTCAGGTTGACGGCCACGCTCTTGCGGCCGCGGGCCATGACATCGTAGCGTGGGTCCGCCACGCCCTTGACGCCCGCCACGGCGCGGTCCACGCGGATCACCTCGGCGCCCATGTCCGAAAGCATCATGCAGCAATGCGGCGCGGGGCCAATGCCCTGAAGTTCAATGACCTTGATGCCTTTAAGAGGTCCCATGACTGTCTCACTCGCTGATAGGTTGCAGGGATGGGCGGCCGCACCGCTGCGCGCCGCCAGGGCCGGCCGGCGGGACTCCGGGCCACGCCGCCAGGCGCTTGAACGCCGTATGCATAGCACAATTCCTCCGGTGATTCATGGGCAATCGCAGCCGATGCCGGGGGCCGGCGGCGAGGCACCCATGGCAATTTTTCGCCCCGGCGGGGGGGCGCCGCTCCCGCGGCGGTCCATTGACAAGGCGGGCGGGTCCATACTGTGGTATGCGTTGCGGTGCATGACCTGGCCCGTCGCCGCGCGCCTTGGCCGTACGCCGGCGTTTGCCGGCATGCTTCATTGATCCATCTTTTGCCGGTGCCGTCTGCCCGTGAGCGACCTGCCCATCATCGGATATTGCGATCCCCTGACCGTGGCCCCCGGTGACACGGTGCGCTTCATGGTCAGCAGCCGCCATGCCGACTGCACGGCACGGCTGGTGCGTCTGATCCATGGCGACCCCAATCCCCGCGGGCCGGGACCGCGCAGCGAACCGGTGGAGCTGGTAGCCCCGCAGACGTTCACGGGCCGCCGGCAGCCCCTGCATGGCGGCTCCTACGTGCATATTCCCGATCTGCCCGTGCTGGAGGAGGTGGGCAGCTTCACGGTGCAGATGTGGCTCTGGCCCACGACACCGGACAAGGGCGAGCAGGGCCTGCTGTGCCACTGGGACGATGACGGCGGGCGGGGCTACGGCGTGGGCCTGGCCGCCGACGGCTCCCTGGCCGTGCGCGTGGGCAACGGCAATGGCGGGCGCGAGGAACTGAGCACGGGGGCGCCCCTGCGCGCCCAGGAATGGGTCTTCGTGGCGGTGACCTACGATGCTGCCACGGGCGAGGTGGGGCTGCATCAGGCGCCGGTGCGAAGTTGGCCCAATGACCCCGCGCGCGTGAACCGGCGGGCCACCCTGTCTGTCGGCAAGGCCGTGCCCCAGGGCAAGCCCCTGCTGCTGGGCGCTACCCTGCTGCCCACCGAGGACGGCCGGCAGCGCGTGGGCTGCCACTACAACGGCAAGCTGGAGGCGCCGCGCCTGTTCGGGGCGGTGCTCTCGCCGGAGCAGTTGCAGGCCCTGGCCCAGGGCACCCCGCCGGCCGAACTGAATGCCCCCCTGGTGGCGGCATGGGACTTCTCCCTGGACATGGCGACCAGCCGGGTCACGGACACGGGGCCCCATGGCATTCACGGCTGGACGGTGCAGATGCCGGCGCGGGCCATGACGGGTCACGGCTGGGACGGCAGCGAGATCAACCCGGCCCTGCGCCCAGGCCAGTACGGGGCGATTCATTTTCACGATGACGATCTGGTGGACGCGGGGTGGCAGCCCGACGTGGAGCTGAGCCTGCCCCCCGAGCTGCCCAGCGGCGTGTATGCCCTGCACGTGACCGGTGGGGGGGACGAGGACACCATGCCGTTCTTCGTGCGCCCGCCCCGCGGCACGGCCCAGGCCAAGGCGGCGCTGCTCATGCCGACCAACAGCTACCTGGCCTATGCCAACGAGAAGATCTGGCTGCCGCGCTATCTGGCGCCGCACCTGCCCCAGCAGGAGGACGACGCGGGGCGCAACTACTGCCGCGCTCATGGCCTGCACAGCCTGTACGACACCCACAGCGACGGCAGCGGCGTGTGCTATTCCTCCCGCCTGCGGCCCATCGTGAACCTGAAGCCCCAGGCCCATTGCTGGTTTCTCAAGAGCCCGCATCAGTTCGCCGCCGACCTGCACCTGGTGGATTGGCTGCACAGCATGGGCTTCGCCCACGACATCATCACCGACGAGGCGCTGCATGCGGAGGGGCAGGGGTTGCTGGAGCCCTACCGTGTGGTGCTCACCGGCTCCCACCCCGAGTACTGGAGCGGCGCCATGCTGGATGCGCTGGAGGGCTACCAGGCCGGTGGCGGCCGGCTGATGTACCTGGGCGGCAACGGCTTCTACTGGGTCACGGCCGTCGCGCCGGATGCGCCCCACGTGATCGAGGTGCGCCGTTTCGCCGGGGTGCGCGCGTGGCATGCGGGCGCGGGGGAATATCACCTCAGCACCACGGGCGAGCTGGGCGGGCTGTGGCGCGACCGGGGCCGGGCGCCCAACCGGGTGGCCGGCGTGGGCTTCACGGCCCAGGGCTTCGACCGCGGGTCGCCCTATGCGCGCATGCCGGACAGCCACGATCCCCGCGCCGCGTGGATCTTCGAGGGCATCGGCGAGGAGGAGCCCATCGGGGACCATCCCAACCTGGTGCTGGAGCACGGCGCGGCGGGCTTCGAGGTGGACCGGCTGGACCGGCGGCTGGGCACGCCCTTTCATGCGCTGCACCTGGCGCGCTCCGGCGGCTATTCCGACTCGTACCAGCACACCGTGGAGGAGGTGCTGACCGCCAACTCGCGCCAGGGCGGCACGGTCAATTCCCGGGTGCGCGCGGACATGGTGTACTATGAGGGACCCAACGACGGGGCGGTGTTTTCCACCGGCTCCATCTCCTGGTGCGGCGCACTGTCCCACAACGAATACGACAACACGGTCTCCCGCGTGACGGCCAACGTGCTCACGCGCTTCCTGCGCGAGGGGCCGCTGACCTGAGGACGGCGCCGGAACCGCCTGACCCGAACTTGGCGCGCCGCAGGCGCCGCAACCCGCAGCATCGCCGCAGCATTGGAGGACGGCATGAAGTTCGACCCGATCTTGTCCCAGGAACGCATCGACACCATGGTGAGCCAGGGCCTGTGGCCCAACCGGCTCATCACGGACCACATGGACGACGCGGTGGCCGCCTGTCCGGATCAGGTGGCGGTAACCGACATCAATTCCATGACCGGTCGTCACACGACCCTGTCCTATCGCCAGTTGCGGCGCATCGGGGACCGCATCGCCCTGGGGCTGGTGGCCATGGGCATCCAGCCGGGGGACGTGATCGGCCTGCAACTGCCCAACTGGTGGCATTACGCCGCGTTCTATCTGGCGGCCGTGCGCATCGGGGCGGTGGTCAATCCGCTCATGCCCATCTTCCGCCACCGGGAGCTGGAATTCATGCTGGGCTACGGCGAGCACAAGGCGGTGGTGATACCCCGGCGCTTCCGGGGCTTCGACCATGTGCAGATGCTGGCCGAGCTGCGCGGCAAGCTGCCCAAGCTGGAGCACGTGATCGTCATCGACGGGGAGGACGACGCCACGTCCTTCGAGGCGCTTTTGCTGAACCGGCGCTGGGAGGACGAGCTGGACGCGGAGAGAATCTTCGCCGAGCGGCGCCCGGACCCCAATGACATCACGGAACTGGCCTATACCTCCGGCACCACGGGCACGCCCAAGGGCATCATGCACACCTCCAACACGCTGATGTGCAAGGCCAGGATCGCCATTGAGCACATGCAGCTGACCCAGCGGGACACGGTGCTGATGGGCTCGCCGCTGGCCCATCAGACAGGCTTCATGTACGGCATGATCCTCAGCATCGTGCTGCACGCCAAGAGCGTGCTGATGGACATCTGGGACCCCATCGTGGCCGCCCAGCGCATCCAGGACGAACGCTGCACCTACACGCTGGCTTCCACGCCATTCGTCTCGGACCTGACCTACAACGAGGGTGTGGGCCGCTACGACATCAGCACGATGCGGCTGTTCCTCACCGCCGGGGCGCCCATTCCCCGCGTGCTGGTGCAGGACGCCAAGCGGAAGCGCGACATCTTCGTCATGTCTGCCTGGGGCATGTCGGAGAACGGCGTGGTGACCGCCACCAGGATCGGCGACAGCGAGGACAAGATCGTCAATACCGACGGCGCGCCCCTGCCCGGGCAGCAGGTGCGCGTGGTGGATGTGGACGGCAAGCCCCTGCCCCCCGGCGAAGAGGGCCGCCTGCAGGCCCGCTGCTGCACCCAATTCGTGGGCTACCTGGGCCGGCCGGAGGCCTATGAGATGCACGACGGCATGTGGTTCGAGACCGGCGACAATGCGCGCATGGACGAGGACGGTTACATTCGCATCACCGGGCGCTCCAAGGACATCCTGATCCGCGGGGGCGAAAACATCCCCGTCGTGGAGATCGAGTCGGTGATCTACGAGCATCCGGCGGTGGACGACGTGGCCATCGTGGCCATGCCGGACGAGCGCCTGGGCGAGCGGGGCTGCGCCTTCGTCAAGCTGAACAGCGGGGCCAGCCTGACCTTCCGCGAACTGATCGACTATCTCGCGGAGCGGCATGTGGCCAAGAACTACCTGCCGGAACGGCTGGAGATTCTCGCCGACTTCCCCCGCACGCCCAGCGGGAAGATTCAGAAATTCAAGCTGCGCGAGGTGGCCAAGGACCTGCACCCGGAGCGATAGCCGGCTTGCGCACAACCCAACGTTCCGCCGTCCCCCCAGCCAGTGAGACGAGACCCATGAGCATGAGCATCCCCGATATCGCCGCCTATGACGAAGTGCGCCAGGCGGCCCGCGCCTTCTGCGAGGCCGAGGTGCGGCCGTACCTGGCCGACTTCGAACGGGTGGAGGCGTTTCCCCTCGACATGGCGCGCAAGATGGGCGAGCACGGCTACCTGTGCGCCACCTTGCCGCGCGCCAAGGGCGGGGCGGACCTGGACGACTGGGCCTTCGCCGTGGTGTGCGAGGAATTCGGGCGCTACCTGTCCGTGCGGCAGATCGTGACCGTGCAGGGCATGCTCTGCATCGCGCTCAACGGCTATGGCAGCGCCGCGCAGCAGGCGCGCTACCTGGCGCCCATCGCCCGCGGCGAGCTGATGGTGGCCTACTGCCTCACCGAGCCCGGCTCCGGGTCGGACTCCCGCGCCATGACCACCCGTGCCGTGCGCCAGGGAGAGGATTGGGTGCTGAACGGGCAGAAGACCTTTATCACCATGGCCAATTCGGCGGATGTGTTCCTCATCTTCGCCCAGAGCGAGGTGGACGGGAATCCGGCGGGGATCAGCGCGTTCCTGGTGGATCGGGACATGGGTGTGCAGACCACGCCGCTCAAGGGCAAGCTGGGCCAGCGCTCCTCCGATACGGGCACGGTGTTCCTGGAGGACGTGCGCGTGCCCGATGCCAATCGCCTGGGGGATGTGGGCCAGGGCTTCCGCATCGCCATGGTGGTGCTGGACAGCAGCCGCATCGACGTGGCGGCGGCATCCGTGGGGCTCTCCCAGACCTGCCTGGATCTGTCGACCAGGTACGCCCAGGAGCGTGTCCAGTTCGGCAAGCCCCTGGCCGGGTTTCAGCTGATCCAGGAGCATCTGGCGGACATGGTGCTGGATACGGACGCCTCGCGCATGCTGACCTACCGGGCCATCGCGGCCAAGAGCGCCGGCCGGCCGGCCACCCGGGAGATCGCCGTGGCCAAGCTGTTCGCCTCCGAGGCGGCCCAGCGCAATGCCTACCGCGCCATCCAGATTCACGGCGGCAGCGGCTACTTCGAGGATTACGAGGTGGAGCGGCTGGCCCGCGATGCGCGCATCCTGACCATCTACGAAGGCACCAGCGAGGTGCAGAAGCTGCTCATCGGACGGCATCTGACGGGCATCTCGGCCTTTACCTGAGGCTCAATCCGCCACGGTGCGCCGGCGGTCGAGCCAGGCGCCCCAGGCCACGAACAGCCACAGGCCCAGCGCAGCCCCGGCCACGGCCATGGCGCTGGGCGGCACGGGCCCCAGATTGCCCAGTTCGATCCCCACGAGCACCACGACGAGCGCCACCAGGCCCCACGTGCCGGCGCGGGACGCGGCCCCCGTGCGGCGCAGATAGAGCACCAGCGCCCCCGCGAGCAGCATGCCCTCCACGGCCAGGGTGGCCGGCACGGACGCCCACAGACCCAGGCCCACCCGCGTGGTACCGCCGGGCATCAGGGGCAGATCGGGCCGGTGACTGACCCAGTCCAACACCCAGTGGCTGAACACGGCGATGGCCAGCCAGAGGGCCACATTGATCTGCCGCACACGCCAGAAGTGCAGCGCACCGAACAGCACGGCCCACAGCAGGGCCATGACCAGGCTGTGGGACCAGGGGTAGCTCACGAAATCCAGCGGCGTGAAGGCCGTGTTGCCCGGGTCGATGCGCACCTGCTCCACACCCGTCAACACCAGCACGGGCCACAAGAGGTCCAGGAACTGGGCAGCGGCAAAATAGGTGCCCAGGTTGGCGCGGGGCTCCACGGCCTTGCAGGCCAGCCCGGCGGCAAAATGTCCAACGAACATGGGGTGTTCTCCCGCGATGTCACCCGGCGCGCCTAGAACGACGAGCCGGGCTGCTTGAGAAATTCCGCTTCTTCCGGCGTCGACTGACGGCCGAGGATCGCGTTGCGGTGGGGGAAGCGGCCGAAGCGCGCCACGACGTCCCGATGGGCCACGGCGTACTTGTAATTGCCGGCCAGCATCTCCTGCAGTGCCGGGGGCGCGGCGGCCCATAGCTGCTGGAATGTGCCTACGCTGCGCTCCTGCACGGCCAGGTCCTCCGCGTGCATGAGCGGCATGGAGAGGAACACCTGCTCCAGGGTGCGCAGGCCCTGGACCAGGCCCGTGTCCCACGCGGCGAGAGCGATGTCCAGGGCCTGGGGATCGCCGGCGAAGGCGCGGGGGGTGTCCCGGAAGATGTTGCGCGTGAACTGGTCCAGCACCAGCACCAGCGCCACCGTGCCGTGGGGCGTGGCGCGCCAGCCGTCCAGCGCACCGGCCAGGGCGCCTTCCACGGCAGGGCCGAAGCGGCGGCGGATGTCCTCGTCGGTCGCGTCGCGCTTGGTGAACCAGAGCGTCTGCTTGGCCTCGCTCACCGTGCCGTCGGGCGAAATCTCACCAAACCAGTAGTCCAGTACGACTTGCGGTGATGTCATGGGCTGCTCCCGGTGTCGTTGGGTCGTTTCTGGTGCCTGCCCTGCTGCTCGGGGGTGAGATCGGCGTTCAGCGGGCCTGCCTGGGGGAAAGGCGGCGGCGCGGCAAAGCGGCGCGCCTGCTGTCACTGCTGCTGCCGCCGCTACCGCAGGCAGCATGCCACGATCCCGCCGGGCTGCAAAGGCGCGTACGCGGTGGTATCCCCGTGCGTGTTGCCCCGCGGCGGCAGGCCCGTCTTGCGAATCAGCCCGCCGGCGCAGGGCATGGGCTGCTTGCTTGCCCGATCTGCCCAGGTGCAGGCGACGCCTGCACCATCCGCCATGCCGTTTGCCCGGCATGCGCCGCCTGTGCTGGCCCTGCGCCGGCCCGCCTGCTTGGCGGCGGGCACGAGATTCCCGGCTGACCTCCCGCCGCCGGCCCAAGTGCCGTCCGTGCGCCAGGCCGTCGCCGCCACGGAACACCGGCGCGCGGAGGGTGTGCCGACCCTGCATCGCGTGCTTGCCAGGGGCGCGCATTTCCTGGGATGATGGGGCGTTGGCCCGTGACGAGACCTCGCGCAAATTCTTTGACAAGCGCCGGTTTTTCATTGAACATTAGGATTTTACCGGCTGGCGTAGCTCAACTGGTAGAGCAGCTGATTTGTAATCAGCAGGTTGTGGGTTCAAGTCCCTTCGCCAGCTCCAGTGTCAGGTCGGTGAAGTGTCTCCTGGTGGGGCATTTATCTGGATCAAGACGGGGAGATTCCCGAGCGGTCAAAGGGATCAGACTGTAAATCTGACGGCTCAGCCTTCGGAGGTTCGAATCCTCCTCTCCCCACCTTCGGCCTTGGTAGGAATACACGCCGGCTCTGGCCGGCCGGCCGCGCGGTGGCAGCAATCAGCCGCGGTGTCGGGCGCAAGCCGTGGGGCCGGTATGGGCCCGGGTAGCTCAGTGGTAGAGCGCTTCCTTGGTAAGGAAGAGGTCGGCAGTTCAATCCTGCTCCCGGGCTCCAGCCAACGCATTAACGTCAGTTGAAGAGGAAGCATGCCGGCGGACATCATTCAATTGCAGTGTACCGAGTGCAACCGGATCAACTACACGACGTTCCGGAACAAAAAGACGATGACGGAAAAGATCACCAAGAAGAAATACTGCCGTTGGGATCGCAAGCACACGGAGCACAAGGAGCACAAGTAGTCCGTGCGCCGCAGTCGGCAGTGCCGCGCGGGGTCGGCGGCGCGAGAGGGTGATCGCACAGGGATGCAGACACAGGCCAGTAGCTCCAATTGGTAGAG
>Ga0326597_10000763_pt1 | contig 55140 bp, 73 predicted proteins | sample RVTome_12_FD_203789 | JGI IMG/M metagenome (GOLD analysis project Ga0326597, IMG submission 203789) | Soil microbial communities from uranium-contaminated site in the Upper Colorado River Basin, Wyoming, United States - RVT100D185 | ecosystem: Environmental > Terrestrial > Soil > Contaminated >... | reverse complement strand
AATGTTAATATAACTTCTTGAAAGCTTTCAGGGATGGAAGGCCTATGCAAAATGGGCAAATAGTTTTGAATTGAGAGGAAATATTTTTAAAAAATTTAAAGAGTAATCCCCTGAAACTAGTTACATCAAAGCAGTTATAATAAACTATTTCTTAGAAAATGCATGAAAAAGAAAAATCATGCGAGCCAAAAAACAGACTGGGAATTTTACGCCCAGGTTGCGATTATTGTTGTCCTCTCAGGAATCCTGTTATACAGTTATTCAGGGAACAAAGTAGGAACAGGAGTAGCAACAGGCATAGGAGCAGTCTCTGCATATTCTGTTGTCCCCCAAGGAGTTCCTGAAATTTATGGAGAAGAATTGGGAATAACTTATGATGATGTTTCTCCTAACGACCAAAGAAAAACAGAGGCAACAATAAATCTCCTTGGAAATATAGACAGGGTTGAAGAACTTGAAGGCGCAGAGCTGGAAAGGTATATAGACATCTTATACAACCAGTATAACGGAATCTCCTGTGAGTATTGCTGTGGCGCTCGTTCTATCATTTTCAGCAATGGGCAGGCCGCATGCGGTTGTGCACACAGCTATGCAATGCGCGGTTTGACAAAATATCTAATAAAGTATCACGGAACAGAATTCAGTGATGAAGAGATATTAACAGAAGCCGGAAAATGGAAAACCCTTTTCTTTCCCGGAATCCTTGAAGGCAAGGCACAAGTAATGAAGAGTTATGGAATTGAAGTAAGCTACATTAACCTTACAACAAATGCTTATAGGGGAATAGAGCAAGGCCAGGCGTCTGGAAGCATGGTTGGCGGATGTTAAATAAACAAAGCAAAATGTTAACGCAAAGATATTCAAGATTAAGGAAAAGCAGCATAGTTAGTTATAACTTATATAATTTTACATGCTTAACAGAATTAAATTTTTGGAATAGCGGCAATTCCTCACTCGGTTTAAAACCCATGGTATCTTTGCCGCGGATGTAATGAAAAATAAATTAGAAAGAACATCTATAACAATGGCAATGATTATTTTATTATTTGTTAGTGTTATCTCTGCACATTCTGAAGAAGATTTTTCCCAGGCACAGGTTCTTATAAACCAGTCAATTTCATGCGATGAGCTCACAGAAGACCAATTAGAGTTAATTGGGGATTATTATATGGAGCAAATGCATCCAGGAGAGGCTCATGAATACATGGATGAGATGATGGGTGGTGAAGGCTCAGAATCCCTAAGGCAGGTTCACATAAACATGGCCCGCAACATATATTGCGGAGAATCTTCTTACAGATACGGAATGATTCCAATGATGTGGGGTTATACTCCCACAGGAATGATGGGATATAATTATAGCCCAGAGAGTTATGGATTTAATTGGTTCTTTGCAGTTGCTTTTTTACTCATAATCATTTTGCTGGTGATTTTAATTTTCAAGCAAATTGGAAGGAGGTAAATAAAAGATAAAATGAAAACACAAAAAATCGTGCTTTGGGCAATTATAGGAATCTTGCTTTTGGCTGTTATATATACGGTATTCTTTCAGGGTGGAGGTAGCACGAGTGCCCTTTCAGCAAATGCCGGACAAGCAGCCCAAACATATTCGGGAATGGTCGGGGGTTGCTAATGGACTGCTGCCATACAGGAAAACACGAAGAAAAAGGGTGCTGTAAGGATTTAAAAAAACAAGGAACACATAAAATGGAAAATAGTTTAGAATCTAAAAAAGGAAATAAAAAGGTTTGGTTGATACTAATAGGAATAGTTGCGATTTTAGCTATTATTATATTATTTTCTCGTGGTTCGGGAGCAAGCAGTTACGAGAACATTAATGCCTTGGAAGGAGATATTGAAATTTACAAATCTCTTACATGCGGATGCTGCTCTGTTTATACAAGCTATGTTGACGGGAAGGTTTCCCCGAAAGTCAATTCATTCAATGTTCAGGATCCTACAGAAATAAAAAAGAGATATGGAATTCCTTCTGAGCTTGAAAGTTGCCATACCACAATAATAGGAGATTATTTTGTAGAGGGACATATTCCTCTTGAAGCTGTTGAAAAGCTTTTGGCAGAACAGCCAGATATAAAAGGAATTGCAATGCCTGGAATGCCCGAAGGAAGCCCTGGAATGCCGGGCCAGAAAAGAGGTGATTTTGTAATCTACGCTGTAAATAATGACGGAACTTACAATGAGTTCATGAGAATTTAAATTAATCTTAATATAGGATGTCTAAAAAATTTAATGAAAAGAACTCTATTTTAAAACTGCCTGTATTAGCAATAGCCTCTTTTTTATTAATTATTTCTTTAACAGAATTTATCAGCGCACACTGCCCTCTTTGCACCGTTGGCGCTGGCGCTGCAGCAGGAGCAGCTGTCTGGCTTGGAGTAAGCAAAGTTGTTGTTGCTCTTTTAATTGGTGGCTTTGCAATGTCAATGGGAATGTGGTTTTCAAAAATTATTAAGAAAAGATATATTCCATTCCAAAAAACATTGATTGTTCTAGCTGTTTTTCTCACAACAGTCTTGCCTTTATCACCAATCTTTACAGCAATCGGTCCCCTCTACCTTTCTTTTATCGGAGAATATGGCCGCACATATGCTGTTAATTATTCTTTAGTCAGCAGTTTGTTCGGCGGGTTGGTTGTTCTTGCCTCACCATCGTTAAGTAAAAAAATCAGTAAAATGAGGGGAGGAAAAATAATTAAGTTCCAGGGAGTCATATTAACTCTCGCTTTATTGATAATATCGGGAGTGATTATACAGCTTAGCTTGGCAAATATTGGAGCAAGCACCATAACAGGGACAAGTGAACTTTTGTCTCCAAATGAATTTGAAAAAGTTATTCAAAATGAAAGTGTTTTTTTATTAAATGTTCATACTCCTTTTCAAGGTGAAATTAACGGGACCGATGAAATAATAGAGGATTGGGAAAATATTGAAAAATATATGGATAAATTACCCAAAGACACATCTGTTCCGATAGCTGTCTATTGCAAAAGTGGGCGTATGTCTGAAGCCGTAGCTGAAGACCTTAAGGCAATGGGCTATCAAAAGATTTACGACTTAGATGGCGGAATGAATGCATGGGAAGAATCAGGGAGGAAAATAATTTAAAATGGAGCAGATAACATGGATATTAATTGGGATTACAGCATTATTTTTTGTCTTATTAACAATAAAGAATATTTTTAATATCAAAAAAGGCTGTGCTATTTGTTTATCAGTAGGCTTAACATGGATAACCTTGATTATCTTGTTATCAACGGGTTTTTTTCATGATAAGATAATAATCGCAATATTGATGGGTCACACAAGCCTTGGTATTTATTACATTTTTGAAAAAAAAGTAAAGGAAAGATTTTTGATTTTCAGGCTTCCTTATCTGTTGACAAGCATATTTATAATCTATAGCATTTTAGAAAATTTTAATATAAACAGCCTGATTTTCATATTGGGGTTGTGGGGATTATTCTTCCTCATTTATATATTCAGGTTTAATAAATTCATGAAGAAACTTATTGAATGCTGTAAAAAATGGTGAAGATAAGATTAAAAAAGATACCCTTAAATAACTTTAAATAGATAATTTATTTTTAATAAGAATGTCATTCAAAGAATTCATAAAAGAGCTGAATAACGACAAGGTGGAGGGAGAGCTAGTCAAGACAATCTTTGTTTCACTTGTAGCATCTTTTGCAATTCTGGCTGTTTTGTATTTTGTAAGCCTGAGATATGTCACTGATTTTATTCCAAAACAGGGTTTTTTCCTGTTTTTCGCCGTGTTGAGTTACTCCCTCATTTTACTTTCTGTAAGACATATAAGAGCATATAAGGAATTTGCCTGCATGTCGGGCATGATGATAGGAATGACAATAGGGATGATCTCTGGATTTCTTCCTGGATTTTTAATCGGAGCAACAAATGGAATGTTCTGGGGAAGCGTCGTAGGAATGTCTTTCGGAATTTTATTTGGTGTATGGAACGGAAAATGTTGTGGTGTGATGGGGGCAATGGAAGGAATGATGGCTGGATTTATGGGCGGATTGATGGGGGGAATGACTGCTTTAATGATGATAAATGATAACTTAAGGGCTGCAGCAGTCATAATCTTCATGATTTCAGCAGTTATTTTATTCGGGTTGAATTATATGGTATACAAAGAGGCTCGTGATTTGGGCATGGAGCGCAAGCACAAAGATGGTGAATTTTTCATAATTTTCTGGAGCTTTTTGCTTACGATAATAACAACCTGGTTCATGGTCTTCGGGCCAAGGAGCGTTTTATTCCAATGAAATACAAGAATCTGTTTTTTATTGCATTAACTCTTGCCATAATTGTTATTGCCGGAGTTTTTTTGATTCGCGGGGAAAATACTGCTTCAGGTAGCGTTACTGGAAATGCCCAGGTAGTAAAACTTTGGGTGGAAGGCGGTAATTATGTGCTAAGCCCTTCTGAGTTCAAGAAAGACGTTCCTGTAAGAATAGAGGCAGACATATCAAGAACTCCTGGTTGCTCTAGGTCAATTGTCATCTCGGCATTTAATGTGAGAAAGATTGTTAGCGAAGCAGACAATGTGATTGAATTTACGCCGACAAAAACAGGAACTTTTAACATTGCCTGTTCAATGAACATGTATCGAGGAACATTCGCGGTTGTGTGATTTATTATAATATATTACTATAGTAAAATATTTAAAGAGGATATAACTTAATTTTCTATGGTAAAAAGAGAAATTATGGTTTGTGAATGCGGCTGTGAACGCTGTTCCCATGGGTGGATAGCTAGAAGCAAGGAAACACCAACAGTATGCCCGCATTGCAAATCCCCTTATTGGAATAAGCCAAAAACTCGTCATAGCGATGCCGAGTTAAAAAAAGTCAAAAGGAAGAAGAAATGAAAAAAATAAATTCTCATTTCAAATGTCAAGAATGCGGGTTATTTTATCCCCATAAAAAATGGGCAGATAAATGCGGAGATTGGTGTAAAAAACATAAAAGCTGCAATTTGGAAATAACTAAACAGGCTCTTAAATGAAAAACCCCGCGCTAAAGCGCGAGGTATCAAATAAACAAAATAAAATGTTAACGCAAAGAAATTCAAGATTAAGGAAAAGCAGCATAGTTAGTTATAACTTAGATTATTTTACATGCTTAACAGAATTAAATTTTTGGAATAGCGGCAAGTCCTCTCTTGGTTTGAAACCAGAGGCATCCTTGCCGCGGATGTAATGAATAGATAAAAATGGGAAATAAAAATGAAAAAAGCTAAAATAGAAATTGTCGGAATGCACTGTGCCAGCTGTGCAAACAACATTGAACGCAGCCTGAAAAAAACGCCGGGAGTGAAGAGTGCAAATGTTTCCCTGTTGCTGAAAAAAGGCACAGCAGAATGCGAGGATTCTGTTACCAAGGAAGAAATTGAAAAAGCCGTTAAGCGAACAGGGTATAATATTAAAAAAATAGAATTTGAATAAAAAATGTTAATGTTGAAAAATTATATCAAGATGTTAATATTAGTAAAATCAGAAGTTATTATTAGATAGTGTGAAATTATTGCATTAATAGTCTTAAAGAATAACCGCTAAGCAGACAATTTAATAAAATGAACCACAAAAACCATAAAATGCATGATATGAAAGAAATGAAAATGGACAAAAAGAACTCGTCCAAGCTTGGCCAAGTTAAAGAGGAACATAGCATGAATGAACACCATCACGAAGCTCCTATTGAAGACGAAGAGATTCGGGAATGGAAAAAGAGAGTTTTTGGTTCATGGATTTTTGCAATCCCTATAGCTTTCCTGATGTTTTCTGAAAGAATTTTCGGCTTGGAGATTTTTTCTGCAACAACAGCCACAATTGTGATTCTAATTTTAGGTTTACCTATCCTTTTCGTCTTTGGCTGGTCAACCATAAAAGGCGGATTGCGGGGATTGTTCACGTTTTACTTTAATATGGATTCTCTTATTGCCCTAGGAACCCTTGTCGCTTATATTACTGGTTTAGCCAGCCTGTTCTTTTCAATCCAGGATTATTCAGGAGTTTCAGGGATGATTATGGCTTTTTATGTAACAGGAAAATATGTTGAGGCAATTGCGCGCGGAAGGGCAAGCCAGGAAATAAAGAAACTTCTTGAATTAGGAGCGAAGAAAGCGCGGGTTCTGCAAGGCAAGAAAGAAGTTGAACTTGATATTTCAGAAATTAAAATTGGAGATATCCTTATTATCAGGCCAGGAGAAAAAATACCGACAGACGGCATTATTGTCAAGGGAGAAAGCAGCATTGATGAATCAATGGTTACAGGAGAAAGCCTGCCTGTTGAGAAAAGAAAAGGAAGCAATGTTATTGGAGCAACAATAAATCAAGATGGGGTTTTATATATTAAAGCAACTAAGATAGGAAAAGATACTTTTTTAGCGCATATAATAAATTTAGTTGAAGAGGCACAGAGTGAAAAGGTTCCAATACAAGTTTTAGCTGATAAGATAACTAGCGTTTTTGTGCCGTCTGTTCTTATTCTTGCTGCCCTAACTTTCGGCGGATGGCTTTGGTTAAGTTCAAGTTTGAACAGCGCAATCGCAGCAAGTGTCGCTGTTCTCGTGATTGCCTGCCCTTGTGCTCTTGGATTAGCAACCCCGACTGCTCTTATGGTCGGAAGTGGAATGGGTGCTAAAAGAGGTATTTTAATAAGAAAAGGAGAAGCAATGCAGACAATAAAGAAAGTTAAATTTGTTGTTTTTGACAAAACAGGTACAATAACAAAAGGCAAGCCGGAAGTTACAAACATCTCTGCCAAAGTAAAGGAAAACTATCTTTTGGAAATTGCTGCCTCGCTTGAGCATTTATCTGAGCATCCTATTGCACGAGCAATTGTTGAAAAAGCCAAATTAAAGAGATACAGGGAAGTCAAAGGATTCAAGGTTTTAAGAGGAAGAGGTGTTGAGGGAAAGATTGGCAAGAGTGATTTAGTTATTGGGAATAGAACCTTAATGAATGAAAAAAAGATTTCTTTTGAAGATTTTGAAGCTGAAACCAACAAATTTGAATCTCAAGGCAAAACAGTCATGATTGTTTCAGAAAACGGAAAAGCTATTGGAGTTGTTGCTGTTGCAGACGCGCTAAAGGAAGATTCTGTTCTGGCAATTGCTTCTCTTAACAAACAAGGATATGAAACTATGATGATAACAGGAGATCATGAGAAAACAGCAAAGGCAATTGCAAAGGAAGCTGGGATTAAAGAAGTAATAGCAAATGTTCTTCCAGAGGACAAGGCAAGAAAAGTTCAGGAGCTCCAGAAAAAAGGCTTTGTTGCTTTTGTCGGAGACGGCATAAATGACGCTCCTGCTTTGAAACAGAGCAATGTTGGAATTGCCATGGGAACAGGAACAGATATTGCAATTGAATCCGGAGACATTGTTCTTGCACGCGGCTCTCTTCTCGGTGTTGTTCAGGCAATTAATCTTAGCAAAGCAACTTTTAGCAAGATAAAACAGAATTTGTTTTGGGCTTTTGCATACAATACAATCGCAATCCCCGTGGCTGTCCTTGGGTTTTTACATCCAATCATAGCAGAAATTGCAATGGCTTTGAGTTCAATTACTGTTGTTGGAAATGCAAACCTATTGAGGAGAAAGAAGATTTAGGAATGTTTAAATAAGTCAGAGATTTGTTATAAAGATGAAAAACCAAAACTTAATAATAGGAATAGTCATAGTTGTTCTTGTCCTTTTGTTCTTTGGCGGCTTTGGCGGGATGATGGGCTGGAACTATGGCATAATGGGAATGATGTACGGATATGATTCAGGAATGTGGATTTTCGGATGGATTTACATGATTCTTGTAAGTGTTGCTCTTGTGCTATTAATTGTTTGGTTGTTTAAGCAAGTGCAGAAGTAATTAATCCTCATCAATCCACCCATAGCCTTTTTGTTCCAGTTCATCAACAAGTTCCCCACTTCCTTCCAGGGCTATTTTTCCGTTGATGATTATCGAGACTTTATCAGGCTTGACATGCTCCAAAATCCGCTTGTAGTGTGTAATGATGAGCACAATTTTATCTTTGCCTATGAACTTGGAAATTCCGCCAGCCACTAATCTTAAAGCATCAACGTCCAATCCTGAATCTGTTTCATCAAGAATGGCAATTTTTGGATTCAGCATCAAAAGCTGGAGAATTTCTGCCTTTTTCTTTTCTCCGCCAGAAAATCCCTTATTGAGATAACGTGAAAGAAATTCCTTTGGGATTTTCAGTTCTTCTGCTTTCTTTTCAAGAAATTCATTAAATTCCAATACAGATAATTTCCTCTCTGGATGTAGGGAATTATAGGCCTGCCTGAGGAAGGTGGATAATTTAACACCATCGATTTCTACCGGGTTTTGGAAAGATAAAAAAATTCCTAATTTAGCCCTGTCGCTAACATCCAGCTTCAAAATATTCTTATTATTAAAAGTTATTTCCCCTTTTGTAACATTGTATCTTGGGTCGCCCATTAAAACATAGGAAAGTGTTGTCTTTCCGCTTCCGTTTGGCCCCATAAGTGCGTGGACTTTTCCTTCTTCCAACTTTAAGTTCAACCCTTTAAGTATTTCTTTTCCTTCATAGTTCACATGGAGGTTTTTTATTTCAAGCATTTTCTTTTTTTACAGGGCAAGATGTAAAATCTTCTTTTGTTAATTGGAAACTATCTGAACAACAAGAAATAAGGTGATTTGCCCTAGAAAACGGGCTGTTCCTAATTCTGTCAAAATAGGTGTATAATATAACTTTTATTTTTCTTTTTTTAATATCTTCAACTATGGGGCAAAAGTCAGTGTCACAAGCAACTAAAATTATCTTATTTATGCCGGGAAAATCTTCTTTTATATGGCCCATATCAATAGTTACTAATGTATCAACTCCCTTCTGTTTATATTTAAATTTCTCGATAATTCTTAACCTTTGTACTCTCCCCTCTCTTATAGTAATATCTTTATTCTGAGATAAAATTTCTTTAAACAGATCGTACCCTTCTTTTTTCTTTCTTTGTTCTAAGGTCGGGGGAGTTTCCTGAAAAGGAGGAGCATTATAATAAAAAATGTGTTTGCAAAAAAGATTTTGTTTTTTGGCAAGATTTCTGGCGAATTGGATTATGTCATATTTAATATAACTTCCTTTACCAAAATGCTTGTTTAATTTAGATAAAAAACCCCCATCAAGAAAAACTAGCGTATCTTCCATAACCCCTCAAAATAAGATTTAAAATCATCTAGTGACCCCGTAAGATCACTAGGGAGCATGTTATTAATGCTAATTGCCCCGGCTTTATAAGTCTTCTGGTGAATCACTTCAAAGTTCCCTTCACAGCCTCCAAAGAAAGCAGAGCGCACTTTACTCTTGCAGGGCTTAGTTTAATTTTTAAAAGCTTAAGCACATCCTCACCTTTCAGCTCTTTTGCTTCTTCAACAGGCATTCCCTTAATTTTATCTGTTAACATAGAAGCAGAAACAAGGCTTATAACACACCCGCTTCCGTTAAATCTGATATCTTTTATTTTCCTGTCTTTCACGAGAATCTGGACAGTTATCTCATCTCCGCAGACGCTGTTGTATGCAGTTTTTTCATTTGTTGGATTTTTTAAACTGCCGAAGTTACTCGGGCTTTTATACAGCTCAAGAATATGTTCTTTGTACATGTCGTCAGGTATTTTGTGGGTTTTGTTAGGCATTTTATTCTAAGAATTTTTTAATTTTATTTGCTATGGGTGGCCACCAATGTATGATTATATGGATAAAAAACCAGGTATGCTCTGGATGGTCTCCTTTTCCAGAAGATCCCGGAACAAGAAAGTCCAGTTTAGACCAAATATTTTCCTCTTTAACTCCCTTAAGTTTTCTCTTTCTTAATTTTTTTAATAGAGAGCTATTCTTTGCTAACTGCCGGAGTCCTTTCTTTCTTCTAAAAAAATATGTTGCAAGCCAGGAACCACCAAAAGGCGTGCAGATTGTTATTATTTTATCCACCTTTTTGTTATCTAAGAATTTTAAATAATATTCGGCAATTATTTCACCCGCGCTTACTCCAATTAGGCTAATTTTCTCATTTTTTAATTTGAAGCCGTCTATAAATCTTTTTAGTTCTTTTGCATATATTTCTATTTTTTTATTTAACCAGGTATCATATGGGAAATATATTAACTCAAAATTTTTTAGCTTTCTTTTTATGACATAAATATCTCTCTTTCCTCCTGTAAACCCTGGAATGAATAAGACCTTTTTCATTTTGCAAATCTCTCCTGAATTTCTTTTAAGGTATCAACAAGGGCATCAATGTCTTCAAAAGTGTTATAGAAAGCCAAACTAACACGGCAAACACCGCCTTTAACTCCCAGAATTTCCATTAGGGGCATTGCACACATGTGCCCTGCGCGAATTGCTATTTTTTTCTGATTCAAAAGCTCTGCGACATCATGGGGATGAATGCCCTTTAGATTAAATGAAACAATAGAAGCACTTTTATCAGCTCCAGGATTATATATCGCAATATCTAAAACTTCGTCCAACCTTTTTAGAGTGTATTTTAACAATTGATTTTCCCAATCGCTTATGTTTTCTAAACCAACATTTTTTATGTAATCAATTGCTTCTGCCAGACCGATAGATTCTGCAATATTCTGCGTTCCTGCCTCGAATTTCTCTGGAGATTTTGTCCAGGTAGAATCTTCAAGAGAAACTTTTTCTATCATTCCTCCCCCAAACAAGAACGGAGGAAGTTTCTCTAAAAGCTCTTTTCTTCCGTAAAGAACCCCTATTCCGTTAGGTCCCAGTATCTTATGGCCGGAGAAAGCGAGAAAATCGCAGCTGATTTCTTTGGCGTTTATTCCAATATGTTGAACTGCCTGAGCCGCATCAATAACACTGATTGCTCCCTTCTCTTTTGCCAGCCTTGTAAGAAGTTTTACGTCGTTAATTGTTCCAAGGACATTTGAAACATGTGTGAAAGTGAATATCGCTGTTTTTTCAGTTAATTTACTATTCAAATCGTTCATGTCTAATGTGAAGTCTTTTGTTAATTTAACAAATTTGAGTTTCATTCCATTTCTTTTAGCTAATTCCTGCCATGGAACAAGATTACTATGGTGCTCCATTTCTGTCAAAAGAATCTCATCTTTTCCCTTTGGGATAATTGATTGGAGCGTGTAAGCCAGAAGATTAATGCTTTCTGTTGTGTTTTTTGTGAAGATTATTTCTTTTTCTTCTGCACCTATGAAGTTAGCCACAACTTTCCTTGCTTGATTGTATTTTTGCATGGCTCTTTCTGCCAGAGAATAAACTCCACGACCAACATTTGCATTATCTTTTTCTGAAAATCTTTTTATAGCTTCTATGACTTGTTTAGAGCGCTGGCTTGTTGCTGCGTTATCAAGGTAAATAAGTCCCAGATTATGCCTGAAAATAGGGAAATCTTCCCTGATGTGTTTTGCTGTTTGGTTATTTAGTTTCATTATACAAGAAGGATAGTGGGAGTTTAAAAAATTAGGGGTTTTTGGGGTAAAGATTAAAATTTTACGTGCCCGGCAAATAAGCTGGTATTTGCCCTATAATCCCCGTTTAAAACAGAAGCGCTATATACATCTAAAGGAACAGAACTGTACACTATCTTAGATAATGTCATTTTCCTAAAATTCTGTCCGAGCCTGTCCGCCAAAGAGATGACCCCTTCTTTAGTTATTGGGGCTTTCATCATAAATACAGCATAAGATACAACCTTATCTGCTAATAAAGAATAAACACTGGGATTTATCGGACTTTCATGATGGATTTCACAATCAATCAACTGTTTAATTAAATCCTTTGTTTTTTTAAAATCATCCTCTGACCTAATCCTTATTGCTCCCAGATTAGCCACCACATTTTCTCCGCTAGAATCAATAAAGAACAAATACCCTCTTCCAGCACGACTTTCAAGTTGAAAATCAACCCCTGTTAAGTAATTCTCTTCTAAATCAATTTCTTCTAAATCATAGGGAAAAATTCCACAAACTTCAATACGTTCAATAAGGTGATTTGGAGCAATACATTTTGCCTGTTCAATTCTGGTGTTTTTCTTTTTAATCGCCATCTATCTTGAGATAGAGCGGGTTTTTTAAAGTTTTCTCCAGATAAAGCACAGTTCGAATAGTCTAATCTTATCCGATAGGTCTTGAATCTGTCCGAATAGTGTCTGAAAACTAATATTTAGACTGAACTGTGAAAACCATCTTCCTTGCTTAACATGTTTTTAAAAGAAACCCAAACCTTAAAATCTTTTCCCTAAAAACAGCATTACACAACACTATTCTCAATCTCCAGTTCAATCAATCTGTTTAATTCTATTGCATATTCTAAAGGTAGTTCTTTTATCAATGGCTCTATGAAACCTGAGACAATCATCTTTGTGGCTTCCTGCTCCGAAAGACCACGGGACATAAGATAGAAAAGCTGTTCCTCGCCTATTTTTCCGATTGTTGCCTCGTGAGAAACATCTACTTGATTTTCCTCAACTTCCATACTTGGGAAAGTTGTTGCCGTGCTTTTATTATCCAACATAAGCCCGTCGCACGAAACACTTGACTTTGAGTTTTTCGAGCCTTTCCTGATTTTGACTAAACCACGATAATCTGTTCTCCCCCCATTCATGCATATGCTTTTGCTTATAATATGGGAGCTTGTGTTTTCAGCAAGATGATAAACTTTGCAACCGGTATCTTGGTGCTGTCCGGCATTTGCATATGCTATTCCAATATATTCTGTCTTTGCATTTTTCCCTATAAGAACAGAAGAAGGATAGAGCATTGTTACTTTTGAATTATGGACTATTAATCCGTTTGCGATAAAATTAGAGTAATCTTCAACTTCAATATCAAAAGTTGGTTTTATGCCGATTTCATCAATTTTATTTATTTTTGCAAAACCAACTTCTTCATTAACATTGCTTCTAAAATTAATTTCCTTTGCTGAAACGTAATTTCTTCTGGTCTTTGATTCTAGAATTTTAGCCTTCTTTCTTTCACATTTTAAGGGAAGATTTTTTATCTTAGCCCCATTAAATAACAATCTCCAAGAATCCTTAAGCTTTACTTTTTTACCCAAAATCTCTGAATCCCTGGCTTTTCCATGAACAAAAATTCTCGAAACACCAAATCCCAAGATTATTCCCATCTGTTTTAAATTTTCAAGAAGTTTTTTATTTATGCTTGTAAAATATGCCCCGCCCCTCTGAACATGGCCATCTGAATCAAAATATCCTGCAATAAAAGCCATAATTTGGCCTTCTGGCAATGAAAAAACCCATTTTGGAATACTTTTCGTGCCCGCCTTACCTCCAAAACCAATTCTACTAAATAAATTACATAAGGCCTTAGAATTTATTATAATATACCTCTCTTTCTGTTCGGTGACTTTGTAGTTAAATAATTCTTTTAGTATTTCTACCAGTTCATTTCGATAGTCTTCTTTTTCATGTGTTGCGATATTTATTTTATTATTTTTTAAGTCTATATATCCATCCCCAATTAACAATCCCATCAACCACATAAAGTTCTCATTTGTTTTTTCTGGGTAAATTATGTTTCTGTTATATAAGCGAGAAGTATCAATTTCAAAAAATGAGTATTGGTTTTTGCTCTTAACTTTTTCTCCAATTTCAATTTTTGGTAAAACATAAGACTTTCCTTCATGAGGTAACTTCTTTGTTATTCCTATTAAATCGCCAACCTTTAGTTCTCCTAAAGGTCCCCACACATATTTAAAGAATCCTTTCTTATGGGTTGGGTTATTTTTTCCCCTTATCAGCGTTAAGAATGGATGATTTGAAGAAGCTTCTATTTTTCTACCACCAGCCTCTAATCTGTATACTTTTTTATTTCCGCTAAATATTTTGTTTTTTATCTTAGATACTTTTATGCTATTTGTTTTTTCATCCCACACATAAACTTTATCTCCTTCCTTCAAGTTTTTAATTTCTATTGGACCTTTCGGATTTGTAAATACTTTTGAGTCTCCCGTGAGGCAACCCGTATTTCCGTTCACCCATTCAAGCAAACCATCTTCGTGGACAATTCCTCTTTTTGTATTAAGATTGTAAGTATTTTTACTCCAGTTCTCTATGCTTGAGTATCTTACTCTGGCACCTTTTAGAACCTGGATTTCAACGCATCCGGCGTGTAAGCCACTTTCATTGTAAATTGGTGAGGAGCAGCCCTCAATATAATGTACCTCTGAACCCTCATCAGCAATTATTAAAGTGTGCTCGAACTGGCCTCCTTTTTTAGCATTCATCCTGAAATAAGCCTGAAGAGGAAGCTCAACTTTAACGTTTTTTGGTATGTAAATAAAAGTTCCCCCGCTCCAAAAAGCAGCATGCAACGCTGTGAATTTATGAAGGCTTGGAGAAATGCAGGTTGTCATGAAGTATTTTTTGAAGAGTTCTTCGTGCTGCTGCAATCCAAGATCACAATCAAGAAAGATAACACCTTGCTCTTCAAGCTCTTTTTTAAGTTTATGATAGACAACTTCTGAGTTATGAACTATTAAACCATTAGCCACAAAATTATTGTAACCCCCAACCTCAATATCATAAACTTTCTGAATTCCTTTGGGAGTGATTGACTTTATTCTAACAAAACCTAATTCTTCATTTGTATGCTTTCTAAAATCAGTTCCCTTAGCAGTCCTGAAAGTATGATACAATTTTTTGGAATCCAACCTGCTTTTCTTAAAATAATATTTGCTTGGGATGGTCTTAAGATTCCCGCTTATACCTATCTGGTATGCCGTCATTATCCTTGTTTTTTCAAAAGGGTGTCGCGATTTTATGATGTGAATTTTAGAAGAATTAAAATTGCAATATGGTACCAGGTTTTTAAGGTCATTTATCAAGTCTTTGTTAACTGATTTAAAAATTAAAGCATATGAATGTTTTTCATTACTAATATACCCGTCAGAATCTGTATATCCTCCTAGAAAAGATAGTTTTTGTTCTAGAGGTATCTTAAAAACCCAGTTCGGAACTCTCTTTTGGTGGGCGTTTCCCCCAAAACCATTGGCGTCAATAAAATCAGAAATAATAGTTGAATAAATTCTTACTCTGTCTTTATCAGTGCTAGTTATATCGTAATCAAATAACTTTTTAACGACATTTTTTAATTCTCTCCTTAATTCATGCTGGTCCTCTGGGATTGCTATCTCTGTTGTCTTTTTATCCGAATAGTTACTTTTTCTTATAAAACCATCTCCTAAATATAAGCCCAAGAACCACATTATATCTTCAGAAGATTCTCTTGGTAGATTTACTTTATTATATTTGTATTCTAGGGGCAGGCTGTATCTGGTTCCAAACTGGTTTCTTCCTTTTCCAAATTTTTTAATTGTAGGATGTTCAAATAAATATGCATCTCCTTCTTGTGGAAGTTTTTTTGCTACAGCTATTAGATTCCCCCTTTTCAAATCTTTTAATGATTTCCATTCTATTTTATAAATTCCCCTCTTCCTACCCTCTTTTTTATGATGAGAAAGGGTCAAAAAAGGATGGTTTAATGTTGTTTTTATCTTTTTGTTACCAACTATTACTTCAAAAACTTCATTTTTTCCTTTTTCCACTACACCCAGAACTCTCGCCTTTTTGATTTTCTTCTCGTTTTCATCAAAGGAAAACACGTAATCTCCTTCTTTAATCTCTTTTATTTTAATTGGGCCGTTATGATTTGTAAAGACCAAAGAATCTTCGGACAAACACTCATATTGGGCTCCAACGCCTGCAAGTGCATTTCTCTCTGCTTGGGGTATTCCAAGACGCTCATAGGTTTGTCTTATTTCCCTGGGAACTTCTTCCCAGCTAGTGGAATTTTTGACAGAGTCTGGTCTTAGGTAAAGATGGATATCATTAATATTCAAATCAGACAAATCTGGCCCGAAATTGGGCATCGGCATTTCCTGGAAAAGCTTCAACGCTTCAAGTCTTTTCTTTAGCATCCATTCAGGCTCTCCTTTATCTGAGGAAATCTGCCTTACAAGTTCTTCGCTTATTCCAGGTTGAGCTTTAAAGACAAGCTGTTCTTCGTTAGCCTTATCATAAATTTCTTTAGTTATTTTTTGAGGGATTGTCATTTTCCTTTTTTCTTATTGTGGTGTTTAAATCTTTGACCATCATTTCTATGTCTTCTGAAGACATTCCGTGAATTTGTGCCCCGTTTTCTATTGTGTCAAACTCTGAAAAATAGCAGTTTACGCACTGAAGCCCATAGGCCATCAGGATTTCTGCTGCCTCGGGGTGCTCTGCTAAAAGTTTCTTAATCCCTGTTTCCTTTGTTATTTGCTCCATATTTGGGTTTGCTCGTTCGTGATATTTTAAAGCTATGAATATAAAAACCTATTGTTATTTATAATTACTGCATTAAGATTAAGCATAAAACTTATTTTATTAATTACAGACTATCAACCATCCCTGCAATTTCAAAATCTCTTTTTGTTAATCCATTGACTGAATGCGTCGTGAGCTTTAATTCCACCTTGTTATAGCCATGAAGCCTTATGCCCGGATGATGATTTTCTTGCTCGGCAATTTCCACAACCCTGTTAATGAAATTTATGGCTTCTTTAAAATCTTTAAAATCCAGGTTTTTTGCTATAGAGCTTCCGTTATCTTCGAGATTCCAGCCTATTAATTTAGAAAGAGATTCATTTATTTCTGCTATTGAAAGGAGTTTTAGATCAGAGGTTGTCATGGGATTACTTCCTGGCTTTCAAGAAGTTTTCATTGACTTTTTCCCAGTTGATTATATTGAAAAATGCATCAACATAGTCAGGTCTTTTGTTCTGATATTTAATATAATATGCGTGCTCCCAGACGTCAAGCCCAAGAATAGGTATCTTATTTTGTGAAATCGGGCTGTCCTGGTTTGGGGTTGTTACTATTTCAAGTCCGCCGTCTGCACTGTTAACAACAAGCCATACCCAGCCAGAGCCAAAAAGCCCTATTGCCTTGTTTTTGAATTCTTCCTTGAAATTATCAATCCCCCTGAATTTTTTATTTATAATCTTGAGGATTTCCCCTTTTGGTTCAACACCTTTCTTCAAAATAAGCCAGAAAAAGCTGTGATTTACATGTCCGCCACCATTGTTTCTTACAGCTGTCCTTATATCTTCGGGAATGACCTCCAGGTTTCTTATCAAATCTTCTGCAAAATTCTTCTGGAGCTTGGGATATTTTTCAAGTGCTTTGTTTAATTTATCCACATATCCCTGATGGTGTTTCCCGTGGTGGATCTCCATGGTTTTTGCATCTATGAATGGCTCGAGTGCATTAAAAGAATACGGAAGTTTTGGCAGGTTGAACATGAAAAAGAGTAAAGAAGAGTTTTTTATAAAAGTTGTGGTGAAGACGCAGATCAGATAATTATCTGAAATTTGCATGGGCGCCCTTAATGGTTTAAAATGGTAGGGGTTTTCTTTTATTTCTTCTATCTTCTTGGAGATATAATTAGAACTTACCACATCTTTTTTGGCTAATTTTTTAAGAACTCTCTCGACTTTCTCTCTCACCCCTATATTATACATTTTAGTTACTTAAGGCCAAAATGAGTGTTCCAGTCTCTAATCTTAATAGTTTTCTCTTTTTGGGCGTCAAGAAGATCTTTAATAAATTCGGGCCTTAACTCTGGTTCCATTAGTTCTCTTCCATACTGAGATATTATAAGATTTATAGCGTCACTTTTATCCCTAAGATTTTCTTTGGCTTTCACTATATTTAATATACGATTTTCTTCATCACTTATGTTAACTATTGCCTTTATCATTAATATGCTATTAATATGGAATTAATAAATCTTTCCATCAAGAAAACGCCCCGACCAGGAATTGAACCTGGATGCCTGAAAGGCACGGTTTTCGAGACCGTTGCAGTACCATTGTGCCATCGGGGCTGAAAAAGAAACACCAGAATACTTTTTATATCCTATCTTCATAAAAATAAGATGAGGCATAAGAACAGATCTGGATTATTCTTTTTAGCAATCTCTATTTCTCTTTTTTTAATATCTTTTAATCCAGCAATTTCTGGGGGCGTAATTGAAGTTAACACAAATATTTCACCATCCTTTGTAATAGGGCTGGTTTTTTTGGTTTTGTCATTATTAGTTTTTGCAAGCAAGCAGACGCTTGACGCTATATTGATTCCAACAGGAACTCTTGATGCAGATATTCTTAGGACAGATACGGCTGTGAGAGAGAAGAAGAAGCTTAAGGAGAGAGGGTATTTTGTTATTAGTGGATATTATCCCCGTGGAAACCTAGAAGGAATAAGAAAAAGTCAGGATTATATGATTTACAAACGGTTGAGAGAGCAGGAGCCTCCCATAGTTCCGGAAGAGATGATGGTTGAGGGGCAATCCCATGATACTTTGGAAAATACCCTCTATTCTTTGAAAAAAATAAAGCAAAGAGCAGAAAAAGAAGGAATAACAGGGACTCTTGATGTTGGAATTACAACATATCACAGCCATTTCAAAAGATTTGTTGATTTTTATGAAAAGGCAGTTAAAAAAGGAATGTTAAAAAGAGGAGATTTCAGGCTTCACGAGATTCCGACCCCTGAAACAGAAGAAGACAGAAAATATGGGGCAAGCCCATTAAGGCGTTTGTACCACAACTTCCAATTAACAACAATAGGAAGATACAGGTCAAAGGATGGAAGGATAAAACAAGTTAAAGCGAATCCGCTCTCAAAGCTTATCAATAAGGCAAGAGATGTTTTAAGATAAAATGCGCTGTCCGCACACCGATTAAAAGTAGTCGATTCTCTATTTAAGGATTTTGAAAAGTAATGTATTCTGGAGCTTTTCCACCCCTTTTATTTATCAAAGCGGATTTAATCTCTTCTCGTTCTTCCAGAGGCACTAATCTAATTTTTGTTGTTTTTAAAAATTTGAATATTCCAGTAGGATTTGTTCTATACCCGCTGACTTCAAAATGATATGGACTTTCAAAATCTCCCCAACCATTATTGTAAGAGCTTCTGTATACTACTACTTTTCCATTTTCCAAAGAAATTTCTTGAATAGGGCTGTAGTGATTTCTTCTTCCACTAACAACAGAATCCATAAGAGGATCAGAGCTTTCACTGGGGTAATCTAAAAGTTTTTCTTTGACCATAATTTCCTGTAATTATCCCTCTTTTTAAATCTTTCCAGAAAACATTGCGCTGTCCGCACACCGATTAAAAGTAGTCGATTCTCTATTTAATTAACTATTTTCGTAGCTGCGTCTCTTTTTTTCTACAATTTTAACCACATCTTTCCGTTTTGACTAATGTGAGGTTTTCCGTCATTTGCTCAAGGTTTCTTCTTATCCCCAGAGCATGAGTCATCCCACAATTTATCAAGATTTCATCAGACTCTGTTCTTAAGAATTCAGTTGCTTTTTGTGCCATGTGTTTATCTCTTTTTTTTATATCGGCGGTCCAATAGATCCACCAACCAAGGTTTTCAGGGTATCCCCCCTCAATAAGAGTTTCTTCCCATTTTTTGTATTTTTCTTCCGTGGATTTTCTTCCAAAATAGATTTTATACGCCGAATATGGCGCTAAGAAAGTTCCCCAGATTAACCGAGCATTAGTTTTTAAGGGATTAATGAGTCCATCTAAATTAACGACTCTTTTATTCAAATCTTTAGCATGCTCTCTCGCATTTTTAATAAACGGGTTTCTTTTGGGATAAGCTTGGGGAAACAAGTTCTTTTCTAGTAGATGTGCAGCTAGTATGAATGGTGTGCTTATGGCAACTCCGGCCAATATAAAAGGAAGAGTTGTTATGCAGCCTAAATAAGAATTTGATGAAGGCAATTCAACGCCTATCGTTGTATAATTGGATACTTGACGGTTGGCAAAATCTGATTCGGTTTCAGTGTATGCGTGAACTTCTCCTAAAATACCAATTTTCTTAGTTCTTCCATTTAATCTCGCATTAAATTCTTGATGAAACATTAAAGCGAAGATTGATTTGCCTTTTTAAACCCTATGAAATTACAAATTACAAAAAGAAGAATTGCGCTGTCCGAGAATCGAACTCGGGTCACCTCGTCTTTGCTTCACTTTTCTCCAAAAGGAGAGGTAGTGTCAGGAGAACATTGGTTCCCCACATTGGCAACGAGATATTCTACCATTAAACCAACAGCGCTTATGGTTTAATGTATAGGGGGATTTTTAAGTTTTTAGAAAGCAATTAAGAATGGCCCCGAGAGGAATCGAACCTCCGCTTCATCGGTGTAAGCGATGTGTATGGTCCTGCCAGGAGTCGAACCTGGGTTTGCTCGGTTTTTATCCTAAGAGAAAAAATCTCTAAGAGACTGTAAACGAGCTGTCTTAGGCCGTTGGACTACAGGACCTTTAATTAAATCTAATCTTATTTCTTATAAACATTTCTACTTCTTTTGAAGAGGGCACCCTGCCTGTCTTTTTAAATTGTTCATATTTATGATTACCATTAGACTATTCTTTTATTAAACCTCTTTTTGCCAGGACTTTTAAGGTTTTGGTTCTATTTGATCAGGGCATTTATTATTTTATAAAATCTAGTTGCGTTTTGTACGGATTCTATGGCTGGTTGCCTGTTTGCCTGTGGCAAGGTTTTATATGTGAAATTTGTTCTTTTTCCTAATTCATCTTTTAATATTTCCAGAAGCACCTCAGCCTTCAGAATCTCTTTATCATATATTTTAAGTAAATCTTCCTGAATTGTGCCCCCTCTAACTAACCCTGAAAATTTGTTATAGACTTTCTGGTGTTCTTTTGGAGAACTTATCTCGATTTCTTTGCTTAATAAATATGCTTTGGCACAATAAAATATAGAATAATAGCTATGGCTGATAACCCCGCTGTAAAATGTTTTATCTGGTGCTATTTTTAAGAGAGACTTGAGGTTTATGTCTTCAGAGAGTTTAAACAAGGCCTCTGCCTCTATAATCTCACTTTCCGCCCTTTCTATGAACAGCTTGACTAGCGAATCCATTTTTTCATTAGGTTATAAAATAAGTCCGGGTTATAAAATACCAGGTGATTTTTAACTATCTGTTTTCCCAGGTTTTCTTCATCAGCGCTAAGCATTTTAGTGAAATCAAAAATGCTGAATACATAAGGATGGATAGGTATGGTTTCTTTTCTTTTGATAGATTCCAAGACGGGCATGATAAGGGCAGCTTCTTTTTTCCCCTTGACTATTACAGCAATATCAATATCAGAATCTCTTTTCTGGGTGCCTTGAGCGTAGCTACCAAAAACCAGGGCGGTAAAAAACACTGTTTTCTTGCTTATTTCCTTTTCTATTTCATCCAAAATTTCCAAGGGAAGGGCATACAACTCGCTACCAAGGAGGCCAAGATAGCTAGCAGACTTATGATTAATTTCAAGATTGTATAACAGGGATTTTCCTATTGTTTGTGTTTTTATGATCCCCTCATGCATCGCATTACTTAGGGCATTATACAAAAAATTATTTGATTTTATTTTAGTGATGTTCTTTATCTGCTCCGCTGTAAGTTTCTCCCCAAGATTCCTTCTAAACGCATCTATTATTTTAAGCTGTTTCTTTGTTAGCATATTAATAATCCACTATTATGGTTTATATACACCATTTTTATGGTGTATGGCTATATAAGTCTTTCGCCCTATTTTCTTATTAACTTAAAAGTGACAACACATCGTAATGTTTATAAAGTACGATTTCACACTATTTTACACGATGAAATTAAAATGAAACAAAAACTTAGCATAACAATTGATGAAAAAACAATCAAACTTCTAGAGGAAACCTTAAAAGACGGCACATTCAGAAACAAATCTCATGCTATTGAATTTAGTTTGAATAAGATAATTAAAGAAAAGGAGAAGGCGGAGGCAAAATGACAGACAGAAATAACGGCACAAGGGAGAGAATTGTTGCAGGATTAGCCGAAAGAGGATACACTCTTAACGAAATGCTTTCAACAGGTGCCGGGGCTTCTGGTTCTGTTGTTTTTAAGGGAGAATATGAAGGAAAACCCGTTGCCTTGAAGCTTGCATCTTATGGACTTTTGAATAGCTTTGCAGGAGAAAATGTTGAAAAACTTAAGGATTTCAGGAGAAGAGAAGTTGAAACTCTCAGGCTTGCGGGAAATCACTCAAACATTCCCAATTATATAGAATCATTTAACATAGAGGGCAACAATCAAGATCCAGTATATATTCTTGTAATGGAATATCTTGATTATCCAAGTATTGCAGCCAGGATAAGAGCAGGAGAAAGGATATCTGATGAAGAGGCAAAAATTCTTCTTAAAGACGGGCTTTCTGCAGAAGACCATCTTCATACAAAACTTCCAACCCAAATATTGCATCGCGACATCAAAACTCCAAATGTTCTAATTAACGGAAAGAAAGCCTACTTGATTGATTTTGATATTGTCAAGCAAGGCGACAGAAATTCAACAAGAGCAACTAATATTGAACCCAATGGATATTATCCTGCAGATTTTTATGGCGCAATAGAAGAGGCACAAAAGCCAGAGCACGACGTTGTTGCTTTGGGAAATGTTGCAGCTGCAGGAATTGCGGGAAAGGAAATAGGACCTCTCAGATATGAACAAGGATTATATGGCTTAGAGCCTGTTAATACAAGTCGTTTGAATGTTTCTCCGGCCATTAGAGACTATCTTGCGAAGATGATTGCACCTCCAGGCAAAAGGTTCCAGACAGCACGAGAAGCTCTAGAAGGTCTTGAAAGAATTATTGGTTTGTCTGTTGCACTTCATCAGCCAGTTCCACAGCCGACACCTGCTAGAAGTCAAGGAGAAAGAGCAAAAATGAACACTATTAATTCAGGCATTGCAAAAAGGGCAAGAGAATTATATGATTTATCACAAAGTATGACGACTTATCTTATAGGATATAAAAAAGAAGTTGGTGGAGACCAAGTGGGTTTTTTAGCTGCTCTTAATGTTGCTAGAGAAGTTGGTAGAGACCAAGTGGGTTTTTTAGCTGCTCTTAATGTTGCTAGAGAAGTTGGTGGAGACCAAGGGGGTATTTTAGCTGCTCTTAATGTTGCTAGAGAAGTTGGTGGAGACCAAGTGGGTTTTTTAGCTGCTCTTAATGTTGCTAGAGAAGTTGGTAGAGACCAAGTGGGTATTTTAGCTGCTCTTAATGTTGCTAGAGAAGTTGGTGGAAATCAAGGGGGTATTTTAGCTGCTCTTAATGTTGCTAGAGAAGTTGGTGGAAATCAAGGGGGTATTTTAGCTGCTCTTAATGTTGCTAGAGAAGTTGGTAGAGACCAAGTGGGTTTTTTAGCTGCAAATGTTGCTAAGCAAATTGGGATGAAAAAAGGTAATTTGGAAGGAAGAATAAGCAATCAAATAGGAATTATTAATTATGCAGGAGAAGGAAATGTTAATCAATATGGGGTTTTAAATATTAGGGGAAGCGGTCCATGGTATTCCAGAATAAGTCCTTTTTATGGGAAACTTAGGGCTTCAAAAAGAAAATTGGGAGAGGCTGAGGCAAAATGACAGAACAATCAGAACCAATAGCAAGAAATATTGAATACAGGGACGGAGACATTCTTGGGTTGTATGAGCTCGGAGAAGAACATTGGGGGCTCTTATTGAAACCAGAGAAAGAGTTCCAGATATTCAAAGACTGCAGATAGAAGTGCCCCTCTCTACTGAAGCATGGAACGAACAAGTAATAAGGCAGGGATTTAGAAGAGAGCACGGAAGAAATCCTACAGAAGAAGAAATATTACAAACAGCACAAACTTACAAAACAGGTTCTCAATATGAATTAAATATAGATCTTGCTAGAGGTTTATGGCACCGGATTATTAATGGAGATGCCCAAGCATGGAGCAGATATGTGACTACAGCAAGAACAACCAGTAAAACAACAGGGTGTCATGGTACAGAAGGTCCTGTGGAATATGAATTTGCGCGGTTGATGCAGAGAAGACTGCAGCGGTTTATAGAACACGAACAGAGCATTACAAGAGGAATGCATAGTGCAATAAGAAATGTTCCTGATTTAGAGCACAGGATAAAGGTCTTCATAATAAGAAAAAACAAACCCCTAAGGGGACATTTTCCAGAATTGAGCGATGAAGAAATTACAGGGTCTCCGCACAGGCTTGCCAGAGAAATAATTAGGGATTCAAGAATATTATATAATGATAATATCCCAAAGGGGAATGAAGATACAAGCTATTGTATATGGAAGGTCTTATTATATGGATTAGCGGGGGGTTTTTTAGGAGGGTTAGCGGGCTTTGGAGTAGATGCTCTTGTTGATAAAAAGTTAGGCAGAAAAATATTATGATAAGAATCCAAACAACAACTTTATAAGAATGATAGACGAAAAGACTTATAAACTTAAGTTTGCATATATAAACTAATATGGATATATATAAACTAAATTGGACAAGGTTACAAACCCGGATTTTTTCCTTGCTTTGCCTCAGGGCAGGCGAAGAGCTAAGTCAAAGAGAAATTTCAGGAATACTAGAAGTTTCCCCTACGGCTGTTGCCAAGTCCTTAAAAGAATTGAAAGAGACAAATCTAGTAACAGTCAAAAAAACAAAGAATATTAATTTTGTTAAACTCAATAGAGATGAAAGAAAAGCCGTACTGCTTAAACAAGTTGAAAATCTGAGGGAGGTGTATCTTTCCGGGCTATTTGATTATCTCGGAGAAAATTTAGCGGGGGGAACAATCGTCCTATTCGGAAGCTATGCAAAAGGAGAGGATGTTAAAAGTTCAGATATAGACCTTGCTGTGATTGAGCGAAAAGAAAAACCATTAAATTTGAGAGAGTTTGAGATTGCATTAAACAGGGAAATAAACGTGCAATTTTATGATTCATGGAAAGGCGTACACAAACATTTAAAGAACAACATCTTAAATGGCATAGTCCTCTCTGGGAGTTTTGAACTATGAAAGATTTAGAAGATTTTAAAGAATTCATTGAAAAAGGAACTGTTAAAAAACAAAGTCCAAACAAAATTAGAGTAAAATTTCTTATTAAAGAAGCAGAAAAGGATTATTCTTTTTTATTGCAATTACTAAGCCATTTTGAGATTACCAATGAAAATGCGAACTCCTTTATAAAATCCGGTTATGATATCTTAATGGAAATAATAAGAGCTAAAATGCTCCTTGATGGGTTTAATGCCTCTGGATTTGAAGCTCATAAGGCCGAAGTCGCGTATCTAAGAATTTTGAAGCTTGAAGAAAAAGAGGTCAGATTTGTGGATCAAATGAGATATTATAGGAATGGCATGCTGTATTACGGAACAAGTCTTGACAAAGAATATGCAGAAAAGGTTATAGAATTTACAAAAAAGAATTATTTAAAACTAAAGAATTTTATAAGAATAAACTAATATATCAAAAACCTTTATAAGCAAACAAATAAATAAAATAACATAAAACAAACAAAAAACATGACAGACAAGAAAACAGACAAAAACAGGCCTGAAAAGAAGGAAGACGAGCAAACAATTCCGGGAATGAATCTTAATAACCAGTATTCAGGAAAAAAACCGCTTCTTCCCGAGGGAACAGAGCAACTTCAGAAAGAGATGGAGCGTACAAAGAAAGAATTCGATAAGATAAAGGCAGCAATCGTGAAAAAATATCCTTTCATCCAGGCAATAGGAATAATTGCTCCGCAGGCAATCAAGCTTTTCGTTGAAGACGAGCTTGGTGAAGGAATCCCAAAAGAAGAATTTGAAAAACTCCAGAAAAAAACACACCTTTACATAACTGTTCCGGAAGAAAAATTCAAGGAAATTCCCAAGATAAAGAAAGAGATGATTGCGGAAATAGACAAGATAAAAAAAGATGTCTGGATTTATATTAAAACGCCTGTTGACATATGGGAAGCCTGTCTTGACAGCAAGTTTGAAATGGTTGCTGCAATAGGAATGTCTTTTCCTTTGCATGATACGGGAATTCTCGAGGCCTTACGCGTTGCGGAAATTCACAAGGCCCTTGTCCTTCAAAAGTTTGACAAATATATTGTTTCCTATGTTATTGCCGGAAGCTTGGTTCGGGGAGATGTGACAAAAGAATCAGATGTCGATGTGTTCATAATCATAAACGATACAGATGTTAAAAGAATGCCTCGTTTAGAACTCAGAGAAAGACTAAGGGGAATGATTCAGCAATATATAGGAGAAGCAACAGCTCTTGCAGGCGTGAAAAAAAATATCCTCAACGTTCAATCATATCTTCTTACGGATTTTTGGGAATCTGTAAAAGATGCCCATCCTGTTATGTTTACTTTTATTCGTGATGGCGTGCCGCTTTACGACAGAGGAACTTTCTTGCCTTGGAAAGCTCTTTTGAGAATGGGTCGGCTGAAGCCAAGCCCAGAAGCAATTGATATGTTTATGTCTATGGGAGATAAATCTGTAAAGAGAGCAAAAGCCACTTTCCTTGATGTTTTCTTGCATGATATTTATTGGAGTGTTTTAACTCCAAGCCAGGCGTTATTGATGTTGTACGGATTGCCTCCCCCAACACCTAAGCAAACAATCCCAGACATAAAGAAAGTATTTGTTGATAAGGAAAAATTGCTGGAAAAAAAGTATCTGAATATTCTTGAAAAAATAGTAAAAACCTACAAAGATTTTGAGCATGAGAAAATAAAAGAAATTAGCGGGGCTGAACTGGATTCATTCATTAAAGGCACAGAAGATTACTTAAAGAGACTGGGAGAGCTGAGAAAACAGATAGAAAAAAGAGCGCAAGAGAAAACAATAGAACAAATTTACGGAGATATCTTTAATTTGCTGGGGGCTATTTTTAAGAAAAAAGCACAGACAGAGATTGTGAATGAATTTGAAGAACTTGTCAGGCAGGGGAAATTCACCCAGAACCATTTAAAAATACTAAGAGACGTCATAAATACAAGGACAGAATTCAAAAAAGGAAAGCTTGATTCTAAAAAAGTTGATGATGCAAGGAAAAACGCCTCTATCCTTATCAGTGACCTTATTGAATATTCACAGAGGGCTGACCTGATGGCTATGGAAAAAACACGCATGAGAATCAAATTTAAAAAAGACGGAAAGCCAATGGGTGCTGAGCTTTTGAATTGCGAAGGTGCAAGTTTCTTGTTTTTTGAAGGAAAGATAAAGAAAATAACAAATGAAGTCAAAGAATCTGATATGAAAGAAGTCTCTGCTTATGTTGAAGGACAAAAAACAAAAAAAGGTGTTGAAATAAACCCTAGAGTTTTCGAGCTTGTTAAAAAAGAGCTTGGAGATTTTGAGATAGTTCTTTAAGATGGATGCTGATATAATGCGGTTGCTTGAGAGGGATTTTAACAGGGCAAGAAGATTAAGGAACAGAATAGATCAAACAAATAATTGTGAGGTTGTAAACAGCGAATCGGTTTACTTTAATCCTCAAACAACTTCTCTGGTCTTGCCGTTAAGGCACCAGGATGGAGTGTTTATGTATTATCAAAATTTAATGGACACGCTAGAAGAAGCTCTTGTCTCTGGAAAAATTTTATTAAATGCTGTTCCCCGTGGCTCTCCCAGATATATTTTAGACCTGGGTGGGAATGGGATGTTTTTATAAAAATCCCTTAGGAAACTTTAAAAACCGATTTCTCGATTATCAATTATGAAAGGCAAAGTTATTCAGTTCCGAAGAGGCAGGGGCGTTATCCACGAGAAGCATTTTCTCCTTGATTTTGGAACAACAAGCAGGGGAGAAGCAGAAAAGCTTAAAGGAAAGATTGTCTCCTGGAAATCTCCTTCAGGAAAAATAATCAAAGGAAAAATTGCAGCAGCTCACGGAAACAAGGGTCTTGTAAGAGCTATTTTTGAACGTGGACTTCCTGGCCAAGCAATAACAACAGAAGTGGAGGTTAAAATTTAAAATGGATATTAGTAAAATAGAAACAGAAAGGGGTTTAAGCGTTTATCAAAATACTTTACTAAACATTCAGACAGCTGCAGAAAGAGGAGGTGTCCCTATGGGCATTCAATGTCCTGATTATACTACCTGTGCTTATATCCGGGGAATGGTTGATGCTGGTTTATTTAATGAAAGAACAGCCAGGGTTTTTGAGCAGGATGTCTGTAAATCTGCTTTCCCATTATGTGACTTACAAATAGGTGTTAACAGGGATTGGGAAATTAAAAATATAGGCCTTAGAGATTCAAGAGGAGTTAATTAAAATGGCACTCAGAAAAGCATCTGCATATTCAAAAAAACACGTTGTCCCATTCACAAGAATAAGCAAGATTAAAAGGAAGAGTTACATAAAGACAGTTCCACCACAGGCAATTGTAAAATTCTCAATGGGGGCGTCTGAACTTTATAGAGAAGAAAAACTTCCACATGTTCTCACAATGGTTTCAGAAGAAAATGTACAAGTAAGACATAATGCACTTGAAGCATCAAGGCAATTTATTCATAAACAATTAGAAAAGGGCTTGCCTGGACAATATTACTTCCGCGTTATTCCTTTCCCACACCATATTCAAAGAGAGAATAAAATGTTGACCGGCGCTGGTTCTGACAGAATGCAGACAGGAATGCAGTTGTCCTTTGGCAAATCCTCTGGAAAGGCTGCTATTGTCAAGGCAGGAGGAAAGATTTTCATGGTGGCTGTTCCAAATGAAAAAGGAATAAAATTTGCCAGAGAAATCTTCAAAAAAGTCAGGCCAAAGCTTCCATGCAGAACAAAGGTTGTTTATGAGTTCATGAAACCACTTTCTGCTTAATAGTTGTTACTTTTGGAAAGGGATAACAGAATAGAAACATTTATAAAGTCCATTTTTCTTGGAAATACATGGAAATAACACGCGAACAAGAACGTCTTATTGTAGTAGGAGGGCTTGGTATTTTAGTCGGAGTCTCTTTAAGCTTAGGTGTGGATTCACTTAATAGCCATACAAGAGAGGCCCTAGCTATTGAATCTGATAGCTTGCCTGCATTAGTTAAAGTTTACAACGACTTCTCAAAAGATGATATCCTTGTAGAAAATCCGGCTAAAGCAGGACAATACATCGCTTTATCACAATATCTTGAAAATCAATTTGATAATAAATATGAGAGAAATATTGAAAGAAATAGAATAGAACTGTTAGTTTCACAAAAAGAAGGAGGTTCACAATAAAAATGGCGGAAAAAGCAACACAATTACCATTCGAGAAATATGGAGGCGCAAGAGTAGCGCGTCATTATGCAAAAGATGGAGATATTGGCAGAGCACAAATAGCTCTTCAAGAAACTCCCTTAGATACAGATGGACAGCTTCTGATAGATAATGATCCACATTATCAGACAGATGAAGGCATAAAAAGAGCAAGCATAATTTACGGTAACCAATTTGACGAGGGAAGAAGAGCTTTGACTCTTGGAGGCCTTGCAGGGTTCTATGCTACACAAAGATCACAGGTTTCCGAAGTTGAAAGAAATGAACTGGATGCTCTTTTTGAAAAACACAAGGACAAAAAATATGGTGATATAGAAGATGATTTCACCGATGCTGCTGCTGACTTAAAAGATTTCAAAGAAGGAAGACTAAAAAGAAGGCTTCAGAAAGAGCTTGGACTTAAAGAAAAAGCACTTGAAGCAGAATTGATCAAAAGAGTGAAGAAAGCTAAGGAAATACAGGAGGAATACGCTCCCCTTATTAGAGTGGTCAGCCTGTACCAGGAAGGAAGAGAAGCTCCTATCGTGGAAAGGACAAGAATTGGTGTACTTGAAAGAATAGCAAGAGGGGAAAAATAAGATTCTTCATCCAACAATATCTTTAACTAATTGAGCCATCACGCTAAGAAATTCTTCTGCTCTGTCCTGCCATTCATCAATTTCAACGCCACGGAGATTTTTTATGTCCCCGTGTGCTATTTTCTTATGGAGCATAAGCAAATCACGATACCAGACAACATATTTCATTTTAAGTTTCCCTGAATCCACAAATGTTGTTTTCAAGTCAATAGCCACATGCTCTGGAGAAGCGGGAGGGAGATTTGCTGCAATAAGAGCAGCATGCGCTGAGTCCACCATTGCCCAATATAATCCTTCAATAGAATTTAATTCTGCAATCCTGCTTCTTGCAAGATGTTGCGGAGCACGTTGAAGAGCAGAAAAAATAGCCTCTGGCGTTGATCTTATTTTTCCCTTAAGTAAAAGGCTTTTCAAGGGATTGAAAAAACCAGCAAGGTCAATCATGGCTTCCCCGTATCTTAAAACATTGAGAACAACAGGATCTCCCCTGAGCAAATCCTCCCACCATGTGCTTAATTTTACCGTATTAATATGCAGTGCCTTCTGATACGGACTGGCTTTTATAATCTTTTCCAATTCTTCCCTGTACCATGCTATTAATTCCTGGTCCCAGTTTATTGCCACGTCGTCAATCAAAATTATTATGTCAATGTCAGAGCCAGTCACTGTTTCCTGTTTTGTTGTTGAGCCAAAAAGGATGACTGATTTCACGATTTTATCAAATTTTTTGAACACTTTGGCAGCAAAATCCATTGCTATATCATTTTCTTTTTTTAGCTGCAAGGTGGGAATGTTTTTAGAAAATGCCACTCCTTTCTGCTTTTTGATATTTTTCTTTCCTCTTTTTTTTGTCATTTTATGTGTTTATCCTCTCACTTATTGCTACAATATTTGCTATTAGCGAAACAAATAACCCAAAAAAGCTAATAAGCAACCCAAACATATCCAGGGCATTTATCTTTAATAAAGTTATTACAAAGTAAATTATAATTGCAAAATTTATCAAATGCGAAAGTATTGATAACGAATCTGCCCTTTCCATTTTTATGATAATAAAGCTCTGATAATTCCAAACGCCAAGAGTGCCAATGCTATTATTCCTAAGACCCATATGGCATAATACCAAGGACTTATTTTTTTCATTTTAGCCATATTATATTCCTCCTTTTTATATCCTCTAAAATATATTATCTAATATAGTTTTTAAATTTACTTAATTTACTGTTAATCATCAATTTCATCTTTGCTTCTTTCATCAACAATTTCCTCGGGTAATTTTGTGAAGCTGTTAATCCTGAAACATCTTGGACATTCATCTGGTGGTGTTTCTCCGTATTTTATGTGCCCGCATTCACATTCCCAGACATAACCAGCATATGCCATTATTCTTCATTAAATGTTTACTCCATCGGCCTACCGGACATTCTGCCGCCCTGTGCACCGGGACTTTGGCCGCCAAGCTCTGAAGGCAAACGGGAAAAGCCAGCACCGAATGTTTCATAATTTATCTGTGGAAGCATTTGGCCGTAGCCTGAAAAATATCCTTGATATAATCCTGGCGCCTGAGACCAGTAGGGAGCCATCTTCATTCCGTAGATTGGAGAATGCAGACCCTCGAGTGATTCCTGGAGAGGAGGAGTTCCAAAATGTCTCCACCAATGTCCTGCTTCAATTATTTTCCTGGCCTCAAATCCTTTTTGCCCGAGCTTCTCCATGACTTCTTTCAGAGGAACATTACCCATCCCCATCGGCAATTCAGTATGCTCAAATCCAAAGTTGTCAGAAAGGTGAACCTGTTTCAGCACAGGAGCAACTTTTTCTGCTTCTGCTATTATGTCTTTTTCAGTATAGCCATATCTTCGGAGCATGTTTATATGCCCAACATCCCATGTTGCACCAATCAATTTCTCTGCCTGCTCTCTTGCATGGCTTTCCGACATCCCTTCTTTCTTTGCATTTTCTATGAAAACCTGTCTGGATTTTTCGACAACATCTTTTATGTCTTGACCCTTGCTCAGGGCGTGTGTTGCAGGCGGATTCTCTATCACAAGAGTTGGTGCTGTGTCTTTGAATTTTTTATATGCCTGCCATGCAGCATTCCCAAAAGTAGAGGAGGTTTTCTCTTTTTGAAAATTTTCAAGCGGAACCCAAAGATTTGGTTGAGAATGTTCTAAAGTATCGATAAGGTTTCTTAATAATATAGCATTAACCCGTGGATTGTAAGCATTTTGGATATAGTTCTGCTCATTCTTTATCTCTATTTTTCCTCCAGGCCTGGTTTCAACACCCAGTTTTCTTCCATATTCTTCAGAGAATTTCTTGAGTTTTTCTATTGTTGCGGTATCACCATCTTTTTGTGCAAATTCATATGCCCTGCTGAAGAGATTATCTGCGGACAGTTTTGCCTGGTCAACGAACTCCCAGGCAGAAATCAATTTGTTCATCTCAACATGCTCTTCTGGAGAGATTTCTTCTGGATTTAATTTCCCGACCCTAAACGAAGCAAACCTTGCAGCAGTAACATCGTTTATGTCTTTCATTATCCTCTCTGCATTTTCCCTGTTAACTTCAATCTGGAACAAAGAATTTCTCCATTCTGTAGTATTCAAACTTCGCAGACGTGATTCTGGTGTTTTAATTATTTCATGAATCTCTCCTCCTCCGGGATGGAATTCTTTTTCTGTTTCCAGGGGCGCAATCCTTCCCGTATCTCTGTTTATTGCTATTATTTTCCTATACTCTTCTTCTGGCTTTCTGTCTTTGGGCGGAAGAAGCTCTGAACCTTGTAGGCCTTCTGAAGTGTGAAAGTTCACAAGAATATTTCCTTTTGGGTTCAAGTCATGAGATCGTAAAAGAGTCTCTGCTACTTTTCTTTCGGCCACTTCTCTCTCTGCTTCGCTGAATCCACTTCGAGGATCGATGCCGGAAACATCTATGACTGGCCCATGCATTGAAACGTCTATTCCTGACAATTTAGCCATTCTGTTGACTTCTTTCAAATGTGGCTGCGGCATGGAATCAAAAACTTCCGGCATTACTGCAGTGACGTCTACGTTTTTTGCTCCGGAGGATATTGCAGTATTGACGCTCTGCAAAACATTTGCAGTATCGGGCTTTGTCGTCATTCCAAGACTTCCAGCCATTATAGGATACATGCTTTCAGGGGCATTGAGAGTTGAAAATCCTCCCTGATAAATATCTGAGATTGTATACCCTTTTTTATATTCCATGATTATTAATGGCTATCTAGTTTTAAATAGTTTTTTAAAATGTTTAATGAAAAAGATATATATTATACCCTCTTAAAATTAATCATTTAATTAAAGATTATTAATTTATACATTAAAATCATCTTCCGGAAGGAAGTTTTTTTGGGTTATATTTTTTGTATTTTATTTCTTCTCTTTCCTTGCTTCTTCCTGCTACTGATGTATCAAAACTTCTTACTATGCCTGTTTGTTCAATTCCTCCTGAGGAGAAACCTTGTTCTCTAACTGAAAGCCTTTCTGATGCTCCCCAGCTTTCCCAGCCCCTTAATTCGCTCCTTTCTCTTCCGACTCTTGAAAAGTCAACTCTTTCTGTCTCTGTATCAATGTGTGTGGAGCCGGTATAATTGGCTTCTCCCGGCTGATTTACTGAAGGCATATATTTGAAATCGTCGCCATTGCCCCCTGCGCCGTTGCTTTCTGTTGCCTGTTGTGGGATTCCACCGACGAAAATGGGTCTTGGTACCTGGCTTCCGGCAATCCTCTCTAAGACAGGTGTTCCTACCTCTACTCCGGCTCCTGGTGATATAAAATTATGGAATTCCAGAGATTCTACCGCAATGTTTCTGTCGATTTTTTCTTCAGCTTCTTCATCATTGATTGCATGCTCCTTTAATGACTTCTGGAACAATTCTGAAAGCTCATCCTCTGACATCTCTGTCTTCTGCTGTTTGCTTTCTTTGACCTGGCTTTTTGCCTTTTTTGGCATGTTTAATTTAAGTATACTAAATATAAAAACTTAACCTAGAAGTTTAATAAATAAAATTGAGGGTAATGTGGATAATAATTATAACTGGTGTGTTATGATAAAAATGTCTGAATTTCTATATTAAATTTTTTTCTATTTATTTTGAAAATTTATTTAATCTCTTTTGTCATACCATATTTTTTCCAGATGTAGATAAATTTAGGATTCCTTTTTATTTCTTCCAAAGAACCTTCTGCGACAATCTTTCCTTGGCTGAACATATAAACATAATCAAATTCTTTTAACAAATGCAGCCTGTGAATTGATGAAATTATTGTTTTCTTGTGAAAGACCTTGAATAACGAATCATGAATTTTCATTTCATTTAAGCTATCGACGCTGCTTGTGGGCTCGTCCAAAAGGATTATTTCGCTTTTTCTTGCTGCAAGGATACCCCGGGCAAGAGCCAGTCTTTGTTTTTCTCCGCCGCTTAATGAAACTCCTTTTTCAAGAACATTTGTGTCCAATCCTTTTTCAAGTCTGTCAACTACTTTTTCAAACCTGGCCATGCGGATTGCTTTCTCCATGTCTTCTTTTTTCACCTTTAAATCCATCGTGATGTTGTATCTTATTGTGTTGTTGAATATTTCCGGATCTTGAGGGATCAAAGTAACGTGGCGTTTTAATCTGGAAGGGCCATGGGAAAGTCTTTTACCGTCGCAATAGACTTCACCTTTATCCGGAGCATACAACCCGCGCATTAAAGAAAGAATTGTGCTTTTTCCAGAGCCGCTTTCGCCAATCAGGGCTATTTTCTGCCCCCTGACAAATGTCATATTGACTTTATTTAGGTGTTTCTTCTCTCCTTCCTGGTCGTACTTGAAATCAAATTTTCTCAGTTCTATCTTTGTCCAATTTTCAGGAAGTTTTCCAGAAACATCTTCTTTTACTTCCTCAAATGCCTCTTCAACAGGCTGTACTCCAGAAAGTCGTGCATCATATCTTACAATGTCCCCATAAATTTGTGCGAATCTCTGGAAAGTGCTTCCGGCTCTTTCAAGATAGCCATACAGAATGTAAAGTGTTCCTATCATAATTATTCCTGTGCCCCTGTAATCTGTATACGCCTTGAACATAAGAACACCGACTGTCATTGCTCTTAATGCAATATCCCCGAACCCCCATTTGATTTCGTTCAATACAACTGCTTTTTTGTTTATGTCATGGCTCGCCATTATCCTATCATCGATTTCCTGGGAAACTGTTCTCCTTAGTCTTAAAGTTATCACGGTAAAGATATTGCTTATATAATCAAAAAGAGCTGCAGAAACCCTGTTGCTATAGGTGTTTAATTCTCTGTAATAAGCCCTGAGTTTTTTGTCAAACCTCATTATTATATACATTATTATCGAGGAAAATATGAATGCAAACAGAGCTATCTTAAAATCCACGAAGAACAAGATAATCAGAGAACCAAAGATGTTTATTATCGCATAAACTATCTGGAATGTAAGGCTGCTTGAAAATGATGTTATTGCTCCTCCCGCCCTGTTTATCTTGTCTATAGTGTCCCCGGAATGGTGGTCTTTATGCCATTTTATCGGAAGTTCGAGGACTTCATTCACCTTCCTGTTAATATAATTTCTATTGACAAAAAATCCTGTTCTTTCCTCTAAAATCCGCGCAATGCCGTGAAAGGCCCAAAAGGCTATGTCTATGACTAAAAGCAATGAAATTAAGATAAGAAGGTTTCTGAATTGAACTTCGGAAGTAATGCTTTCCTGTATAGAATTAAAAATCATCCCTATGACCATAGGAGTCATTAATCCTATGACTCCTGCTATGAGAAACAAGGAAAGATAAATAAGAAATATCCTTTTTCTGCTTCCAAGATATTTCCATTCTGTTTTAACGACATTTAATATCGGATTTCCTTTAACTTCTCTCTGCTCTTTTTTCTCACTCATTACATCTGTGGCAAGGATGCCCCGGGTTTTAAACCGAGCGAGGAATAGCCACCCTTAAAATTTAATTTTGTTAAGTATGTAAAATAATCTAAGTTATAACTAACTATGCTACTTTTCCTTAATCTTGAATCTCTTTGCGTTAACATTTTATTTATTGATGCCTCGCGCTTTAGCACAGGGTGATTCATTTATCGTAAAAGAGCATATTGCTTATAAAACTAATTAATCAAGAATCAAGTATAACTCGGCATTCCGTGTGATTTTTTGTATACGTCGAAAATTTTAAATGCCTGTTCCTTTGCCTGCTCTTCTGTAAAAGGCCTCAACACTTTTTCTTCTATGTAAGATTCTTTTGCAGGCCACCAGGCATTCTTTTCGGGTTTTTTACTGCCCTCTTTTTGTTTTGGCGATTCTTTATTATCATATCCTCCTATAAGTGCAACAAAAGGATTTGATGTATCTGTTTCTTGTCCTGAAGAGTGTTCTTCCGTCTTTTCGCCATCATCCTGAAGAAAGAAATCAATTTCATCCTGCATCTGCTTCAAGTTTTCTCCTGTTGAGCCCTCAATAAGCTGAAGAACAGATTCCATATCAGAACCAGAAAGCTCTTCTTTTAACTTTTCAAGCTCGTCAGAATTCAGGACATATGGCTTAAAACTAACTTCTGCCCTGCCTCCGAATGCATAATGCTGTTGTTGGGAAACTCTTTGTGGTATGCCGCGAAAATTGAATTCAACAAGGATGCAAAAGGAATAATCCCTTTTGAAATTCATTTTTTCAATCTCCTTAGGAAGCTTGCCTGCAATTGCCTCTGCTTTTGCATCTACGCTTTGTTTTCCAAGAAGAGTCAGTTCAAGAAGAATCGTATTGAATGCTTTGACAAGTGCTGGCTCATGATGCATTCCTTCTGTTTTCATTTCCAATTGCTGCGCTGCCCTTAAGTACGGCTTTGCCCAGCGTGCATATAATTTTAAGGAATTAACCTGGCTTGCCAAATATCCCTTTTCCAGAGCGTAACGCTTTCTCAGTTCTTTATCAGAATGCTCCAGCCAATCATTAAATTCAAGTATTCTTGGACGCAGAATTCTCTTCACACGATCGTTCAAATCTATCTTATCTACATCCGGAATGTTTTTGACAAAAAGAAAAGCATCAAGCAATGTTTGAAAGCCTGCCTGGCCAAGAGCCATGGCCTTAATGCTTGAATTTCCCTTTGTTATATCAACCTTGTCCAACCATATCTGCTTCAGAGCAAGGGTTGCGGCTTCTTTTCTTTTCTGGTCTTTCAAAGAGTCGTAATGAGACAATCGGATCCTGAATTCCTTCAAATCATAAATAATGTTCAGCACGCTTCTCAAAACAGTATTCACATCCCCAAGAAGTTTTGTTCCCTGTTGCTGCATGATTGTTGCTCTCTGCCCCAATTCAGAAAAATGCCCAGAGCCGGGAGAAGAAGAAAAATTATCCGCTAACTTCTCCACATTAAATCTAAAATCATTCATCAAATCCAAAATGAAAAAGTAAATCGGCTCAAGAGTCTCGGAAGAAGAATCGTAAACCAAAGTATGTTTTGCAAGCGGCTTTTCATCGACTTTATCCGCGGGAATAAGGGAAGGATGCCTGTATTCTTTCAAAAGTTTTTTCCAGTTGGCGGCATATTTTTTAGGATTTATCTTCCCTATTATCTGCCCAATTGTTGCCACCATGTTTCTTCCTTTTTGCCTCTTTTTATTATTTTAAACAGGAATTGATTATTTAAAAAATGTTCTTATGAACATTTTTTTACAGGTCTTTTATACGAAAAGTAGTTTGTTAAGGAGAATGACTAAATATATATTAATAGATTACGCGGGATTTTAATCAGGTTAAACTATGCCGGTAATTAAGGACCCTAAGAAATAATCATTAAGAATAATTAAAAAACAAAATCAATCATCATCCCTGTAAAAATCATCAAGGGAATCCTCATTGTCCTCATCCTCTTCTGCAAACTCTTCGTCAAGATCTCCATCGGCGTCTTTTTCAGCACCGGCTGGCTCTTCTTTCATGTAAAATCCATGTTTTTAAAATATATAAATTTACTGGCTTAAAATAAACAACAACTAAATTTAAAAATCAGATACACTTCAATCATACATGGTTTTTGGATTTGGAAAAAAGAAGAAGGTGCTTGACCTGACTGAAAGATATAAGATACAGGTCGCGGCAGCAGAGCAGGCAAAAAAGACACAGGCTGCCCTGAGTTCTGGCTCTAACGCAAGCCCTTTTGCATTCTTTGATTCTCCGGGAGCTACAGACTCATCAAATTCAGAGATAGTTGACCTTTCTGATGCAGAAGAGAGGAAAAGAAGGCTGGCTAAGCGAATAACAGACATGACAGAGAACCTGGAAGATTTAAGCAACCAGATTTACCATTTGCAGCAAAGGCTTGAAGTTTTGGAAAGAAAGAATGATATAAGAAGATTTGACTCTGCCTGAACACAATAATTCTTATTAATGTGTTATTTTTTGGATAATTATGGCAATAGGAGATATTGTTGGCAGTATTTTTGTTGAAGGAATTGAACGGTTTTTTAAAACGAAAGCAGAAGATTATGTGCCACTAAATTATCGACCTGTGACATTCTGTTGTCCAGAAGGAGATTTTGAGTTTCACTTTGATGATGGAGAATATAGATCAGATCTTTTCAGATTTTATGGACGCGGATTTACATTACAAAATATTTTTAGTATGGATGGTTTTGAAGATAGGGTGGTTGAATATAGGGGTGTTTTAGTTTATCATGATTGTGAAGATGAAAATGGGGTATTTAGACCAATGTTATATAAAGAAGGACCCTGGGAAAAAGAACTGAAAAGACTGTATAAGGATTTTTCAAAGAACCATTAAGTCTAAATTTATAAATTGCTTTCCCTTTTTCTGGATATGACTGGAAAAAAACCTAAAATTCTAACAATTTGCACTATGGGGTTGAACAGAAGTAAATATCTGGCTTCTTATCTCAAAAACAAAGGGTATAAAACAAGATATGGCGGAATAGGCTTCGGAAGAATTGATGAGAAAGCGCATAACCCGTTTAAGCAGGAAGATATTGGTTGGGCAGAGATAATTATTGTTGTTAGAAAGAGACACAAGCCGTTGTTGAAAGAACATTATAAAATAAAAGGAAAAAAGATAATAGTTTTAGATGTTAGTGATTCCAAGAGAATAGTCTGTAAAAAATTCCCAGAACTTAAAAAATTGAGTGATTGGGATTTTCAAAGAAAATGGACTTATCCGCAACTAAGAAAAGCAATTAAACCTTATCTGCCTTTAAAATGAATCGCCCCGCGCTAAAGAATGAGTTATCAGATAAACAAAACAAAATGTTAACACAAAGAAATTCAAGATTAAGGAAAAGTAGCATAGTTAGTTATAACTTAGATTATTTTACATACTTAACAGAATTAAATTTTAAGGGTGGCTATTCCTCGCTCGGTTTGAAACCCGGGGCATCCTTGCCACAGATGTAATGAAAAACCTGGAAACAAAGGCAAGGGCCTATGCTATAAAAAATGAGAACAATGGCTGGAAAGATTTATAAATGCAAGAAAGTTTTTGATAATAGCAATCTTAGGATTGTGAGTATGAGCCCCGGTGATCACAAGGTTGCCGGATGTTTTAATTTTTCTCATGGTTTTTTGGGGTTCTTATAATGGAAGATACTTTAATTTTCGTCGACGATGGTTTTTTTGGATTAGTAAAAAAACATTTTCAAAAAGAAGATGGCAAACCCAAGAAATACCTGCAAACATTTAGAAACATCTGCAAAAAGGAAAGCCTGAACTTGAAACACCTTTTTATTTATACTGCCCCCCCTTATCAAAGCCCAAAACCAACTGAAAAAGAAACTTTTTTAATGAGCAGATACCAAAGTATGACAAAAATGCTGAGGAAGAAAAACTGGATTACACTCAGAGAAGGAAGATGCCAGAAAATAATAAATTCACAAGGAAAAGAAGAATTTTTTCAAAAAGGAGTTGACGCCCTGGTAATTTTAGATATGTATGATATTAAGGAGAACTACCCAGGCCTAAAAAAAATAATATTAATTGCTTCTGACTCTGATTTTGTGCCTCTTATCGAAAGAATGAAACAAAAAGGATTTGAAATAATCATTTATACTTATTTTGACAGAAAGAGGAAATCAAGGTTTTCAACATCCAACCATCTTTTAAAAGTTGCTTCAAAATGGATCAGACTAAATAAAAATGATTTTGAAGGCGGAGACAAAATATGAAAAACCTCTCTGAGAAAGCCCGTGCCTATGCGCTGAAAAACGCCATTGCCCATGAAGGCAGGGCCCAAACAGGAAGTGTCATCAGTGCCTTGTTCAACGAGGGTCTGAAGAAAGAAGAAGTAAAAAAATATGTTAAGGAAATCAATAAAATTATCTTTGACGTTAACAGGCTATCCTTAGAAGAACAAGAAAAAGAGTTTTCTAAATTAAAAAATACTATCAGTGAAAGGCACGGCAGAGAAGGACTTCCTGAACTGCCAAAAGCAAAAAAAGGCAAGGTTATAATGAGATTTGCTCCCTCTGCTTCAGGGCCATTTCATATTGGGCATGCACTTACCGGCGCACTTTCTTATCTTTTTGTTAAGGAGTATGGCGGAAAGTTTTATGTCAGAATTGAGGATACAAATCCGGAGAATATTTATCCGAAGGCTTACGGGATGATTGAAAAAGAAAGCAAATGGCTTTTTCCTGGAAAGTTTTTGAAAATTCTCATTCAAAGCGACAGGATGAAAATATACTATTCCTGTGCTGAGAAACTCATAAGAAAAGGAGCAGCTTATGTCTGCATATGCAGCCAGGAACAATTCAAGGATTATGTTGATAATAAAAAAGAGTGTCCGTGCAGAAATTTAAATGTTAAAGATAATCTATCGCGTTGGCTACAAATGTTAGGTGTTAACAAACCTGTTTTTAACGAGGGTGACGCTGTTCTGCGTTTCAAACAAAAAGGCGGCATGCAGGACAAAAACCCTGCAATGCGTGACTTTCCACTTGCAAGAATAAACCTGCATAAACATCCTAGGCAAGGAACAAAATATAGGGTTTGGCCTTTAATGAATCTTGCTGTTGCTGCAGACGATATTGATTTAAAGATGACACACATAATTCGTGCTAAGGATCATAGAGATAACGCAGAAAGACAAAGAAGAATCTATTTTACTCTTGGCATCGCTAAGCAAGTTCCGTGGACAGGATTTCTCGGGAGAATACACCTAAAAGACATGGAGCTTTCAACCAGCCAGATGAGAAGAGATATCGAAGCAGGGAAATACTCTGGCTGGGACGATCCAAAACTTCCGACGATTGCTGCATTGATGAAGAGATACAAACAAGGGGCATTCTGGAAATTGGCAGAAAGAATCGGTCTCTCGGAAAATGACAAGATTTTTGACGGAAAAGAATTTTTCAGATTATTAGATGGTTTTAATAAGTAATAAGAAGAAGGCTGATAAAAGCTCTTTTAATTGCAAGACTGTTTCATTATAAGATTAAATTGCGGGCTGGTTTTGTTGTTAATAAAATCTATGTTATTGCAAATGTAACCTTTTTTCTGGATAACACAATTAAACCCGAAGATAATAACATTTTTAAACCGAGATTGTTTATTCATTGTATTAAATTAAAAGGAGGATAAATGAAAAGCAAAAGAGGTTTGTCGGCCATTGTGGCGACTTTGTTGATAATCCTGCTGACTTTAATTGCTGTAGGTATTATATGGGTAGTCATAAGAAACATTGTCCAGAGTGGTGGCGATGAGGCAGCGATTCAGGCAAAATGTGCTCTTGTGACGCTGGATGTGTCTGCTGCTCAATGTGCTACTGGCAGTGGCTGTAATGTCACATATACCAGAAGTGCTGGAGGAGATGACATAGATGGTGTCTTCATCATACTGAGCAACGGCCAAGCAAGTAACCAGACGCAGGTTGTCGGAAATGTCGGACCTGGTGATACGAGAACAAATTTTAGCCTTGCAACAGGATTAAGTCCTGTTCCAACAAGCGCAGAAATTGCGGCTTACTTTGTTGATGCATCAGGCAATGAACGACGTTGTAACCCAATGGGAACGCGTACTATTTAATTTTTAATTTATTCCTGTTGGCATTTCTTTTTTTAGGCGTAGATAGCTTTTAGCTGGGGCGGAAAGCATACCTTGATAGAGGGTTCTTGCCGTTATTTAGCGCCCAGCATTAACTTTAAATAGCCTTTCTTATTGAAATTCTTATGACAGTTCAATCTGTTAATTATCGGCATCATTAAGAACAATTTTTTTAGCCGGGGCTTTAATCCTCTTTTTTCTGGTAAGGTTTTTATATCAAATTTACGTGAATTAAATATGGCGGTTGTAGTATAATGGCAATACGCACGGTTGTGGTCCGTGAAAAGAGAGTTCGATCCTCTCCTTCCGCCCTGAACAAAGGAAGAGGAGACAAAGCGTTAGTGTCTTCCGCCCTGTTATAAAAAGAGGAAAAATGATATTTGAGTATTCTTTTCATTGGAGAAAACAGAAAAAGTATCGTCCAGAAATTACAGATGATTTAATAGAATTGTGTATTATAAATTCGGAAAAATTAAAAGATAGAATATGGAAAGATGCTTATAATGCTGTTGCTAAAATTCCTCCTTCAGGGAGAACTTTGAAGGTTGTTTATAGAAACAAAGGCAAAAATATAAAAAGAATAATCACTGCTTATTGGTTGGGCTAAAATGGAACAATGGTATGACAAAGAAGAAGATATTCTTGGAGTGAGGCTTCAAGAGAAAAAATACTGGAAAAGTATTGAACTTGCAAACGGAATAGTCATAGACCTCTCAAGAGATGGCGGCGTTATTGGAATAGAAATACCAAAAGCAAGCGCAATATTCTTAAAAGACACAAAAAAAGTTATAGAATCTGCTATCCATTAAAAATAACATGAAAACTATTGGTTCATATCGGCACAGATAAAGATTTTAATAGCTTGGCTTCTAATTATAAATATGGATTGGGTTGGAACAATAGGAACATTAGCAGGAGTTTTAATTGCCCTCTATTTGTTATATTTAGGAGGAAAGTGGATGTGGAAAAAGATTTTCAAATAAATAAAGAAAAAATGGGCGAGGAATCGGGCATAAATTATCGACATTCCCCTTCCGCCCTGTACAAAGGAAGAGGAGGCAAAGCGTTAGTGTCTTCCGCCCTGACGACGACCACGCCTGGGCAGAGTAAAAAAGGATAATAAGATGGAAACAGTAAAAGGATTTAAGGATTACACAGGCAAAGAAGCTGAAAAACTGGCAAGAATAAGAAAGATATTAGTCGAAACTCTTGAAGATTATGGTTTTGAGCCTGCGGAAACGCCAATCATAGAAAGAGAAGAATTTGTTAAATCTGGCAACCAGGAAGATGAAGCTGTTTCAGACATATTCAGGCTAAAAGACAAGGGGCAGAGAGCTCTTGCACTTAGATATGAATTTACCTTTCAGCTGAAAAGACTTGCAAAAAATAAGAAACTTCCATACAGGAGATACCAGATAGGTCCTGTTTTCAGGGACGAGCCGGCATCTTCAAGCAGATTTCGGCAATTCACCCAGTGTGATATTGATGTTGTTGGCTCGACAATAAATGAAGAGGTAGAAATTCTTAAAATAACTTCTGAGATTCTTGAAAAACTCGGAATAAGTCCTGTAATAATGATTAACAACAGAAAGCTTATGAATGAAATACTAACCAAAAGGAATGTAAAAGATAAAGAGAAGGTTCTCAGAGAAATAGATAAGTATGGCAAAATTCCTGAAAAACAGGTTATTGAAAACCTAAAAAAATTTAATGCAGATTCCCTGATAGGTGATTTTAAAAAAGGGGAGAAATTCTTCAGGCAGTTTAAGGCATATAAGGAGATTATCGGGCTTATGAATGCATGCAGTAATTACGGCCTAAAAGTCAATTTTGCTCCGACAGTTGTCCGCGGGCTTTCTTATTATAACGGAAGTGTTTTTGAAGTAAAAGCCAATGGAATTAAGGAAACAATTGTGGCGGGAGGAAGCTATCCTGTAGATAAAAACCAGGCAACAGGAATTTCTTTTGGGCTGGAAAGGCTTGCAACGATTTCTACTATTAAGGATGAAAGGGAAAAAATGCTCATAATTTCCCTGGGCCAGGATAAAGAAGCCATGAGATTAGCTGAAAAACTTCGCGGAAAAGGATATATTACAGGGCTTTTTTACGGAAAACCAAGCAAGGCATTGCAGTATGCAAATGCTTACAGGTTCACTAAAGCTGTTTTTGTAGGGAAACAGGAAGTAAAGAAAGGTGAATTTAAGGTGAAAGATTTAAAGACAGGTGGACAGTCTTTTTTGGAGGTTTAGTGTGTCTTAATGAAATAATTTAATTAGTAAAGTTTAAATATATTTATAAACTCTCGGTTGTGGGTTAAAATATTATGAGGAAAAATATCCTATATTTTGTGAGCATCTTAACAATATTTGTTTTCTTATTATCTTCTATGGTGGGTGCTGTTAATGATTTTCAGGGATTCCTTGATTCAACACCAATAACAGTCACAATTAATCAAAACTCTTCTCAGGTTGATTTTACCTTAGATACTACAGGGGCTTATTTTGATCATCAAAACATAGATATTAAGTATGAAACAATAACAGGTATTGAATTTGACATCTCAAAACTCTTAGGGGATATCAATGGACAGGTTGGGGTTGAAAGGGATTCTGACATCATACAATTTGATGAACTTAATATGGGAGATTTGGCTGATATTAAAATTAAGATAGGGACGAGCACAATCTCGGCTGGTTTAAGAAGCCTATTGGGAATTATCTTTGGTTTTAACGGGATTAGTTTAGATCTTACTAATATGACGGCCGTAAATGAATATTTAGCTTTGTCGCAAAACCATCTTCCTGTTGCCTCAGACAGACATGTGGTTTTTACTAAAGATGGAACAGATTATACAATCTGGAATGATGAAGGATATGGAAATATTCCAAACGAATGGAAAATAGAGATAATAAATGTAATTAATGAAAGTGTGCAGCAGATAAACATTCAGAGCATTCTTGAGAATTTCCTTCCGATGCTAGAAAGTGAACCAGAATTTCAGGCTATTTGGGATGAATTGAACTTAAACTTTACAGTAACAGAGGTAGATTTATCTTCACTTAATCTTGATGTTGAATTCTCAAACCTATCAGAGGTTCAGTTAGAGGATGGAAATTACACAATTCCAGTTACGGTAAGTGATGGGATTACAAACTATACAAAAAATGTTAATTTGATAATTGAGGGGATCCAGAATCGGGAGACAAATGTTCCTGTTACGGGAAATTATACTCCAACAAATCCAGAAGTTTCTCGCTACTTAATAGGAATAAGCGGACTTGGAGTAAATACAGTAAATGTTTCTCTTTTTGATGTTTTTAGTTCAAATTTACCTTCAAACACAAAAACGGTTCTAAAATATATGGAGATTACAGTAACCACACAAACCGATGGAACAATTAAATTTAAAGTCCCAACAAGCAGTGTTTTAAATCCTTCATTAGTGGGATTGTATGTTTTAGAAGGAAGCAATTGGGTCGGTTTATCAATTACGTCCCTTGGAGAGGTTACGCCGGGATTTTATCATTATAGCGCCACAACACCACACTTTTCAACCTTCATGATAATGGAGACACTTCCATTAACAACGTCTTCTGGTGGAGGGGGCGGATCAAGTAGATCGAACTACTATCGTTATTCTTCTGCAAGTAATAGCTGTATAACTATCCGTGAGACAGCCTCAGAAGCCTCTAGAAATGGGGACTTCTCAACCCTGGGAGCATGTCAATCCCAGATAACTACCATAACGACACCAACAAATATTCCAGAGCCAATTGAAGCAACGCCTGCAGCACCAAGAGTTGGCGGCGGAATAACAGGTGCATTTATTGGGGCATTAACAAGCCCAACAGGCCTTGTGGTTCTTATAGCTGTTTTGATAGGAATTGTGATAGTTGTATTGGTCATTAGAAATATTCCTGGAAGAAAAGGCAAAAAAGGGAAAAAACTAAATGAAGAGGGTGATAAAGATGAAGTATGAAAATATTTCTCGCCTCTTTAATTTTAGCAATGTTAGTTGTTCCAATAAGTATTACGGCTGATTCTAGTGCCACAGTTAGTGTTAGTTTTGAAGTTAAGGACGAAAGTGGAAATCCCCTTCAAAATACCTTAGTTATAATTCAGGGAATTACAAATACCGATTTTAGTGAGGAAAAATTAACCGATTCAACAGGGAAGGTGTCTTTTACCTTAAACAAAAATGAACTCTTTGTTTATATTGTCTATAAACAAGATTATAAGAAGCAAACAGAGAATTTCTCTATAAACGAGAATAAAAATTTTCAGATAACACTTAAAAAAGAGTCAGATGATCAGTGGGTTTTTTATCGTTTAAACAACGGAGAAGTAGATTTTCAATTTAATAGTTTAGATGATGATATAAATTATCAGCCAGGAGATTATATAAAAGAATTTTTTGAAATACGAAATGTTGCAGGGAAGAACATCCAGTTGCTTGAAGATAAAAGCATCTTTAAGGTTGTTGACAGCAAGACTATTAATCCGCTAAGGGCGTGGGGGAACTTAAATCCAAGCGAGCATGATGTTGTTATAGAGATAATTTTGAAAGCGGATGGGTGGATAAGGGCCACCTTATCAGAAGATACTGTGAAGATATGTGGGGGCAACATAATCGCAAAATACAAAAATCTTGAAATTGAATTGACCGGGGATGAATCAGTATGCATAGAAGAGGAACAGAAATTCAACAAAATTCCTGAATGGATATTAAGAAACAATTACAAGCTAAAATTAGATTATGTCTACAAGATAGATGGTGCAGAAAAACAAATTAATTTTGTATCGCAAGAATTCTTTATAGACAACATTGATTGGAAACCAGAGATAGCTTCTGTGCCTGAAACAGACCTGGCTATTGACAACGAATGGACATATCAAATTCAATTGAAAGATTATGATGAAAGCTTTTCCAAGATTTTAAGCATGATGAATTATAAATTAATTGAAACTCCAAGCGGGATGACAGTTGATAAAGATACAGGGGTTGTAAAATACACCCCTTCCCAAAACGGAAATTATGATGTTACTGTAAGAGTATATCATGAGTATTTTGAAGATGATTCTGAGAAGATAACTTACTCTGATCAGGAATTTACATTAAATGTTGGAGGAGGCACTGAAAATGATGTCCCTGTGATAACTTCAACTCCCGTAACAAGCGTGAATGAAAATATGGTATATTCTTACCAGGTAAATGCGACAGATGATGACAATGATACCTTGACTTACTCATTGACACAGGCCCCGAGCTGGTTATCAATTAACAGTGATACAGGGTTGGTATCTGGAACAGCCCCTGAAGTTAGTACAAATGCAGATTTCGGCATAACAATAACCGTATCAGACAATACAGACGCTGTAACGCAGATATATACTTTAACTGTTATTAATGTGAATAAACCGCCGACCATAACATCCACGCCAATTACATCTGTAAATGAAGCCCAGACATACAGTTATGGTGTGGAAGCAAGTGACGCTGATGGGGATACTTTAATATACATCTTAACAACAGCACCAAACTGGTTATCAATTAATTCTGAAACCGGTTTAATCTCAGGAACAGCGCCTTCTGTTGATTCAAATACAGATTATGATATAGTTGTTGAAGTTTCAGACGGCAAAGACAGCACAACACAAAATTATACATTAACAGTAATAGATATTCCTGAACCAAATAACGCCCCAATTGCCCAGAACCAAAGCATAACAACAGAATTTGAAACACCTTTTGAAATCACTCTTTCAGCAACAGATGAAGATAATGATGTGTTGACATATTCAATAGAAAGCAATCCTTCAAATGGTATTTTATCTGATTTTGATTCTTCAACAGGAGAGCTGATTTACATACCAAACGGCGGTTTTAGTGGCTCTGATTCTTTCACATTCACAGCAAATGACGGGCAGGAAGATAGCAATACAGCGACAGTCTCAATAACTGTAAATCCAAAGCCAAACAGCCCCCCTGTTATTACTTCTGCTCCAATAGCCTCTGTAAACGAGAATACGCAATATATTTATGACGTTGATGCGACAGACGCAGACAATGATACCTTAACTTACAATTTAATACAATCTCCATCCTGGTTATCTATCAATGATGAAACAGGAGTTATATCTGGCACAGCTCCAGAGGTTGCTGCAGATACAAATTACTCTGTCACAATAGAAGTCTCAGATAGTATGGATTCTGATACCCAGAATTATCTTCTTAGTGTCATCAACGTCAATAAGGCTCCGGTTATAACATCTATTCCTATAATGTCTGTAAGTGAGGAACAACAGTATTCTTACCAGGTTATTGCTACAGACGATGATGGTGACGAGCTTACTTACAGCATAACAGGACCTTTATGGTTATCCATAGATTCTTCAACAGGCTTGATAACAGGAACAGCGCTAGAGGTTGTTTTAGATACAGACTTTAGTGTAACAATAACTGTGTCAGATGGTGAAGATTTGGGCAGCCAAAATTATGTTTTAACAGTTATCAATATAAACAAGATTCCTGTGATAACTTCAACTCCAATAACAGAAGTTAATGAAAATCAAAATTATGTCTATCAGGTTATTGCTACAGACGATGATGGTGACAACATTATTTACAATTTAACAACAATGCCAATCTGGTTGTCTATTAACAGCGAAACAGGTCTTATATCTGGAATTGCTCCTGAAGTTTCTTCAGACATAGATTACAATATTACGATTGAAATCTCTGATGGAACAGATAATGCAATACAAGAATATATTTTAACAGTGAGAGATATCGCAAAGATTAAAGTAAAAGATAAAGATAATGACCTAAAGCTTCTTCCTGTAGATGGGTTTTATGAGAATATGTATCTTAAACAGTTAAACTCTGAAGAAAGAATTTTAACTTATGATACTGCTGTCCAGAATCAGGCAGGAATAATCTCAACAAGCAGGGTAGAGAATATAAAAGAGTTAATGGAATCTCCCGTCTCCTTATTAATATTGTTAAACCTAAATCTTTTAGTAATCATTAATTCGGTTCTTATTATAAAAAGAAAATGAAACTAAGATATTTGCTTCCTTTTTTAGCTCTTCCTTTTCTCCCCCAGAAATCAGAAGCTCAGTTCAAAGCAGAGGTTAATCCAGATACCCTTGACGTTAAGAGCGAGTATGTTGATGTTTCCTTAGGAAATTCTCTTGGATTACAAAATTTTGAGAATACAAGAGCAGATATTCAGGTAAAATTGGGAGAAAATGCCCTTTATTTTTTAAGAAACGGTGTTCTGAATCATGGTTATGGCGGAAATCTTAATGTTGGATTCTTAGGGGGTTATTATAACAGATCTAATCAAGGCAACAGAACAGAAGGTATCAAAACCAGAGATTCTCCCATAGGTGAAATAGTAACTGAAACAACAATACTGGAAGAAAGAGTTTCTCAGGATTTTGGAATCTCATTAAACTACCATGGATTTTCTGCAGGTTATGACGAGGCAAACGCAGACAGAGAAATAGATGGAACTACAATAATAACAATTGACGGAGAAACACAAGGTCTTGTACCTTTTTCTTCTATTTCAAATAGCGAGAGCAGGGTATTTGGTTTAGGGTTTGATTACGGGTTTTTTAGATTTATTCAAAACAGAACCAGGCCAATGGATGGAGAAGAGGAAAGATTCAATAATTTTCTCATAGGGGCAAATTATTCTTTTAGGGTTGATGAAAGAGAGAGAGCCAATTTTAGGATTTATTACGGGAAAGATGTTTCTGGATTTTTTAATTTTAATATTCTTAGGAATCTAGATGTGAATTTAATCTATGAAGGAGAAACAGGGGATTTTCGGGCCCATATCTCTTCTCCAAATTACTCAAGATTGAATCAAAGGGTGTTTGAAAGGGGGCTTGAGGACAGGCTAAGAACTGTTCCAAGAGTTCGTGATTTTAATCTTGAAATAGATATGAGATATATAAGAGACATGTTCTTTACGGATTTTATCTCATACGATTTTTCTGTTAATATGCATGAAGGAGAGACAACTCTTGATATAAATGCGAATATGATTTTAGAGTTAATAAATGCCTTAAGCGTCCTCGCCCATTATTCAGAAGAAAGTAAGGCAGTTGGTTTAAAGTATAGGTTTGCCATAGGAACATATGATTTTGAACAAGGTAAGGCGAGAATTGGTGTGTTTTTTGGCAGAGATTAATTTTTAAGATATAATCAGAGCCTGTGGGATAATGGCATTATGCATGGCTGGCAGTTGGGCAGAACGTAAGTTCTCCCTACACTGCCCTCTCCTTTAAGTTGCGGTTCGATTCCCGACAGATCCATTACAAGCAGGAAAATATATAAATGGGTAATCTTTAGGGATTACTATGAAAACCATAACAATAAAGCTCCCTGAAGATGAGTCGAGGGAATTGGATGAATTTATAATAAAGAGAGGGTATCCTTCCAAATCCGAATTTATAAGAAACTTAATAATGGATAAATTAGACAGAACAAAGAAAGATAAGATAGGGTGGATGATTCTGGCTGAAAAATCAATGAAAAAAATGTGGGATAATAAAAAAGATGATGAAATCTGGAATAAATACTTATGATACAACAGGGAGATTTGCTTTTAGTGCCTTTTCCTTTTTCTGATCAGTCCGGGAGAAAGGTCAGGCCAATAATGGTATTGAGCAACAACAAATTTAACGAACATTCAGAAGACATTATTGTTATTGGCATTACATCAAATATTTCTAAAGATAAATACTCTGTAATGTTAAGTAATAAAGATTTAGAACAAGGAAAACTAAGTACAGATTGCCTTATCAAAGTTGAAAACATACTTCGTCTTGATAGAAATTTGATTATCAAAAAGATTGGTGTTGTTAAAAAAGGGAAAATAAAAGAATCTATGGATATACTTAATGAAATAATAAAAATTTAGAAAACTATTTTCTTTCATGATTTATTCAATTTCTCCCCCTATATCCGGGTTCGATTCCCGAGGTAAACCAAAAGATTTTTAAATATTCTTAAAAAGAAATAACTATGGGAATAGAAGAATTATGGAAAGCCGAAAATAGGGGGCACAATCATGCGATGGAGCTACTTAGGATAATATTAACTGACCTGCCGCATGATGGATTCACGGAAGAAGACGTGAGGGATAGCTTTAATCCACTAGTAAAAGAAGTGGGGGACAATAATTATGAATCGGCACGTGTAAGATTTGGAAGGTCTGATCTTCATTATCTTGTGGGAATTGGTGCATTAGAATATGATGAATTCACTAAAACCTATGCTGTGAATTGTATAAATCCTGCTTTAGCAAGAGAAATGCTGGATGAAGAAGATCTATATCATCTAAGAAAACATAGTGAGGACTATTGGGATACGCATGAAGCTTGGGGAGGGGAAATTGTCTTTGATGAAGAAGCCTTATAACTTACAAAGTTCACAATGATTTCTTTATTCCCGATTGGTCCACTTTTAGAAAAAAGAGGCTTTTTGAAAGAAAAATAAGAATGCAAGATGTTATAAATTCTATTGAAATTCCCGATTATACAATCTCAAAAGGGAACAAAAAGGAAGCCTATAAGAGAATCAATGGTAAAATATTGAAAATTGTTTATATGATTAAAGAAAAATACATAAAGGTTATAACGGTTATTTGGAAATGAGAATAGAATATGACAGGGAAGCAGACTCAGCATATCTTTATTTTAAAGAAATTTCAGAAGGAGAAGTAGTACAAAACATATCACTAAATGATTCTGTTAATATAGATTTGGATAAAGACGGGAGAACTCTTGGAATAGAGATTTTAAATGCTAGCAAGAATCTGCCAAAATCTGCCATAAAATCAGCTATTATGGTAGGATAAGTTTTTCCTTAATCGGTTCTTAATTGGATAATGGTCTGTTTCACTCAACCTCAATCTCCATTCTCCAGCTATGATCTTCTCCGGTGAAATCAGCCCCTGTAACTTTTAACGGGCGCCTGAAAAGAGGGCAATTAAGAACAAAACTCTCAAACTCCCCTCCTTCGCCCGCAACATGAATCTTATATTTTTCATGAATTTTTGTTACATCGTTAATGAAAGATTCATCTATTATTCTTCCAAGCCAGGAAGCGTTCAGGGGATAAGCTGAAACCCCGATTATCACAACCTTAAAATTGTTGTCTATTAATTCCTGCAAATACTTAAATTCATCCCGGTGCCATAAAGGATTTATGCAGGAAATTTTAAGCCCGTCACATATTTTTTGGATTCTTGTTGCCTGATAATCTGAATGCAAGGCTCCTGTAACAATTCCCTGAATGTTATGTTTTTTAATTGCATCTTTAATTGCGGCTTCCAGATCTTTAAGCTCTTTTTCTTTTATTCCTTTGGTTTGATATGTAAGAAGGGGCATCCCCATTGCAGCTGCTTGTCTTTCTGTTTTCTTTATAGAAGGTGTATGGAACATAAAACTCTCAGGGTTTTCTGAGTGCAGGGTTATAAGGCAATCCAGTTCGTGGCCTTCTTTTTTTGCAAGCCATGCGGCATATGTTGAGTCTTTTCCCCCAGAGAAGAGAACACCTAATTTCATATTGAAAATATGCTGTCTGGCTTTTTAAGGTGTTTTATTCTTAGATGTATACAACCAAAAATAGCCATGATAAAAAGGATGTTTAGAGTTAGATGATGGGAAAGCATCTTTCGGGAGATATTAAAATTATTCAGTCAGCCTTTTTTTGAGCAATTATATCATAAGATTTTATATTTGCTGAATATGGGACATGGACTGATATATTTGATCCCTCCTGTAAATAAACCAACTTTAACCCCTCTTTTTCTATAATTTGTTTAACTTTTTCAATCTCATGTCAGTAAAATTCAACACCAAACCTCTCTTTAATTCCTCCAATAAGAGAGTAACTTATCAAAATTACACCTTTATTCTTCAAGCCACTTGAACATCTTTTAATCAAACTCCTAAGAGAATTATCATCTAAATATTGTATCAATCTAGCAAGAATTATCATATTATACTTGTCTTTTTCGATTACAAAATTATCTACAGACTCGTGATGGAACCTGATTAATTTATTCAGATTATTTGGTAATTTATCAAGAAATCTTAAATTCACAATATCCACAGAATCAACGCTGTTTCCAAGTTGAGCCATAAAAACAGAGTTTCTCCCGCCGCCACTTCCCAAATCAAGAACAAATGAATTTTTTGGGATATAATTTAATCCTAATTTGATTACTTTGCTTGGCTCTGACGAGATTATTTTAAATCCATTCTCATATGTTTCTTTCCAAGAAACCATTTTTTCATCCAGCTATTTCCCCAAGAGGATTTGCAAAATCTTTTTCTATCTTTTCCATGCGTTTTTTCTGCTCTTCAGAAAGTTCTTCTGCCTTTTCTTCTACCTTTTCCCTTAAATCTAAGTAGGGGTCGGGATTATTTTTCAGGTAAGTTTCATTAAGCCAAATATAAAAATCTTCAAGGTGATTTTCCTGCTCGAGCCAGATTTTCTTCTGGTGGTCCAAATGAAGCAAAGGGGGAAAGGCAACAAGTCTTTCTTCTTTGTCCAAACCCACGAAGTCTGTAAATGACACTTTAACTTTGTGCTGATTTTCATTAAAGTGGCCGAGAAGCCTGTCATACAGCTCACGAATCTTGTTTTTTATGCTGAATTTCTTTTTTGGCAGAGAGACCTCTGCTTCCCTTAACGCATTTGTTGCAACCACGTGCTTTTTTATCCTTCTGTTTTCTGTGATTATTGCCTTGTTTAATGACTCCATAAGCTCTTTTAGAGTCACATGACGAAATCTCGGCATAGGGCTTTTTGGAATCAGTTCAGGAATCATTTCATCCAGTTCAATCCTTTCCAACTCGTACTTTTTTTCTTCCTTTTTTCCGAATAGTATTTCGTCTATGCTTTTTATGTATTTATTAAGAAGGATTTCAGATTTAATCCGAAGAAGAAGGGCTGCGGCAAGCATAACCTTGCTGGAAACAAAGAAATCTGCTTCTTCTAAATCCCGGATTCGCTCAAGATATCTGTCTGTCAAAACAGTAATATTGACATTCCACGGATCAAGCTGCTCTGTATTTATCAAGTCATAGATAATTTCCTGCCAGCCTATTTCTCTGCTGAATAATAAATCATGAAGCTGCTCTTGTTTGACAGTTATTTTTACCGGCGAATGAGTCAGAATATGTGGATTTTTGTCTTGTCCTGCAGAAGCCGGTGGTTTTTCTGTCATTACATCTGTGGCAAGGATACCCCGGGTTTTAAACCGAGCGAGGAATTGCCGCTATTCCAAAAATTTAATTCTGTTAAGCATGTAAAATCATATAGGTTATAACTAACTATGCTGCTTTTCCTTAATCTTGAATTTCTTTGCGTTAACATTTTGTTTTGTTTATCTGATACCTCGCGCTTTAGCGAGGGGTTATTCATTTTAAATGTAAGAATGCCAAACTTATAAATCCTTTTAAGCCAGAGTAGTGCCTACTAAATATGATTTGTAGTACCTATAATGTATCTTATGTAGTACCTATAAACCTGTCTTGTAGTACCTACAATCATCAAGGTAATTACTACTTTTGTATAATCAGCGACTGTCATTTTTGAAGAGTAACAGGAACGAAAGGTTTATATATAGGTGTGCCTTCAACATCTTATCACCTCTTTTTCCCCAGGAGAAGCTTCAGGCTAACTAATTTAAAGAGGTCTGAAGCGACTCCCAGGGTTGTAAAAAATACTTGAAGCCCTAGGAAAGACGGGTATCATAATCTTGAAAAAAGATGGTAAATTGAGGGCTTATTAAAACGTTTAGAGTTTTGCCCTAGTTATAATTATTAATTTTACGCTTTTTTTCAATCAGAAACTATTTAAATAAGAACAAATTATCTGTTCTATGGAAAACACACAAATTCCTTTTCCGGTTGTTATTATGAAGGAGAATGATTTATTTGTGGCTTCATGCCCTCCTTTAGACATAGCTACGCAAGGAAAAACAGAGCAGGAAGTAAAGGAAAATATGGCAGACTTAATAGATGATTATCTTAGTGATGAAGATACTCCAAAACCGAACATAAACTCTGTTCAAACAATTTCGCTTTCTTATATATCTGTTCCAAGGAGATATCCTAAATGGGAAAACTCAGGCCGCTTAATACGGCAGAAGTGATAAGAATTCTTGAAAAACACGGATTCAAAGAAGTTAGGTCAAGAAAACACACAACCTTCAAAAAGTTTCTTACTTCCGGTAAGGTA
>Ga0326597_10000762_pt1 | contig 55143 bp, 47 predicted proteins | sample RVTome_12_FD_203789 | JGI IMG/M metagenome (GOLD analysis project Ga0326597, IMG submission 203789) | Soil microbial communities from uranium-contaminated site in the Upper Colorado River Basin, Wyoming, United States - RVT100D185 | ecosystem: Environmental > Terrestrial > Soil > Contaminated >... | reverse complement strand
AAGGTCGAGGAGGCGCTCAAGCACCTCCCGAACGTGAAGGGCTAGCCGTGCGAGCCGCAGGACGTCGTGGGGCTGGGGCCCCGCCGTCCGAGGCGAGCGAAATCCAGGACCGAGCCGCAGGACGTCGCGGCGCTGGGGCCCCGCCGTCCGAGGCGAGCGAAATCCAGGACCGAGCCGCAGGACGTCGCGGCGCTGGGGCCCCGCCGTCCGAGGCGAGCGAACTCCAGGACCGAGCCGCAGGACGTCGCGGGGCTGGAGGGTAGATAACCAAATCCCCGTTCTCAGTCATGGCCCGCCTCGCCCGAGGAGCTTCCTCCGGAGTCTGCCGTGCCACGGCGCAACCCGGAAGGCGTTACGTCCAGGGTTGCATCTTGGGGCCGTAGCCTCCGATGCGATCGACCTTGACGCGTACGATCAGGCGCTTCTCGCCGGGCTGGCGGAAGGGATACTTATCCGCGCCCAGGAAGCGCTTGGCCATCCTGTCGATGTGGTCGTCCGCCCCCGCCTCGGTCACCGTCGCCTCGCCGTGGAACACCAGGTGGGACTGGGGATCGTTGCGGTCCTGCACAGCGATGATGATGCGGGGGTCGCGGCGCAGGTTCTTCGGCTTGAGCCGCCCGTCGGCGGTGTTGAACAGGACGTCGTCGCCTTCGGCGTCCATCCACACCATCGTCACCTGGGGTGTGCCGTTCGCGTTGAACGTGATGACGTGACCGTAGGCCTTGTCCTGCATAATCTTCCTAACGGGCTGGGGCAGCGCGATCGCCATGGCTTCCCTCCTTGCTGGGTTTACGGCGAACCTAGACCGAGCGGGGAGCGCTGTCAAGCACAGTCCGTGGAATCGCTCGCGGCCCTCATCCTCCGCCCCGCGATCACTCCCCTGGGCCTCCCGCTCGCTCCTTTGCTCCGCTTTTGGGCCACGTGAAGTAGAAGGCCGCGCCCTGACCCTTGGCCGACTCCACCCAAATCCGCCCACCGGCCGCCTCCACGATTCTCTTGACGATCGCCAATCCCACTCCTGTTCCCTCGGCCTCGACCTCCTTGAGGCGCTGGAAGATCTCGAAGATCTTGCTGTGATACGCGGGGTCGATGCCGATCCCGTTGTCCCTGACGTAGCACTCGATTAGGTCCCCGCGGTCGATCGCCCCGATCTCCACAGAGGGCGACGCGTTCTCCCCCGCGTACTTGATGGCATTGCTCAGGAGATTCGAGAACACCTGTTCGATCTGGGTCCGGATTCCCCAGAGATCAACTACCTCCCGGATATTGATCTTGACGCCACGCGCTTGGATCAGCCCGGCGAGCTCGGCCTGAAGCCCATCCACCAGGTCGGCAAGATTCACCTCTTCCGGGGAGCGTGCCTCCCGCCCGATCCGCGACAGCGCGAGCAGATCGCCGATCAAACGCTCCATCTGCCGGGCGTTCGCTTGAAGCCTCTGCAGGTAGTGGGCGCCCCGCTCGTCAAGCTGAGAGCCGTAGTCCTCCAGAAGAACCCCCGCTAGCCCCTCGATGGTCACCAGCGGCGCCTTGAGATCGTGCGATACGCTATACGCGAAGCTGTCGAGCTCAGCGTTCTTCGCCTCCAGCTCGGTGGCTTGCTCCTGAAGGCGGGCATTCTTCCCGGTGATCGCTTCATACAGTCGGGCGTTTTCGATGGAAATGGCGGCGTGCGAGGCGAATGCCGCCGCAATGGCGAGATCGCCCTCGGAGAAGTCCTGGTCCCGGCGCGTGCGAATGCTGAGGACACCAACGAGCCGGCCCCCGATCTTGACGGGCATGCCAAGCCAGCGCTTGTAGCCCGCCCGGCGGAGGGCTTCACGGTGCGCCGGGATGACGCGTGGGTCGTTGGCGATATCGGTGACGGAGAGAGGCTCACCCGTCAGCGCCACGATTCCGCTCAGGCTCTCACCGATCTTGAGACGCCGCGTGTTCATAATCGTGCCCGCGTCGCCCCACTTGCCCGTCACTACCAACTCGCCGTCCGCGAGCAGACGAAACCCCACCGACCCGGAGTCGAGAAGACGCCCGCAGGTCTCAGCAATCATTCCGAGCAGCGACTCCACCGACTGGATCGCGGAGAGTTCTCGTGTGACCTCAAGCAGCGCTTCCAGCTGGGCCTGGCGGGTGCTGGACTCCTTCAGGACCTGCGCGTTGTGAAACGCGAGCGCCGCCTGATCGGCGAAGGCCCGGGCCAGGGCACGCTCCCGGTCGCGAAAGACTCGGCCCGTCTGATCCCGAATGGACAGCGCGCCGATCACCCGGTCCTGAACGATGAGCGGCGCTGCCAGGACGGCCCGATCCGCCGCGGGCTCGAGGCTGCGTCGCAGGTCAGGTGGCAGGACCACCCGGGCATCGGTGAGAAAGTCAGGCGTCGCCACCACCTGCCTCGTGCGCACCGCGACGCCGGCGAGGCCGCTTCCCCCTGGAAAGACGACGCCCCTGCCGAAGTCCGGCGCCAGCTCTCCGGAGACGGCGACGGTGACCAGCTCCTCCGCGTCCGGGCGCGAGCGAAAAATCAACGAGCCGCTGGCGCGAAGCAGGTGGCGAACCATGTCGGCGACCCGCTGCGCGATCACGTCGGCGTCGAGCGATTGCGCGAGAGCACCGCTCACGTCAGCGAGCGCCTCGGCGGCCCGGCACCGCTCGTCACGCTCAGCAAGAAGCCGTGCGTTCCTGATGGCGACCGCGGCCTGGGTCGCGACCATTCCGATGCTCGCCTGCTCGTCCGCCGTAGGCGGTGTGCTCGGTGGGAAGTTCATGTTGATGACGCCGAGGATCTCCCCGGCGGCGTCAATCGGCACCCCGTAGTACGTCGTGAGTTCCGGGACCGCAGACCAATGCCCTGGGATGGCGCGCGGGTCACGCTGGTTGTTCTCGACGAGCAAAGGGCGTCGTGTCTCGGCAACGACATGGGTCAGCCCCTCGCCAAACGGCACGACCAGGATCCGTCCGGCGGCCGGGAACCCTTCGGTCCCTGCTAAACGGTACCCGCCCGCGTCGGGGTCAACCAGCCGGAGGGCGCACACAGCGTCGGGGCGCAGCGAGCGAAGCGCGGCCGTCACCTGGGTCAGCACGGTCTCGAGCTCGATCTCATTCATGACAGCTCGGGCCAACTGCTCAATCTGACGAAAACGATCAGCGCCGGTCATCATGGTGCTGACGGCGGTGAGAACCGCGCCAACCGCGAACCCAAAGAGACGATCCGTCTCTCCATGTCCGCCACCTTGTCAAGCTGACACCAGGTTTGACTCGACCATACGGCGACGGCCAACGGCCCGGGTCGTGCCCCCCGATCCGATGCTGTGGGGAACATCGCTCGTGATGTCCGGACGGGTGTGGCGGAACTCCTCCGCGAGTCGCCGCGTGACGTCATCCGTGTCACCCCTCCTGACGACATCCGGGCGCAATCGGATTCCGGGCCCACGGCCTCGGAATATCTTGATTGAGTCTACGTGAGTTAGGCCAAGCAAGAAGCAAGCCATGGCGACCAAACCAATTACGGTGGGATGATTCGGCTCACGTTGGCGTCTCGCCCGCCGAAAATTGTCATAGAGACTGTCCGAATCCCGGCTCGAGCAGGGCGCGACCAGGACTGCGACAACCGCGACTACGAGCCGGGCACGCCCTCGACGGCCGAGTCGCGGCTGCGGCGCCAAATCCGCAGGAGCGGCGGGACGAGGAACGCGGCCGCCGGCACCACCAGGATCGCGATCGTCAGCGGCCGCGCGAGCATCTCGACCACGTTGCCTCGAGTGATGAAGAGCGCCTGCCGGAGCGTCTTCTCCATCATCGGCCCGAGGACGAGCGCCACCACCATCGGCGACGGGTCGACCTTCAGCTTGCGGAGCGCGTACCCGAAGAGGCCGAAGAAGGTGGTTGGTCTCGGGTCAGACAATAGGGGCTGCGGCGCCCGGGGTCAAGGGCCGGCCGCGATTGGTGCGAGCCGGGCCTCGCTACGGAACCAGCCTTCGTGCTGCTTCGAGAGACGCGACCTTGCCCAGGCGGCGCAGGTGCCGCTCGGCCTGGCTGAACTCGGCCGCGAGAAACGTCTGGACGAGATCCCAGGCGACCTCCAGTCCCACCACGCGCCCGCCCATGCAGAGGACGTTCATGTGATCGTCTTCGACGCCCTGGCGGGCCGAGAAGTGGTCCTGGATCAGCCCTGCGCGAACATCCGGAACCTTGTTGGCGCAGACGGCCGCGCCGACGCCGCTGCCGCAGATCGCCACGCCGCGCTCCACGGTCCCCGCCGCCACGGCGCGGGCGAGCGGGATGACGAAGTCGGGATAGTCGTCGCCGGCGATCAAGCCGTGGGCGCCGAAATCGACGACCTCGTGCCCCGCCGCGCGGAGCCGGGCAACGATCTCCTCCTTCAGGCCGAAGCCGCCGTGATCGGTGGCGAATCCCACGCGCATCTTCATGTCTCCCGGTCAGGGGGCATTGCCGTTCCTCCGATCTTTCAGGACCCTGCCGCCGCGCGGTCGGCGAGCACCTTCATCTCCATCTCAGACGCCGGTCGGCTTCTCGTGGTGCCCGCCGAACTCATAGCGCATGGCCGAGAGCAGCTTGTCGGCGAAGTCCGCCTCGCCGCGTGAGCTGAAGCGCTCGTACAGCGCCGCCGTCAGGACGTGGGCCGGCACGGCCTCGTCGATGGCGGCCTTGATCGTCCAACGCCCCTCGCCCGAGTCCGACACCCGGCCCGCGAAGTTCGCCAAGGTCGGATCCTTGATCAGGGCCCGTGCCGTCAGGTCCAGGAGCCACGAGGCGATCACGGTGCCGCGCCGCCACACCTCGGTGATATCGGGCAGGTTGAGGTCGTACTGGTAATGCTCGGGCTCGCGCAGCGGCGTCGTCTCCGCGTCGACGGCATGGCTTTGCCTGCCGACGTTGGCGGAGCGCAGAACGCCCAGGCCCTCGGCATAGGCGGCCATGATGCCGTACTCGATTCCGTTGTGGACCATCTTGACGAAGTGGCCGGCGCCGTTCGGCCCGCAGTGGAGATACCCTTGCTCGGCCGTGCCGCCGGTCTTCTCGCGCCCCGGAGTACGCGGGATGTCGCCCACTCCCGGAGCGAGCGTGGCGAAGATCGGGTCGAGGCGCCTGACGACATCGGGCTCGCCCCCGACCATCATGCAGTACCCGCGCTCGAGGCCCCAGACGCCGCCGCTGGTCCCCACGTCCACGTAGTGGATTCCCTTCGACCCGAGCTCCTTCGCCCGCCGGATGTCGTCGATGTAGTAGGAATTGCCACCGTCGATCAGGATGTCGCCCCGCTGGAGAAGCGGCAGGAGCTCGGCGATGGTCTTGTCCACCACGGCCGCCGGGACCATCAACCAGACCGCCCGCGGCTTCTCGAGGTTCTTGACGAGCTCGGCGAACGATGAGGCTCCGACTGCCGTCTCCTTCGCCAGCTCTTGCACCGCCTTCGGCGACAGGTCGAAGACCACACACTGGTGGCCTCCTTTAATGAGCCGCCGCACCATGTTCCCGCCCATCCGCCCGAGTCCGATCATGCCGAGCTGCATCACGTCCTCCTAGGGGCTTTGCTTGAGCTTTCTGTAGCGGCGGATCAGGTTGTTGGTCGAGCTGTCGTGGGCGAGCCTGGGCTCCGCCGTGCCCTCGAGCTCTGGGATGATGCGCTGGGCAAGCACCTTGCCCAGCTCGACGCCCCACTGGTCGAACGAGTCGATGTTCCAGATGGCGCCCTGGGTGAAGACCGAGTGCTCGTAGAGCGCGACGAGCTTGCCGAGCGCGTCCGGCGTCAGCCGCTCGAGGAGAATCGTGTTCGACGGGCGGTTGCCCTCGAAGACCCGGTGGGGCACGAGCCACTCCGGCGCCCCTGCGGCCTTCACCTGCTCGGGCGTCTTGCCGAATGCCAGCGCCTCCGTCTGCGCGAAGACATTCGCCAGGAGCATGTCGTGGTGCCGGCCGAGCGGATTCAGCGTCGTGACAAATGCAAGGAAATCGCACGGGATCAGCCTGGTGCCCTGGTGGATCAGCTGGTAGAAGGAGTGCTGGCCGTTGGTCCCCGGCTCGCCCCAGTAGATCGGGCTGGTGTCCCAGGCAACCCATGTCCCGTCGAGCGTGACGTGCTTGCCGTTCGACTCCATCGTCAGCTGCTGGAGGTAGGCCGGGAAGCGCTTCAGGTACTGCTCGTACGGCAGGACCGCGACGGTCTGGGCGCCGAAGAAGTCGTTGTACCAGATGGACAAGACGCCCATGAGCACGGGCAGGTTCCGCTCGAACGGCGCTGTGCGAAAGTGCTCGTCCATCTGGCGGAAGCCGTCCAGCATGGCGCGGAAGTTCTCGGGGCCGACGGCGAGCATCGTCGAGAGGCCGATCGCCGAGTCCATAGAGTAGCGCCCGCCGACCCAGTCCCAGAACTCGAACATGTTGGCCGTGTCGATGCCGAACTTCGCCACGTCCGCGGCGTTCGTGGAGACGGCCACGAAGTGCTTGGCCACGGCCTTGACGTCGCCGCCGAGGCCCTTGAGCGACCACTCGCGCGCGCTCTGGGCGTTGGTCATCGTCTCGAACGTCGTGAAGGTCTTCGAGGAGACGATGAAGAGCGTCTCCGCCGGGTCCAGGTCGCGCGTCGCCTCCACGAAATCCGTGCCGTCCACGTTGGACACGAAGCGAAACACCATGCTGCGCTCGCTGTAGTACTGGAGCGCTTCGTAGGCCATCACCGGACCCAAGTCCGAGCCTCCGATGCCGATATTGATCACGTTGCGGATGCGCTTGCCCGTATGCCCCTTCCACGCGCCGCTCCGCACGCGATCGGAAAACTCGGTCATCTTGTCAAGGACGGCGTGGACCTCGGGCACCACATTCTTGCCGTCCACGACGATGGATGCGCCCCGGGGCGCGCGCAATGCCACATGCAGTGCCGCTCGATTCTCCGTGACATTGACCTTCTCGCCCCGGAACATGGCGTCGATCCGCGCCCGCAGGCCTGATTCCTCCGCCAGCTGCAGGAGGAGCCCGAGGGTCTCGTCGGTGACCCGATGCTTCGAGTAGTCAAGGTAGATACCCACCGCCTCGGCCGTCAAGCGTTCGCCGCGCGTGGGGTCGCCGGCGAAGATGTCTCTCAGATGCAGGTCGCGGACTTTCTGATGATGGCTCTGCAGCGCCTTCCACGCGGGGCTGGAGGTCACGGGTGCGATACCGGCCGTCATCGTGCGTTCCCTTTCTTGTCCTCCCAGGACCGGAAGGCTCCGAGAAATGCGCTGGCGTTATCGTCGGGCCTCGAGCCTGGAGGCAAATCCTTCAGCTTCCTGGCATTGCCGCCGCCGAGCACGAGGTCGTCCGGCTCGAGCGCCGCGCTGAGCCCGGTCACCACATCCTCGTCATGCCGCCGCCACTTCTTCTTCCCCTGCTTCTTCAGTCCCCGTCGCCCGACATAGTCTTCGCAGGTGCCCTTCTTGTAGGGCAGGTGGGCGAGTTCCATCGGCTCTACGATGCCGTCGACGATCATCGCGGAGCCGAGGCCCGTCCCGAGCCCCAGGTACAGCAGCCTCCCGCCCTTGTAGCTCCCCAGCGCCTGCATGGCCGCATCGTTGATGATCTTCAACCGTCAAGGGCTTTGCTTACCATCGCCTGGGCTTCATTCACGATGCCGTCCAGGTGGGCCTGGTCCTTGAAGCTCTCCGCGTAGATCTTGTAGATGTTCTCCGTGCCGGAGGGCCGGGCCGCGAACCAGCCGCTGGCTGCCACCACCTTCAGGCCCCCGATCGGCGCGTCATTACCCGGAGCGCGCGTCAGCTTGGCGGTGATCGGCTCGCCGGCCAGAGTTGACTCCCTGACTGCCTCGGGTGACAGCTTCGCGAGCCGCGCCTTCTGTTCGGGTGTCGCCGGCGCGTCGATGCGCGTGTAGTGGCACGCGCCGAGCTCCGCCGTCAGCCCCAGATAAAGCTCGCCCGGGTCCTCGCCGGTGCGAGCGGTGATCTCGGCCGCGAGCAGGTCCATGATCAGACCATCCTTGTCCGTCGTCCACACGCTGCCGTCGCGCCGAAGGAAGCTCGCCCCGGCGCTCTCCTCGCCGCCGAAGCAGCACGAGCCGTCCAGCAGGCCCGGCACAAACCATTTGAATCCCACGGGCACCTCGCACAGCCGGCGGCCGAGCTTTGCCACGACGCGGTCGATCATACCGCTGCTGACGAGCGTCTTGCCGACCACGGCGTGTGCCGGCCACTCGGGGCGGTGCCCGAGGAGGTAGCGAATGGCGACAGCCAGGTAGTGGTTGGGATTCACGAGCCCCGCGGAGGGCGTGACGATACCGTGCCGGTCCGCGTCGGGATCGTTGGCGAAGGCGATGCGGTATTGATCCTTGAGTCCCAGGAGCCGCGCCATGGCGTAGGGGCTGGAGCAGTCCATGCGGATCTTGCCGTCGTGATCTACCGTCATGAACGAGAAGGTCGGATCGACGACCGGGTTCACGACGGCGATATCCAGCCCGTAGACGGAGTTGATCGGCTCCCAGTAGGGCCGGGCGGCGCCGCCGAGCGGATCCGCGGCCAGCTTGAGGCCGGCGCCACGGATGGCCTCCATGTCCACGACGTTTCTCAGATCCCGCACGTAGGGCAGCACGAAATCTTCCTCGTGTGTGGTCCCCGCCTTGATGGCCTCCTCGTACGGCGCGCGCTTGATTCCGGCATTGCCACCTCGCAGCAGCTCATTGGCCCGGTCCTGGACCCATCCCGTCACGTCAGTGTCGGCGGGACCACCGTTGGGCGGGTTGTACTTGAAACCGCCGTCCTTGGGGGGGTTGTGCGACGGCGTGACCACGATGCCATCCGCCATGCGGTCCTTGCGTCCGCGGTTGTAGACGAGAATGCGCCACGAGATGACGGGCGTCGGGGTGACGCCGTCGTCTTTCTGGACGATGGCCTCGGCACCGTTGGCCGCAAGGACCTCGAGCGCCGTGCGCTGGGCTGGCCCGGAGAGCGCGTGCGTGTCCTTACCCATGTAGAGCGGACCGTCGATGCCGTGGCCTCGCCGGTAGTCGCAGATGGCCTGGGTAATGGCGAGGATATGGGCCTCGTTGAACGAGCCGCTCAGCGCAGAGCCCCGGTGCCCACTGGTGCCGAAGCTGACCAACTGGCTCGGATCACCTACGTCGGGCCCGCGCGCATAGTACTCGCGCTCGAGCCGCGCCACGTCCACCAGCATCTTCTTCGGCGCCGGCTTGCCCGCGAGAGGGGAAATCGCCATGGGTCTTATCCTGCCCGCTCGACGTGGCGCGTGTCGTTCCAGAGGCGAATGACGGCCTCGCCGTGCCTGGCCAGGTAAACGACCGGAAGCTCGTCGCCCATTCCCTCGTTGCCCCTTCAGTCGCGCGAGTGCGAAAACCTGACTATAATCCTAATCCGGATGACGGCGCCTCGCTTCTCGGCAGGGTCACTGCGCATCAACGGGCAAAGATGAAGTTCGGTCTCGCGCTGTCAGTGCAGCACTCGCCGGATGACCGGCAGGGTTCCGTTTCCAGGAGCACCTCGAGCAGGTGCGGCGGGCATCGGCCGTCGGCTTCGATTCCGTCTGGGCCATCCAGTACCACCTCTCCGCCCCCCTTCACGTACTTCCCGCCGATTCCCGTCCTCGCGAGCGTCGCGGCCGAAGCCGGCCGGATGTCGCTCGGCACCGGAGTTCTGCTCCTCCCTGGCGTCCTTGCCGGAGCCGGCAAGCGGGGGTGACCATGCGCCGCGTACTGTTTGCGTTCCTCGTCGTCCTCGCCTGCGTGCCGTCCGATGCGCGGGCACAAGTCGCCGTACAGGCCTATGCCCTGCCCGCGGGCGGCGGCTTCCCGCACGACGTTGCCGTCGGCAGTGACGGCATCGTGTGGTACACGGCCCAGCGCGACGGCAAGCTCGGCCGCCTCGACCCCGCGACAGGCAAAGTCGAGCTGGTCTCTCTCGGCGCAGGCGCGGCCCCGCACGGCGTGGTCATCGGGCCGGACGGCGCCCCGTGGGTGACCGAGGGCGGCCACAACGCCATCGTGCGCGTGGATCCAAAGACACGCGAGATCAAGAGCTGGTCCCTGCCGGCGGCGCGCGGGTACGTCAACCTCAACACGGCCGCCTTCGACAACCGCGGCCGTATCTGGTTCACCGGCCAGAACGGGATCTACGGCCGGCTCGATCCCAAGACCGGCGCCATGCAGGTCTGGGACGCACCGCGCGGCTACGGGCCCTACGGCATCACCGCGACGCCGGACGGCGTGGTCTACTACGCCTCGCTCGCCGGCAGCCATATCGCGCGCCTCGACCCCGACACGGGGGCCGCCACGGTCATCGAGCCGCCGACGAAGAACCAGGGCGCGCGGCGCGTCTGGTCCGACTCGAAGGGGCTCGTATGGGTCAGCGAGTGGAACAGCGGCAACGTGAGCCGGTACGACCCGCGCACCGGCGCTTGGAATACCTGGAGGCTCCCCGGGGGGAAGCCTCGCCCCTACGCCGTCTACGTGGACGACCGGGACATGGTGTGGCTGAGCGACTGGGGTGCCAACGCCATGGTCCGCTTCGATCCCGCGGCGGCGAAGTTCGACGTCTTCCCGAGCGACCGGAGCGGCGCCAACGTGCGCCAAATCCTCGGCCGCCCGGGTGAGGTGTGGGCGCCGGAGTCGGGCACCAACCGGCTGGTCGTCTACCGCGTGAAGTAACGCGGGTCGCCCGCGCGGAGGCCAAGCGGGCCGGGCTATGCTAGGCGCCTACCATGGCGCTCCCCATCGGGCTCCGCGCGTTCCACCACGCCGACTTCCGCCGCTTCTTCTGGGCCCAGCTGGTGGCGCAGACGGGCACGTGGATGCAGACGGTCGCCCAGTCCTGGCTGGTCCTCCAGCTCACGCCGTCGCCGTTCAAGCTCGGGCTGATCGGCTCGCTCCAGTTCGCGCCGATCCTGCTCTTCTCCATCGCGTCGGGCGCGCTCGCGGACCGCGTGCGCAAGCGGCGGCTGCTCGTCGGCACCCAGACAGCCCTGGGCTGCCAGGCCCTGGGGCTCGGCGCCCTCGTGGCCTCCGGTCACGTGGAGTACTGGCACGTCGCCGTGCTGGCGTTCTGCTCGGGGCTCGCCAACGTGCTCGACCAGCCCGCGCGGCAGTCGCTCGTGGCCGAGATGGTCGGGCGCGCCGACCTCGCGAGCGCCGTCGCGCTCAACTCGGCCTCGTTCAACGCCGCGCGGATCGTCGGGCCCGGGCTCGGCGGGCTCCTGATCGCGCGGTTCGGCGTCGCCCCGGCCTTCGTCATGAACGGGCTGGGCTTCGCGGTGGCCGTGATGATGCTGCTCGGGCTGCGCATCCAGGGAGCGCCGCGGGAGCGGTCGGGCGGAGGCGTTCTGGACGACGTGCGCGCCGGGCTCCGCTACGCTTTCCGAACGCCTGAGATCCGGCTGACCTTGGGGCTCCTCTTCATCGTCAGCATCTGCGTCTTCAACTTCACCGTGTACGTTCCGCTGGTGGTCCGCACGGTCCTGCACCTGGGCGCCGAGGGCTTCGGCCTGCTCATGGCCTGCCTGGGTGTGGGAGCGGTCACAGGCGCCCTCACCGTCGGCGCAATGGGGGCGCGCCGCCCGCCCGCGGCCGTGCTGTTCGGGGCGGCGGCGCTCGCGTGCTGCGGACTCCTCGCGCTATTCGCCGCGCGCGCCTTCTGGCTCGCCGCCGCGGCGCTCTTCCTCACGGGCCTGTTCGGGCTCGTGCTGGTCGCGAGCTGCAACACCGCGATGCAGCTCGCCGCGCCCGACGAGCTCCGCGGCCGGGTGATGAGCCTCTACACCCTCGTGTGGGGCGGCGTCTTTCCGTTCGGCGCGTTCATCGTGGGCAGCGTCTCAGAGCACTGGGGCGTGGGCCGGGCGCTGCTGGTGAACGGCACGGCGGGGCTGCTGGGAGTCGCCCTCCTGCTCGGCTGGTGGACGCTTCGGGGGGCGCCGGCCCCGCAGGCTCAGCGAGGGGCGGGCAGCAACGGGCCGATTGACTGAATGACGGCGTCAGCGTAGGCGCGGGCTCCTTTGCGGTTCGGGTGGAACGCCATGTCGATCGGGCAGATGGGATCGAGGGGCTTGAGCCGGCGGCACTCGCAGCGTCGCTGCCTGCCTAGCGGGCTCCCATCCGTGAGCGCCTCGCCGAGCGTCCACAGGTAGGTGTCGGGGGCGCCGTAGCAGTTCTCAGGCCCGAACGCGGCGGTCGCGTAGAGCACGCGCGGCTTCGGTCCAGACGCATGCAGGTTGGCCTCCTGCACGGCCCACCCGAGCCACTCGTCGGTGGCCCGCCTCCACGCCGCCGACAGCTCGATCAGCCGCCGCCTGAAGGGCAGCAACGGCGCGAGCACGCTGGCGAACGAAGACCTGCCCGACACGATCGGGTAGTAGCCCGTGACGACCACGCGCGCCTTCGAGAATCGGTCGAGCAGGGGCAGGAGCAGGTTCTTCATCTTGCGGCCGCAGTGCTCGGCGGCCTGCTCGCGGACCCAGGTGGTCGAGTGCCACGGCAAGAGCAGGTTGAACGGGCGCAGATCGTTGATCCCGCCGTCCACCAGCACCAGATCGATCGCATCCGGCCCGGGGTCATTCAGCCGAGGGTCCGAGAGTGCCTCGTAGGTGATGGAGGGGTGTTCGAAGCGGATCTCGCCCCACTCCGGCGGCACCGCGTCCTTCGCCGCGTCGGCCGCGATCACGGCCAGGGAGTGCGCCAGCACCTGGGAGTGGACGGGCCGGCCCAGCTTTGCCTCGAGCCGCCCAAGAACCAGATTCCAGAACTTGTCCTCCTCCGGCAAGCCGGATCCCCACGTGACGGAGTCGCCGAGCACCGCCATCTCGAACGGACTCGCCGCAGTGGCCATGGCGTCAACTCCTCAGGGCGTTGAGCGGGTAATCCGCGATGATGTTCTCGGCGATGCGCTCCGCGAGCGCGGCGATGGTCTTCGACGGGTTCAGCCCGAGGGCCTCAGGCACGATGGCGCCGTCGGCGACGTAGAGCCGCTCGTACCCGAACACCTCACCCTTGTGGTTGACGACGCCATTCTTCACGTCGGAGCCCATGTTGCAGCCGCCAAGCGGATGGGGAGTGATCAAGGAGTGAAAGACCGTCCACGTGATGGGCGGCACCAACACCACCCACCCCTTCGTCGAGTAGGCCAGCTTCCGGTGTGTGTCGTGAATGGCGTCGATAACGTGCTTCGAGTCCGCCCAGGGCCACTCCAGATGAAGCTCGCCGTCCTTCAGGCTCAGCGTGCCATTGGCGGCGTCCTTGCCTTGGGCGAACCACGGCATCACGTGGTTGATCGGGTCCAGCCACTCGAAGACAGGCTTGAGGAACTTCAGGAAGGAAAGCCGCGAGATCCAGTGGAGCGCGTCGTACACGGCGGCCACAAGCCTCCCAAGCGCGTGGAGGAGCTTGTGGAGGAGGCCCACGTTGAGGCCGCGGTTCCTGAGGAGGGCGCCGATGATGCCGCCAACGACCTGGTAGGGGAAGCCGCCGTCCTCGATGATGAACTTGCGCCGCTCCTCGGAGGGCCTGCCGAGGTCGTCGGGGTGGCCGTCCAGGAAGTTGACCGAGCCCGCGATGGTGATGCCCCGCCCCGGATAGAGCGCCTTCCGGAAGAAATGGAAGGCCGGGGTCAGGAAGTCGCCGTTGCTGCTCCAGTTCTTGCCGAGAAAGTCGCTGACGTTGGGGAGCGTGCGGTACTGCTCCTTGCAGCGCAGGAGCAGCTCGGTGGAGCCGAGCGAGCCTGCCGCGACGATCACGATGCGACCCGAGACGCTTCCCGGCTTGAAACCTCCATCCACGATCTCGTCGAAGTGGACGCGGTAGCCGGCGCCCTCGGGAGCGATGCACCGCACGAGGCGGCGCGGCCATATCGTCGCACCGTGCTGCTGCTGCGCCAGGAAGAGGTAGTTCTTGTCGAGGGTGTTCTTGGCGCCGACGTCGCAGCCGATGTCGCAGTTTCCCAGCTGCGCGCAGGTACCTTGCCAGGCACCGCTCTTGCTCTGCCCGCGCCGGGACCACCTGCGGTCCGGTCGCTGAGAGGATTCGTACTTGAGGTCGGGGTCGAACCGGACGGCAACGTCCACCGGTTGAAAGCGTTTTTCCCGGTCGTTGTTCCTGGCGCCTTCGCTCATCAGCTTGACGCGCTCGGACCACTGCTGTGGCGGCACCCTGTCGAGCTCGAGCATCTCGGTGACCTTGTCGTAGTAGGGCTTGAGCACGTTGAGCTTGATCTCGGCGGGCCAGCCCTTGTCGAAGGTCCTCTCCTCGGCCTCGATCGACACGTTGGCGTAGATGAGGGAACCACCGCCCACGCCCGAGCCAAGGATCACATCCATGTAGGGGAAGTTGTGGAAGTCCAGCCAGCCGTGTCGCTGCTCGGGGTGCTTGTGGTCCCAGAACCAGGGGTCCTTCGACGTTCGCGGGAAGTTCACCACCTCGTCGTCCTGGTAGTCGCCCTTCTCGTTCCACTCGTCGCGCCTGCCCTTGTTCGGCCCCCACCGGTGGCCGCGCTCGAGGACCAGAACCGTGTACTGGGCTGCCGCGAGGCGATAGGCCGTCACCGCTCCACCGAACCCCGAGCCGACTACCACCACGTCGTAATCGAATTCATCCGCCATGACAGGCTCCTCTCAGGCGGGCAGCGGCGCGCCCCAGCCTGCTGCCAGACGGCGGGTGCGCTCCACGTACCGCGGTAGCCCGAGCCGTGTGAAGAGCGCGTGAGCCTCGGTCAGGTGCGCCCGGAGCGCGCCGCCATCCCCTCGCGCGTGGGCAAGCTCAGCCAGCAGGAGCTCGGTGCGCCCCACTTCGTGCTGCGCCTCTATCGAGACGAACGCCTCGCGAGCCTGGCTCAGGAGCCTCGAGGCTTCCACAAGCGCACCCTCCGCCTGGGCGAAGCGACCGAGCAGGCGATGGCTGAGCGCCGTGCCGTAGTGGAACTTCGCACCGGTGGCGAGCTCGAGTGCCTCCGCCGCCACCCGGCGCGCCCGGTCGAGGTCACCGGTCAGGAACAGCGCCTCCGAGAGGTAGGTGGCGTACAGGACCTGGGCGTAGCGGTGGCGGAACCGGGTGACCAGCTCGATCGCCTGCTCCACGTGCCCGATCGCCTTGGCGGGCTCGCCGTTCTCCAGATAGGCATAGCCGAGGTAGCCGAGGGCCGTGGCCGTGTTGAAGGGATCGGGGGAGCGCTCGAGGCTCCGGCGACAGGCGTCGATCCCCGTCTCGGCTTCACCCATGAAGGCGCGGATGGCCCCGGTCGCCCAGGCCGCATACGTCTCGAGCCGGGTGCTTCCAATCTCCGAGCCGATCCCACCGCACTTCGCCTCTTCGCCGAGCGCTGCGTCGAACTTGCCGGCAAGCGCATAGTTGATTCCCAGGACCCAATGGGTGAGCCCGAGCCAGTATCGCTCGCCGGTGCGCTCGAGCAGGACGGCCGCCGTCGAACCGTGACTGACGACCTCGTGTGGCCGGCCCCACCAGAGACCATCCAGGGCCAGGACATACTGGGCCTTGCCCATGGTCGCCTCGTCCCCCGACAGCCGGGACGCTTCGAGAGCTTTCCGCGCGTGCTCGTCCGAGCGCTCGGTGTCGCCGACCAGGCTCCACACGAGTCCGGCCTGGAAGTGGAAGAGGCCCGCGAGGGTCGGGTCCCCCAGCCGGTTGAGCCGCTCCTCGTGAGCCGCGAGGAGATCGAGGATCTCCCGGAAGCGGCCCAGGTAGAAGAGCGACGCGGCCAGGCGCAGCACGAGGCCCAGGGTGAGGCGATCCTCCGCGGCAGGCAACAGCTCGCGAACTCGCGCGATGGCGTCCTCCAGCGCCGCGACCGCCTCCACGTAGGCATGGCGGGATGTCGCTTTCTCCGCGAAGCGCTTCAGGTACTCCACGGCCTTGGCGGTCTCGCCGGTCCGCGCAAAGTGGTACGCCAGTCGGTCGTACACGTCTTCAAGGCGGCCCGCATGGAGCGCTTCCAGCGCACGGCCCGCCGCGGCGTGCAGCGCGCGGCGCTGCGGGACCAAGAGGCTCTCGTAGGCGACCTCCTGGGTCAGCGCGTGCTTGAACACGTAGGCCGTGTCCTCGCCCGTGCGCTGCTCGTACAGGAACTCGAGCCGCCCGAGCTCTTGCAGGTGGCCCGCCAGCCCTGCGGCGTCCCCCCACATAGCCGAGAGCACTCGCGAGGATGCGACCCGCCCGAGCACCGAGGCCGTCTGAAGGAGGCGTTTCGGCTCCTCGGGCAGGCGCTCGATCCGCGCGCTCAGCACGTCCTGTACGGTCTCGGGCACCGCGGTGTCGGCGCGCCGGTCGCTGGGCTCCGTGATCGCCCGGGCGAGTTCCTCGAGAAAGAAGGGATTGCCTTCAGCCCGGTCCAGAATGACCCGCGCCAGCGGCTGGGGCAGCTGGCGCGCGAGCAGGACAGACTCGGCCAGGGCCAGGCTCTCGTCGGTCGAGAGCGGCGGCAGAGCAATCTGGGTCGCATAGGGCTTCTCGATCCACGGAGGCCGGTACCCCGGCCGATAGGTCGTCACGAGGAGGATCGGGGCTCCCGGCAGACTCTCGGCCAAGGAGGCGTACATCTCCTCGGACGTCCGGTCGATCCAGTGCAGATCCTCCACAACGATGATCAGGGGGCCCGCCTGGTTCGCTCGCCTGGTGACCCGCCTGAGTGTCTCGAACGTGTTCGCCTTGACCGCCTCCGGGCTCAGGCGTTCCAGCGTCCTTGTCTCGTCCTTGAAGCCCAGCAGATTCAGCAGGTATGGCAGCGATTCCTCGGGGGGCAGGGCCAGCGCGTCGAGGCCCGAGCGGATCTTCTCGGCGGTCGTCTCAGGCCCGTCCGCTTCGCCGAGGCCAAAACCCTTCCGGATGAGGTCGAGAATGGGCAGGAACGGGATGGTGCTGCCATAGGAGACACAACGGCCCTGGAGGTAGCCGACGTTTTGGGCGGCGACCCGCCGGCGGAACTCGAAGAGCAGGCGGGACTTGCCGATCCCGGCGTCGCCCACGATGTTCACCAGCTGCCCCTGGCCCGCCATCGCCGAGGCGAGTCGGCTCTGCAACACCGCCAGTTCCTGATGCCGGCCCACGAACACCGTCATCTGCCCGGTAGGGCCCAGGCCGTACTGCTCGGGCCCGACCAGGCGGTACGCCGGCTCCCCACCACCGCTGACCCGCTCGAGGTTGAACCGCCGCTCGAGAAACGGCTTGGTCGCCGCGGTCACGATAATGACACCGGGTACGACGTCCTTCAGCAGCGTCGCGAGCGTGTTCCAGGCTTGCTGTCTCGACTCGGCGTCGATCACGGCCCCGCCGTGCATCTGCGTCACCAGGCACTGGCTCGTGTGTATCGCCAGCTTGACACGGAAGGACGAGCCCACTTCCATCTGCAGCCGCTCGAGCGCCTTGCCGATCGTCAATGCCGTGTGCGCCGCGCGCTGCGGCGCATCCTCGGCCGGCTCCAGCCCGAAGACGGCGGTGATCGCGTTCTGGCCCAGGTCGTCGATCTGCCCGCCGAAGCCGCGCGCCTTGTCCATCAAGGTTTCCAGCTCCCGGCTGGTGCCGGGCGGGCCCGGGTCTTCTCCCTGCGGAACGAGCTCGGCCCTCAGCAGGGTGATGCGGCGTCGCTCCCAGCGGATGCGCGTGGGCGCAGGCGCGGACTCCTGAGTGATCCGGGTGGGCCTCGCTTCCGACCCGGGTCTGGCCGGAGCGGCGGCGGGCGCGCCGGAGGTGCGGAGGCCGTACTTCTCGATGCGCGCGCGCAGCGTGTTGCGCGAGATCCCGAGCAGGGCCGCCGTGCGCGAGATGTTCCAGCCGGTCTGGGTCAGGGCGGCCAGCAGGTGCCCACGCAGCGTGTCCTGGAGCGATCCCCGGGACGCCTCCTCCGCGGAGGCCGGCGGCGGCGCGGCGGCGGTGGGCGGCGGCAGATCGAGGATGTCCGCGGTCACCACGCTTCCCTCTGCGAGGAGGGCCACCCGTTCGGCCATGTTGCCGAGCTCGCGGACATTGCCCGGCCAGCCGTGCTCGAGCAGCCGCGCCTTGGCGGCCGGCGTGAGCGTCTTCGTCGGCAACCCGTAGTCGGCGCAGGCGCGGGCCAGGAAGCGCTCGGCCAGGAGCAGCACGTCGCCCGCGCGCTCGCGCAGCGGCGGAAGGGAGAGCGTCAGCACGGCCAGACGGTGGTAGAGATCCTCGCGGAAGCCGCGCTCGCGGACGGCGGCCCGGAGGTCTGCATTCGTGGCGCTGATGATCCAGACGTCCACCGGCTCGCTCGTAGTGCCCCCCAGCCGCCGCACCGCCTGCTCTTCGAGCACCTTCAGGAGCTTGGCCTGGAGCGCCGCCGGAAGCAGCCCAATCTCGTCGAGAAAGATCGTGCCGCGGTGCGCAGTCTGGAAGAGCCCGGGCTTCGCCCGCCGCGCGTCGGTGAACGCCCCACGCTCGTAGCCGAACAGCTCGGATTCGAGCAGGGTGTCGGGGATGGCGGCGCAGTTGACGTCCACGAAGGGGCCGGCGGCGCGCGGGCCGAGTCGATGGATGAGGCGGGCGACCAACCCCTTGCCCGTCCCGGTCTCGCCCTGGATCAGGATGGACGGCATCCGGCGGCCGCCCTGCGGACGCGCCAGCAACCGCCTGATGTTGTCCCGCACCGCCTGGATGGCGGCGCTCTCGCCGAGGATCTCGTCCAGGCCTGCCATAGCGCCCCAATCTACCCGGGTGGTCGGAATACTGCCCGAGAATTTGCCGCCGCTGACCCTGACTGCCTTCGCCGAACCGCTGAATTTCATGCGCTCCTCCCTGACGCCCGTCCTTCGCGCGAAGAAGAGGAGCACGGCGCATGCCAGGAGAAACAGTAAGCGCAGTTAGATGCGTTTGAGGATGAGGCTCGACGGGGAGCCCGGGAAGGGCCACCCGGGAATCCAGGCCGAGAAGCGCCCCGCCGTGCCCCCGGCGACGACGATCTTCACGTTTGCGGGCTCGCGAAACTTCCTCACGCCGGGCCCGCCCGTGTCCGCCTGCGTCTGCTCCCAGACGAACTGCCGCGCGTCCGCCTTCGACCAGCCGTCGGCCGCTATCGTGCACGCGTGCTCGGGCCCGATCACCAGCACGGTGTCGCCGAGCCCGGCGTGCATTTCGCTGGCGATCACGATCCCGCTGCGGGCGATCGTCGCCAGGATCTCGCGCGCCGTGCGCCCCTGCGTGTTCGCCACGACCTGGGGCGCCTCCGCGGCGACGGCCGCCACCGTGCTCTCGCCCGCGGCGAAGCCGTGCTCGACGTGGAGCGGCTCCCACGGGCTCGCCTCCTCGTTCTCGCCGATGCAGTAGGAATACCGGCCCGTCTGGGAGAAGGTGGACATGCTGATCCCGCCCGCCGCGGCGCCGCCGATGTTCTGCCACACCAGGCGCACCGCGCGGCCGATGGTCGCGTTGGCGCGCCAGCCCGGGCCGAAGGCGCCCGCTCCCGAGTTGACGTCGAGCGCCGCCCGGACCGGGCCGTTCACGATGAGGAGCGGGGCCACGGCGTCGGTCGTGCCCGATACGCCCACCAGCGCGAAAGCGGGATCGCAGATCGCCTCGACGGCCGCGATCACGACGGGAAGGTACTCGGGCCGGCACCCCGCCATCACGGCGTTGATGGCGATCTTCTCGACCGTGGCGCGGCCGAGCCGGGGCGCCACAAGCGCCACCAGTTCGTCACGAGGACGCCCGCTCGCCTCGACGGCTGCTGCTACGCGCGCAGCGGTGGGCGCCACGACGGGCAGGCCGTCGGTGACGCCGCGCGCGTAAAGCGTCTCGAAGGGATCAGGCTCCGCGGGCACGGTCAGCCGCGCTTCAGGGGCGCGCGGGCCCTGTCAGTACGGTCTTGATGTCGTTGACAACGAGGTCCGGCACCAGAAACCCCGCGCTGTAGATGTTCCGGATATCGCCCGCCCGATCCACGAGGAAGACCTTCAGAACATGGCTGTACCGGCCGGTGAAGCGGCCGCTCGAGTCGTACACGGGCGCGCGATCCTGCCCGTAGCTGTCGAGCACGTCCTCGAGGACCCGCGACGAGGGCGCGGTCATGAAGCGCCAGAACGCGGGATCGGCGCCGTAGACCCTGGCGTACTTGGCGAGCTGGGCCGGGCTGTCGCGCCCGGGGTCGAAGCTGATCGAGAGGAGCACGACGTCACGGTGCAGGCCTTCGTCCCTGAGCCTGCCCTGCAGATCCTGGAGCGCCAGGCTCGCCAGCGGGCAGCCGAGACGCTCGGGACAGGCAGTGTAGATGAAGCTCACGACGGCCACCTTGCCCGCCGTGATCTGGTGTGTGTTCACCGCGCGTCCGGTCGAGTCCCTCAAGACGAAGCCCGCCACACGCTTGACCGCCGGAAGCTCGTAGCTCCCGGGGACCGGGGGGGCGAACTGGGGCGAAAACACCCCCTTGACGAACTCGTCCTCCAGGCTGAGCGCTTCGTGGGCCGCGGCGGCTCCCGGAGCGGCCGCGAGCCCGACGAGCAGCGCGAGCGCCAGGTCAGCGCGGCGCAGCATAGGCGCTCAGGCGCCGGTCCCCGGGAGCGGTGCGGGCCGCCCGCGGGCCGAACGCCTTGCTGTTGAAGTTCATGATGTGGGCCCGTCCGACGGCGTTGAAGTCGGTGGTGAACTTCGGCACCAGCTTCCCGTTTTCCCAGGCGTAGGCCTTGAGCCAGTAGTCTCCCGGCTTGTCCCACTGGGACAGGAGCGAGTTCGTGGCGTACAGCCGCTTGCCGTCCCAGGACGAGGAGACCATGTTGGCCATCTCGCCGAGCTTCACCTGTTCGATCAGCTTGCCCTCGAACGGGTTCGTCACGTCATACACCCGGAGCGTGCCATCCCCGAACGAGTTGACGTATATCTTGCTGTCGTCGGGGGCGATGCTGATGTCCACCGGGATATTGGCGCCGATCTCGGCGATGTTCTTGGTCGCCCACGTGCCGTCCTCCTGCTGGTAGATCAGCACGAGCTGCCCGGTCAGCGCCGTGGAGGTGAACGCGTAGTGGTGGTTCGGCAGGAGCGCCCAGCGCAGCTCGAGCGGCGCGCCCGGCACGCGGAGGACCTGGAGCGGCTTGCGCGCGTGAAAATCCCAGACGACCACGGAATCTCCGAAGTTCTTCATGGCCTCGGCGTCATTGGTCAGCTCGCCGAAGGGCCGCATGTAATTCTTCTTCCCGGCGAACGAGGAGGTGAGCATGCGGTTCAGGTTCACGTTGACCCGCACGTCGTAGCCGTACGGCGCCTCCTTCGGCATCCAGATCGCGCGGATGAACTTGCCGTTGTTGGTGTACTCGGCGAGGCCGGTGCGTCCGGAGCCGTCCTGCGCGTTCGACAGCGCGGAGATGAGCATGCGGCCCGGCAGGGCGTAGAACGTGTGCGGCCCGACCAGGCCACCCGTATCCTTCACGAACGTCGAGATCGTCTTCACGAGCTTGGGCCTGGCGGGGTTGGTGCCGACGTCGAAGACGAAGATCTGGCTGGTGTCGAGCCCGCCCGCCCAGAGGAAGCGGCGGTCGTCGGTGAAGCCCGCGTGGTGGGCCTCGTGCCGGCCGGGCACCGGCGACCGGTGAATGATCTTGCCGTAGCCGGCCGACTTGGGATTGGCGTCCACGGTCACCATGTTGTCGTTGCCGTCGCCGACCCCCTTGATCCCGAGCGTCCAGACATAGATATAGTCTTCCTGCCCGGTCACCTTGGGGAGGAAGGGTGACTGGCATGTCTCGTCGGCGGCGGCGAATCCAAACCACCCGAGTGTGACAATACCGACGAGCAGAACTCCGAAGGCTCGCACGCTGACAGGTCTTGTGATCATATCCGCGTCTCCTCGTGGCTTTAGATCATGGGCGTGCCGGACTTCCGGACGGAGAATGGCCGATTAGAGTAGAGCCGAGGTGGAATCCTGTCAAGCGCCGCTCGACGCCCTGTATAATCGCCGCTGCATGCGGGAGACATGGGTCTACAGGTGAGCGCGCGCCGTATCACTGTCACCGTCATATTCTTCGCCGATCTCCGCCGGTTCATTCCGCGCGGCGAGGACGGGCCGCAGCGCTATACCATTCACGAGGGCGCGGCGGTCGCGGACCTTCTGGCCGCCATCGGCATCGAACGAGACGCCGAGGTGACCATCGCCGTCGACGGCGAGCTGGCGGCCCGTGACACACCGCTGCGTGACGGAGCCGAGGTGATGCTGCTGAATCCCATGGAAGGAGGACAATAAGTCTCATGGACCGATACGGTTACTGGAACAAGATCCTGCACGTGAACCTGGGCGAGCGGCGCACGTGGATCGAGGAGCCGGGCGACGCATTCTTCCGGCGCTATGCCGGCGGGCGCGGGCTCATCGGCCACTATCTCCTCAAGCATGTCCCCAGGGGCGCCGACCCGCTGGGCCCCGACAATATCCTGGTCATCGCCCCGGGTGTCATCACGGGCGCTCCCGTTCCGGGGGCGGGACGCCACAGCGTCGGCGCCAAGTCGCCCCTCACCGGCGGGTTCGGCGAATCCGAATCCGGCGGCTACTGGGGCGCCGAGCTCAAGCGCGCGGGATGGGACGCGATCGTCTTCCACGGCGCATCGCCCACCCCCGTCTATCTCTGGATCAACGACGGCGCCGTGGAAATCCGCGACGCCGCGCACCTCTGGGGGCGCATAACCGGCGAGGTGGAGGAGGCCCTCCATGCCGAGCTCGGCGATCCGCGCATCCGGGTCGCGCAGATCGGGCCCGCCGGCGAGAACCTCGTGCGCTTCGCCTGCATCGCTAACGACCTCAACGAAGTGGCGGGGCGCACGGGGATGGGCGCCGTCATGGGCTCGAAGCGGCTCAAGGCCATCGCCGTCCGCGGCAAGCTCCCGGTCAAGATCGCCGACCAGCCGGCGCTGCTCAAAGTCGCCAAGTGGGTCTCCGGCACCATGGACGAGAAGCACCGCGCCTTCCACGAGTTCGGCACGGGCGCCGCCATGCAGGGCAAGAGCCTCGAGGGCGGCATGCCCGTCCTCAACTACCGCATGGGCGCCTCCGAGACGGTGGGCAAGGTGGACGCCATCGCCGTGCGCGACCAGGTGCGCGTCAGGATGGCGGCCTGCTACGCGTGCTCGGTGCGCTGCAAGAAGGTCGTGCACATCGAGGAGAAGGAAGAGACGGCCCGCGAGGCGTCGGAGACGCTCTACAAGGGGCGCGCGAAGGTCGCCTTCGATCCTCTCGGCCGGTACCGCGTCGACCCCCGCTACGGCGGGCCCGAGTATGAATCGCTCGCCTCCCTGGGCGTCAACCTCGGGCTCGACGACCTGATCGCCATCTGCAAGTCCAACGAGATGTGCAACTACCTCGGGATGGACACGGTCTCGCTCGGCGCCACGCTCGCGTGGGCGATGGAGTGCTTCGAGAAGGGCATTCTGACGCTCGACGACACGGGCGGCGTGCCGCTGCGCTTCCACGACGCCGACGGCGTGGTGATGCTGGTCGAAATGATCGCCTATCGCCGGGGCGTCGGCGATCTCCTGGCCGAGGGGTCGCAGCGCGCTGCCCGGCGGCTCGGCTGCGGCTCCGAGGCCTTCCTCACCACGGTGAAGGGAATGGAGATGGCGATGCACGACCCGCGGCACATGCCGGTCATGCGCGCGTCATATCTCCTCGCGCCGACGGGCGGGGACCACATGCGCCAGACGGGCAACCGCAACGGCCTGCGCAACCAGATCGGGCTCTGCCATTTTCTCGCGTACGACGACGACCAGTCGTTGACGATTCTCCGGGCCGTCACGGGCTGGGACATCACGTCCGAAGAGATGGTGACGACGGCCCACCGGGGGCTGACGCTTGCCAGGCTCTTCAACCTACGCGAAGGCTTCGGGCGGGCCGACGACCTGCTGCCGGTACGGTTCACGGATCCACTGCCCAAGCACGCCGGATTCAGCCCGGAGCAGCAGGACAAGATCGTCACCGACTACTACGTCGAGCAGGGTTGGGACAAGGTCACCGGCGTGCCCACGGCAGACACCATTCGCGCCCTCGAGATCGAAGAGGACGCCGCCCGCGCGGTTTAGCGCTCGCAGCCGCGCGAGGGCTCAGGGAAAGGCCCGGAAGGTCCACAGCACCCGCTACGCGAACTCCACCTGCGCGCTCATGGCGACGGTACCCTCCGGGGTCACGGCCCACAGCAGGGCGCCACGACCGTCCGCGCCCGGCCGGCCCCGCAGCTCGAACGGCGCCGTGTCGAAGAGTGGGGCGCGCGCCTGGGTCGTGTAGCCGAGGAACGCGCGTCCGGGGTTGTGATCGCGCGCGAAGTCGATGAGCAGGGTGGAGGTCAGCGGTCCATGCACGACCAGTCCCGGGTATCCCTCGACCTCCATGGCCCAGGTGCGATCGTAGTGGATCCGATGGCTGTTGAAGGTGAGGGCCGAGAAGCGGAAAAGGAGGATCGGATCCGGGGCGACGAGCCGCCGCCACGGGGCGTCGGCAGGAGCGTCCTCGCGCCGGGGAGCCTGGTTGCGCTCGCCGGGCTTGACCTCCTCGCGGAACACCGTGCGCTTCTCCTCCTCGAGAACGAGCCCATCAGGACCATAGACGCGGTTGAGCACGGAGGCGAACACCAGCGTGCCGGTGGCGCCCGGCTTCATCGTGAGGTCGGCCAGCTCGGTCTCGCGTCGCAGCTCGTCGCCGATGCGGATCGGGCGATGCCAGCGTACGCGCTCGCCGGCGAACATGCGCCGCGGCAGCGGCATGGGCGGGACCACGCCTGCGTCGAGCGGGCTGCCGTCGGGCCGCAGGCCGTCCGGCCGGAACTGCGGCAGGAAGTAGAGGCAGAGCCAGCTGGGAGGCAGCGGGTCGCCCTGGCGGAACTCGGGCTCGGGGCGCCCGAAGCTCAGGCGCAGGAGGTTCGCGGGTCCGGGCGTGATCACGTCGGTCGAGACGGCGCGCCGCCCGATGTGCTGCTTGAGGGCCTCGGGCCTCAGCTCTACCGTGGTCATCTCTCGCTCCTCTCCGGATCTGGCCGGCCGGGATGATACGGTGCAACCGCGGAAGGAGACACTATACATGCTCGAACTGCGGCCGGGCTGTCAATAGCTGGGCGAACGTGGACGTGCTCGCAACCGCTCACCCGGCCCTTGACGACGCCCCCTGTCCCGGGAGCAGAATCGCCGCAGGAGCCGGATCAGAGCCGGGCGGTCTCGGCTCCAGGGAGGGCCCCGGGGCCGGCGTGCTCTGCCTTCGCCTCCGAATCGCATTTGACTCGGTGGCCTGAGCCGAGATGTACTCACGGCGCTTCGAGGAGACGACACATGACCCGGATCGATCCCGTGTGGGCCAGCGTTGCCGAGCTGTCCCGCACGTTCGGCGCGGGCACGCTCTCGCCCGTCGACGCCGTCGAGGCGCTACTCGAGCGGATTCGCCGCCGGGACCCCATCCTGCACGCGTTCATCGCCGTCTACGAGGCCGACGCGCGCCTGGCCGCCGAGGGCGCCGACCGGGCGATCCGCGCCGGCCACCGCGTGGGGCCGCTCCACGGCGTCCCCATCGCGCTCAAGGACCTCGTCGACCTCGAGGGGCGCGTCACCACGGGCGGATCCAAGGTGTGGGCCGAGCGCGTGTCTCCGGTCACCGCCACCCTCGCCGAGCGGCTCATTGCCGCCGGCATGATCGTCCTCGGCAAGACGCACACGGTCGAGTTCGCGATGGGGAGCTGGGGTACCAATACGCATCTCGGCACGCCGAGGAACCCGTGGGACCTCGCGGTGCACCGGACGCCCGGCGGCTCGTCGAGCGGCTCGGGCGTGGCGGTGGCGGCGGGTCTCGCGCCCGTGGCCATCGGCACCGACACCGGGGGCTCCGTGCGGCTGCCCGCCGCCTGGTGCGGCATCGTGGGCTTGAAGGTGACCGCGGGCCGCATCAGCACCTACGGCGTCCTGCCGCTTTCCTTCACGCTCGACACGCCCGGGCCGCTGGCACGTTCCGTCGAGGACGCCGCGCTGATCTTCCGCGTGCTCAACGGGCCCGATCCGCGCGATGCGCAGACGCTCGCATGGGCGCCCGTCGATCCGCTGCCCACGCTCCGGCGCGGGGTCGCCGGTCTCAGGCTCGGCGTGATGCCCGACGCGGAGCGCGCGGGAGTCGACACGGACGTGCTGGCCGCCTACGACGCTGCCGTCGAGACGCTCGGCAAGCTCGGCGCCCAGATCGTCCGCCCCGCGCTGCCGCATCGCTTCAGTGACTACGCCGCGGCCACCGGGCGCATCATCGGGGCCGAGGGGTATCGGTTCGTCGGGCATCTCGTCGACGACGAGAGCTTGCCGATTGACCCGCACGTTCGGCCGCGCATACAGATCGGGCGAGGCCTCTCGGCGCGCGACTACCTGCTCGCGTTGGCGGAGCGGGAAGAGCGCCGGCTGGTCGTCGCTGCCGCGCTCGCCGACGTCGACGCGCTGCTGACGCCGACGACGCAGACGCCGCCCATCCCGATCGGCCAGGCGGACCAGTCCGGCACCGCCGCGCACTTCACCCGGGCCGTCAATTATCTCGGTCTGTGCGCTCTCGCCGTGCCGGACGGTTTCACCGCCGCTGGGCTTCCGCTGTCGCTACAGATCGTCTGTCATGCGGGCGAGGAGGCGATGGCGCTGCGCATCGGCTGGGCTTACGAGCAGGCCACCGACTGGAAGCAGCGCCGGCCCCCGGAGCCTTCGACAGCGAAGCCTTAGAGGTTAGATAGAAATTTCACGCATTTCAAATGCTTGATAGTTATAGATATTGACCCAGTATGGTTTGATTACTAACTTTAACGCATCTGAGATGCTAAAAGATTAGGAAATGGCCATACACCTCGTCGGCGAAACCATAGACAAAACGCGCAGCCACTACCAAGCCGAGACAGGGAAGCTTGTCCAGCTTATGCGGGGCGTCTACGTGGACGCCGACGATGACATCGACGCCACAGTTCTCAAGCACGCCGGCCGCATCGCGAAGTACCTCTACCCCCGGGCATACCTGTCGGCCGCCAGCGCCGTCCTCCTGGGCCCGACCCGGGACGGCCGCCTGTTCCTGAGCGGCCGGCGCAACAAGCGCACCCGCATCCGGGCGCTCGAAATCATCCAGAATGAAGTGCCCAAACATCCCTCGCTCGTCGCAGCGGTTGTGGACGACGGCATGGGCGAATTCCGGATCGATGTCTCTTCCGTCCGCCAGCGTTTCCTCGAAGCCTTCCGGCTACGAAGCGAGCATGCGGGGTCAATCGACGAAGCCATGCGCGAGGCCATCGCCGCGCACCTGATCGAGGAATTCGGCAGTCCCACGGCCGCCGCCGATGCCGTCTGGACGCTGGCCCGCGAGAACGAATGGTACCGGGAAGGGGAGTACGCCGAGCGGTTCCTGCTGCGCGGCCCAGCGACATCACCGGTGCGCAACGAAGCGGCGTTCGACCTGATCGTCGCCTGGCATGGCGTGCGCATCGGGAACCTTGTCCATGACGGCGTCGAGTGGCGGTGGACTCCGACACCGGGCAGCGGCCCTCCGGTGGTGCGCCAGACCACCCCCGGCAAGCTGCCGCCTTTTATTGTCTCCCTGCTACCCGAAGGCTGGCTCGAGGCGGTCCTCAAAGACCGCGACGAGCGGGCGAAGTTGCGGTCGGGCAGGCGGTACGTGTCAAACATCGCGATCGTGGAGCGCGAACCCGAGCTCGCGGCGCTGCCGCCCGAGATACTGCTGACGCGCCTGGAGCAATATGCCGCGAACGGCGTGTTCACCGGCGCGTATGCCGGGCCGGGCAGGGGGGATATGGAGCAGAGCTTCGAGCGGAGCCTCGCGAGAATCTACGAGCGCGCGGACACGCCGCGGCTCTCCGGCATCCAAATCAAGGCCCCGATGTATCTCGATATCAGCGGCGCGATATCGCCGAGCACCGGCAAGCCGTTCACTCATATCCTCAAGCCGGCAGGAACAAGCGGGTTCGAATCCCTGCCGGTCATCGAGTGGACCGCCCTGGAGCTCGGCCGGGCCACCGGGTTTGCCGTCCCTCCGGCGGCGCTCGTCGCCATGCCCGACGGCATGCCGCCGGCCTTACTTGTCGAGCGGTTCGATATCCGCGAGAGTGTTGAAGACAAGCGCCTGATCGCACTGGAAGACTTTTGCTCCGTCCTCGACCTGCCGACTGAAGCGAAGTATGACGGCACCATGGAACGCGTCGCAAAGGCCGTCCGGCAGCTATCGACCGCGCCGGAAGAAGACGTCTTGATCGTGATCAAGCGGGCGCTTTTCGCTTGGCTGATCGCCGACGGCGACATGCACCTGAAGAACCTGGCGCTGCTGAAGATTGCCGAACCGGGAGACGAGCAGTTTCGCTCGGTCCGGATGGCGCCGCTCTACGACGCGGTGACCACGCGCGTCTTTCCCAGGCTCCAGCGGGACCGCTTGGCGCTCAAGCTCAACGGCAAGGACGCTCGTCTGCACCGCGCGGACTTCCGGGCTCTTGCCAGCACGGCAGGATTGAAGGCAGCAGACACGGACGCCGCGATCGGCGACATGATTCAGCGGATGAAGGAGGCGGCCGGCCGGATCTCGCTGCCAGAGCTTCCGGGCTCCGGACCAGAAGACCGAGCCATAACCGCGAAGATGCTGGAGATTGTCCGAACGCGAATAGAGTCGCTTGAATGATCCAAGGCAGTCAGGGCTCGCTTCCATCCGGAGCCGGCAGCGCATCGCCGATCATCCGGCCGAAAACGACCATCTCGGGGCTCGTCTTGCGATAGGTGTCGAGCGCGGCCAGCACGCCGGCGAACTCACCGGCGGGCGGCATCGGGGGCGTCGCGGGTGGAATCGGTAGGGCGGCGAACACGGCCGAGATCTCGGCGTCGACCGCGCCCAGGAGCCGCTGGCACGCAGCCCGGGTGGCCGCGTCTTGCAGGTGCGGCCGCAGCACCGTCGCCACGTGAGCGAGGAAGGCCGGCCACGACGTCAGCATCCGGTAGAGTCCCGGGACGAATGGCTCCTGTCCCACCACCGTGCCGAGAGAGGCGAGCACCGCCTGCTGCGCCGGCGGCGCAGAGAGGCGAGATCGACGAGGGACGGCAGCGGTCCCAGTGGCGGTGGAGGTGTCCAGCCCCGTGTGTCAGTGGCGGCGCCGGGGGGTCGGACTCCCCGCAGGAGTCGCCGGAGCAGACCCGACAGCACGAGATTGACCGGGCTCACGCGGACGAAGCTGGCGCACGCCGCGCGGATGGCCGCCTCCCCATTCGCGTCCACGCCCCACACGCGGATCGCGTGCCGCGAGATCGGCGCCAGCCGCGGGACGGTCAGGCCCTCCGCGGCGCGCCAGGCGACGACCTGGGCCCCTCCGTTCGCGAAGGCCGGCCTCAGCGCGGCCCACGTCCACTCGAGCCAGCCCGGGCGCGTCGCCAGGTGACGCTGGAGCGAGGAGACGTACGGGACGGCCCAGAGCCGCCGGATCTCGTCGTAGATCGCGGCGATCTCGCCGGTGGCCTCGCGCTCCCGCAGCTCGGCCAGCATGTGTGCCCTAGAGCCTCAGGCCAGGCCCTCGCTGGCTGCCCGCAGGCTCTCCTCGCGGATCAGCGCGAGCACCTCGCGCTTCAACTCGTTGAAGACCGGAGAGGTTGTGACGTCCACGGAGCGCGGCCGCGGCAGGTTCACCACCATGCGCTTCTTGATGCGGCCGGGCCGCGCTGTCATGACGGAGACGCTGTCGGCGATGAGCAGCGCCTCCTCGATGTCGTGGGTGATGAAGAGCACGGTCTGGTGGTGCCGCTCCCACACCGAGAGCAGCAGCTCCTGCATCACCAGCCGGGTCTGAGCGTCCAGACTCCCGAAGGGCTCGTCCATCAGCAGCACCTCGGGCTCCATGACCAGCACCCGCGCGATCCCCACCCGCTGCTTCATCCCGCCCGAGAGCTCGGCCGGATAGTGACGCTCGAATCCGCGTAGCCCGACCTGGTCGAGATAGGCCTCGACCTTGGGACGGTACTGGGCCGCTGGGACGCCCATGGTCCGGGGACCGAAGCTCACGTTGTCCCACACCGTGTACCAGGGAAAGAGCGCCGCCTCCTGAAAGACCACGCCCCGGCTGGGGTCCGGGGCCTTCACGGGCGCGCCGTTGACGCGGACCTGTCCGCCGGACGGGCGATCGAAGCCGGCCACCATGTTGAGGAGGGTGGATTTGCCGCAGCCGGAGGGACCGAGGATGGCGGCAAACTCGTTGTGGGCGATGCTGAGGTCGATGTCCTGGAGCGCCACCACACGGCGGTCGCGGGCGACGAACACCTTCGAGACCCCGCGGAGCTCGACGGCCGCGTCAGGCATGAGCCTCGAGCGTGCGCCAGCGCAGCAAGAGCCGCGAGGCGAGAAGGATCGCCTGGTCCGAAAGGAAGCCCAGCAGCCCCACCGAGAACATGGTGGCGACGCAGATGTCCATGCGCCCTACGTAGTAGGCGTCCCACAGGACGTAGCCCAGCCCCGATTTGACGGCGATCATTTCGGCCACGATCACGGCCGTCCAGGCGATGCCGACACCGAGCCGGAGGCCCGTGAAGATGGATGGCAAGGCAGAGGGCAGCACCACCTTGAAGAGCACGGTGCCCTCGCGGGCGCCGAGCATGCGCGCGGCGCGGAGCAGGAGCAGGTTGGTGTCGCGCACCCCGTGCGTGGTGTTGATCACGATGGGATAGAAGGCGCCCAGCCCGATGAGGAACAGGGCGCCGGCGTCGTAGATCCCGAAGACGGCGATGGAGAAGGGCAGCCACGCCGTGATCGGTACCGGTCGGAGCAACTGGATGGTGGGGTCCACGAGCCTGGCGACCAGGCGATTCCAGCCGACGAAGATGCCGAGGGGGATGCCCACGGCCGCGGCGAAGAGGAACCCTTGGAGTACCCGGCGGGACGAGTACAGGACATTGGCGACCCACGTCCCCGAGTAGGGCGAGAGCGAGCGCGTGGGCGAGCCGAAGATCCAGCGGTACCACGACTCGGCCACCTGCGTCGGCCCCGGGATGATCCCTTCTATCACCCAGCGCTGCTGCACGGCGAGGTGCCAGAGCGCGAGCAGGACCAGCGGTAGCAGCAGGAACCAGGGGCCGCGCTTCGGCAGCACCGCTACTGATTCAACCCGAGCTCCGCCGGAGTCTTGCCGGTTGCCCGGCTCAGAAAGTCGTAGTTGTAAGACGGGGTGAGCTCAACCGAGACGTCGCGGGCGATGACGCCGTTGTCCGACAGGAACTTGGACAGGCGCTTGATGGACTCCAGTGGCAGCGTGGCGTCCAGCTTGGTGTACCTGATGCTCTCGGCGGCCACCGGTTCGGGCAGGCCGGCCTTCTCGGCGTAGATCTTGGCCCAGCGCTGGGGGTTGGCCTGGGCGAACTTGAGCACGTCCAGGTAAGCCACTACCAGCCGCTGCACCGCGTCCCGGTTCTTCTCCATGAAGCCACGGTTCACTGCCAGGACCGAGATCAGCCCGCCCACCGTCTTGGACCGATTGTGATCGATGGTCGGGTACTGGGCGTAGCCGTCCACAATGCCCTGGGCGCAGAAGGGGTGCCACACCACCGCGAGGTCGATCTCCTTGCCCTGGAGCGCCTTGAGGTAGTTGGTGCCGCCGCCCATGATGTTGATGATCTTGAGCTTGCCGTAGTCGAGCCCGTTCTCCTGGACGGAAGCCGCGAATTTGAGCCAGGAGATGGAGCCGGCGCCCACCCCGATGGTCTTGCCCTCGAGGCTCTTCCAGTCCTTGATGTCGTCGCCCTTGCGCACGACCAGGCAGTCATTGCCATAGCCCACGCCGGCCACGCCCACCATGCTCTTGATCCCCTGGCCCAGGCCGAGCGAGATGTCCTGCGGGCCGAAGGCCGTGATGTCCAGGTCGCCGGAGGCCAGCGCCGTGCGCGCGTCCGCGAAGCGCTGGAACATGACCGGCTGCATCTGGATGTTGTACTTGGCCGCGTACTCGGGCAGGAGCCAGAGCGGCGACAGCGCGGGCACGTTCAGCATGCCCAGCTTGGCCTTTACCGGGGTCGGCAGCGGCGTCCGGAGGGCATCCTGGGCCGCGGCGGGTGACGCCGCCGTCAGACTGCCGATCAGGGCCCCAACGAGGGCCAATGTCAGGACGGCGATCCGGAGGCGTGCGATCATCGGAGGTCTCCCTTCAGAGGTCGGTGAACGGGGCACGATCTCGTTGGAACACCCCGGCGCCGCCGCTGGGCGGCGATGCAGGGACCATGGCCCCTGATACAGTGCGGATAAGGGGTCCGTCAAGTCCAAAGGGAGGATTCCGGGGCCGGCGGCTCGACGACGCTGGGGCCTTTTAGGGGGTCCTGGATACCCGCTGCCCGCGCGGGCCGGTAGGGAAGAGTTGTAGTGTGGCTATACTGGGCGCATGTTTCATCCCCTCGTAGGCACGTGGTTCAGGCGGCGCTTCGCCGAGCCGACGCCGGTCCAGACGCTGGGCTGGCCTGCCATCGCGGACGGAGGCGACGTCCTGCTGGCGGCGCCGACCGGCTCGGGAAAGACGCTGGCCGCCTTCCTTTACTGCCTGGACGCGCTCGTGCGCAAGTCCGCCGACGGCGCGCTCGAAGACCGGACCGAGATCGTCTACGTCTCGCCGCTCAAGGCGCTGTCCAACGACATCCGCCGCAACCTGGAGGAGCCGCTGGGCGAGCTGGCGGCCGTCGCCGCGGAAATGGGTGTCGCCGCGCCGGCCATCCGCACCGCCGTCCGCACCGGGGACACGACGGCGGCCGAGCGGCGGCAGGGCGCCAAGCGCCCGCCTCACGTGCTCGTCACGACGCCCGAGTCCCTCTACATCCTGCTGACGTCTGAATCAGGCCGCCGCGGGCTTGCGCGAGCGCGCACCGTGATCGTGGACGAGATCCACGCGGTGGCGGGAGACAAGCGCGGCGCTCACCTCGCGCTCTCGCTGGAGCGCCTCGAGCACCTGGTACTGGCCGAGGGCGGCCCGCGCCCACAGCGCATCGGGCTCTCGGCCACGGTCAGGCCCATCGAGACCGCGGCGCGCCTGCTCGTCGGGTCGGACCTTCCCCTGCCCGTCCTCGTGGACGTGGGCCAGCGCCGCGATCTCGACCTGGCGGTCGAAGTGCTGCGCGACGAGCTGGGCGCGGTCTGCACTCACGAGCAGTGGGGCGAGATCTATGACCGCGTGGCCGAGCTGGCCCGCGCCCACCGGTCCACGTTGGTGTTCGTCAACACACGGCGCCTCGTCGAGCGCGTGACCTTGCATCTCGCAGCACGCCTGGGACAGGACGCCGTCGCCGCGCATCACAGCAGCCTGAGCCGCCAGCGGCGGTTCGCCGCAGAACAGCGCCTCAAGGCAGGCGATCTCTCCGTCGTCGTCGCGACGGCCTCCCTCGAGCTGGGCATAGACGTGGGCGCGGTGGATCTCACCTGCCTCCTCGGCTCTCCGCGCTCCATCGCCACGGGGCTCCAGCGCATCGGCCGCTCGGGCCACGCCCTGGGCGCCACGCCCAAGGGCCGCCTCTTCCCCCTCACGCGCGACCAGCTGGTCGAGTGCGCCGCCCTCGTACGGGCGGCGCGGCGCGGCGAGCTGGACCACATCGCGCTTCGCCGCGCGCCCGTCGACGTCCTCTCCCAGCAGATCGTGGCCGCCTGCTCCGCTGAAGAGTGGGAGGAGGACCGCCTCTTCGCCCTCTGCCGCAGGGCGGCGCCCTACGCCCAGCTCGACCGCGCGGAGTTCGATGCCGTGGTGGACATGCTCTCAGAAGGCATCTCGACCAGGCGCGGGCGCGCCGGAGCGCGCATTCACCGCGACGCGGTCGGGCGCCGGCTCAAGGGGCGCCGCGGGGCACGCCTGGCCGCGCTGACCTCGGGCGGCGCCATCCCCGACAATGCCAACTACGACGTCGTCCTCGAGCCCGACGAGACGCTGATCGGCTCGGTGGACGAGGACTTCGCCGTCGAGTCCATGGCGGGCGACGTCATGCTGCTCGGCAACAGCTCCTGGCGCATCCGGCGGGTCGAGAGCGGGAAGGTGCGCGTGGAGGACGCGGGCGGCGCGGCGCCCACCATCCCCTTCTGGCTCGGCGAGGGACCCGCGCGAACGCGGGAGCTCTCCGCCGAGGTGGTCGCCGTCCGCGAGGAAGTCGCCAGGCGCCTCGACGATCCCGAGGCGGCGGCGCGCTGGCTGATGGACGAAGGCGGCCTGGACCGGAGCGGGGCTCGGCTGGCGCGCGACTACATCGCCGCGGGCTTGGCAGCGCTGGGTGCCGTGCCCACGCTCGACACCATCGTCGCCGAGCGCTTCTTCGACGAGGCCGGCGGCCAGCAGCTCATCATCCACGCGCCGTTCGGCGGCAGGATCAACCGCGCCTGGGGCATGGCGCTGCGCAAGCGCATCTGCCAGAGCTTCGACTTCGAGCTGCAGGCCGCGGCCACGGACGACGGCGTGCTCCTCTCGCTCGGCCCCCAGCACAGCTTCCCGCTCGAGTCGATCTTCGAAATGGTTCATCCTTCGGGCGTCCTGCGCCTGCTGACCGACGCCGCGCTCCAGGCACCGATGTTCGCCACGCGCTGGCGCTGGAACGCGAGCCGCTCCCTGGCGCTCCTGCGCTGGCAGGGCGGCCGCCGCGTGCCGCCGTATCTCCAGCGCATGCGCGCCGAGGACCTGCTGGCCTCCGTCTTCCCCGCCCAGCTCGGCTGCCAGGACAACGCCGTCGGGCCGATCGAGATCCCGGACCACCCGCTGGTGAGCGAGACCCTGCGCGACTGCCTCACCGAGGCGATGGACGCCGAAGGGCTCAAGCAGAAGCTCGAGGCGCTGTTCAGCGGAAGGATCCGCCGTGTGGCGCGCGAGACGCCGGAGCCATCCGTATTCTCGCACGAGATCCTGAACGCCAACCCCTACGCCTACCTCGACGACGCGCCGCTCGAAGAGCGCCGCGCCCGGGCCGTGACCCTCAGGCGCGGGTTGCCTGCGGAGCTGGCAGACGACGTGGGCCGGCTCGACCCTGAGGCCATCGCCGTCGTCGTCGAAGAGGCGCGCCCCGACCTGCGCGACGCCGACGAGCTGCACGATCTCCTGCTTGACCTGGGCGTCCTGCCCGAGTCCGAGGCGACGGGCTGGACCGGCTGGCTCGACGAGCTGATCGCGGCCGGCCGCGCCGCGCGCCTCGATGCCGGCACGCGCATCTTCTGGATTGCCGCGGAGCGCCGCTCGCTGGCGCTGGCGATCTGGCCCGACGGCCGTATGGCGCCCGAGGTGGCCGAGCCGCCGGCGCGCCGCGCGGCTCCATGGTCGGATCGCGAGGGGGCGCTCCACGAGGTGATCCGAGCCCGGCTCGGCCTCGTTGGCCCGACGACCGCCGCCGCTCTCGCCGAGCCCTTCGGCCTGAGCGTGTCCAGCGTGAACTCCGCACTCGGCCGCATCGAGGCCGACGGCGGCGTCCTCCGCGGGCGCTTCACGTCCAACCTAATCCCCGCCCCCGACGTCATCGAATGGTGCGACAGGCGGCTCCTGGCGCGCATCCACCGGCGCACGCTCGACAGGCTCCGCCGCGAGATCGAGCCTGTGAGCGCGGCCGATCTCATGCGCTTCCTCTTCACGTGGCAGCACGTGAAGCCGGGGCTCCAGCTGCACGGCCGCGACGGGCTCGCAAAGATCATCGAGCAGCTCGAGGGCTTCGAGGTGGCCGCGACGGGCTGGGAGCGCGAGATCCTCCCGGCGCGCGTGGCGCGCTACGAGCCCGCCTGGCTCGACGAGCTGTGCCTCTCGGGTGAGGTCGCGTGGGGCCGCCTCGAGCGGCATGAGAGCGCGCGCCACGCGGGCCGCCGCCTTTCCGGCACGGTGCCCATCACGCTCCTGCGCCGCCAGAACCTCGCCTGGCTCCTCGAGCCGCGCGACGGCACGGACGAAGACGCGCTGTCCGCTCCCGCGCGCGACGTGCTCGCCCAGTTGCGCGCGAGCGGCGCCTCTTTCACCGACGAGCTGGCCGGGCACGTGCGCCGCCTGCGCATCGAGGTGGAGGAGGCGCTCTGCGAGCTGGTCTCGGCCGGCCTCGTCACGGGCGACGGCTTCGCCGGGCTCCGGAGCCTGCTCCACTCGGAGAAGCGCAGGCGCCTGCGCCCGGGCAGGCGGCGGCCGCTTCGCGCGCCCATCGGCACCGGGCGCTGGGCGCTCCTCGACGCGCCGCCGCCGCCGCCGGACGTCCTCCTGGAAGCCCGCGCGCGCCAGTACGTCCGGCGCTACGGCATCGTCTTCCGCGATCTCCTTCAGCGCGAGCCCGGCGCGCCGGCCTGGCGGGACCTCCTGCGCGTCTACCGCCGACTCGAGATGCGCGGCGAGCTTCGCGGCGGCCGCATCGTGGCCGGCTTCGTCGGCGAGCAGTTCGCCGCGCCCGAAGCGCTCGACGCCCTCCGCGCCGTCCGCCGCGACAAGCCGGGCGGCCACGTCATCCGCCTCTCCGCCTGCGACCCACTCAACCTCACCGGCATCATCACCCCGGGCGCCCGCGTGCCCGCCATGCTCGGCCAGTGGGTGACCTACCGAGACGGCGTCCCCGAACCGGAACCGGGGTCAGGTCTTGCATTACGACACTCGCGACTCCCGCTCACTGGCGCCGACCGTTTGCCGTAACGCAAGCACCGAGCCCAGCACTGCTGCCGGCGGACCGCATGGAGACGTACCCGGGATTACGAGCTGCCGGGGATCTCGAGATTCGTCCCGGGCCGCACGAGCAGCACCTCAACCGCGACGGTGCCCGCGCCGCGCGGCTCTGTGGTCACCGTCACGAAGTCGCCGACGTGGAGATCGGAAGCCCGCGCGGACTCGTCGCTGAACGCCCATGGCCATCCGTCCGCGCCTTCGAAGGTCCGCCCGGCCAGCACGACCCTCGTGCTGCTGTTCCACTTGAAAGTGCGGCGAATGGGCTGAGTGCCCGGGCCATGCCAGGGCCCCATCTCCTCGATCGTGATCTGGGTCTCATCCGCTGCAACGACGGCGCCGGAATGTTTCTCCGTCGCGAAGGCCCACCCCGAAGGCACCACGAGAAGTAAACCGAACGCGAACGCCACGCTGGACAGGGGCATCGCACACCTCCTGGTCAATTGACCGTGCTTCCATCTCCCCCTGGCAGCAGCATTCGCCATGCCAAACCATGGCAACGCCGGAGGTGCCGAATACTCCACGCGATGTCGGCCACGAGGGCGTCGCCCGCGCCTGCGCTACTGGGAAAGAATCCAGAAAAGGCTTCTCGGAGGTGAAGAAATTACTTCCCGGTCACTGCCTTCCGCCTGTTCGGAAAGTAAGGGCGAGGTCGCTAGGTACGGCAGATGTAGATGCTGTTCTGGGGCCCCGGGGCGTCGACGACCTCGACGCTCTTGAATCCCGCCTCCCCAAGCATCCGCCGCGCCATCTGCTCGCCCCACGCGGTGCCGAGGCCCGCTCCTCCCGCCGCCAGCGAGACCGTCATGCAGTGCATCACGCTCATCGCGTACATGTAGGGCGTGAACGGGTTGCCGATGTTGTCCGCGAGATTGCTCGAGGCCCGCGGCTCCATCATCAGGTAAACGCCGCCGGGCGCCAGGACGGCGGCGGCGCGCCTCAAAACGGCCGCCGGATCGCGCTGATCGTGGATGGCATCGAAGGAGGTGACGAGGTCGAACTTGGGCTCGTCGGGCAGACGGGCGACGTCCATGACCTCGAAGCGGGCATTGCCCACCCCCATGGCCCGCGCTTCGGCCCGCGCACGCTCGATCGCGTCCTCGCCGAAGTCGTAGCCAACGAAGTCCGAGGCCGGATACTCGCGCGCCATCAGGTTGACCGCGTGCCCGGTGCCGCAGCCGAGGTCGGCGACGCGGATCCCGCCCCGCAGGCGTTCGGGAAGGCCCTTGACGGCGGGGAGGAAGCCCTTGATCAGGAGGCCGTCGTAGAGGAGGCGCCAGGAGGCGTCCTGCGATTCGGTGAAGTCCGGACTGAAGTCCGAGTACGGCACGCCGCCGCCACGCCGGAACGATTCGATCACGCCCGAGAGCCGCTTGGCGAGCATGGGCAGGGTCTGGCTGCCCGCGGCGAGATTGCGGCTCGACGTCCCGGTGAGACACGCCGCGTGCTCGGGCGGCAGCGTGAAGCGGCCCGAGGCCGCGTCATACTCCACGACGCCCCCCGTGGCCATGGCCGCCAGCCACTCGCGCACGTAGCGCTCGTCGAGCCCGGCGCGCCCGGCGATCTCGCCGCTGGTGCCGGGCCCCTTCGCCGCGGCCTCGAACAGGCCCACCTGATGGCCGACCTGGACCAGCAGGGTGAGCATCCCACCCGTGTAGAAGCCGAAGAGCTTCCGGGCGAACTCCTGCGTGCGCTTCCGATCAGGCGTTGTGTCCATGGGTTCCGCCATCATACGCTCCTCTGGCGCAAAATGAAGGCGTGTGCAGCCCGGGCTGCTTCGACTCTTGGTCCCGGCTTCTCGCCCTGGCCGACGCGCGGCCTGACGACGTCCGGCTGAGTCGGCGCGCCTTCCTCGCCGCCCCGGCCGTGCCGTTCGTCGCCGCGGCCTGCGCCACCGCGCGGGCGCCGTCCGGCCCGACCCGTGACCTCCTCGACGCCACGCTCTCCTTCGACCTCCACTCGCACCCGGGCCTGTTCAAGAGCAGGTCGAAGGATACGCTGGCCGGCCATCGCCAGAGCGCGGAATCCGGCCGCGTGACGCTGATCGCCCTTACCGCCACGTCCGACTCGCCCGTACCGGCTACGTCCACCACGTCTCGCGGCTGGTGGACGCGGCCGGGATCGACCACGTCGGCATCGGCACGGACATGGACGGGATCGGGCCCAACAGCGCGATCTTCACCAGCTACGCGCGCTGGCCGTCGCTGGCCGCGGCCCTGATCGACCACGGCTATCGCCCCGAGGAGGCGGCGAAGATCCTCGGGGGCAACGCCCAGCGCGTGTTCCGGCGCGTCGGCGAAGCGAACTAGATTTCGATGAGCTTGAGGTCGCTCGCTAGCTCAACCGACCCACCGAATGCGGCGCGGGCCTCGGCCAGCATCGGTTCTGCAAGACGCTCGGCCGGTACATGGGTCAGGATGAGGCGACCCACTCCTGCCGCCGTCGCGACCCGGGCTACGTCCCCGGCCGTAGAATGGCCCAGCCGGTGGACCTCGGCCGCTTGCGCGTCGAGGCCGCCCGACTCGTGAATGAGGACGTCGACCCCGCGAGCTGCCTCGAGCAGCGCCTTCGTGGGACGGGTGTCGCCGCTGTAGACGACCCGAGCGCCATCCCGCTCCACCATACATCCCATGGCACCGGCGCCATGGGGCTCGTGATCGACCAGAAACGTCGTCAGCCGCGCCCCACCCCGCAGCTCCGCAGATCCTCCGTCGCCAGCCTCGACCCACCGGAGCTTGTCACCGAAGAGCCTCGGCACCGCGCTGGCGACTGCGCCAAACAGCTCCTCGATGTCGGCAAGAACGCGCCGGTCAGCGTACACACGGGTTTCGTCGCTCGGCGGGTGTCTCTGGTTGCCCAGCGTCCTGATGATGCTCCAGAGCAAAAGCGGTTCCAAGCCCCCCACGTGGTCCATGTGCTGATGACTCACGAAGATGTCGCGGACCTCGGCGGGCTCGCATTTGGCGGCAATAAGTAGACGGACCATGTCCAGGCCGACTCCCGTGTCGAGCAGGATCCGCCCTCCCCTTGCTCCCTCGCCCCACTCGACGAGCACGCCTGCCTGGTGCCGCGCTTCGTTCGCCGCGCCACCGGTTCCGAGCAGGCATACACGCATCCGTGAGCCCACGGGCTCCTCCTCGGCGAACGTTGACGCTCCCCTAACGGACTGTGGCCGGCAGTGGAGCAGCAAACCGCGGCCCTGCACCCGGGCCATCTGCCGCCCTTGACGCGCCCCAGACGTGAATGGTGCCGGGGGCGGGGGTCGAACCCGCACGAGCTTGCGCTCAAAGGTTTTTGAGACCTTCGCGTCTGCCAGTTCCGCCACCCCGGCGAGGGTGGGCCGCACGACAGTGTAGCGGGGCGGCGCCGGGGGGCGCAAGTTCGCCTCAGGGCTCGGGCTCGACGCCCAGACCCTCGGCGACGCGGTTGGTGTAGTTGAAGTACGCCGTCACGAAGGCCGCCTCGAAGATCTCCTCCTCGGACAGCCCGGCGGCCCGCAGAGCCTCGACGTCGGCCGGGCGCATCTCGCGGGGCGTCCGGGTGAGCTTGAGCGCATAGGCGACCAGCGCGCGGTCGGCGCCCTCGAGCGGCGCCGTCGCGGGATCGGTCATGAGCGCGCGCACCAGCGCCGGGTCCACCTTGAGCTTGCGGAGAAACTCTCCGTGGAGCCGCGTTCAGTGCAAGCAGCCGTTGTCCGCGCTCACGGCGGTGGCGATCACCTCCTTGCGGAGCTTGGAGAGCGCCGACGGCGCCCCGACGGCGCCGTAGAAGTCGAGGTGCGCGTGAAGCAGCCGCGGGCTCACGCTGTAGGCGAGGTAGAACGGGATGACCCGGCCGAGGGCGTGCCTGACGCGCTCGTAAGCCTCCTTCAGGCGACCCTCTGCGCGCGCCTCACCTGTGACGCCGATCCACGCCATTGTCAGCCCTCCTGGGCCGCGCCGGCCCGGCGGCGCCGGGCAAGCCCCTCGCGGGCGGTGCCGAGCACGCCCTTGGGAAAGAAGAACACCACCAGCACGAAAAGAACGCCGAAGACCAGGAGCCAACGCTCCGTCAGGCGCTGGGCGATCTCCGAGCCGCCGAGGAGGGTGGCCAGGCCGCGCAGATCGGGCAGGAGCAGGCGCGCGGTCAGGAGAACGGCGGCGCCGATCAGGCCGCCCCACAGGGTCCCGATGCCGCCGATGATGACCATCAGCAGGACGTCCAGCATGAGGGGCACGCCCAGCGCGGACTCCGGATTGACGTAGCGCACCCACATGACGTAGCAGCCGCCGACGATGGTCGCCACCACGCTGGCGAAGGACGACGACACGATCTGCAGCTTGAAGGTCGGCACACCGAGGGCCTCGGCGCGGAGCTCGTTGTCGCGGATGGCCTGGAGCGCGCGGCCCAGCGGCGAGGCGACGAAGCGGGCCATGACGAGAAAGAGCGCCGCGCACACCGCGAGGACGAAGTAGTACGTGACGAGCTTGCCGGTCACGGGGATGCCGAGAATGCGCCCGCCGTCGTAGGCGATCGCGAAGACGCCGGGCAGCTTCGGCGACAACCCGTCCTCGCCGCCGCTCAAGGAACTCCACTGGACGGCCAGGATGCCGGCGAATTCCGCAAAGGCCAGCGTGATCATGGCGAAGAAGATCAGCTTCACGCGCAGAGAGAAGGCGCCGATCAGCACGGCGATGGCCGCCGAGACCGCCATGCCGATGAGAAAGCCCAGCAGGAGATGGCCGTAGGTGGGCGCGCCGAAGCGGCCGACGGAGAGCGCGACGGCATAGGCGCCGAAGCCGAAGAACATCGCGTGGCCGAAGGAGACGATGCCGGTGTAGCCGATCACCACGTCGTAGCTTGCCACCAGCGCACCGAAGATGGCGATCTTGATCGCGAGGTCGGTGGCTTGAAAGGACGGGATCACGAGCGGCACGACGGCGAAAAGGCCGAGGGCCAGGAGTCGCAGCCAGACCGTCGGCTGGCGCCAGCGCCGCGCGCGATCGGCCCGGCGCGCCGTTCCGACGGGCGTCGTCACCGCGAGGCTCCGAAGAGGCCCGTCGGTCGGATGAGGAGAACCAGGACCATGAGAGTCATGTTGACGCCCAGCGCGGCCTTGGGCAGCAGGAAGGCGACGTAGTTGTAGGACAGGCCCACCATGAGCGCGCCCACGAGCGAGCCCGTGACGCTGCCGAGCCCGCCGATGATGACCACGATGAAGGCGAAGATCAGCTGCTCGCCGCCCATCGCGGGGCTGACGGACTGGCGGAAGACGGCCCACATGAGGCCGCCCACAGCCGCAAGCGCGGAACCCAGGGCGAAGACCCCGGTGAAGTAGCGGTAGATGTCGTGTCCCATCACCTGCACCATCTCGCCGCTCTCGACGCCGGCGCGGACGATCAATCCCACGCGCGTCCGGTGGAGCAGGAGCAGGAGACCCGCATAGACCGCGAGCCCCATCCCGATGGCGATGGCGGGCACGCGCAGGACGATGACGTCCATCACATCCCACGAGCCCTGGAAGGAGGCTGGCACCGGCATCACCTGGTCGTTCGGGCCCCAGACGATGCGGATCAGCTCCTCGAGGACGATCGTCGCGCCCAGCGTGATCAGGATCTGGAACATGTGCTGGCCGTAGACGGGCCTGACGATCACGCGCTCGAGGATGACACCCAACGCGAAGGCGACGAGCACGGCGGCGGCCACTGCGGCGAGGAGCGCCAGCGTGTTGAGCCACACCGAGGGCGACTCGACCCAGCCGGCGCCGCGGTTCAGCAGCAGAACGGCGCTGAACCCCGCGTAGGCGCCCCACGAGAAGAGCGCGCCGTGGGCGAAGTTGAGCACGTCCATCAGGCCGAAGATCAGCGTGAGCCCCGAGGCGACGAGGAAGATCAGCATGCCCATGGCGAGTCCCGCCACGGTGAGCGTCAGATAGACTCGCGGCTCCATGCCGAGGAGCGGCAGGAGCGCGAGCGCAAGGACGATCAGGGCGGGCGTTGCGCGCTTCATATCCCCAGGTACTTCTTCTTCAGCTCGACGTCAGCGGCGAGGGCAGCCATGGGCCCCTCGCGCACCGTGCGCCCGTCGTCCACGAGGTAGAACTGCTCCGCCAGAGCCTCGGCCATGGTGAAATTCTGCTCCACCAGCAGGACGGTCGTCTCGTGCTTGACGGCGCGGAGCGCGGCGATCAGGTGCTCGACCACGATGGGCGCCAGGCCCTTCGACGGCTCGTCGATCAGGAGCAGGCGCTGGGGGTTGACGAACGCGCGCGCGATGGCGAGCATCTGCTTCTGGCCGCCGGAGAGCGTGCCCGCCCGCGCGTGGTGGAAGCGCTCGAGATCCGGAAAGAGGGCGAGCATGCGCGCTTGCCTCTCGCGGCTTGCGGCGTCCTCGCGGTGCATGGCGACGCGAAGGTTCTCCTCCACCGTCAGCGTGGCGAAGATCCCCTGCCCCTCGGGCACGAAGCCGACGCCAAGCCTCGCGACGTCGTGCGGCGCCATCCGGTCTATGGCCCTGCCCTCGAAGCGAATCGCTCCGCGCGCCGGGTGGAGGAGCCCGATGATACTGCGCATCGTCGTGGTCTTGCCGGCGCCGTTCCGCCCCAGAAGCACCGTCACGGCGTCCCGCTTCACGCGGAGGGAGACGCCCTGGAGGATGTGATGCTGGCCGATGTAGGTGTGCAGATCCTCCACCTCCAGCACGATCTCGCTCATGCTAGCGTCCGCCGCCACCGAAGTAGGCCGCCTGGACCTCGGCGTTCCTGCTGATGGCCTCGGGCGTGTCGTCGGCGATGAGCCGGCCGTCCTTCAGCACGGCGATAGAGTCGGAGAGCGCCATGATCATGTCGATCTTGTGCTCGACCAGGAGCACCGTTCTGTCCCGCCGGCGGCGTATGCCTTCGACCAAGGCGATGATGGACGGCACCTCCTCGAGCGACATCCCCGCCGTCGGCTCGTCGAGCAGGAGGACTTCGGCGTCGAGCGCCAGGAGAATACCCACCTCGAGCTTGCGCTTCTCGCCGTGGGCCAGCTCGCTCGCGGGCGACCGCCACTTGGCGCCGAGGAGCACGGTCTCGAGGATCTCCCACGCGCGGTCCTCGAGGGCCGGAAAGGCGCGGTAGCTCCGCCACGCGTTGAACAGGAGCCCGGCGCGTGCCTGGAGGGCGACGCGCACGTTCTCCAGCACGGAGAGCGTCGGGAAGAGGTTGGTCAGCTGGAAGGAGCGCCCGATCCCCGCGCGCGTGCGGCGCGCGGCGCTCCAGCCCGTGATGTCCTGGCCCTTGAAGGCGATCCGCCCCTCTGAGGCGCGGTACTGCCCAGAGAGGAGGTTGAAGAGCGTGGTTTTCCCGGCGCCGTTGGGCCCGATGATGCTCTTGAGCGCGCGGGCGGGCACATCGAGGCTGACGTGGTCCACGGCGACGTGGCCGCCGAAGCGTATCGTCAGGTCGCGCGTGCTGAGGACAGGCGCGCCGGCCGTCGCTACTTCCCCTTGAGGAAGCTCTGGCCCTTGAGGAAAGCCTGGAGCGCGAACTTGACGCGCGGGTTCTTCCCCAGCAGCACCGTGTAGTGGTTGGTCTTGGGCACCAGCACCAGTTTCGCTTTCGGAATCGCGCGTGACATCGCCACCGCCTCGGCCTGCGTCATCAGGCAATCCGTCCTGGTCAGCAGGCCGTCGGGGGCGCGGAAGATCAGCGTCGGGCACTTGACCTGGTGGTGGTAGACCCAGAGCCGCTCGCGCTGGAGGTTCGCCAGCTCTTCCGCGATGGCGCTCCTGGAGACCTTGGAGCGGACGGCGCCCGAGGGCAGGGCCTCGACGTCGTAGCGGAAGTAGCGCTCGAGGTAATCGTTCCAGCGGCCGGCGAACATCGGCAGGCTGCGGATGATCCCGAGGAAAGCGTCGAGCGAGGGGAACTCGACGCCGAGACGGTTGATGGCGGGGCCGAGCGAGTCGATGATCTCGGCGCGGACGTCTATGCCGCCGTCAACCAAGACGAGCTTCGAGACACGCTGGGGGTGGGCGACGGCGAACTTGAGCGCGATATGAGCGCCCAGCGAGTGGCCCATCAGGACGGCCTTCTTGAGCCCGAAGTGGTCCAGCAGCGCGCCGAGATCGCGGCCGTGCTGGTCGAGACTGTAGCCCGTCGGCGGCTTGTCGCTGTCGCCGCGGCCGCGCAGGTCGTAGGCGATCAGCCGGTGCTTCCCCGCGAGGAGATCCGCCATGCTCAGCCAGCAGACGTGATTGGCCGTGAGCCCGTGGATGCACACGACGGCCGGGCCCGTGCCCGGCCACTCGTGCGCCGCGAGCGAGACGCCGTCCCCCGGGACGCGCGGCATGGCGCGCTTACTTCTTGTTCTGGATGGGCGGCGCCGTCTCCTGCGGCGAAAGCTCGCGGAGGAGCGTTGGGATCAGCCACGGCACGTCAGGCTTGGACGTCATCTTGAAGACGTACATGCTCTGGAGCGCCTGGTGGTCTTCCTTGCGGAAGATCATCTTGCCCTTGGGCGTCTGGAACTCCATGCCCTCCATCGCGGCGATCAGCTTCTCTGTGTCGGTGCCGCCCGCCTTCTGGATGGCGGTGACGACGGCCATCGCCGCGGCGAACCCGCCGCAGGTGAAGAAGTCCGGCGGCTGCTTGAAGCGCTTCAGGTGCTCGGTCACGAGCCAGGTGTTGACCGGGTTTTTCGGGATCTCGTAGTAGTAGTACGCGCCGCCGATCATGCCCTCGAGGTTGTAGCTCTTGAGGGCCTTCAGCACGTCGAGCACGTTGCCGCCGCTCGTGATGGTGATGCCGCTCTTGTCGAGCTTGCTCGCGACGAGCTGGGAATAAGGGCCGCCCTTTCCCGCCCAGACGACGGCGACGTACTTCGGGCCCTTCGCGTCCTTGAACGCGCCCAGGATCTTCTGGATGGGCGCGGTGAAGTCGGTCGCGTCCCGCGGCGTGTACTCCTCGTGGACTACCTTGGCCCCGAACTTCTCAACCTGCGTCTTGTAGGCGGCGACGCCGTCCTTGCCGAAGGCGTAGTCCTGGGCGATGGTGGCGATCGACACACCCGGCTTGGCGACGGCCAGCGCGTTGGCTATGGCGTCCTGGCTCGAGGATCGGCCCGTGCGGAAGATGTAGCGGTTCCACGCCTCGCCCGTGATGCTGTCCGCGACAGCGGGCTCGACCAGGAGCACCTTCTTGAACTCGGCCGCCACCGGCAGGATGGCCAGCGCCGCGGCGCTCGACGTGGTTCCGACGATCAGGTCCACTTTGTCGTCGGCATAAAGCTTGGTCGCCTTCTGCTTGGAGACGTCGGGCTTGAGCTGGTCGTCCTCGATCAGCACCTCGATCTTGCGCCCGAGCACTTGCATCTTGCCGCCCGTGGCGTACTCGAGCCCGAGCTTGAAGCCCGTGACGGCCTGCTTGGCGTAGACCTCGAAGGGGCCCGAGATGCCCTGCAGAAGCCCGATCTTGATCGGTCCCTGCGCCTGCGCCGCCGCCGGCCACGCGGCCGCCAGGGCCAGCACCACCATCGCCGCCACCACCGCTCGCTTCGTCATCGTTGGCTCCTCCATTGAGTTCACTCTCACGGCACGCGCAACGCTAGCAGTTTGGACGCGCCGCGTCAAGCACCGGGGCTGGCCTTACTTTGCGGCCTTGGTGACCGCCGAAGCGGAGGCCGAAGCCGAAACCGGCCCCGGCAGTTAGTACGGCCCGGGTGAGATGACCGAGCCGAGATGGTCGGCTGTCCTGTACGCGACGGTCTTCAGCCCGAGGATCCGCTTGCCGTCGAGGCGGCCGCCCCTCACCAGCATCTGCAAGAACCGCGTTTAGTCTATCGCCGTCGAGACCATTCCACCACCACCCGACTCGTACTTCCCCTCCACGCGCGGATCGCCCTTGTCGGCGGCTGGCTTGAGCCTCGGGGTGATCTTATTGAGCCGCTCGGAGGACAGCCCGAACTGCTCGGGCTTGGCGCTCGGACGGTTCTTGGCCTCGGCGATGACAAAGGTCAACAGGCACAGCAAAGCCGCCAGGAAGGTGGCCTTCAACTTCATGTTCCTGTTTCCTCTCGGCGCCACGCTATCTGTGCGGCCGAAGGCCGTCAAGGGACGCTGATGCCGCGCAAGTACCGGTCAACCTTGACAACTTTCGACCCGGGCAGTATCCTTCACTTCGCGGTGGGGCTGTAGCTCAGTTGGGAGAGCACAAGGCTGGCAGTCTTGGGGTCAGGGGTTCGAGCCCCCTCAGCTCCACCAAAAAACTAAAGGGGTTACGGGAGAACCCGTAACCCCTTTATGCATCCGGTGGCTAAATAGTGCGTATCCGGCCTCCGACCGAACCTGACTCGTGCGAGGGCGATCGAGATTTCGCATGGCGTCCTTGAGATGATCCGGGCTAGATGTTGATACCGCAGGGTGACTCGAGGTTCACGGTGACCGAGAATCTCCTTATGTCACGGTGACAGGGGCCACGAGGGGGGCGAACGCCGCCGGAGCGTGCTAATGTTGCCTACGCTCTACGACTACGGCGGGCGCGTCGCTCGCAGGCATGTGCTCGATCCACAGATGGACCATGGGAGAGACAAGGCATGATCACGCGTCGGGAATTCGGGTTGGGCGCAGCGGCTGGTGTTGCGGCGATGGTCACCGGGGCGCGGCCGGCAGCGGCACAGGACCGCACGGGCGTCACCACCAACAGCGTGAAGGTGGGCGTGCTCGGCAGCCTCACGGGCGTGCAGGCGGTGTTCGGGCAGGGGAACATCTCCGGTGCCGAGATCGTCTTCAACGAGGTGAATGCGGCCGGCGGCATCCATGGGCGCCGAATCGAGATCGTCTCTGTGGACGATGAGAGTACGCCGGCACGCAGCATCGCTGGATTCCGGCGCCTGGTGGATGACGAGCGCGTTTTCGGCGTGTTTGGCCCCTCGTCCAGCGCCATTGGCCAGGCCATGGAGCCGACGCTGCGCGCGGCCACGTCGGTGCCGGTCTTCATTTCGATCTTTTCCACGCCAGCCGCGACCGAACCCTACAAGGCCAACGTGTTCCGCACCGGGCCGCTGAACGACCGGCTGCAGGGCATCGCGCTGGCGGATTTCGTGCTCGACGAACTGAAGGGGCAGAAGGTTGCGCTGGCGCAGCAATCCGACGAATACGGGCGCCGCGGCGGGGCCAGTCTGACCGCACGGCTGCGCGAGCGTGGGAAGCCGCTGGTGGCGACCGAAGTATTCAACCTGACGGATACCGACTTCACGTCGCAGCTTCTGCGCATGCGCGGCGCGGAACCGGATGTGCTGGTGATCTACGGCTTCCCGGCACCGGCGGCCACGCTCACGCGCCAAGCGCGGCAGCTCGGCCTGACTGCGAAGATCATCGGCTCCAACGCCACCTCGAACCGCACCTATCCGGCGACCGTCGGCCCGGCCGCTGTGGGCGTGATGAACGTCATCACCCTTTCGGCGCTGCCGGAAGGCAAAGATCCGCGCATGCAGCTGTATGTGCGGAAGTTCACGGCACGCTTCCCGGAACTGGCGCGGCAAAACCGGCCCGATCTCGGCGATTGCCTAGGCTATAACGGCGCGCTGGTCTTCGCCGAGGGGCTGCGCCGAGCCGGACAGAACCTGTCGCGCGAAGGCTTCATCCACGCGCTGGAAGGCATCCGAGATTTCGAGACCGGCGTCGGCCTGCCGACGACCTTCGGGCCGAACCGGCGCGAAGGGAACCTTTCGGCCCGCGTGCTGGAGTTTCAGCCCGACCTGTCGCGCCGCCTGATCGAGGCGCGCCTCAGCGCGAGGCTCTGATGGGGGAGGCTGCGCAGCTTTGGCTTGAGGATTTCGCACCGGGGCAGACCTTCCCCGGTACGACCTCGCATTGCACCGTGGAGGCGTTCCGCGCCTTCGCCGACCTCACCGGCGACGCACACCCGATCCACTACGATCCCGCCTATGCCGCAGCAACGCGCTTCGGGAAGCCGATCGCGCACGGGCTGCTGCTCGCCGCCTACAGCGCGCTCGGCGCAACGCCACTCTCGCGCCGCGTGGAAGGGAGCATGGTGGCGATGCTCGAGGTGGGTTTCCGCTTCCTGCGCCCCGTCTTCGCCGGCGAAACGCTGACCAGCCACTTCGAAGTGGCGGAGGTGAAGCGCAGCGCCGGCAAGGACACCGGCGTGATCCGCTTCACCGTGCGCCTGACCAACGCCGCCGGCGAAGCGGTGATGGAAGCCACCCACACCTACCTGCTGCGAGCGCGGAGCGCGACGGCGGCTTGACCAGCGTCGAGGTCTGGAGCCAGGCGCTGGCGGAGATCGGCTGGACCGGCCGGGACCGGGTGAACCTGGCCGAGACCATGGCCGATCGCCATGCCTCACTGACCCGTCCCGCACTGGTCTGGGAAGGGCGCGACGGCACGCGCCGGACGCTCGGCTTCGCAGACCTTGCGGCGGCCTCGGCGCGCCATGCCAACCTGCTGCGGCGCCTCGGCGTCGGCCCGGGCGACCGCGTCGCCTGCGTCATGCCGCGCGTGCCAGAAGCCATTGTTGCCATGCTCGGCGCGTTCCGCCTAGGCGCCGTGCACCTGCCGATCTTCTCCGGCTTCGGCGAGGCAGCGGTGGCGCGCCGCGTTGCCGATGCCGGGGCAAAGGCGGTCGTGACTCATGCGGAGGTGCGCGACCGGGTGCCAGAGCGCTGGGACGTGCCGGTCTCGGTGCTGACGGTGGTAGGCGCGGGCGCGCCCGGCGACACCGCCTATGCCGCCGCCGTCGCGGCAGAGTCGGCAACCTTCGATCCCGTGCCGCGTCGGCGCGACGATCCGGCGGTGCTGCTCTTTACCTCTGGCTCCACCGGACCGCCCAAGGCGGTGGCGATCGCGACCAACTTCCCCGCCGCGATATGGCCGGCGCTCAGGCTTGGCGGCGACCTGCGGGCCGAGGATTCCTTCTGGCCGACGGGCGATCCCGGCTGGGGTTACGGGCTGGTCTGCTATGGCGTCGCCATGACGCTCGGCATCACCGCCCACATGTGGGAGGCGAACCCGCAGCCGCCAGCGACGCTGGACTTCCTCGCGCGCCACCGCATCACCAGCCTCGCGACCGTGCCGACGCTGCTGCGCGGGCTGATGGCGCTGGGGGAGGAGGCGGTGCGGCGGCAGGACCTCTCCGTCCGTACCATTGCGAGCTGCGGCGAGCCGCTGAACGCGGAGGTCGTCACCTTCTTCCGCCGCGCCTGGGACGTGACGCCGCTCGACCAGTTCGGCTCCTCCGAACACGGACTGCCGATCGGCAACCGCTTCGCCGAGCGCGATCAGGTGCGACCCGGGTCCATGGGCAGAGCGCTGCCCGGCCAGCGCATCGCCGTGGTGGACGAGGCCGGCGCACCGGTGGCGCCCGGCACGGTCGGGTTGATCGCGAGCCTGCCGCCGCCGGACGCGACCTACGCGCTCGGCTACTGGAACAACCCCGAGGCCGAACGCTGGCTCAGGCGCGGCAAGGGCTGGATCGTCACTGGCGACCTTGGCCGGCAGGATGCGGACGGGTTCCTCTGGTTCGAGGGCCGCGCAGACGACGTGATCAAGAGCGCGGGCTACCGCATCGGCCCCTTCGAGGTGGAGAGCGCGCTGCTGACCCACCCGGCGGTGGCGGAGGCTGCCGCCGTCGGCAAGCCCGATCCCGCGCGCGGCCACATCGTGAAGGCCTTCGTGGTGCTACGCCCGGGCCATACGGATTCACCGGCGCTGCGCGCCGAGCTCGTCGCCGCGGCGCGCCGCGCCCTCGGCGCCCATGCCTACCCGCGCGAGATCGAGGTGGTCACCGAGCTGCCGAAGACCAACACCGGCAAAATCCAGCGCTTCCTGCTGCGCCGCCAGGAGGCGGCAGCGGCCGCGAAAGGGACATCCACACCATGACGACGCGCTACGAGGCCGTAACCCCCGGCCGCTGGTCCGACAGGTTGACCTTCTCGCCCGCGATCCGAGTGGGGAACCTGCTGTTCATCTCCGGTACCACGGCAACGGATGAGAACCTGCAGATCGTGGGTCTCGATGACATCTGCGCCCAGACGCGCCAGATCTTCCGCAAATGGGAGCCGATCCTCAAGGCGGCGGGCGCCAGCTTCGACAACATTGTCGAGACGACGGACTACTACACGACGCTGGAGGGCTACGCCGGCACCGCTGCAGTACGACGGGAGTTCTTCCGGCACCCCTTTCCCGCCGCGACCGGCGTGCAGGTGGCGGGTCTCATCCGCCCGGAGGCACTGATCGAGATCAAGGGCATCGCCGTGCTGGACGCCGTGCGCGGCTGAGCCGGCGCGCGTGCTCGGACAGGTTCTGGTCTCCGGCATTACGGCGGGCGCGGTCTATGCGCTGGTCGCACTCGGCTTCGTCGTGCTGCACCGGGGCACGCGGGTCGTGCATTTCGGCCTCGGCGACCAGTTGACGCTGAGCGCCTACGCCGTGGTGGTGGGGCAGGTGTTCCTCGGGCTGCCGTTCTGGGCTGCGATCCTCCTCTCCCTGGCGCTGTCCGCGGGCCTCGGCGTGCTGATCGAGCGCGGGGTGATGCGGCCGCTGCGTGGCTCGCCGCTGCTCGTGATGGTAATCGCGACGCTCGCCATCGGCGCGGCGATTCGGGAGGCGATCCGCGTCGGCATGGGTCCGCAGCCCTGGCCCATTCCCTTCGTGCTCTCGCCTGCCCCCTTCACCGTCGGCGGGCTGGTGCTGGTGCCGGCGAGCCTCGCGGTGGTGGGGGCGGCAACGGTGGTGATGCTCGGGCTGTTCCTCATGCTGCGCTACACGCGCTTCGGCCGCGGCATCGTCGCGGTATACGAGAACCAGACCGGAGCGGCGATCGTCGGCATTTCGGTGCAGGGCGTGCATACGCGGCTGTGGGGGCTGGCCTCGGTGCTCGCGGCCGTGGCGGGGATCCTGGTTGCGCCCCTGATTACCCTGTCGCCCGACATGGGGACCATTGGCATCAAGGGCTTCGCCGCCGCGATCCTGGGTGGTTTCAACAGCCTGCCGGGGGCGATCGTGGGCGGGCTGATCCTAGGCATCTTGGAGACGGCGGGAGGTGTCTACGTGTCCACGGCGATGAAGGACATCGTCTCCTACGGACTACTGGTCGCCTGCGTGCTGCTGCTGCCGCAGGGTCTGTTCGGCAAGGCGGAGGCGCGAAAGGTCTGATGCAAGCCCTGCGGATCCTGGGCCTCCTGGCGACGCTCGGCGCCTTGGCGATACTGCCCTTCGTCGCAGCGTCGCACATCGTCTACCTTGTCGCGCTGATCGGCTCGACCTCGATCATTGTGGCGGGGCTGTCGGTGGTAATTGGCCATTCCGGGCAGATCTCGATCGCGCAGGCGAGCTTCGCCGCACTCGGCGCTTACGGCACGGCGCAGCTCGCGAACATGGCGGGCGTACCGCACTGGATCGGGCTGCCCGCCGTCTCGCTCGGCACCGCGCTGGTCGGCTACCTGTTCGGCCTGCTTTCGCTTCGCGTCGCGGACCACTACCTGGCGCTTGCGACCATGGCGCTCTGCGCCATCGTGCAGCTTCTTCTGGTGCACCTGGAAGACTGGACCGGCGGCGCGGTCGGGCTGCCGGTTCCGCCGCTCGCGCTCGGCGGCCGGATCCTGACGCGGCCGGTGGAGCTCTACGCAGTAATCGTGCCGTTGGCCGTGGCCACGGCCTGGTTCCTGTATGCGCTGCAGGGATCGCGCACCGGTCGCGCCTTCGCGGCGCCCCGGATGAGCGAGGTGGGCGCGGCCGCCGTCGGCATCCCGGTGCTGCGCTACAAGGCACTGGCCTTCGGCATCTCGGCCTTCCTCGGCGCGCTCGGCGGCGGGCTCTTCGCGCTGCAGACCACCTACCTGGACCCGGCGCAGTTCGGGATCCTGGAATCGGTGCGCCTGATCGCCATCGCGGTGATCGGCGGGCTGCTGAACCCGCTTGGCCCCGCGATCGGCGCGGCGGTCTTCGTGCTGCTGCCGGAGACCATGGGGGCGCTGGGCCGCTCCATGGGGCTCGTCTTCTCGCTGCTCCTGATCGCCTTCATCATCCTCGCGCCAGGCGGCCTTGCCGGGCTCGCCGGCCGGATCCGGCTGAACCTTGCGCAACGGCGGGCGGAAGGCTTACGCCGATGACCCGTGCGGCCTTGGTGGTCGAGGGCCTGACTATCCGCTTCGGCGGGCTGGTGGCGCTCGACCAAGTCTCGCTCTCCGTGGCTCCGGGCGCGATCCATGCGGTCATCGGCCCAAACGGTGCGGGGAAGACCACGCTGCTCAACCTGGTCACCGGCATCTATAGTCCGACCGCTGGCCGCGTCTCCTTCGAGGGTAAGGCCCTGACCGGCCTGCCGCCTCACCGAATCGCGGAGCGCGGCATCGCGCGCACCTTCCAGAACACTGAGCTCTTCGCGGAGATGTCGGCGCGCGACAACGTCCGTGTCGGCTTGCACCGCCACCTTGCCTACAGCCTGGCAGAGGCCGTGCTACGCCTGCCGCGCTACAGGCGCGTGGAGCGCAAGGCGGCGCAGCGGGCCGAGGAATTGCTCGACCTCGTCGGCCTCGGTGCGCACGCGGACACGCCGGCCGGCGACCTCGCGCTCGGCCAGCAGCGGCGGCTCGAACTCGCGCGCGCGCTCGCGGTCGGGCCGCGCCTGCTGATGCTCGACGAGCCCGCGGCCGGCCTGCGCGCGGCGGAGGTGGACGAGCTGAGCGCGGCACTGCGCCGGCTGCGCGACGAACTCGGCCTCACGTTAGTGCTGATCGACCACGTCATGCGCGTGGTGATGCGCTTGTCGGACCGCGTCACCGTGCTCAATTACGGACGCTGGCTGGCCGAGGGCACGCCGGAGGAGATCCGGCGCGACCCCGCGGTCATCGCCGCCTATCTCGGGGGAGCGGCGCATGGCGCTTGAACTCCGCGAAGTCGAGGCCGGCTTCGGCAGCGCACTCGCGGTGCAGGGCGTCTCGCTCACGGTGTCGCCCGGCAGCATCGTCACGCTGCTCGGGCCGAACGGCGCGGGAAAGTCCACCACGCTGCGCGCCGCGGCGGGCCTCATCCGGCCGCGCGCCGGCGAGATCCTGCTGGACGGGGAAAGGCTTGACGGGCTGCCGGCGGACGCGGTGGTGCGTCGCGGGCTGGCGCTGGTGCCGGAGCGGCGCGAGCTCTTCCCGTCGCTGCCGGTGCTGGAGAACCTGTCGCTTGGCGCGCATACGCGGCGCGACCGCGCCGCGATCGCCGAGGACCTTGAGATGTGCTTCGCGCTGTTCCCTCGCCTAAAGGAGCGGCGCGCCCAGCCGGCGCGCACCCTTTCAGGTGGGGAGCAGCAGATGGTCGCGATCGCGCGCGGGCTCATGTCGCGACCGCGCTACCTGCTGCTGGACGAGCCCTCGCTCGGCCTGGCGCCGCTGTTGATCGAGGAGATCTTCCGCAAGCTGATCGACATCCGCGCACGCGGCACTGCGATCCTGCTGGTCGAGCAGAACGCAACCGCCGCGCTGGAGGTCGCGGACCGCGGCTATGTCATCGAGACCGGCCAGATCCGGCTGGAGGGTACCGCGGCTGACCTCGCAGCGGACGACGCGGTGCGCGAGACCTATCTGCGGTAAGGTGATCCGTTGGCGGAGGACCTTCTTCGCTGGCTCAAGGAGCACTCCACCGTCTTGTCAGTCATGGGCCGCCCCGCCCGAGAGTCTTCCCCGGGGTCTGCCGTGGCACAGACCCATCGGCTCGTGAGCAAGATGGCTGATTGACGGCGCCAACCCCGGCAGGTATCAACGAGGGTGGAACACTCGGCCGGTTGGCGGGCGAAGGAAGCTCGCAAGGGGGAGCCCATGGCATTCCAGATGGGACCGCGGCGTGCCGTCTACACCGATGTCGGCGAGATCCTCGGCGGGGGGCAGGCCCCGCTATCCCCCGTGGACATCAGCCACTTCGAGACCCTGGATCTCGTGTATCGCTCCCTCTGCGCCCTCCTCTACAACTACGTGCCCACTTCGGGACATCCGGGGGGCTCGATCTCCTCGGGGCGCATCGTGGCCGCAGCGCTCTTCGACGCGCTGGACTACGACCTCGCGCGCCCCGATCGCGAGGACGCGGACATCATCTCCTACGCCGCCGGGCACAAGGCCATGGGGCTCTACGCGATGTGGGCGCTCCGCGACGAGATTGCCCGGATCGGCGCTCCCGACCTCCTCCCGGCGGAGGCGAAGTCGCGCCTGCGGCTGGAGGACCTGCTCGGCTTCCGGCGCAATCCCATCACGAAGACGCCGCTCGTCATGAAGCTCGGCGCCAAGGTACTCGACGGCCATCCGACACCGGCCACGCCCTTCGTCCGGCTCTCCACTGGGGCATCCGGCGTGGGACTCGCCAGCTCCCTCGGGCTGGCGTTCGGCGCGAGGGACTACTTCGGCGACGATGCGCCGCGGGTTCACGTCATCGAAGGCGAGGGCGGCTTGACCCCCGGACGCGTGGTGGAAGCACTGGCGGCGGCGGGCACCGCCTCGCTGGGGAACGCCGTCGTCCACCTCGACTGGAACCAGGCCTCGATCGATTCGAACCGCGTGTGTCGTGAAGACGGTCAGCCGGGCGACTACGTGCAGTGGACGC
>Ga0326597_10000761_pt1 | contig 55181 bp, 58 predicted proteins | sample RVTome_12_FD_203789 | JGI IMG/M metagenome (GOLD analysis project Ga0326597, IMG submission 203789) | Soil microbial communities from uranium-contaminated site in the Upper Colorado River Basin, Wyoming, United States - RVT100D185 | ecosystem: Environmental > Terrestrial > Soil > Contaminated >... | reverse complement strand
AGCGCGCGAGTCCGCTCAGCGATCCCGTCGCCGTGTCGCGCGTCGATCTCGTCCGCATCCCGGCACCAGGTCGCGAGATCGTGCAGCTCGCAGCCCACGCGCAGCCAGCCGTTCCCTGCCGCGCAGGTGTAGGCGATCGAGGGGGCATCCACCTGACGTCGTGTGCCGCTGGCGTCCGTCTCGATCGCGGATCCGGCGCCGCAGCCGAAGTGATAGGAGCGCGCGTATCCCGCGCCAGCGCCGAAGCGAGTGGAGACCGCGTTCCCCACGCCCTCGCCGTCGCGATAGGAGCGCGCGTATCCCGCGCCATCGCCGCCGCGATCGGAGCGCGCGTATCCCGCACCGCAGCCGAAGCGAGTGGAGACCGCGTTCCCCACGCCCTCGCCGTCGCGATCGGAGATCGCGTCTCCCTCGCCAGCGCCGCCGCGATCGGAGATCGCGTCTCCATCGCCATAGCCGTTGCGATAGGAGCGCGCGTCTCCCTCGCCATCGCCGCCGCGATCGGAGACCGCGTTCCCCGCGCCATCGCCGTCGCGATAGGAGCGCGCGTATCCCGCGCCAGCGCCGAAGCGATCGGAGATCGCGTATCCCACGCCAGCGCCGAAGCGATAGGAGACCGCGTTCCCCTCGCCCTCGCCGTCGCGATAGGAGCGCGCGTCTCCCTCGCCATCGCCGCCGCGATAGGAGATCGCGTCTCCCGCGCCCTCGCCGTCGCGATTGGAGATCGCGTCTCCATCGCCCTCGCCGTCGCGATCGGAGATCGCGTCTCCCTCGCCCTCGCCGTTGCGATAGGAGCGCGCGTATCCCTCGCCATAGCCGTTGCGAGTGGAGTGCGCGTTCCCCACGCCCTCGCCGCCGCGATCGGAGATCGCGTATCCCGCGCCAGCGCCGCCGCGATAGGAGCGCGCGTCTCCCTCGCCCTCGCCGTTGCGATAGGAGCGCGCGTATCCCTCGCCATCGCCGCCGCGATCGGAGATCGCGTATCCCGCGCCAGCGCCGCTGCGATAGGAGCGCGCGTATCCCGCGCCAGCGCCGCTGCGATAGGAGCGCGCGTATCCATCGCCCTCACCGTCGCGAGTGGAGATCGCGTATCCCGCGCCCTCGCCGTCGCGATTGGAGATCGCGTCTCCCTCGCCATCGCCGCCGCGTATGGAGACCGCGTCTCCCTCGCCAGCGCCGTAGCGTATGGAGCGCGCGTATCCCTCCCCGTCGCCGAAGCGATCGGAGATCGCGTATCCCACGCCCGCGCGCACAGTGATCGAGCCGTTCGCGTCGCCACGTAGCCCGTATCGCGCGACACCATCGGACTCGACCTCGACGCTCTCGCCGGCGGCTTCGCGCCACCAGACACCGTCCTCGAGGACCGCGCCAGCGATCCACTCGTCGTGCGTGTAGTGCTTCATTGCGGCACCTCCTCGATCCCCAGCCGCTCGGCCAGCGCGCGAGTCCGCTCAGCGATCCCGTCGCCGTGTCGCGCGTCGATCTCGTCCGCATCCCGGCACCAGGTCGCGAGATCGTGCAGCTCGCAGCCCACGCGCAGCCAGCCGTTCCCTGCCGCGCAGGTGTAGGCGATCGAGGGGGCATCCACCTGACGTCGTGTGCCGCTGGCGTCCGTCTCGATCGCGGATCCCGCGCCAGCGCCGCCGCGATAGGAGATCGCGTCTCCCTCGCCATAGCCGTCGCGATTGGAGATCGCGTCTCCCTCGCCATAGCCGTCGCGATCGGAGATCGCGTTCCCCACGCCCTCGCCGTCGCGATAGGAGCGCGCGTATCCCACGCCCGCGCGCACCGTGATCGAGCCGTTCGCGTCGCCGCGCAACCCGTATTGCGCGACACCATCGGACTCGACCTCGACGCTCTCGCCGTTGGACTCGCGCCAGTAGACACCGTCATCGAGGACCGCGCCAGCGAGCCACTCGTCGTGGGTGTAGTGCTTCATTGCGGCACCTCTTCCACGATCGCCTCGACCAGCCTCCAGACGCCCGCCACGTCCGGCGCGCCGCGATCCGAGCACCAGTGCTCCAGCTCGCCCAGCTCCTCGTAGGTGAGGTCGCAGATGGCCCACGACTCAGCGCCGTCAGATTTATCGATGGTGTGGCGCACGGCCACTCCGAGCTGGAGATCGACGCCGTAGCTAGACTGGACGATCTGGCCAGTCTCTCCGGGGGGGCGGCCTAGCTCCAGCCACCAGGGGATGGTGTAGCGTCTCATCGCGCCACCTCCTCGAGCGTCCAGGTGTACGTGCCGTCAGGCCGCTCGACGCTGCCAGCGCCGGTGTACCGATCATCCTGGGGCTCGTCTGAGATCGCGTCCTCGATCGCTGTGTAGGTCGTGTCGCTCGCGTCCTGGTCGGGGCCCAGGATCGCAGCGCAGTCATCGATGAGACCGTCGTCTGTAAGCGTGCCAGTGCCTGCCCAGACGTCGTTGCGGTAGATGTTGATCGTAGTCATTTGATTGATTCCTTCGCTCGAGATCTTGGTTCGCTCGGATCTTGGTTCTTTTTTTCGGGCCTCACTGCGAGGCATGGATAGATAGTAGCCCATCGACGTGTGGGGTCAATAACAATCCATCAATTCGGGATCAATTATTAGCCCCTCGCAAAGCCGGCCAGGATCAAGACTTAGGCGCGCACACCGCTTTCAGCCCGCACGGAGAGGCTTGCGCGATGGCCCCGACCGCTGACAATCAGGCCATGAAGGATTCAAAAACCAGGCGCAAGGTCGCAGGCCTCACTCTGCGAGCGTCCGCCGTCGGGCGCAAGACGGCGCGCGCACGCTACGTCGAGGCGGGCCAGCCATGCCCGACGTGTGGCCGCAAGTCACCCGGACCGCGCAAGCGATCGGTGAGCGGCTGGGACCCGGCGCGACTGTTCCGCTTGCGCCAACGCGCCGGGCTCTCCGTCGTCGCGCTCGCAGCCAAGATCGGCGTCGACCGATCAACGATCGCCACATGGGAGCGCGACACTACGCCGTCGCTCGAGATGATCGCGCGACTCGAGCGAGCGCTGGGTGGAAAACTCAAGCGATGACTACGACTCAATCAGCTCGAGCCCCGCGCGTCCACAACGGCACGTACACGATCGCGTCACCGGCGGGCAAGCACGTCACAATAAAACTCCACACTGTACTTCGGGGCAAGCTGGAGGGCCGACGGATCCTCTCGTTACTGGTCGGACCGAACAACGAGAGCGATTTCGCCGCGGTCGCATTTTGGAACGACGATCTCCAGCTGGCGAGTGCCTGGAATCGTTACAAACTCACACATCCGTCTAGTCTCGTGCTCGACGGCTACCACTACTCGTCGCGAGGCACCTCCAAGACAGAGCAGACGCTTGCGATCTGGGTCGACCTCGCCGTCCGTGGCGCGGAAGAAGATCGTCACGGATTTTGGTTCGGCGAGGGATACCGCTTGCACGTCGCCGGTCACTGCGTCATGTGCAATCGCAAGCTGACCACGCCGGAGTCGATCGAGTCTGGCATCGGGCCGAAGTGTGCCGAGCGAATCGGGTGACCTTCCCCGACGCCAATCAGAAACCCAAACGCTAGGAGCTAAATCATGGAAAAGGAAAAGAGCTACACCAATTCATCCCTCGCGTGCGCTCGGAGGTGCCTCACCGAGTACGATCTCAACTACAATCTCCGGCTCACGCCGGATCACGATGACGCCGAAGCTCGTGACGTCGGGACTCTTTGGCACGATGCCCACGAGGCGCGGACTAAAGGAGGAGACCCCTTCGAGGTCATCAGCAAAAGAGCGCCATCGTCGCTCTGGTCCGAAAAGCTCCGCCGCATGTTTGCCGCCTACGAGTGGTACTACCAGGACCAATCGTTCGACGTGATCGACGCGGAGGGTCGATTCAGCTTCGATGTCGGAGGCAAGACTTTCCGCGGGCGACGCGACCTGCGAATCCGAGACAAAGATGGTCGCAAGGGGCTGCTTGAACGCAAAACCACCTCGTCGGATATCGGTGACGACTCGATGTACTGGGCGAAGTTGCCGCTCGACACACAAGTAGGACTGTACGCGATTTCCGACGAAGAAGTTCCCGTGTTCATCGTCTACGACGTCGTGCGAAAGCCAACCATTCGGCCCAAAGCTCTGGCAAAAAAAGACGCAGGTCGCATGCGCAAGGAGGCCCTCGCATCGCCGGACAAAGGCGGCGTCTACTACGACGAGCACTTCTCGCTCGACGAGATCGACGCGGCTGAACTAAACGGGCAAGAGACTGATCGCATGTACGGCGCGCGGCTCACCGCAGACATGGGCGATCAGCCGGAGAAGTACTTCCGTCGCATGCCGGTCTACCGGTCCGCCGAGGACTTCCAGACGCTGATCGACAACGTCCTTCAGCAGGCAGAGCTGATCGAGTACGCGCAGGCGTATCAGTTGATGCATCGGAACCCTGATAGTTGCCAGGACTTTGGCCGCTGCCAGTATTTTGCACTCTGCTCGAACAACATCCGCCCCCAAGCCGGAGATCCTGCGCCGGACGGGTATCACTTCCGAGGGGTCGCGCACCGCGAGCTCGACGACGACTCAGCGGAGGCTTAGCGGCCTCCGCATCACTTACCTGCATCCCTGCATCACCCCAATTCAAAAAGCAACACCCATGCCTTCGCCTTCGCCTTCGCCTTCGCCTTCACCTACACCGCCCGCCCCGAGTCGGTCGCTTACACCGCCCGCCCCGAGTCGGGCGGTCACCGTCAACCCAAGGGCCACGATCCCCGAGCGATTCAAACTGGAAATTTCATCCGGCACTATCCAGGGCGCGGACCGCATCATGCTTTACGGACCGACCGGCGTCGGCAAGACGACCGCAGCCGCGTTTCTTCCGGGCCCTCTTTTCATCGACCTCGAGGAGGGAAGCCGCAAGCTGAATGTTTCGCGCGCAACGCCGAAGAGCTGGGCTGAGCTACGTGGGGGATTGGCGAACATCGAGCTTGATCCGCCCGAGGGTGTCCGATCGATCGTGATCGACTCAGCTACCGTCGTGCAGCTCTTAGCTGCTGACCACGTCCTCGTGCACAAGCGCACCAAAGAGGGCATGCGTGTCGACACGATCGAGGGATTCGGCTGGGGCGCCGGCTGGCAGTACGTCTCTGCGGAGTTCGACGGATTCGTTTCCGACCTTGATCGGATCCGTGCTAAGGGCTTGAACGTTTGCATCATCGCCCACGAGTTCGCAACAGAGGTGCCAAATCCTGGCGGTGAGCCGTACCTGCGCTGGGAGCCGCACATCTTCAGCGGCGACAAGAACGGCAAAGGGTCGATCAAGGCTCGCCTGAACCAGTGGTGTGACCATCTCGTATTTGTGAACTTCGACGTCTCCGTCGAGAGGGGGTCGAACAGAGGCGTCGGCGCAGGGACTCGGACCATCTACACCCAGGCGCTTCCGAGCCACATGGCCGGGAGCCGAACACTCCAGACCTCGATCAACTACGACTTAAGCAACCCTGGCGAGATCTGGACCTTGCTGGGCATCAAATGACATTGTCGCGAACCGAACCGAACCGAACGAAAACGAATCTGAATCATCATCACAACAACAAGGCTCTGAAAATGAAACTCGAAGACTACACACAGCAAATTGTGCCCGAAGACGGCACTTACCGCGCGTTCCCCGTCGCGTGGTCGTTCCAGACGAACGAGAAGACCGGGAGTGGCTCTATCGTCTACCGCCTCGCGATCCACAGCAAGTGGATTGCTGAAGCAAAGGAGTGGTCGCCTCAATGGCCGGTCGGCTACTACGTGGACAACTACACCTGCGTGGTTAAACGTGGCGGCACCGAGCTCAATGACGGCTTCGTTCGCGGTCTCGTCGAGTGCGGGCTTTGGGATGGTGACTTCGACGCGATCCAAGGAGCCCCGCCCTCGGTCATGGTGATCGCCGACGTGACATCGAGGGAGTGGGAGGGGCGCACGCGCATGCAGGCAGAGTATCTCAGCCCCAACGCTGAGGCGCCGAAGCTGCGCGGGAACCTCAAGCCTGCGGACGCGAGCAATCTCGCCGCGATGCGCGCACGTTTCGGCCCGGCACTCAAGGCTGTCGCTGGAGTCGTTGCCGGCCAAACGCCGGCAACTCCGACACCGGGAGGCATGCCTCAGGCGACGATGAGTCCTGCGGTGGCCGCCCACGCGACCACTCCCGCAGCTGTCTCATTCCCCGCAGCTGTCTCAGTCCCCGCAGCTGTCTCAGTCCCCGCAGCTGAAGCGGGTACGGGCCGCGCCCCTGAATTCCATCGGACCTTGCTGCATGACCCCGAGGAGAATGTCGACCCCAGCGAAATCCAAACACCCTTCTGACCTCGAGCGGGGTCAGAAGGGTGTGGCAGCGTGGTGACGCGACAGTCGCCCACGGCAGTTAGCTCTGTCGTGGGCGACTCTGTATTATCTCCGTGATGAGAATCGTCGTCGACACGAGGGAGCAAGTCCCTTGGACTTTCGAGGGGCAGGATGTCGAACTTGTCCGCGCGAAGCTCAATGCGGGAGACTACTCCATCGATGGACTTGAGCACCGCATCGCGATCGAGCGGAAGAGCATGGAGGATTTTGTGGGAACAGCGATGAAGTCCCGCACAAGGTTCTATCGCGAGCTTGAGCTGCTTCGGGCTTACGACTTTCGCTGCGTGATCGTGGAGGTCGGAGTGACAGAACTCATGCATGGCAACTATCGTTCGAGCGTGCCGCCTGCCGCCGTCCTGGGATTCATCGCAGAGATCACTGTCCGCCAACGTGTCCCGGTGCATCTCGCCGGCAGTCGCGCGGAGGCTCAAGTTCTTGCCGGAGCTTTCCTCCGAGCCGCTGCGAAGATTTTCTCAAATCAGTAGCCTTTCTCGTTTGCTCGGCGATGGGCGGAAGTTAGCCTGGCGCCACCGACGTCGAGCGCTGGCAAGGCCAGCAAAAACCAGCTCGCGCGGCCAAGTAATCGGATGAAATCAGTTACGATTCGCGGGACGGTCCGCCGCGTGTTTTTTGCCAATCCCGAGTCTCCGGCGATGGCGGGAGTCCTGGAGGATGAGCACGGCGCAACCGTGCGATTTGCCGGCAAGTGCTTCGCGAACATCGGCGACATCCTCGAGGGTGTCGGATCGTGGACGCATCATCCGAAGTTCGGCGCGCAGTTCGCCGTCGAAAGCGGACTCGTCAAGATGGACGAAAGCCCAGACGCGCTTGTCCACTTGCTCGCCAGCCACGAGAGCTTCAAGGGCCTCGGTGTTGCGCGCGCTCGAAAAGTCGTCGACGCCGCGCTGGTCCTGAGCTCAGACGGCGAAGCTTCGAGCGCACTCGTCGAATTCCCCGACGAGATCAGCGAACGATCCGGCGTTTCAGTCGAGATCGTTCGACTCGCATCTGAGATGTGGAGCAGTCGAAAAGGATTCTTCGACGCTCTCGCGAGGTTGACGGATCAGGGTTGGACGAACGCACAAGCAACGAAGATTGTCGAGCAGCTCGGCGAAAACGCACCGGCCATGGTCCGCGCGGACCCCTACATGCTGATCGAGCTGATTCCTCGATTCGGCTTTCGCACAGTCGATACTGTCGCGAAACAACTGGGCATCAAGTCCACGTCGCCGATGCGCCTCGAGGCGGGTATCGCCTACTGCCTCGACCAGATCGCGAGCAACGGAGACACGTGGACGACCAGGAGCGGGCTCCTTCAGTCCGCGCTCGAGGAGCTGAGACTTGACACGCTCGACGCCGAATCTGCGGTAACGAACACCATCTCCGATCTCGTCAACCGATCGGTGCTCACCTTGAGTCGATCGCCGATCGGCGATGAGATCGTATCTGACTCGCGCCTGCTCGTAATCGAGACCGAGGTGTTCAAGCGGCTGCTTGCTGGTCTTCAAAATTCCGACGTTGCGCCGCTCGAAATCAAGAGCGACAAGGCTCGTGAGATCGTCAGCTCATTAAACGAGGGTCAGCTTGCCGCGCTCGGCGGGTTCTCGTCGCGGCAGTTTGCCTTGATTTCAGGCGGCGCAGGCGTTGGCAAGACCTACATGGTCAAGGCGATCGTCGAGCTCGCCAAGAGCAACGGCATCAGGCCGCTGCTGTGTGCCCCGACGGGCCGAGCCGCGAAAAAGTTGGCGAACTCGACTCAAGCGAAAGCTTCGACGATCCACCGTCTCCTGGGGTCGATGTACGAACCGACATCTGGCACCTTCCATTTCCAGCGCAACGCGAACAAACCGCTCGACACATCGCTTGTAATCCTCGATGAAAGCTCGATGGTGGACGTCCGACTGTTCCACTCGCTACTTCAAGCGCTCCCCGATGGTTGCCGCCTGATCATGATTGGAGACCATCACCAAATCCCCAGCGTCGGCGCGGGGGCGATCCTCCGTGACGTTCTCTCCGCCAAGTCGCACTACCCCCAGTCCGTCCATGTGCTGAGCAAGATTGTCCGTCACGCGGGAGTTCTCGCGCGGAACATCTCAGCTATCCTAGACGGGGTTGTCGTCGTCGAGGAATCACCGTCGTGGGGCATCGAGTGGACGGAAAAGGGCCACGAAGAGGGAGCCGCTCAGTACATCGGCGAACTCGTCGAGTTCGCCGTCACGTCTCCTGCGCCAATACAGCCATTCGATCGTCCACTCGATCTCGCCTGGGACATCCAAGTGCTCGCGCCGCAGCGCAAAGGTCCGCTCGGGACCTGGGCTTTGAACACGCATCTCCAGAGACTCCGACAGTCTTTGCTCGGCAATCCCCCGCCGGCAGAGACCGAGGCTGGCAAGCCCCCGAAGCCGCTGCCCGGTGACCGAGTGATTTGGACGCGAAATGACTACGAGCTCGACTTGTACAACGGCACCCAAGCACTCGTTGCGAAAATCAACAAGGGTGGCTCGATGGAGATCGTGACGGAAGATGGACGCGAAGTAACCATCCCTGCCGCGAAACGATTGAACATCGAAGTCGCTTACGCGATGACGGTCCACAAATCACAAGGGAGCGAGTGGCCCATGGTCGTGCTTGTAGGTTCGAGTTCGCACTGGCACATGCACGACCGCAACCTCCTGTACACGGGCGCGAGTCGTGCTTCGGAATCGCTCACCTTGGTTGGCGACAAGACGGGTCTTCGGCATTTCGCGCGGGAGCAGAAGAGCGCCAGGAGGCGGACGTTCGGGGAATTCCTCGTTAACGGGTGGGATCCGAAACTCGAGCTCAACGCATAGCCAGGAAGTCTCCAACCACAATGGGCCACCACCCGCCGAGAGAATCCGTCTATGACCTACTTCGCCCGCACCTCGACGCTTCCGACTTAATCGCCAGGCTCGGCCTCTCCGTCACATCGACTTCAGGATCCGAGGTCTACTGTGATCCGCTTTGCCATGACTCCGCGTCAAGAGAGTCTCTCCAGATCAATGTCCAGACGGGCCGTTGGAACTGCAAGGCTTGTCAGTCTTCGGGGATCAGCGGAGATCTCTTTCAACTCGTCGAGTACGCGCTCTCGGGTGGCAACGCACCTTCGCACGGGGCTGCACAGAGATCATCGAGCGCGCATACCCAGGCGCTAATCTGGCTCTGCGATCAATTCGCGATCCCCTTCGACTCGTCCCGCATCACTGGCAGTCCGACGCTCGACACTGTCCACATGTTCGCGATGATCGCGCACGAGCTGCTCGCGCGAGACCCCGAGCGACTCAAGTGGATCGAGGACTCCTGGGGATTCGATCTCGAAACTGTGCGCGCCTACGGCATCGGCTACATGCCGAGCCCACTTCCTCCTCGCGTTCTGACCGAGGCAACCGGCAGCGGGATGCGCGCCGCGTTCAAGGCTTCCGGTCTCGGCTGGCACAGTCCCGACGGTAAGTGGCACACGCGATTCGAGGGGCGCATCACCTTCCCATACCTCGAGCACGGCCGCGCCATTTACTTGATCGGGCGATCGACGCCTTGGACTCCCCGGGCCGAAGAGGGTCGCTTCGCGCCGAAGTACCACAAGCTCTCGGTCCACACGGAGAAGCGCCCGTGGATCAGCCCCGCGATCCACAACAATCACTTGTACAACGAGACAGTGATGAATGGCGCGACGGAGATCGGCGTGCTCGAAGGGATGACTGACACGATCGCCATCTCTTCGATCGGCGAGACTGTGGTGTCTCCGATCACCGTCTCCTTCAACGCGACGGACTTGAAGAGGTTCGTCGCGAAGTGCAAGGCGAATCGGATCGGTCGTGTTTGGATCCTCTTCGACAACGAACTCAGCGGCAGCGGCACGTGGGGCGCGCGCCGACTCGCGCTCAAGCTCGTTCGGGCGGGACTCGTGAGCAAGATCCTGACCCTCCCGTTACCCCCGAAGCAGCAAGCGGCGAGAGATGACGTGCTCGAAGCGCTGGGGCCGGAGCTGTTCGCCGAGCTCGAACAGTCTGACCCCAAGCGCCGACGGGAGATCATCGAGGCGCTCGATGTCTCAGATGGAAAGCGAGAGTGGATTGTCTCGCAAGTGATCGCGTCGAAGATTGATGCAGCGGAGTGGTACGCGCTCATGGGCGCGAGGGCGGCTACCGAATTTCAGAAGCTGAAACGTGCAGCTATCGACGTGGTGATCTCGCGCATCGAGGAGACAGCCAAGCGAATCGATCACGAGGCGTCGCCGGTTGAGCGCCTCGATGCTTTCGGCGAGGAGATCGAGCTGTCGGCTTGCATCGACGAGCGAATGATCCGCGACAGCTATAGTGGAGCCATCGCAAAGGCCGCTGGGAAAAACGTCAGCAAGGCCGACGTGGCGAGCCGCGTCGCAAAGGTGCGCAAGGCTGTGAGGGAGACGCGAAAGCAGGAAGCCGAAGTTGCTCAGCGGTCCGCCCCCGAGAGCTCGGCGTCGAACCTGGCGCTTCTCCCGCCCGACTCGTCTCAAGCCTCCCAGGTCCCACCGGCGCCCGAACAGCCGCCCCACCCTCACGTCCCGCCGTCTCCGGGCGCGGTCGTCAAAGACGAGCATGAGAGGTACGCGCCTAACAGAATCGCGGTCATCGATGCAATCGAGCGCAAAGTATCGGACGAGTACCTGGGTGATTTCGTCGCGCAGACAATTACGCGCTCGATGGGGTACACGCCGTTTCGGACTCCAGAGGACCTCTACCTGGTTCGAGGTAGCGTGCGCATCGCAGTCGGCCTCGCGAATTACACGCCCGAATTCAGCGAGTTACTCTGGCTCGCGTCTGGCGTGACGCAAAAAAAGACGAGCCATCGATCTTACATCGCCGCGGTGATCTACTTTCTTTCGAGGGGCGCGCGTCGAGTTGCCGACGTCTCGTGGTCTCATGTCGACGGCGATAAGGTGTACTTCCCGACAGGCGACAGTTTTGGCCGAATCCTCTGCATCAGCGCGGGATCAGTCAAGAAGACCAGGATGGCAGAAGTGCGCGTTCCAGCCGTCGCCGGCGAGCACTTCCTGCCTTTCGACTACCGCGACGAGTCCGGCGGCGTCGAGCGAGCAATGAAGGTCTTCAAGTGGACGTCGATGTCAGAAGGCGACCGCATGATGCTCGTCTACTGGATCGTCTGCCTTCCGATCCTGCGCAAGATCGGGACGATACCCATCGTGCGCGTCGAGGGGGCGTCGGGCTCGGGCAAAACGCGAATCGTCGACGCGGCCTCCTACCTCGTCAACGGTCGCAAGATCTCGAGCGTGCCAACGGCAGCGGCGATGATCTCTCGGCTTGCCTGCGAGATGCTGACGATCGACGACAACCGGGAGGCCAAGGACGTGACTCCCGCACTCCTCGGCACGTTGCTACAGGCGACCCACCTCGGAGCTCGGGAAAAGCGCAAGGGCAACAGCGACACCGGCACGGTCATTGAGCGAATCAGCGGCGCGCTGCTGATGAACGGTGTCGAGCCAATCCACGACGGGAAAAGCGAAGTTGCGAGCCGCATGATTACGCTGACCTCGACTGAGTCACTTCGCTCTCCTTCTTCGCCGTCGAGCGACGCCGACCTCAAACGGGCCGTAACCGAGATCCGAGATCTGTTTTGGAGCGACGCTGTTCGACGATGCGCTGTGGCCCTCGACCTCGATCGCGATCACGGCGAGCGCATCGGCAAGGAGATCGAGATCGTCTTTGGGAGCACGCGCATCGGCAGGCTCTCCGCGTACCTACGCATGATGTACTTCGCCTGGGTCGCCGGACTCGATGAACGCGGGCAGGCGTTCGCCCTCGATGCGCTCGCGGACAAGTGGCACGCAGCCTTCACTCACGCGGCGCACGGAGCGCTCGAATCGCTACTCGACGAGGAGCTGTCCGTCACGGTCCTGAGGTACGTCTTCGATTTCGGTTTCCTCACCGCCGAACCTACTGGCAGCGGATCCACCGAGATGACCGCGTTTGGTGGACTCTTCAATTTGGACACATCGCAGGGCGATGCGTACTTGGGGCCGATCAAAGCCAACAAGCTAGCGCGCCTCGCTCGTTCCGCAGGGAAGGAGATGAATGGCCCTCGACAGATCGCGGTCGACCTGAAGGCCGGACAACTGAGCAAACGCCTCGAAGACGGGCTAGACTTCATTCGATCCGCCGGATACCTGGTAGACGTCGAGGTCACGAACAAAGGTCACAAGCGCTACTCGTTCACCCGTCAGAATTTCATTCCACCGAAACCGCAGACTCAATACTTCGCCGCGCCTTGGGAGCGCGACTAAATCATGGCAAAGCATATCATCGCAATCCTCGACGACGTGGGTCTCTCCGGCGTCGGTCACTTCGCCGCATTGATCGGGACTCCGAACCCGCCTCTAACCCCGGTCATGGATTCGATCGCCGTGGCAGGAGTGGCCTACCCGCAATTTCGAACAGAGCCCGCTTGCTCGCCGACGCGAACCGCGATGCTTACCGGTCAGTACCCGCATCGCACCGGGATCTTCGAAAACATCACGGCTGCGCAGCTACTCCCCGACGGCAGCGAAGCCTGGGCTCCGCTAGACTTCGACGGGACGCACACAACGGGGCTTTTCGGCAAGATGCACATGGGGTCGAGTCAGAACGGAGCGCTGACCGCTCCGCTCAAGCCAGGTGGATCGCCGGCTGGGACGATGGGATTCGACGAATACCTCGGCCCGTTCGCGAACCTCTCGACAAACACGCTGCTCGGGAGTCCGCAGACCTACTTCAACTGGACGAAGCTCTCGCCGAACGCGATTCCGTTCCCCCATGGAGTCGACGTCGGCACTCCCGGCGAGACGCTCGGTGGGGAAACGGCGGCGAACTACGCGACGACAGTGACCGTTGACGACGCGATCACCTGGATGGAAGCGCAGGTCGGCGACTTCGTCTGCGTCGTCGCGTTCAATGCGCCGCACACTCCGCTGCACTTTCCGCCATCGGCATTGCTCTCGGCTGCATCGCAAGTCCGTCGTCTCGCGCTGCTCGATTCGATCACGCTGGCAGCCCAGCAGGGAATCTCGACCTGGGATGCGTTTTCCCAGATCATGACCGATCAAGGAATCCCAACGTCAGTCAATGCGGCCCAGTACGATTGGGAGTTTGTCCGCCTGGCGGTCGAGGCGATGGATTCGGAGATCACGCGCTTGCTGGCCTCGAGCGCCGTCGATCTCGCGACGGACACCACCGTCTGGATCGTCGGCGACAACGGCTCGAATTCGAACAGCACCGTTGCCCCCGAAGTGCCCGAGCACGCGAAGCGCACCGTGTACGAGACTGGAATCAGGTGTCCGCTCATTGTTCGGGGCGCCGCTGTGACCGACACAGGCACCTGCACCGGCCTCGTCCACGCAGTCGACATCTGGGAGACCATCGCGGCGATCGAAAGCGTCTCGCGCTCCGGCGCACGTGACAGTAACGACTTCTCCGCCACGTTCGCCGACGTGAGCGCCAGCACAGGGCGAAGCTTTTCGCTCTCCGAAGAGTTCGACCGACAAGGTGTCATCGACTTCGGACTAGGTGAGAACTCGATCTATGACGACCTCGGCGCGAATTCAAACGTGCTCGTCCGGGCGTTGAACAACGACACCCACAAGCTGATTCGCTTCTACGATATGCGCGACGTGTCGATTCACAGAAGCGAGCTGTACGACCTGACCGTCGATCCGCTCGAGCAATCCAACCTGCTCGTCGACGGCAAGGAGAACTTCTCGTCGTGCAGGAACGGGTGCGACGACTACCCTGCTCTTCGGCGGCTTCAGCGAGAGTTCGCGATTCTCTCGCCGGGCCTCTGATTAATCACCAATAGCCTCGGAGGCACACATGAGGTACTTCAAATTCAAGGGATGCGCGACGACACCGGGGGGCGGGGAGGAGCACTTCGAAGTTTGCTTCGGCGTCGAATCTCGGTCTCGCGCCATCGCTCGGGCTCGATCAATCTGCGAGTCCATGATCGAGTCGAGCGACAATCCAGACGTGTTCGTTTCGTGCTTCACGCTGTTCGAATTAAGAGAGGGCTTGAGCGGGGAGTATCAGTACAGCCCTCATGGCATGATCTCGATCAAGCCGGAGAGCAAGCTCGACTTAATGCAGATCCTCGTGTCCTGTGCCGTCGCGCCGATCCAAGGCGGGGGGAAGGTGATGTCGTGAAGAAAGGGATCAGCCACAAGGACGTCTTGCCAGCCATGAGTTTAGGCGGCTTCAAGTGCCACTTCGTTCGCATCCCGTCAGCGCAAGATGGACTCGACCGGATCGACGTCGACATAGAGTGCTACATCCCCGCGATGCTCGAAGCGAACAGACGTTCGCTCAGGTTCCGAACTCGGCTTGAGCTGACGAGATCTCAGTTCGACCGACTCGTTGGCGTGGAATCGGTTGGAGTCGAGATGATGGCGCTGCTCTACCATCAAATCCAAGAAGATCTCCAGACGTTCCTCCGGGCATCGCGAAACTGATTCGGAGTATCGCTCGAGTCGAGATGAGAAGGCCCAACGCACTCACCACGGATGCGTTGGGCCGGATCTGACGGCAGGGCCTGCTCCGTCAGATCAGACTGTACCCTCGGTATGCGCGGGATCTAAGGGCGCAGTCTCCCGCGCGAACACGGCGAGCTTGCCGCCCTCGGTGTGCGCGGGCCCGAAATAGCGCAGCGCTGACGCAACGGCCAGGCGCCAATCGAGACCGCGCTTGCCGTTCGCGCCCATCACGCCTGGCGCGATGGCCTTCAGCCCCCGGATGAAGTGCTCACGGCCACGACGTCCGACGAGCGGAATTCCGAACGAGACGAGCAGCGACGGCAGGAAGGGGACGAGAGGAGCCGCCGGAGGGTAGACGCCCGCGACGAGCTTCGTCAGGTAGTCAGCCCTCCGAGCGATCACCACGGTTTCGAACGGCTCGATCTCCGAAAGGATCAGCGCCTCTGCCTCTTGGTCGCCTTGATCGCGCGCCACTTCGAGTTGCTCGATTTTTCCGCTGTACCAATCCACCTCCTTCTGCGAGATCTCATGCGGAGTGATCTGGCAGGACCCAGATGCCGAGAGCATCAAGGCTGCGAGCAGGAACAAGAGAGTGTGCTTCATCGTGAAGTGAGTCCATTGGGATCGTTTGCGGTTGCATTGGCGGAGCAGCATTCTTCATTCCGGGTCCGGCGGGTAGAACTCCTGGAGGAACTCCAGGAGTTCGTCGTGCCTCGCCTCCTGTTGGGCACGGGTCTCGCCATCGATCCACTCGGTTACGAGTGCGCAGGGCTCACCACCCGACGTCCATTGCGACGTAATCGGGGGGTGCACGTCAACGCTCCCCGTCCGTGGCCTTGACGACCTCGCGGTGGCGCGCGAGGAAATCCTCTTTCGCCTCCCCGATGAAGCGCTCTGTTGTCACACCAGCGCTGGTGAACTGCTGACCGGACAAAACGTGTTGGGCTGCATTTTCCATGTACTCGGTGACCTTTCGGGTTTGCGAAGCTGTGAACAAGACGACGACGAACGTCGCCACAAGCAGAGCGTTTGTGATTTTCTGGACCATGTCGAGTTGCTACTTTTCGAGTCGTGTCACTCGATACTGTAGTTCGCCCACTGACTTTTCGAGAGTCTGGACGCGCGTGTCGATTTCCCGGTGTTTCTCCGTCCCGTTTCCGAGACCCTCCTTGAGCGCGCTCGACAGTTCGCGGAAGTCGTCGGACATCACCTTCAGCCGTTCGCTGTTCAGAATCTGCGCCGCGATCTGACGCTCCTCCATGCGCGTCTGCCTGTCGTTGATCTCGAGCACGCGCTCGGTCATCTCCTGGGAGAAATCCGACGCGATGTCGTACATCCGAACTCCGGTCAACGAGACCGCGCCAAGCAGTAGGGCGACGGCTCCGAGTGTCAGCCTCGACGCCTTGCCGATTACCGTTGCAGACTCTTCGAGTGCGGTCATGGCTCAGATGATCCAGTAGGCTTGGTCGTAGGGCGCGATGGTCACGGATGCGTACTGCGCCGAGTAGGAGACGGACGCCGCGCCGTCGATCAACTCGCTGCCCGCCGTGTCGATGATCATGTTGTTTGACGCCGAGGTCTTCTTGAAGCTGATCGGCCCGCGAGCCCGCTGCAATGATCCGAGACTAGGTAGCGAAAGCGTCACGTCGTTCGACGATGTCTCGACGATGTAGAGCCCGGTGAAGTCGTCCACGTTCACGGCTGATGCGCTCACAGCCTGGACTCCATTCATCGCGTTCGTCGCGAGCGTCTCCCACGCCCCGGCCGCGTCGACACGCCCGATCCAAAAATCCCCAGGGCGCGTCAGGCGGGCGCCGGTAGTTCCCGTCCCTTCGAGCTGAATCTCGACAGTGTCCCCCGCGTCGATGACATTGTCGAGGTAGACCGCGTGCAGCCTCCCGTCCCATCTAGGGAAGACGCTGGGCACCGGGATCTCGATGACCAGCGGGCAAGACGCCGAGCTGACGAACATGAACGTGTCCGCGCCCTGCTGTTCAAGATCGGTGAACCCACCGGCGTTAAGCAACGTGTCGAGTTCGGTTCGAACCTGAACGGTCGACGGAGTCGCGGGCTCTGGTAGCCGAACGAACGAGTGCGCACCCTGGCCGATCAGCCACTGGAAGATCCACTCCGTGTTGTCGTCGTTACGTTGAGCAAAAATCCCGTTGATGCTGTCGACGTAGAACTGATTAGCAACGGGTGACGATGGAGGGGTTGGGGATGACTCGAAGGATCGGTTCGCTTTTGTGCGCGCGTTGATCTTTCGGTAGAGGCTCGAGAGCGGCTCGCTCGGATCAATGTCTGTGAAATCAGCTTCGGACATAGGGCTACCTGATTCGGGTAATTTCGATGGAACAGTAGTTGGCGACGAGCACGGTGTTGGTCGTAGTCAGCAGCCCATTGCTGCCTACGACTCGCAGCTTTTCGGTTGGCGGAAATGCGTACATGCAGGAGGCCGTCGCTGTTCGGATGTCGCCGGCGACGCCAGAGGTTATCGTGCCTCCGCCGTTGATGTTCTTCCAGGTTCCAGACGACTGATCTCGCTGAATTTGAAGCGTGAAGAAGGTCGTCGCGCTGAACGTCACCGTGATCGAGCAGCTCACGAGGAATAGACCGCCCGCCAGGAAGCTCACCTCGCTTGGGTTGACCCCCGTGTCGTGACCGAACTCCTCGGTCTGGACTGGGTGCGCCGTCCACGGAATCGCGGTCACCGGGCCGCAGTCTGTGCTCAGCTTCTCGACGGCGAAAAAACCACCGAGCGGCCCAACGAAGAACCCGCCGGAAGTCGACCCGTCGCCCAGGTATAGCACGGGCGACGAGCCGTCCATCGTGGCGATGAGTTCGCCTTCGAGCGGCGTCGCCGCTAGACGGTCGGCTTCACCGCCGGTGCGAATGCGGTGGATGTCCTCCTGGTCGTAGACGCCCACCTCAGAAGCTCCCCGCGTGCGACACGACGGATGCTGGCTCGGTGATCGCGAAGGCCCCGCGCCAAATCGAGACATTGAACTCGACGGACGGCCTGGTGACCGAGATGCGGAACGCGAAAGACCTCGCGCTGAACACGCCGGGGCGATATTCCTGCCAGTCAGTCCCCGGCGTCGCTGTGTCCGAGTACGCGATCTCCAGCGTGACCTCGCACTGGCCCTGGAAGCTTGCGGGCATGTCCGGGAAGTCGGACAGCGGGCCCTCGATGCTCCAGTCTCGATAGGCTCGCGAATTGCCCACCGCGCCCTCGAAGGTCATCGGGTGGATCTGCGAGCCCTCGATCGCGAAGAACACCGCACACTTTTGCGCCGCGCCGACATCGTACTCGGGAGACGTCCAAGTCCCCGTTAGCGAAGCGCTCGCATCGGTGAAGCGCAGCACCTCGTCGCCGTCTGGCTGAGACTCGCTCTCCATCTCGGACAACGCGACTGAGCCGCTGTCTCCCGTGACCGAGTCCCACGGCCCCTCCTCGTACGAGTCCGACTTGAGCTCAGCCCCCGGCGCGCTCGGCTCGAACCCGGTCAAGATGTAGGCGTCCGACCACTGACCGTTCGCGAACTCAAATCGGGTGTAGAGCGGCGCAGCCTTGCGGCCCATCGCGCCCTCGGGCAAGACGAGCCAGGCGTCGCTCGGGCGGGTCGGCTCGCCGGGCACCACGGTCGCGACGTGCTGACCGAGGATCCAACCGCCCGCCCGGATCTCGGCCCGGATCGGGCGCGCTCTGGACCCAGCGACGGGGGACAGGACGCGGTAGATGACGCTGGATCCGGTCTGAGTCGCTACGAGTCCACGGGGGGCCGTCGGCATCGGGCCACGCCCGGACAACCGCACTCGGGCCTTGCGCGCGCGCGTCGGGGATGACGCCGCACCAGCTGGGCTGCTGGGTGCCGCCGAGACCTCGATCAGCGTACCGGGAGCCCACTGGCCACCCTGCAACTCGAAAAGCCCGAAGGTCGACCCGGCGGCGATCACGCCTAGCGTCACAGGCTTGGCGACACTAGACACTGGGCGCGCCGTCACGACCACGTCGTTCGCGTTGCCCGCCTGATTCCGCGATCCAAGCAGCGCACTCGTGGTCGAGTGCTGGATCGACACGAAGAGCCCGGTGCTGCCGACTGTCCCGAATGGCGACGGTCCAGCGACCTCCTCTACCGATAGGGCGGCAAGCGGCGGTGGGAATCCATTGCCACCGCTCGGGTCATACAGCTCGGATCCGCTCTCGGTCGGCAAGTCGGGAAAGCTGGTCTCGTCGTGGACGTCGGCGTTGTACTCCGCGCCGCGCACGATCACCGTGAGCGTGTCGGTGATCTCGAGCACGGTGAGCTGATACTCTCTCGTCACCGTGTCGAGCGTGCCAAACGCCCAGTGAGCGTCACGCAGCGCAGTTCCGGCGAGCGCTGGCGAAATCGAAATCGAAGCGCCAGCTGCGTAGAAGCCCGCCGAAGCTGTGACCACCGTTTGCTCGATCGTCCCGTCCTGAGTCGTCACGGCCAAGCGGTAGGTCACACCAGCGTCGAAGTTCACATCGACGTCCACGGCCAGCGAGGTCGCTCCGATGTTCAGCTGCGCCGGGAGCCGACCAGCGAAGCCAAAGGCCGGGTCGGATCCAGAGAACAAGAACACGTCACCGGGCTCGATCGCAAGCGCCTCGACCGCGGTCTCGAACTCGATCCAATCTCCGATCAGCTTGTTCAAATTGAGCAGATAGCGCGACTCCCTCGCAATCTGGCTCGCGCGCGTGATGATCGAAGTCGAAAGCGATCGGCTCGCAATTTGAGTGTTCGATCCGTCGCTCAAGTCTGAATGGTCGACACGCTTGGCGTCCCGACGATACTGTTTCAGTCGGTTGTGGAATCGGTAATCAACAGAATTGAACTCCTCCTCTGAACTGTGCGACGAAAGCGTAACCGAGCCAGGGATCACGTTTGCGTCGGAGAACATTTGGACTGGGGAGCGCAAGCCTTGGAAGGCGATTCCTACCTGGTCGCCGATGCGCACAGGGACAGCGCGCCCGGCGTTGCAGACCTCAAGCAACAACTCCCATGCGGACTGATTCTCCGAGTCGACCACCACATCAGCTTCAGATCGAGGTTCAAGTCGTGAAAAGGTGATCGTGCTCGCATTCAGCGCGATGGTCGCTGACCCTGTGGGCGGGTACGACAACCCTGACGGCCATGCGCACTCGACGTAGTTCTGGGGCGTGTTGTTCCCCAGCGCGGTGACCACAAGGTAATAGCTCTCATCGGGCCAGCCGTCCGAAACCTGACCGGCTGGCATAGAATTGACAATCAACGTGTCGCCGACGCTCCAATTGCTCGGGATCAGGTGAGGCGAAAGCGCAGCCGAACCGGTCTCGAACCGAATCGTGTTCCCGCTAACCGTCACGAGCGCCGTCATCGTAGTCGTCGCACCGACCTCCGTGGTCGGATCAAACGGAGCCACTTGGTCGTCAACGAGCTCGTCGCAGAAGTCTGCCCACGCCTTCCACTTCGCGATGATCGGGCTATCCGTCAAGCTGTGAAACCGGTCGAGACCGGTATGCTTCGCGGTCAGCATGTGGAGTCCGATCCATGCGTTGTTCCGACTCCACTGGTAGGTGTACGTCGGGTTGCTCTCGCTGAGTCCGTCCCAAATCGGAACTCGGAACCCACGCACCGGACAACTCACGTTCGGCTGGAGTCCCGAAAGCTGATCCTGCGCGGGCACGCGGATCGAAATCAGCGCAATCTCGGGGTAAGAGAATCGAGTCGAGGTGAAGATCGTCAACGACTCAAGCGTCGCCTTGTCGGACAGGTCGTTGGAGTCCTCGACGAGATCAACGCGCTGGATGCTGATCTCGTACCGTCCCCGAAGCTGCGAACCGATGAAGGTCGCGCCGAGTCCGAAACCTGGCTGGATCACGAATGCGGACGCGACGCCATAGGTCGGCTTCTGCGGTTGCCCCGCGCCCCCGTGAGCACCCTGGTAGACGCGCAGTGTGTGCGAGTTACCGGATCGATCCAGCATCACGAACTCGCTGCCTGCGTCGACGAGATCAACCGACCCCATCTCCCACCATGCTTCGACCTGTTCGGTCTGGAGGTTCGGGATCTCGCCGTTGCCATTCGCGTACTTAAAAAACGCATCGTTCTCGCTCAGCGCCTCGCGGTAGAGCACGACGCGATCAATGACGTTGTGCCCAACGTGGATCACGGAATCGAGAAACTGAGCACCTTGCACGTGGTTGATGAGCACCGGCCCACGAACCTTTGAGACCGGGAACTCGTAGAGATCGGCTGTCGCCGGCCAGTTGAAATCGATCGTCGAGACTTTCGTTGCCTGAAGAGCGCCATTGAGGTACAGCCGACCACGATTGTTCCCATTGCCGTCGAAGTTCCGCTCGAACGTGCAGACGATATGCGCGATCATGTCAGGGCTGACTGGCGCCGAGATCGCCTCGGTGTCGATACCTGAGCCGCCGACGAAGTTGTCAATCTCCAAGCCGGATTCGCAGCGGGTCCACCCGACGTCCTCGCCGACACCAACTCCGTCGCCCCAGACGAAGCCGACGAAGCGCGTGTTGCTTCCACTCGGACGGGCGTAGAGGCAGAGCCCCTTGAACGCGCTGATCGTACCAGTGCCATCGGGGTCGTGCGGGACAGCCGAGTTGCCGACCTCGGGGAACTCGTCGGTAATCATCACGAGCCCGGTGTTGAAAATGCTGATCGTGTTGCCAAGGCGAACGAACATCTCCACCGAGTAAGCCTCGACCGTTGAGCCGTCGTCCGGCCACGCGCCACCGCCCGACCCATCCGTTGCCGTGCCGTCGCTGTCGAGGTAGACACCGGATCCACCGCCATCGTTGTGGAGGTGGATCGCCTCGGACGCGATGATTGTAGCGGCCTGGGCTGGATCGAAGAGTTGGAAGAAGATGCCCTCGGAGAACGGCGCAAGCAGCGCGCGCTCGACCGAGAACGGTATGCCGAGCGTCGGGGCAACCGTCCCACCGGGCCAGTAGTCGCCGAACGGGACGCCGAAATCGTCGACCCGACGGTAGCGCACTTCGAAAGAAACCTCTTCGGGCAAAATCGACGCCCCGCCGCTCGAATACAGCCCATTAAGGAATGCGATCGAAAGCAGGAACCCGTCACCGTCCTCAGCCATCGTGTGCACAACAGCGTTCGACCAGTCGGTGACAGCCGGGAGAGCGTCGTCGATGTGCTCGTTGGTGATCGGCAACCCGATCAACGCTTCAAGCGTGGCGGTAGGTGCACCAGCGATCGCCGTTTGATTCACGGACCCCAACCGAACCGAGATCTCGATCCCGCTGTAAGAAGAAGCGGGATTCTCGTTGATCAATAGGTCGTCTGGAATCTCAGCACCCGTGACTCCATCGCGATCGGTCGTGAATCCAGCCACGCTCTCGACGGGTCCAGAGCAGAGGGCGAGCAGGATCGTCAAGACCTGCTGCGGCTGCGGGCTGCCACTCGCGAAGACGTTCGAACCGATCACGACACCACCGACCGCGCGCTCGCCGTACACGAGCGGCAACGGGACGCCGTTGCCTGAGTAGATCGTGCGCGTGCCACCGAAGCTGAACGACTCGCTCGGCTTGCTTTCGTCTCCGATGGCCTTGGGAGCCTTGGGCGGCCCGATCAGCTTCGAGACGACAAATCCAACGGCGGCCGAAATCAAGACCTGGATGATGAACCCAACGACGGCCTCGCCTGCGGGCGACTCAACTCCGACTACAACGTCACCAGGGCCCACCTGGTCATTACGACGAGCCATCCTGCTGCCGATCTTGAACGCCATGCGATCGACCGGCGAGCCAGGGAACAAGTCTCCCACGGTCAAACCGTCGCGCCACTGGACACTCCGGCGGCGAAGCTGGTTGTCAAACCACCCCTGCGGCTCGAGCACGATCACCGAGTCAATCATCCGACGAACCTGTAGACGCCGAGCACGCGCTTGTTAGCTGAGGCGCGCTGAATGAAAGGACCGGACGCCTTGCGCGTCGAAGCGATCATCGGGACGGGATCGAGCGCGACCACAACGGATAGGTGGTTCTTGCCAAATTCACGAGCGCCGACTGACCACATAACGTCACCGACTTCCGATGGGGCTTCGACTCGTTTCCATCGATCACCTTGCGAAGACAGATACTCCTCGACACGCGACTCGAGGTTCGCCGACTCCGTGTCAATCCAGAGATCATGCTCGCGCACATCAAGGCCAAGCACGTCGTGCAGGATGGCAAAGGCGAGCTGGCCGCAGTGCTGATCCATCCACGGAACGACCAGGAGGTGATCGACGTTCACTGACCGCCGAGAGCGAGCCCCTTGCATAGTCCGATCCTTTCTGGGTGTTGACGTGTCATCGCAGCCGCGACTTCGAGATCGCCTCGGAGCGTGCAGCCGTCTTCCGTTTTCGGGCAAAGTCCAAGGGTGGACAGGTTGGGGTCCAGCGTGTCGATATCAAATCCGCAAAGCGCGCTGCCGTAAGGGTGATCGCAAATCGTCCGACTGAGGTGGCGGACCGGAGCCTTGACAGAGTTCAACGAATAGCTCGAGAGGTTGAACGTCACGGCGCGACTCGCAACCGCGCTCGACTTCACTTCCAGCTTGAATTCGATCTTGGCCTCGGGGTTGTCGATCGTCCCGATGTTGACCAGGATCATCCGAACCGGCTGCTTAACCAGGTAGCGGTGTTCAATCAGGATAATCGCGGCCTCACGCGTCACGTTCGAAATCGAAAGTGGAAGCTGAGGAAGAGAGCCCTCCGTGTCGATCCGAATTCGATCGAACGAAAACCTCGTCGGCTTGTATGTGTGCGGAGTGCCAGAATTGTCGCTGTCGAAGTCCAAGCTCTTGGTGCCGTTGCAGATCCGAACGACCTGCGGCGGATCGGTCGGCACGTTCACCTCGAGCAGCCAAACCCACGGCTCCACCTGGAAACGTTCGTTCATCGCGAGTCGAAACTCTTGGGGTATGTCTCTCATGGGACCAGCGCCGTCCAGGTCGAACCGTACTGCGCTGACCAGTAGTTTGCCACAGCGTCAACCTCCGCGTCAGTCAAGGCGAAATCCCACACCGCGAAGTCCTGAGGGAAAACCTTCGACCCGATGCCCGCATCAGCTTGAATCGAGGTGCTCTCGGCTGCCGAGCTGACGAAGATCCGCGACGCCGCTGGGCTCGCCGACGTCATGGAGAGGCCCGAGAAGGATGCGGTAGCCACTGACGCGCCGCCTCCATCCCAGAGGTGCACGTCGCCGCCAGGCACCCAGCGCACCACGATCGTCTTCGCTGCGACCGCCCCGCCGAAGTCGTAGCCCGAAGCGAGGACTCCGGCGGAGCCAGCCGTGCGGTAGAAACGAGAGTCTGTCCAGCCAATACGCATGATCGTGTTGGCGCTGCCGTCAGCGACATGGAAGATATGCTCCGACGCACCGTAGCCCGACGTCGGGGGGATCAGGTGAGCCATGAGCGTGAACCCGCCTTGGTCCGTCCAAAACGGACTGACGAACGGCAGGATGTTCGGGCGAGCCAGATAGAACTCGTCGCTGCCACGGGGCTCAAGCGATCGCTTGCCGTTGATCACTCCCGCTGAAGCGAACTCGATCAAAGCCCACTGGCTCGAAGCCGAGCCCGTCGAGAGCGCACCATTGAGATGACGACCAAAGCTCTCGAGCGTCGGTCCCGGCGTCATGCCCACGTCCGCGCCGTACACTCGATGCACGTCTCCGCTCACGACGGACGCCAATTTGACGTCCGCCGAATCCGGGAAGGTGTTCGGCGTCGCAGAGTAGACGTTCGATTGAGCCGAAGCCCAGAGGATCGGAGACGCGATCGCGCTCGGCGGCATCAGGGCTCCCGCGTTCGGGCTCGGATTGATCCTCTCTCCGAGAGTGAACGACAGTCGCCACTCGTCGTGAGACACTGGCTGAGCGTTGTACTTTTTTCCGATGAAGGCGAATATGCCTTGAGACTCGCCCTCTGGCGTGAAGAAGAACGGAATCGTGTGCGCCCGGTGCGCGATCCAGAAGCTGCGAAACAAAGCGAGCGTTGCGACCGGTACCTGAACGCTCACGGGGAATTGCCGCCGTGAGTTCACGTCTCGCGTCATGCGGAGCTGATGACCGCTTTCGTACTGTCTCAGCGACAAGAACCCAACCTGCAATCGCTGTTGGGGAAGCGTCGGCTGAATCCCGAGCAGGTCGTTGAGGTTGCCCGTCACGCCGGAGATCTCCGTCGATAGGTTCACACTTGGTCCAGTGAGCGCGAAGTTGATCCCGCCGAGGTAGCCCTGCGCCCAATCATCGAAGTCGATTGGATCCGTTCCGCCCGGCGTGTGCGCGTGAAACCCCTCGAACGTCCCAGACAGGATTCGATCAGCCGCCATGTCCCTCACCGTGCCCGCTGCATCGGCGCTCACGTCGCCACTCGCTGAGGCGACCATCACGACTTGAATCCCATCCAGGTAGACGTTCAGCAGGACTGGCGAGTTTGCAGACGTTCCACTCGCCTGGTCGACGGACAGCCTGACCTCATACTGCGTGCTCAACGCGATCGACTCCAACGCGGTCGCGATCAAAGTCTCGACTCCTGAGACCACGCGATAGAGCCGCGCTTCACCCGCTGGATCTGGGCGGACGTCGAGGCGGTAACCGTTGAAGTCGGCCTGGTCGGTGAACCCAGCGCGAACAAAAACACCAGCGGTTTGGTTCACGTTTTCGAACGTGACCTTGATTCCCCGATGCTGCGAGGATGGAGAGTCAACGGGACGCTGAGATCCGAACAGGCATCGAGGTCTAGCCGCGTTGGCGATGCCGGAGACTGTCGCTGCGGCCCCCATCAGGGTTGCCTTGAGCGACGTCGGAAGCGCTACGCCATAGACCGCCTTAAGCCAGTCGCCGTCGAAACCGAATCCGCCAGCGCTGAACTCCGCCGTGTCGAAGCTCCACCCATGTAGCAGCTTCGGCCTGTCGATCTCGACTCCCACCGCCGACGGGTCGGAGAGATGAGCGATCTCCGAAGCGTCGAGCTCGTCCCAGTACAGGCGCAACTCGTCGAGCCGACCGTCGAAGAAGTTCGCGGTAGTCGAGCCCGCCGTTCCGTTCCATCCCACTCGCGTCGTTGCAGAGCCTCGGAGCTGGGGGGCCTCAGTCATGGCCCGCTCGACCGAGAGCGATCCATTGATGTAGAAACGCACGCGGTCATTCGCAGCGCTGATCGTCCAACTGAAGTGCGTCGTGGTCGAGAGCATCCCGACCTCGGTGATGTCGGCAGTCTCCAATGTCGTTCCAGACCCGCTCGAGAGCGAGGAAACCGTCGCGAACATGCGGTAGGTGTTCGCGCCCACGCCGGGCTTGAGGCCTAGCGTCATGCCGAGACTCGTGCCGTTGCCCAAATCAAGGAAGTCGTCGAACACGATGTTTCCAGTGTCGTTCGTGTCGATGTTCGCGAAGACCGACAGCGTGAATTTCGTCAATGATCTCGCGACGATGTTCGACACGTACTTCGGATCCGACAGATCCAGCTCGATGTAGTCGCCCGTCCCGGGAACAAGATCGACAGCTTGGCCGCCGCTGCCCTGATTCTGTTGCAACACGTTCTCGCCACCCGCGTCGCGCCGGAGCACCTGAGTGGGATCCTGCTCGTCGGAGAACCAATCATTCGTGAAATCGCTTGCGAGCGAGTAGGTCGTCGATCCCCACGCGCTCGTGAATTGCCGGCAGAGCAGGTAGTTTGACCGCAGCATGTCATCAACCCACAGCGGAGTGTCATTCAGCGAGAAGACGCCGAAAAGACTCGTCGCCGTCACGATCCGCGTCGCGCCAGAGTCGTACTCGCGCTCGCGCTCCGTCACAAACCCACAACGTCCACCACCTGTGATCTTCGAGCCGCTCGAATCTGTGACAGTCAACAACTCGAACCAGTTGTTCTTCACGTCGAAAATCTGGCCGTCCCCAGAGCTCACCGACATGATCCCTCGCGATGGACGCGCCGGTGACACCGAGTGGGCCTTGAAGTTCTGCACCTGCAACGAGAGGTCGACGTCGCCGCTCGTGTTCGTGCTCACGTCGAGGCGAAATCGAAACGACTTCGAAACCAGCGTCGGTAGCTGGATCGTGTAGCTCTCCGAAGCCAAGAGCGTCTCCACTCCGCCAGACCAACGCACGATCTTCGCGGAATACTCATTCGAGCCCGTCCGCGTGAACAAGGCCGCGTAGGCGTCACCGTCGACGTACCGGACGAACTCAGTCAGGTCGTCTGTGAGCGTGCCAGATGTCGCGCGCGCGAACACCCCGAACTCGCTTCCGTGGTCGGTGAGAGCCACTCCTGCGACGGCCACGAATTTGAAGAAGGCTCGCACGCTGACGTCTGCGGCAAAACTCTCACGCCGCATGAAGGCAACAGGCACTTCTCCATTCGTTGCGATCGACTGCTCACCGATCGCAAAAGCTCGACTGGACCCAGCGGAGGCACTTCGCACGAGTACTCCTGCATCCACGCCGCTCTTCGGCTCCCATCCAAGGTATCCAAGCAGCCGCGATCCGTAGTGATCGGATCCTGCGTTTCCGTAATCGAAGCCGTCACTCGTGGGTTTAAACGCCATGCCTCACGAGCCCCTTGAAATGTCGCGCACCCTGTCTCTTGTCGCGTTGTCACCGGAGAGCGCCTCGCGGAACATGCCGACAATCAGATCGTTAGTTCGGCCCTGAGCGAGACGGTCATTCAGGGATCGGCTGTCGATCGCGCTGATGTTCATATTGACGGTGAAGCTCATCCCACTCGTGGCCTCTGTTCGCGGCGGCGGTCCGCGAAACTCGACGGGGATCCCCTTCGCGTCGGCAGGGATCGGCACGAACGCCTCGCCCTTGTAAGCGTTCGACTGATCGCCGAACAGCGCAAGCGTCGGATCCCTCACGACGCCGCCAGTCGGGAATGCGCCAACGTTCACGCGCTTGCCGCCGAGAGAACCAAGCGAGTTCGACGCACTCGTCGAACTCAACGCGACCCCGCCACCGGCAAAGCTAAGCGTACCGCCAGAGCTGAAGCCAAAAGCCGAGCTTGCAGCTTGGACCGCTTGGAGCGTGAGGAACTCGGCTATGATTTGCGCAATGGCGCGAATCGCGGTGCCCTTGAATCGCTCGAATCCCTGCTCGCCAACAGCGAGATCGCTGACCAGCCCGCTGAACGCACCCCCCAGCTCGCTGCCGAAGTTCTCGCCGATCTGAGACAGGGTCTCGTTTCCCGCTTTCAGGCCGCGAAGGAAACTGGCACCGAATCCCTGCTCGACCTCCAGAAGTCGGCGGAACGAGCCCGCGAGCCGCATCACGCCGTCCTCATCGGCTGCCTGCGCGGCGGCCTGCACCTGCTGCAAGATCGCAGTGAGTTCGTTCGACCTCACACCAGACTCGCTCAGTTCCGCCCTCAGCGTAGAGAGCGTCGAGCGAAGATCGCGAATCGTCTCAACGCTGCTTCGGCGCTCCTCGTTCGACCGGCGAGACGACTCGGCGTTGTCGATGTTCGCGAGCTTCTCGGATTCGATTAGCTCGATCAGATCAGCCAAACTCTCCCGCTGAGTGAGCGTGATGGCGTCCGATTCCAGAAGCGCGTTGATCCGATTGAACTCCGAATCAACCACGCCATCGATCGCCTCGCGCTGTAGGTCGAAGTCGGTCGTCACCTGGGAAATGAATGCCGACCGCTCTTCGCCAAACGTCAGCGCTTGACTCTTCGCAAGCTTCTCCTCTGCTGCCTGGAGAGCAGCAATCGACTCAAGCTCCGCCTGCCTTGCACGCTCCGCTCCATTGCGGAGCTGATCGAAGAAGGCTTCCTCAATCTCCTTCTCCTCCTTGACCTTCTTCGCGAACTCAACAGCTCCACGAAGCAGCTCGGCTTGATCGAACTCGATCTTAGCCTCCACCCTGAACTCGTTGCCAAAAGTGAAATCTTTCGCAGGATCGAATCCAGCGAGCTGGATCTCTTTGTTGAGACGATTGATTTCGCTCGTCAGGTTGAAGATGCGCCCACGATTATCCTCGCCAAACGCCTCTCCGATGATGAGTCCCAATCGACTCGCGTCGAGAGCGAGCGAATCCAGGACAAGCCCCGTCTTGCGGAGCTGGGTTCCGAAAAACCCAGCGGCATCGCCCTCGAGGCCAGGAGTCGCAAGCGTCTCGAGCTGCTGGCTGAACTGCTCCGCACTCGTCGGGGCACCACCGGCTATGCCACTGAGAAAACTGTCAGCGATCTCCTCGAGCCGGATCCGCAGCGCGTTGAGCTGGGCCTCCGTGCGCACGGCGGCGGAATCAAACTGGACATCGAGCGACTTCGCAACCGAGTCCTGAGCTTCCGCAGTCTGCCGCAGGTTCTCGTTGTACGTCTTGAGGTTCTGCCCAGTCAGGTTGAAGACCGCGCTGACGGCCTCCTGGCGGCCAAGCAGGTTGATCAGCGACTCGGTGTCGTCGTCGACAACGTCGCGAAGATCTTGAAGCACCGGTACGAGACCACGAGTTGCAATGTCGGTGAAGCTGAACGTTTTGCCAACGCGCTCGAACTCGACACGCAGCTCCTTCGCTCGCGTGCCTAGCGCGGTGATAACAGCCCGAATCTGCGTCGTCGCCTCGGACGTCGAAAGTCCAGAGAGCGTGATCGTCGAGATAGCTGCCGCGAGTTCGGTGAACTCCACGCCAGCCGTCGCCGCGATTGGAGCCACGCCGCCAACCGACGCGGCGAGCTCGTCGATGGTCGTCTTGCCGAGCCGAACGGTCTCAAACAATTGATCCGAGATTCGCGCCGAGTCGGTCGCGGCAAATCCGTAGCCGTTGATGATCGAGGTGAGCAGGTCGACCGTCTGAGCCGTGGTCGACACGCCCCCAACCGCAAGACGCGCTGCGGCCTCGAGCACGAAGAAGGCCTCGGCGGTATCAGTGATGCCGGCGGAGAGAGTCTGGTACAGCCCCCCTGCGACGTCGACCTCCTTCAGGCCGAGTCCAGCGGCCAGCCCCACCGTTTTCGAGCGGAGCGCGTCGAGCTCGTCGGCAGAGACACCGGCAATCGTGCCGACCTCCGCAATCGCACGACCAAATGCAAGTGTGTCCGTGAACCCCTGGCGGACGCTGAACGCCGCTGCGAGAGAAATTCCGAAACTGACCACGCGCGCTTGCAGCCCGCTGAATAGGCCGCCGAGCTTCCCCGTGTTGGCGCTCAGTTTCTCGGCTGAGCGATCGCCTCGCTCGAAACCATCGCTGACCTGCTTGCCAGACTTGGCTCCCTCCGCGCCTACTTCACGCAATTCCTTGGTGAGATTGAGATCCTTCGCTTTGAAGGTGACGACGAACTCGGAGCGATCGACCATCTAGCGCTTCTTGCCAGCCTCTTCCCTCTGAGCCTCTTGGATCCGGGCCACCTCGCTGTCGAACAACATCACTGCGGAGTACAGCAGATTGTCCTGCTCACTCCACGATTCGCCGTCCGGCCACATGCTGTACCTCTGGAGGTTCGCGTACACTTCGGCAACATACATCGAGTACTCATCAGTTTCGCTGGCCGGGCAGCGGAGCCAGGCCTCGACGCCTGACCCATTGCAAATATCACAGTCATCGCTCGTTCCGTAGCAACCCGTGCAGGTCGACGCGAAGACTGAATTGAACGCGGTGGTGTTCTCGTCGCAGCCCCAACGAGCTCTCCACGCAGCGCGCGACGGCCTACGGCAAACCCGACAATCGGGCGAACTGTTGTTGAGCCGATACACGCGATGCGCGGCCGCAATCACTTTTTCCCTTGGCTCTTCTTGACCTGTGAAGTCTCGATGATGTGCAGGGCGAAGGCGAATACGTCACGGGGCTCGAACAGGTCCATGATTTCTTCGAGCACCATGCCCTTCTCGTCGATCTCGATTTCAAGCGGGCCTTCGCCCGTCCCTTCGGCGTTCTCGACGATCACGTTGCGAACCTCGCGCAGCACCATCGCCGCCAGGAAGTACGCCGTCTCCAGATCGAACTTCACGTCGCCCTTCTCGTCGGGCGCGAGCAGCATCATGATCTTCGTGTACTCCCGACGCTTGAGCGCCTTGAAGATGAAGACCGCCGCATTTTCGCACGGCCCCATGACGGCAGGTTTCTCGGGCACCTCGGGCTCCACGATGGAGTCCTTTTCCCAAACAGCCGGCTTGCCGGGGACTGCTGGTTCAATCTCCACCGTCATCTGCGACGGCGGAATGAATTCGTGAGTGACGACCTTGCGAGAGAGTTTCATGGGTTTAGCCCTTCTGCGTTTGCGGAGTGATGATGGAATGATCGAGGTTACAGAGCCTCGACCACCGTGCGGCTGTAGTTCAGGATCGACATCTCAGCTTCGTTCAGCGTGGTGTAGCTGTTGATCTGAAGCGTCGAGTCGTGAGTCTGAATACCGTCGCGATCGCCAGAGTCCAGCGACTCGTATTGGAGCTGGTCGAAGGACAGCAGCCATGCGTCGACGCCCGTCCCCGATGAGTGGTTTCCGAATCTCAACTGGGCCGGGAAAGGAGTCGCCACCTTGGCATTGCCGTAGGCCGCGAAGATGACTTCCTGAACTGCCTCGGGATCCATCGTCATCGTCGGCGTCCGGTCCGTGATGACGAAGCCCTCGAGACCCGAGGCATTTGTCGCGCAGGTTCGACGGACCAGGTTCTGCGCCATGTCGATCGTGATCGACGAAGTGCATGGTTGCCAGGTCCGGTCCACGCGGAACTCGACGCCAAGGAAGGTCGGAACGATCGCCTGGGCTGCGCCTCCGGCGTCGAGGTTGGCCTCGTCGGCCACCGAGTCGTAGGACGCCTGTAGCGCGACCTTCAACAGCGGGAAGTCACCGGTCGGCAGCTCGATCGTCGACGATCCGCGCGCGCCAGCGAACGTCTTCGCGATCCCGTCCTCGAAAGTCTTGGCTGTGACGCTCGGGGTCTGCAACGAGCTCGCGTCAGAATCCACGGTAGCCGTCGCGCCCGAGGTGAATCCTGTGAGATCTCCCAGGCCGGAGCTCAGGAAGCCAACGCCGTTGCCCAAGTAGGGGGTGAATTCAACCGAAGTGGCGGTCACGGTGACGATGCGACCGAATGCAATCTGGAGCGCAGAAGCCGGGCTCGCGTTGTCGATCGACTGGAAGATCGTCTCGCCGACCACGAACGGACCTCCTGCCGTGCCAGAGATCGTGATCGTCTGAGTCTGCTGAGACGTCGGCACCCAGCCGGTGCCAGCTCGGGTCGCGACTTGGGAGCTCAGGCCGAGCGACGGCGTGCCGCCCCCGTGGGATACGGTCGCGACCGGAAGCGACGTGTTCGCCGCCGTCAGGGTCGTGTCGGTCGCATCGATTCCAGGCCCAGACACCTGCTCGAAGAACAGGATGTCCGAATGGAGCGCGCCCGCGTCGAAGTTGGTCTTTCGCATCGACGCGGCGACGCGGATCGTGCTCGCCGTCGTGTCGCTCACGAGCAGGTCGCCAACCACGACACGCGGACCGGTAAAGGTCGCGACCTCGACGGCGTAGAGGTCGAAACGACGATGCCCAGTCGTTTGAAGCGAAGCGGAAATCGGCGAGTCGGTCGTCACCAAGCCATCGGCGGGGCCGGCAAACTCCTGATCGTAAGTGACCCCTCCGTCTTGGATCCCCGTTCCCGACGTGACCTTCGAGAACGAACCGCGCTGAACCGGACGTCGCACGTTGTTGAGATTGATGCTGGGCGTCGGATCGCGAACCGTGACCAAATCACTCACGGTGATCGTCTCGGCGGTCCCCTCGACGTCTTCCAATTTCAGTCCGAGTTGCTTGCGTTGCGTGAGGAGTACCATTGTTGAACCCTTCTGGGTCTAGGGGATCAGAGTGTAGGGATCCTGGATCGGATGCCGAAAGTAGATCGTCAATACCATGAGGGCGCCAGCGCGCCCACTGTCTTCGTCCGTGTGAATGCGATCCACGGTGTCAACTCGCAGCCATCGAGAAAGCCCACCGAGGAACATCGGGATCTCGGCGAACAGCTTCTTCTTCACGTCCGCGACGAACTCGCCGACCTCTTTATGTTCATCGGCGTAGGTCTCAATCGAGAGCGACATGAGCACACGGAGCGTGATCGCATTGTAGTCGGACCACGTCCGCTGATCTTCGCTCGAGTCTATCGTGCCGATCATGATTGAAGGATGGACCGGAATCTCGTCGTGGAACTTGTCGTAGAGCTGGACGGCCTGCACGTCGACATTGAACCCGTTCGCGACCGTAATCGCTTCGAGCTGCGACCTCAACGCCAGCAAGACTTTGTACTCGGCGGAGTCAGCCACTACTTCGACTCCGTGAGCACAACTCGCAGCGAATGGTGCTTGGCCGATGTCCTGGTCGTCGCCATGCCGTTTGGCATGTCGATGAACACGCTGATCTCGGTTTCGTTCGGCGGCGTCCAGCGGATCGGCAAAGCGCCGAAGCCGGTCTCGGAATGCAGCGTCAGAGCCCTATCGCGAGTGACCTCGTTCTCGGTTGGGATTTCGAGCTCCCACGAGCGCGGGTCGTCGGCGATGTACGTGCGCCCTTGGACGACCAGGTCAGCCGCATTGGTCTCCGGCCCCTCAGCTGTGACGCGCTCACGAAGTGTGAACGGCGTTCGCAGGTCGAAGACGTCGACAGTCAGGAAGGAAGTGATGACTGACCTCCTGTCGCCCCGAAAGCATGCGCTGCGGCATCCTCGAGCGCCTCGACGATCGTACTCCGCTGGTGCCGCTTGAGGATTGCCCTCATCGTGGAGATCATGCCGAGTCGCGGCGACAACGTGACTTCCTTCCGCAGTGCGAAGAGGAAGTTCAGCCCGCCTTTTTTGTCTTCCTGGACGATGTACAGCCCGCCAAAGCTCGCCCCTCGCGTGGTCGCGAACACAAAGGTGTCGCGATACGACCTCGGAGGATCGGCAACGCTACGGCCTCGAAATGCGTCGGGCAACGGGATCGCGAGGTACTTGGTTTTCTTCGCCTCGATTTTGCCGCCGAACTCTTGGATCCGCGCGTAGTTCTCCTCGCCGGGCGTTCTCGATCCGAAGGCGAGACCCTTGCCCTCGAGCTGCCCCCCCGCGCCGATGAGTTCGGCGCGCAACGACCTCGCGAGTCGACCTGTGCGACGACCCGTCGGTAGCCCTGGTGCCTTGCGCACTCCAGGCGGAGTGGTGCCCGAGCGCATGCGCTTCTGCATCGCCTGGTCCCATCTCGACCCGAGACGCGAGAAGCCTCGGTCGAGAGAGATCCCCACGCGATCGCGGAAGATCTCCATCTGCCGACGGAACTGATCGCCATTCGATTTCGCCTCGACGGCCATTACTTGTTCGACCTGCGCGTGCTGATCCAGTCGATCTTGTAGGAATTGAGCACGTCCTTGGTCGACTGCAACCAGTTAACCTCGCCTTCCGCGGCGACCACGGTCCCCTTCGAGCGCGACTTGACCGCAGCCTTGCCTCCAGGCGTCAATCGGCGCTGATACTCATGCGCGACCTGACGGCGGATCGCGTACTCCAGATCCACGATGGCTTGAAGCGCGGCGGCGTCTGCGGAGAGGCCGCCCGTGTAAGCAATCTGAAGCACGTCCGGCCCAGTGATCAGGTAGCTCTCAAAGTAGACCCGCCCCGTCGAAGCGTTGACCGCGTACAGATCCGAACTCATCGCCGGCGTTGCAGCGAAGTCCCGTCGGATGTGATTCTTAATCGTGACCGGCTGCGCGAGATCGACCGGGCAATGGGTCAGGAAGACTGATCGGGTTCGACGCGCCACGTCGAAGGTTTCCGTCTGAGCCGTGACCTCGAACGACCTCCCGATGTAACGCTCCGCTCGCTTCGACACCGCAGCGATCAAGGCGTTCACGTCGGCGTCGATAGTCGTGCTTCCGGCGTCAACCTTCAGCGTGACCTTGACGGCGGCGAGCGTTGTGGCAGGAAGGGTCATCAGCGATCAATCCTCGTCGAGATCGGGGATCTCCTTCGAGACCTTGTCCTTGATCTTGCCCTTCCTGCTCTCCATCGACTCATTGCGCTCGCGCTCTTCGCGCTCAGCCGACACTCGCTCGATCAGCTCCAGCTTGCTCATGTATTCGCGACCGGCAAGGGTGCGATATCGAGCCGGCCACTCATCGGGCGGGACAGGCGTCGAGCTGTCGTCGCGGATGAGCATCGCCGGAGTGCCCGACGCGCGGAAGTACCGCTTCATGAACGGGTCGTCCCCGCGCACGACGTAACCTTCTTCTCCACGCAGCTTGCCGTCCGGCCAGTGGATGGCTCCGCGCTTGTTCACGACGTAAACGCCGCTCATCCGTTCATCGACGACCTTCGACTCCGAGACTGTCGTGTGCGTGCGTTCTTCCTTAATCATTGGATTACCTCTCGGTTTGGATCGAACTGAGATCTCAGGTGGGATCGAGACTGATCTCAGGTGGGATCGAGACTTGGGAACGTCTGACTTCCAGACGCTGTAACAAACAGGTTGTTGGCCTGATCGACGTTGTCCTTGCGGGCATACTTTGCGCCGACGGGCGTGATGATAGCAGCTTGGATCGTGCCGACCCCATTTGAAATCAACCCCTCGACGGACAGGTAGCGCTCGACGCGAGATGAGTCGACGAGAAACGTGAGCATCTCCATCGTGCCGCCGAGACCGACCCCCGGCTGCAAAAAGGCCCACTCCAGATCGCTCGAAACGTAGTCGTGCTCGCTGTAGACGTTCGTCGGGCCGTGCTTCAGTCGTGCCGATACCGCCGCCGCGTTGTTCGTCGTCGACGGCGTGTGGAAGATCGTCACGATCGCACCGCGATACCCGTTGAGGTCTGCGACTCCAGCGACGGCGGGGCCAGCGGCAGCGTCGACGTCGATGCCAACCGTGTCCGGGTCGAACAAGACGCTGGTCGCGCGAATGTAGGTCTGAGGGGAAACCGCGATCACCGGCTCGCCGACAGCAAGTGAGACTGTTTGGATCCGTGAGCTCATGCTAGCCAACCAAGTTCAAGGGGCCGGAATCGAGGACGGTGAGCAGCTTGCCAGCCGGGAACTCATCGATTCGCGGACTAGTCTTCGGCAGCAGCGGGATGACCGACACGCCGACGATCGCGCCAGCTCCCGAAGCGATCACAATCTGCGCCGACAAGTACGGCATCGAGAGATCAGTGTCGACGAAGATGGTCTTGACCACGCTGGTACCTGGCGACGCATGGCCCTTGCCGTTCGCATAGAAACCCCATTCGATCCCGAACGGGTCGTGGGTCGCGAAGTCGGGACACGGTCCATGGTGAGGGATGATCGTCAGCGCGTTCGCGTTTGCGCCAGGCAATCGAGAAATCACGCACTGGATCATCGCGCCTCGGTAGCCGCGCAAGTCGGCAGCGGCCCCGACGACTCCAGACGTCGCTCCGTTCGCATAGACACCAACGGCGGTGTCCTCGGGGGAGTAGGTTCCGTCAGCGTAGGCCAGCAGCGGAATCACGACCGTCGGCGGTCCAACGAGTGACTCGATCGAGGTTTGAGATGCGCCCATCTGGATTGCCCTTGGCTGGCGATCGTTGTTCGAGGATTAGAGACAGAGAGAGAGGTGGGGCCGACAGGAGGTAACACTGCCGACCCCGAAGCCACTCACTGCTAGGCGGGAAGCCCCAGCTGCAAGTGACCGACCGTGCCGAGCGTGTTCGCCGCCGCCTTGACCTTCTTCCCAAAGCGGATTGCGATGACCGTGTAGTCGACGCCGACCGAACCAACCGCGACCGACAGACGCGCATAGCGGTCCATGTTCTCCGCGAGGGCGCGGACGTAGTACACGCCGTCGGCGACGATTGCCGCCGATGCCATCGCCGCATCGGTGCCGTCGGGCTGCAAAGCCGTCGCCCAAGCCGAGTCGTTCGCAGAGTCCTCGATCGTGACGAGCAGCGTGCCCGTGGTGTTGATGTCGGTGACTTCGATCGCCCACAGCACGGAGTCGTGCTGCTTCATGTCCACCGAAGCCGAAGCCTCGGTGCCAGTTCCATCCGCGATAATGACCGTGTCGACAATCTCGACGTCCATTGCGGTTTCGGGGGAGTTGTTCATTCTGATTCTCCGGTTTAGGCAGCCGCGTTGAAGGCGGTCGCAACGTTGAACGACGCCTCGTGCATCACCGCCATGTCGACGGTCATCACGGAGCGAATGTAGGTCTGCCGACGGAAGAACGCATTGCCAGCCTGGCTCGAGCTGTCAAGGATCAGCGTCCCCCACTGCCCGACCATGAAGTCAGCCCAGTTGCCGAACATGAGATCGGCAGTCGCACCGCTGGCGAGTTGGGTCGTCTTGAGGATCTGGTAGTTGTGCAAGAACGGCTGACTCGGCCGTTCCGGGTCGCCAGCCATGAACAGCGGGCGACCGTCTGCATCCTTCGACTCGCGGAAGAAACCGTGGACCTGCGGGTGCGCGACCCAGCCCAGATTGCCCTCGAGCGCGTTCGACGTGTCGACAGCCTCGACCATCGCCGAGAGCTTGTCCGTCACGGTTTGCGACGCACCACTTTTTGTGACGCCGGACCAAGATGTGGTCCCCACGCCGGGAGTGTTTGACAAGCCGAGCGGCTCGCCCGCCGCGCCGATGCCCTTGAAGATCGCAAGGTCGAGCTTGAGCGCCATGATCCGCGCCATGTGGTCGCGGAGCATCGTCTCGAATCGACCACTGGTCTGCATCAGCAGGCGGTTGGAGACCGGGATCAGCGCGGCCAGGTCGTGAGGAGTCATCGAGATCTGACCGGTCTCGGCCTCGCTCTCGGGCGGTGCGACGTTTTCCGCGACCCAGTACGCCTGCGCAGCAGCGTCGATTCGCGGCCAAACAACAGGCGAGCCGGTAAAGCCGTCGGTGAACACCACGCCGAGCTGACCGGCAACGGTCTTCGCCAGCAAAATTGGAATGAAATCCGAATTGAACTGCTCCGGGACTGCGAAGCCGCCTTCGGTGTCGACGCCCGCGCTCTGAGCTTTCTGCGTGGCCTCCATCAGGATCTCACGCTCCGGCCACAGCTCCTTATTGGCCTGCTCGCCGTACGGAGTCTTGTCGTAGTCGAAGTCGCTATGCCAGCCGACCAGACCACGGTGGAGATTAAATCGCCGCGCCGGGTCGTCGGTCGTGAAAGCGTCGTTCGCGCCATCAACGTAGGCATCGCCGTGATGCTCGCGAGACTTGAGCTGGACTGTCATCTCCTCGATGCTGCCCTGGAGCTGGCGGAGGATCCTGCCGTGCTCCTCCGCCGTGGTCTCCATGCCCTTGATTCGGTCGGTGAAGTCTGCACGCAGAGTCTTCACCAGAGCCGCGCCTTGCGCGGACAGGTTCTTTTCGTCGTCGTCCATGGTAGCTACAGGCCGAGCGCGCTTCGCACCCGGCTCAGTTCCTTGTCTGTGATTTCGGTTGATTGGAATTCGTCGTCGTCGTCACGGACAGCCGTTCGCGCGGTCACCTTCGCACCGGCCAAGGAATCGACGAGCTTCGACACGGCCTGCTCGAGTGAGCCGATCCTGCCTGCAAGCTCTTCGTTCGTCACGTTGTCGACCCCGATGGATGACTTGAGATCGGGGTCGGTGTTCTTCTCTTCGATCGCGTCCAGGATCGCGCCGAACGTCGCGAGCGCCAGCTCAGCGCCGTCGAAGCCGCTCTGGAGAGCAGCGATACTGTCGGAGTCGAGTGTAATTGTCGAGTCTCCCTCGACGCCTCTCGCGGCTTTGAACTCGGGGGGCTTGGCAGCATCGGCGGAATCTGCGGCATCGACATCTTCACCGGCGGTGTCCTGGTGGTCGCCGTCGGCATCACCGGGCTCGGTCAAGAGCAGGGCGACCTCCGCCTCCAGGTCGAGATCGATCCCATCGCCCTCCTTGAGCTCCTCGAGCGCCTGCCCCGTGTAGGCATTCAGCACGACTTCGGCAGCTCCATCAGCTCCGGCTCCATCGGATACGCTGACGCCCATCTGCCGCAGACTCACGCCATCGAGCTCGTCGAAAAAGACGCGCGACCGGATCCGAGCAGAGAGCTTCTCCGCCGCATCCGTCGGACCGAGGACCGCCCGCTCACGGAACTCCCTGAGCAGCGACTTTGGGATCAGCGCGCGATCCTCGATGTAGTCGAGCTCCTCGAGCACGCGCGCCTCGAAGGACTTCTTGCCGCCGAGCACAGACGCGAACGGGTTCGCCGGCGTCGGGGTCGCGCTGTTCTCCAGCAGCGCCTGTTCGCGGAACTCCACTCCCCAGGTGCCGAGTCCGAGCTTCTCTCGCTCCTCCGAGGTCTCGGGCCAGTACGCCTTAATTGGGACGAAGCCGACCGAGGAGCCCATCATGCCCTTGCCTGATCGCGTGCCCTTGCCGCTCATCAGGAGATAGACCGTCTCCGAGAACTTGAAGTGGTCGTCGGGTCCGTCGTCGGCGCTGAGGAACTCGACGTCCTGCATCAGCGCGTACGATTCGGCTGTCAGGCCGGCGGCCTTCAAGAGCGCGTCCGCGTCCTTCACCGACTCGAACGCCTTGCCGATCTTGCCGACCCACGTCTTCAGCGCCTGACCGATCGGAGCCTTGACCGCCCCCATGTTGTGGCACCAGAGGTAGACGCCACCGTTGCGCAGGTACCCGTCCAGCACCCAGCCGTCGCCGTCCTTTGTTTTGCGCTGGCGGATGCGGTCGCCGTGGTAGTCCTTGTCGTCGGTCGACGCGATCAGACGCAAGACCCTCCGCTCCTCCTTGCCGTCCTCAGCCTTGACCGCGAGATGCATGCTGCCGCGATAGTGGACGTGCTCGGAGTCGGTCTTGATCTCCTTGACGCGATCAACGCCGAGACCCTCGAGCTCCATCGTCGACGCTGCGCCAAGAAGGATCTTCTCTTCGATGGTGAGGGAGAGTGGCTTGGTCATAGTTGGGTTCCTATTCTTCAATCACCGGCGACATGACGCAGGCGCAGTTCACGAGTTGCTCAGGGCCCGCGTCGGGATCATGCGCTCGCCTGATCGTTCCGCCACTGGTCAGGGGGAAAGTCTCGTCCAGCTCGCGAATCAATCCGTCGAGATCATTGTGATCGTCACGCACGTTGTCGAGTCCCGAAGTGATCCACTCGTGCTTTTCGACGCCGTTCTTTTTCATCGCCTGGTGTCGGACGTTGCCGTCGATCATGCCGGTCTCGGTGCGCGCAATCGTGCGAGCGCGCCGGTGCGTCTTGCCGAACACGAGCCGGACCTCATCTTTCGCTCCGGGCAACACCTCGCGGAGCTTCTCGGCGAGCGTGCCAGTGCCGCCGACACCGGACTCGGCGAACAGCTCGGCGAACTTGCGCTTGAGATCTTCGGCGACCGTCGAGGTGACGCCCTCGCTGACCTTGAACGCCTTGGCCTTGATGTACTTCTGAGCCGCCGACTCAGAAGACAGGAATGGGTCAGCGCCGAGCTCGGAGGCGATCGCCTTGGCCGAGTCGTCGAAGGCCGACTCGAACACGCCGACCAGCTCACCCGCGAGCTCGTCTGACCAGTACTTCGACTGAGACGCTGCGAGCACGAGCTGATCCAGCTCCTTTTGCGTCAGCTCTGCCTTGACCATCCACGCGCGCAGCAGCAAGCCATCGTCGGCGAACTGGCGAGCTAGGCGCGGGTAGCGCTTGCGCCAAGCTGCGCGACACCGCGTAACGTCATCGCTGGTCGTCTCCATGCGAGCGATCTCGGCGGCGTCGGCGGCGTGGGCATCGAGGTAGCCGAGCGCCGCGCTCCTCGTCATCACGCCGCGCGCCCGCGCCCCGCGCGCAGAGACGCCCGAGTCCTTCTTGGGCCCCTTCGCGATCTTGTCCAGGTGCCGGAGCTGAGCAGCCTTCTGCCTGCGCGACCAAGCCTCGACTTTCTTTCGGATTCGACGCTCTGACGGTTCGCGCCGCGTTGCCGTTGCCTTCTCGATCGAACGTCGGCGCAAGTACGCTTCGCGCTGGGTCTCTTCCGGGGTCTCCTCCTCTTCCGAGGTCTCCTCCTCTTCCAGATCCTCTTTCGGACTCTCCTCCAAATCCGACTCAACGGGGGGGGCGGAGAGTGTGGAGGGGCCCGAGTCAGAGAGACTTACCTCGGACCCCCCCACGTCACCTTCTCGCTCAGAAAGCTCAGAGGCATCCGAGGGACACACTGATCCCTGCGCACCCGTTGCAGCACAGGTGCTCGAATCCGGCAAGGAGCCGCCGGTATTGGCTGCGTCCAGCGATGACGTGCTCTTCTCGTTCGTTTTGCCAAGGTCTGATAACAGACGGAGAGATGTCGAAACGAGCGAGACGTCACCACCGGCCACAGGATCGAGTTCGACGCCGGCCAACAAGAGGCAAGCGTTGAGCGGAATGCCGACCTGGAGAAGCTCCTTGATCAGCTTGGCCTTATCCAGCAGGTCGTCGGCAAGCGCTTCGACCGAAGACGTGTCGTAGTAGGCGCGGTAACGAGCCTGTCGCGGGTCACGCAAGCGCGGGAAGAATCGAGAGTTGAACGACGACTCCCAACGTCGGAAGACTGACTCCATCTTCAACTTCCAAAACATTCGCATGTGCAGCTCGTGCTCAGCGAAGTTCGCGGCGCGAACGCCGAACAGAGTTGCGGGCGTTCTGAACACTTCGCTAATCGCCTGCCAGTTGACCTCGGTGAGGTCCTTGTAGTTCATGTCCTTCGGGCCGATCGGGTTGGGGATGTACTCGATGTCGCCGTACAGCACGCGAGTATCGCCAGCCTCAGCGCCGTCGTTCCAACCCTCCTCGACCGTCTGCTCGAGCCGATCCCTAGCCTCGATGCCCATGTCTTTCGCGATCAACAGGCCGCCGGGATCGCCGCCGTTGTCGAGGATCGAGTCCTGGTAGACCATCGCCCGCTTGATTTGCCTCGCGCGATGAATCGCAACCTCGAGCGGAGCCATCCCCATGAGCCCACCACTGGGGTTCTGATACTTGAAGTGCAGGAGTGAAGAGGCGTCGTAGATCTTCGTTCGACCGCCGGAAATCGAGACGCGCCAACCAATCGGCAATCCACTGCGCTTGTCCAGGATCGGTCGAACGACGTTCTGGCTCACCGGCCAGATCTCTTCGGGCAGCACAATCTTGGAGTTCAGGTCGGTCTTGTCCGACGCCGCGACCTGCCCGCCGCTGGCGTCAGTCAGGATCCAGAAGACGCCCCCGGTGATCTCCATCCCCTGCGCCATGCGCTCCCTGAGCTCACTCGGGTCCATCATCGGGTTGACGTGATCGAAGAGCTTGACGACAGGGTCGCTCATGGGGACGAGCTCGACACGATCCTCCTTGTCGGGGTCGCCGGTGTACACCCGCAGCGGGACGCTCGCCGCCGAGTCGGCGATCAACGAAATCGCCGAGAACACGCGGGTCTCCTCACGGACCGGGTCGCGCAACTCGCTGCTCACCTGCGCGCCGGGGAAAGTGGAGCGCAGGAAAGCGTTGATCCCAGGCTCGCTGATCAGCTCCTTGATGCGCGCGCCGAAGCCAGCCTTGCCGACCTGGACGCGCACAGGCATGACCGTGGATGGCTTCACACCCTTCGATTCGCGAAGCGACTCCAGTGGAGCGCCTTCGATCGGTCGCCGGAACTGTTTGGGGCTTTTCGCCATCTATCGCCGCTCTGCCATCTATCGCCGCTCTATTTCAGCCGCCTCTATTTCAGCCGCCACGCAAACCGAATTGCCAGAGGATGAGCCTTCGTCGCGACGCGATGGATCGCGTCGAAGTCGAGGCCGCAACCCCCACACGTGAAGACTCTGCCGGTCTCCACACCCGAGGTCAAGCGGTCAGCCACCACCACCACCGCGCCCGAAAAGGACAGCGCCTCCATGTGCTCCTTGATCGTGCGGAAGCAGTCCAGGCACAGATCGAGCCGCTGAAGGGTCTCGGGATCGAAAGCGCGACCGGGGAGCCGGCGACTCGTGTCGTAGTGGCGATTCATGCTGCACGCCTACGCCTGCGCTTGATGATCCGACCAGAGCCCTCGACTTCAGCCTTCACGGACCCACGCGACAGCGAGCAGAGGATCGCGTCGGTGTCGTCGGGAGACCTACCGATTCGTTGCTTCATCTTCTCCTTGGGCTCGATTTTGAAAAAGCCGGTCTCGTCTGGGATCGAGCGAAGGGAAACGGTGTCGCTCCACGCCCGCTCGTACCTCTCCGGGATCGCGAGACGGTTCATGTGCATCAAGCGATAGTAGATGTAGTGCAGCTCGCTCCGGCGCGTCTTGAACTTGAGGTGCCCTCCAATGACGTGGTCCCAATCCCCCTGAGGGCCAGCACCGAAATCGACTGGCTCGACGTAGACCTCGCGCCGATAGAGATCGTCCACGACTCCGCCACCAACTCCGGTCACGTCGACCTTCACGTCGCGCGCATTCGGCACGCGCCACTTGGTCATGAGCTGAGAGATGATCTCCGCGCTCTCGTGAGTCCTCGCTTTGCTCCATTGGTGTCGGGCTTTGAGTCGTCCTCGGTCGTTCAGGAATGCAACGCACTTGTCGTCTCCAAGTCTTGCGACGTCGACGCCGATCGTGCGCCCTGGAAGATCGGGTTGCAAATCCTTGTTTTCTTCAAGCAAAGACAACGGGATCAAAGAGTGAGAATCGCTTGAGGGAGGAACGCCCAAAACCTGAACTTGATACAGGGGGTCAGCTTCATAATTTGGACCGCAATCTTTCTGCATTATTTTGATCCAAGACTGATTCATGACCGCGTGTCTCCCAATGGATTGCGGAGCGTCAAAAGCCGAGGTTTGGAAACTGACGAAGCTTGAGTTCTCGCCGTGGATCGCATCGTAGAAGCGACCGTGCCGAGAATTTTGATTGCCGATGTAGACTCGTTTTGCATCGCCGCCAGTGAGGTATCCACGGGCTGCGTTGTAGACGCCTTCGGGTACACCGGATGCTTCATCAACGACGAACAGCAGCCCCCCGACTGCGTGGTACCCCTGGGCTGTAATGGACGAGTCCGCGCCCGCCGGTGTGTCGGTGGCGAAGCCGACCATGTACCACTCGGGGGAGCCAGGCATCTCGGCGCGCTGAGTTAGGATGCGACCGGGCAAGGGCGTGCGGCTGTTCGCGTGCGCGTTACGGATCTGCCGCCAGAGCATGTCCTTGACTTGCTTGTTCAGCGGCGCGGTCGAGATCACGATCGAATCAGGCCGCGTGATGAAGAACCAAAGGCTGATCCGCGCGAGCAGCCACGTCTTGCCGACGCCGTGACACGTTCCCCATGCGACGTCGTCGTTCTCCGCGATGGCTTGCGCGATCTCGCGTTGCCCCGGCTTGCCCGTCGGCGATTCATCCGCGCCCCAGAGTTGATCGCCGAGGACGTCCTCGATGAACCCCACCGGATCGTGGGTGTACCGCTCGAACTCGCCACTGCCTCGCGATTCGATGACTCGGTCCCATGCGAGCTCGATCGCGCCGCCGACTTGGTCGGTGAGCGCCGGACCGGAATGGCGCAAGGCGTAGTCTGCGTTCGTCTCGAAGGTCAGCGTCTCGTCGAAGATGAAGTCGAACAGGCCCACGCTGAGTCACGACTCCCGTTGGCGCTTGCTCGCGTTGATCGCGTTGCTCGCGTTGCTATCAGCTCTCACGTTTGATGACGCTGCCTCGGCTTCTTCACGCCGCGCAACCCAAACCCCCGAATCATCGTGTCGACTCGGTAGGCGATCTTCTTGGCGACGGCCTCGCCTTCGATCGGATCGAGGTTCGCCTGACACTCCTCCAAGACGACGTTGACGAACATGCCTAGCACGCCGACCATGTCGCGCACGTTCATAGTCTCTTCGTTTTTCAATTTGATTTCCCACGCCTTCTCAACCCTCTTTTGAAGCGTCTCGACCGTCGACGCCAACAGATTGATCGAGGAGTCCTCTTGAGCTCCGCGTCGGAGATGAAGACTCAAAGCCTGGAGCGCGTCGGCCGTTGCGTCAACGTTGCCCTCTTGGATCGCCAGCGAGAGGACGTCAAGCATCTCAAGCGACGCCCGCCTGAACTGAGGCGTGTCGAGTTGCTCGACGCGCTCCATGCAGCGCTTGGCGAGCGAGTCGAGGACTGCTAGGCCTTCGCGCAGATCGAAGAGGGATCGCGAAACCAACGACTCCTCGTAGGCCTCGCGGAACCGACCAAGACTCTTCGAATACCGGCCCTCGGCGGCCCCGATGGAAGGCGGGCCGTGCCAGCCGCTTTTGACTTTGCCGTGCCAGCGGCAACAGCTCTCCCCCTTGGTCGACGGCCTGCGACATCGGCGCATCTCCTTCGATCCGATCAAACCTGCGGCTCGCGCCGCAACGGTCCGCAGCCTCGAGTGCTTTTTGCAGCGGGTCGACGTGGGAGGGAAGGGCCACTTTTCCCCGCGCCCACCGCCGGGCTGCGGGTCGGGAAGCGACGGGTGATCGTCGCCGTCGGTGAACATCACACCGTCATCGGGCGACGGGTCGGGCGGCTCGATCTTCTCGCCGTTCTTCTTGACAGTCTTCCTGACGGTCTTCTTGTATCGTCTCGCCATTTGTATCGTCTCGCCATCCCTAGCTCTGTCTGAACTCGTCGGAGTCAGCCTCGAGGTCGCCGCCCTCGCCGCCCTCCGGCGACGAGAGGGGGGTAGCGTCACCACCTCGAGCTGGCATCTCGGACGCATCGGACGCAGCGGACTCCGAGGCTGCTTCCGGCACAGTCCAGCGCTCGAGCCACCTCGGCATGACAGCGCCGACTTCGAGCTCGACCGTCTCCTTGAGTTCTTCGCTACCACCAACGATGCGGATCGCGTAGTTGCCCGCCTCCGTCACCTCGTCCTGAGTCCACATGGTTTGCCTTCTTCCTTCGTGTCGGTGCTGAGTTGAGTTGAGCCGCTCACGCAATCAGGACTGAAACCCATTCGCGACAGTGCCGACCACCTTTCCGTTGAATTCGATGACGGCGTTCCCCTCGCAGTCTTCAACGAGCAAGTCTGTGTTGGGTGACCCCATCACGCGGATCATGTTCTGCCCACCGCTCCCATTGAGCGTGCAGCGGCGCAAGCGAATCGCCGAAAGCCCGCGCTCGAGCAGCATCACCGGCTGCGCATACTCGCGACCGTGGAAATCCGAGTCTTCGATCACAACCTTGCGATCGTAGGCCTCGTGGTAGACGCCCCTCACGTCCGTGTACGCGGGACATCCCTGGATCATCACCGCGCCGTAGGTTTTCGAGCGATTGCTGCCGTCAGCCCAGTTGAGGTTGTCGACCGTTGACGCTCGAATCAACACGTTGTTGCGAGACTGGAAGTGAGAGATTGCAAACGCCGGCCGGCTCGTGTCCTGCGCCGTCGCGCGGAACATACACCCGTCGGTAACCAACCATCCGCCCGGCGTTGCGTCCTCGTCGTAGTCGGTCGTCTCGTTGATCCGCAGCATCTTGTCTGCGCTCCACGGGTCCTGATCTCCGCGTTCCTCGAGCACAGTCTGAATGCCCTGGCCTCCAAGGTTCTCGAACAAGCAGCGATGAAAACGGAGCGCGACCAACGACTCAGGGGCAGGCCAGCTCGGTGGCCGGTTCGTGCCGAGTCCAGCCATGTTCGAGTAGCATCCGTGCTCCCGCTGCGTGTCGGTGAACGAAACGCGCTCGAACACGACGTCATACTGCACACCATAGAGCCGAGCGCACCACATTTTTCCCTTGGAAAACAACACGTTGTCAACGAGCACATCCATGAGTCGGATGAGACTCTTTGGGTACCCCATCGCAATCCAGTCGTGGTTGTAGATGTGCATGCCGCCGACATCCACGCCGCTCTTTAGCGCGATCGTGCCCCACTGCTTGAGGTCCACTTGCTGGAGCTGGGCGACAGCACCCGACACCCCGATCGGCCAACTCGAAACAAGATCAGGTGGGATGAAGCCGAAGTAGTCGCCACTTGAGGAGGGTGGCAGAGGGGGTGGCAGGGGGGGGCTCGACGCTGCGAGCTTGAGCGCCCACGGCTTGGCCTGGTCAAGCGCCTCCTGGTAGACCGCGTCGCGAATGTCGACCGCTGGAATCCTCAGTGACGCGGCTATTTCGGTCAGCATTAAAGAGGGTTGGGGTAAGTACGCGATGTAGCGATCGAGGTCATCCAAGGCCTCGAACTGTCGACGGGTTGCGTCCATCGCTCTGAGCAGGTTACCGGACATGGCTGGCATTCCTTCTGATTCGAGATCGTCGAATGGGTATCTGGTATCTGGGTGTCGGTACGAGGCGCGAGGCGCGATGCGCGAGTTACGAGGCGTGATGCGAAATCAATAGGGTCGATCATCCGTCCGCCTGTCAAGCACGTCGCTCACTTTTGTCAGCATCCAGAGCATCGGCACAAGCACGAGGTAGCCGAAAACAAGCGACGCGAGGCGGAAGAAGCGTTTCAAGGTTGGGCTTCGATCGCCGCTGAAACCCGTTTGCGTCGAGCGGCGATCGAAACCCATCGCTACTGCGCCTCCCCATCCGAATCAACCAAAATCGAGTCACCCGCCGTGATCTGGACGACCTCGCCGTCCTCAATGTAGATGCCCACGCCGGCGGAATCGCTCGAGACCTGCTCGACCCACGCCTGGAAGTTGTGCTCGACGCAAATCTGATCGATCAACGCAAGCGAGTCAGCATCGAGCAGCGAGCCGTCGCGGATGAACATCACGCGAATCTTCGGATCACCGAGCATCGCGATCGCGCACCCGACCTGGATCGCTTCGGCCTGCGAGGCTTGCGCGAGCGGGAGGTCGTTGAGAAGCAGCGCCTTGGATTCGAGGTCGTACCTCATCCCCTCGATGGGGAAGTCGACCGACTCAAACAGCTTGCGCACATCCAGCCGGCAAGATTCCAGCGTCTCGTTCGCCTCGGAGAGCTGGGCCTCGAGGGCGCCGACCTTGTTTGAGGCGTCGGCAAACTGATCGCGAATCGACTGATTCTTCGCCTGCGCCGACGCGATCTGGATCAGCCGCTCGAGATTCGCAGTGTCGACCAGCTTCGAGCTCGCGACTTCGCTCGCTAGCGCCGAGTACTCCTCGCGCTTCGACTCGATCGCAGCTTTCACTTGAGCCATCCTCGCCTCCAGCTCTTTGAGCTCGGAAGCGAGTCTGTGCCCCTCGCGCTCGATCGAGGTCAGCTCGAGCCGATTGCGCTCGAGCTTCGAATTTGCCTCGTTCGCCTCCCTGAGCTGGACGGTCAGCTCTTCGATTGGCGCGACAGCTTCGACCCTCGGGAGTTGACTGGTCCGAGCGCGAAGACTCTCGTATTCGGCGCGTGCGGATCTCTCGTCACGCGCGATCTCTTTGCGGCGCTCGAATGCCGCAGAGACTTCGTCTTCCATCCGCGTGAGTTCGTCGGAGAGACCAAGCGCGGCGAGCACTTCACGGCCTTGTTCCGCCGGGGTCATCTCGATGAACGCGCCTGGGTCAGCGCAATTTGACACGAGCTCATCGAGTAGTGCCGCAGGGGTGCCGAACTTGTAGCCCTCCTTCGATTTGATCGCGAGGGAGAACTTCGCCGCACCGGCGCTGTCGCGCTTCCACGCTCCGATGATCTCGATGCGACCGAGATCGAGCAGTGCCTTTGAGCCTCGCTCGCCGGCGGTGATGGGGAGCGTCGGGCGGAACTTCCGCCCGAGGAGCACGGCCATCATCGAGCCAATCAACGACGACTTCCCGGCCCTGTTTTTTCCCCGGACAGCGACGACGCCTGTTGGACTCGGCTCGACATGAGCCGCGCGAATTTTTTGAAACGAATCGACGGTCAGACTCACGATCGTCATGTCATCGAACTTGCTTGCATCGGTCACGGTCATCGAAGTTACCTCTTTCGTTTTTTTTGATTCGTGGCGAATTCCGCCCAGTCTAGCTTTTCGTTTCTCCGCTGGATTCAGCGCTGAATCCAGCCTCGCTGGATTCGCACTGCTGGTCACTCCGTCGCGATGATCGCATGCCCACGATTATGCCCTCGAGCGTCGTGACCAGCTTGCCCCATCCCTTGGCGCAGGCCATGACCGTATTTTCCGGGCCCGGCTCGCTCCAGGATGTGAGCGCGTGTCGCTCGTGCTGGAGCACGAGCGATACGCGATCAACCTCAGTCGATACCAGCACTGTCGCTATGCTGTATTCCGAGTCCGGGGTCATCGCCTTGAGCTCATCGAGCAGGCTCTTCGCTTTTTCCATGGCGGTCAGCTCGGTCGTCTTACTGCTTTTTTTTGTCATTTTCTGATTCCGGCGTGAAGGGAGGAGTGGGAGGGATCCTGTGTAGGGGATCCTGTGTAAGGGATCCTACGCCGTCAAACATCGGACTGCCACCGCCGGAATGGCAGGGGGGGGGCATCGGCTTGGGGCACGGGCTCGCGTGCCCCTTGCCCGCTGATCGCGGCGAGACGCGCTGAGAGCGCCTGTGCTGGCCGCTGGCGACTTCGCGGGCAGCGGCTCGCGATCAGCCTCGATCGTCAAGCACAGCCGCAGGGAGCGGCTATCCGGGGGCAGCTAGGCCAGGCGAGGGGGGGGGTCTCCCGGTGGGGGAGCACCTCGACGGCGTCGCCCAGCCCCAGCGTTCGCGGCTGCTGCCGTCGCCGCCGAGCGCGATCACTCTGGGCCGCCTAGTCGCGCTCCAGCGCCCCGATGATCCCCGCCAGGGTCCGCCCAGTACGCTACCCGCACCGGGCAGCCCGTAGGGCGGGGGCGCCGGGCTCACCCTGGCGGGGGCTGTGGCATCGGCGGAGGACTCCAGCTCCGTCGCAAACGCGCGGAGCCGCGCCGCAAGCTCCGCGCTCTTGAGCTCCATCTCGGCGGGCCGGGTCTGAGCCTCGAGCCAGTCGATGATCACCTGCTTGCCCGGCCAGGTCCAGGCGCGGGGCGTCCCACCTGTGCGCTCAATCGCGGCGTGCAGCGCGTGGATCACGTCGCTCCACTCGCGCTTAAGATCCTCGACGGTCCGTCGTCGCTCAGCTCGTGCTTCGGGGGAGCGCTGCGCGAACCAGCGCGCGGTGAACTTGCGGCTGATTTCTCGGATTTCCGCCACGGAGATTGATCGCCCTCGCAGGGTCGCGTACTCCGCCTTGAGCGTCGTCATCTGCTCCTCGACCTCGCGGATGTCGCGCTCGCGGCGCTTAAGCAGCGCCACCAAGAGACGCCCCGGGATCGGACGCTACCGGTAATACCGGGCGGCTCTCACGATGCGCAGCCGCGACCCATGCGTCACGAAGAGCCCGACACCATCCGGCAACTCCTCGACCTCGACGACGCCCTTGGCCGCCGCGATCCAAAACGCGTTCGCGCGCCGCTCAAAGTACTCGCGCTTGTCGGGGTCGGCCAACTCCGCGAGCCAGTCAGCGCGCGAGACCTTGACCTCCACGGCCACCAAGGTGGAGCGTCCCCACAGTCGCAGCGCCAAGAAGTCGATGCGTCGATCGGCTTTGACGCCGTGCTTCTCGCCTGGTGCGCTGATCTCCGCAAACGTGGCCCACTCGCCCTTGTCGGTGGAGTACTTGACTCGCAAGCGCTCGATCATGTCGGCGGCGGTCGTCATTGGTCTGGCTCCTTAATGTTAATGAGGCTTTGAGTTCGGTCGCCGCGCCAGCCTCGCGATGGACAATAACTCATCCCGAAACTCCACGGGACTGCGCGAGGCCAATTTTGACGACAGTCGTGGGCGATGATCGTGTACCGCAGTGTGATTTCCACACCAGCTGACAAGCGCCTTGCCCTCGGCGTTATGCGTGTAACCCCAGCGCAGGACAGGTGGGTCCTCAAGGCCAAACGCGTAGAGCCACGTTGCTTTTTTCGCCGGGTGCCCGTATCGCCCTTGCTCGACTTGGCAGACCCATCCGCCATCGGTCGATCGCTGCCATCCTCCATCACGATGAGGTCGCGCTAGACTGTATTGCGGCCACGCAGCCGAATAAGCGGGATGCTCCAGGACACCGCCGTAAGTTCGCACGGCAGCAAGGGCGGCGGCGAAGCATCCCCCATCATCGCCCTGTTTATAGCCCCAGCGCGCCTCGACCAGCCCGGCCAAGCGAGACCACCGCGAGCACGGAGGGTGAGCGACGACAGGCCATGGACCGGCGTACTTACGCGCGTCGAGATCAATGTCCCACGGGTCGACGTCTGCGAGACCGAAATAGGGCCCATCGCTAGCAACGTATAGCGCGGCGACCCGGATCATAGTCCTCGCGCCCCGCTCTCCAAGTGGTCCGCGTAGCTGCGCAACACGCCGATCGCGTCCTGTCGCCGGATCGTACTGATGTGCGTCATCACCCCCTGCGGATCGTTGAGGCGCGCGAGCACGAGGCAGTAGCCCCAGCCGTCCGGGATCATCGTCTCCAGGTGTGTCGCGATCTCGCACATGGGCTCGCCTTCGATCTGCTCCAGGACGATGCCCTGCTTGGCGTGCGGCTGGATCTTGCACGGCACACCATTGCCGAGCGGCTTGCCGCAGTAGTAGCACGTGAAGGTGCGGCGGCAGTAGAAGCGACGCTTGGCCTCCTCGAAGACCTCCTTGTCGCTCATCTCGTCGAGTTCGCGGGGGTAGCCCATTAGACTCCTCGCTTATCGCGAACATCAGCGTCAGAATCGTCCACCACGCGGGTATCCAACTCGTCATCGCCAAACTGAACCTCGACCCATGCCAAAGGCCCGCTGCCGTCCTCGTGGCGTGTGAGCTTCATCCAGGACTTGAGTTGTTCACGCTGCTCGGTCGCTTCGTCCGACTCTCGCCAACCTAGCTTGCTGCCGTCTGGGGCCGCCATGAACGAGCGGTAGCCGTTCACAGGAGATCGAATAAGCGAAGTGACACGCTCGCCGCATATCCGCACTGCCTCAACGTGGGCGCGGTCGATCGCATCCGAGTAGTCATGCCCGGTAACAACGAGCGCAACGTGGCGTACATAACCCATTAGCGCAGCTCCCGCAGCCGCGCAGCCGCGTCGTTAGCTTCGAAAGTCGCACGGTGGGCATTGGCTCTGCGGATGCGCTTCGCCGACTTGAGACAGCGCCTGCACGTGGCCGCTCGAATACCCACTGGACCCAGATGCAGCACGTCAAACTCGTGGCCGCAGTAGCTGACCCATGTGCCGAGGTATGAGCGGTCATCTTTCTTGAGCAGGTGCATCTTCATTGCTGCGCTTCGAGTTCCTTGCCATCCTCGCCTAGGACCAATTTGACAAACCTCCGTTCAACTGCCCTTTCATCCTGCATTCCGCAGGTGAAGCAGACGCACTCACCGTTCGGGCCGTACGGTCGCAATTCCGCCACATCTCCGCAAAGGTCACATTGCTGCGGTCGCTCCGCAGCAATAAAGCCTAGCCCGCTCATCGGGCCACCTTACGCCGTGTACCACGTCGATCGGTCTCGATCGCGTATCCCGCGCCATCGCCGCCGCGATAGGAGATCGCGTATCCCGCACCGCAGCCGAAGCGAGTGGAGACCGCGTATCCCGCGCCATCGCCGTCGCGATAGGAGCGCGCGTATCCCGCGCCATCGCCGTCGCGATAGGAGCGCGCGTATCCCGCGCCAGCGCCGAAGCGATCGGAGATCGCGTCTCCCGCGCCGCAGCCGAAGTAATAGGAGCGCGCGTATCCCGCGCCAGCGCCGCTGCGATAGGAGCGCGCGTCTCCATCGCCCTCACCGTAGCGATAGGAGATCGCGTCTCCATCGCCCTCACCGTCGCGATTGGAGATCGCGTATCCCGCGCCAGCGCCGTAGCGAGTGGAGTACGCGTCTCCCTCGCCCTCGCCGTCGCGATCGGAGATCGCGTCTCCCTCGCCAGCGCCGCCGCGATCGGAGATCGCGTCTCCCTCGCCATAGCCGTTGCGATAGGAGCGCGCGTTCCCCGCGCCATCGCCGTCGCGATCGGAGACCGCGTATCCCGCGCCATCGCCGTCGCGATAGGAGCGCGCGTATCCCGCGCCAGCGCCGCCGCGATCGGAGATCGCGTATCCCGCGCCATCGCCGCTGCGATAGGAGCGCGCGTATCCCGCGCCCTCGCCGCCGCGATAGGAGATCGCGTCTCCATCGCCCTCACCGTCGCGATTGGAGATCGCGTTCCCCACGCCAGCGCCGCCGCGATAGGAGCGCGCGTATCCCTCGCCATCGCCCCAGCGATAGGAGCGCGCGTATCCCTCGCCATCGCCCCAGCGATAGGAGGTCGCGTCTCCCTCGCCATCGCCGCCGCGTATGGAGCGCGCGTTCCCCACGCCCGCGCGCACGATGATCGAGCCGTGCGCGTCGCCGCGCAGCCCATACGAGGCCATCCCATCGGACACGACCTCGACGCTCTCGCCGTCGGCCTCGCGCCACCAGACACCGTCATCGAGGACCGCGCCAGCGATCCACTCGTCGTGCGTGTAGTGCCTCATCGCGCCACCTTACACCGTGTACCACGTCGATCGGTCTCGATCGCGGATCCCGCACCCCAGCCCCTGCGATAGGAGCGCGCGTCTCCCTTGCCATCGCCCCTGCGATCGGAGACCGCGTCTCCCGTGCCCCAGCCGTAGCGATAGGAGCGCGCGTCTCCCTTGCCATCGCCCCTGCGATCGGAGACCGCGTCTCCCGTGCCGCTCCCCCGGCAATTGGAGATCGCGGATCCATCGCCGCTGTCCCAGCGATAGGAGCGCGCGTCTCCCGCACCCGCGCGCACCGTGATCGAGCCGTGCGCGTCGCCGCGCAGCCCATACGAGGCCATCCCATCGGACACGACCTCGACGTCCTCGCCGTCGGCTTCCCGCCACCAGACGCCGCCTTCGAGCACCGCGCCAGCGATCCACTCAGCGTGGGTGTAGGGCCTCATTGCGACACCTCGTCCCGCATCAGCCGCTCCGCGAGCGCACGAGTGAGATCAGCGATCCCGCCACCGTGGCACGCGTCGATCGTGGTCGCATGGCGCACCCAGGTCGCGAGGTCGTGCAGCTCGCAGCCGACGCGCAGCCAGCCGTCCCCTGCCGCGCAGGTGTAGGTGATCGAAGGGGCGTCCACCTTACGCCGTGTACCACGTCGATCGGTCTCGATCGCGTATCCCTCCCCGTCGCCACAGCGATAAGAGATCGCGGATCCCGCGAACGCGCGCACCGTGATCGACCCCCTCGCACCCCCCCGCAGACCGTAGTGAGTGAACCCATTGGACGCGACCTCGACGCTCTCGCCGTTGGACTCGCGCCAGTAGACACCGTCATCGAGGACCGCGCCAGCGATCCACTCGTCGTGCGTGTAGTGCTTCATTGCGGCACCTCCTCGGACTCGGACTCCGCAGCCGCGCGCAGCAGCTCCCGCAGTCGCAGGTTCTCCACCGTCGCCGCGTCGATCGCCGCGTCGCGGTCGCTCTCCCGCCTGATCGTGTCGCGGAGTTCGCCTTCGAGCCGGGCAATCTCCGCGTTGGCGTTTATGGGGCTCTCCTCCAAGACCAGGACCCGGGCCCCCGGGTCGAGAGCGAGGATGTTCGCCTCGCTCGTCCCGCAGCGCGGCGTCGTCTCCATCCGCCCGATGGTGATCGCCCACTCGTCTCCCACAGCGCAGAGCGCGACCATGCGCCCACCCGAGGATGCGTACGACGCGCGCACGACCCCCCGGACGAGGCCGGAGTTCAGCAGGGCTTCGTAGGCCCCGCCATCGGGGCCTGCGGTGCCCTCCGCCCACACCTGCGGAGAGCACCGATCGAGAGTGCCATCCGCGTACCAGAGGACCAGTCCTCCACTCGCATCGGGCGGTGCCTCCCACGATAGCGGATCAGGGCCGCACTCCGTCCATTGAGGGGGGGTGCCCCCCCCGGCGCACGCGGCCGCGAAGCACTCGTATGGCGCAGCCGACGCGGACAGTAGCGTCCAGCTGTGTAACTGGCCATATGTCATCGTGCCACCTCCCCGCGCGCATCCAGCCGCACGTAGTGACTCCCACACGCCCCACACTGCGCGACGATCCCGCACGGGCCGCGCCAGCTACACAGCCGACACGTGATCCAGGTCCGACCAGTGTCCGCGCGGATATTCACCTCCCAGGCGTCTTCGGTCACGCGGCGGCCAGCGTTCCATGCGATGCAAAAGGTCATTGGTTCAGCTCCTTGAGATTGAGCGCAGTTTTCGCTCGGTGAATGATACAGTCCGGCCTCATCGGATGATTGAGCGCGTCAAACTCGAGGCCGCAGTAGCTGACCCATGTGCCTACGGCGATCCATGCGCCTGCGTCGATCTCTACGCGGTCATCTTTCTTGAATATGTGTAGCTTCATTTGACCACCTCCCCGCGCATCAGCCGCTCCGCGAGCGCGCGAGTCCGCTCAGCGATCCCGTCGCCGTGTCGCGCGTCGATCTCGTCCGCATCCCGGCACCAGGTCGCGAGATCGTGCAGCTCGCAGCCCACGCGCAGCCAGCCGTTCCCTGCCGCGCAGG
>Ga0326597_10000760_pt1 | contig 55186 bp, 43 predicted proteins | sample RVTome_12_FD_203789 | JGI IMG/M metagenome (GOLD analysis project Ga0326597, IMG submission 203789) | Soil microbial communities from uranium-contaminated site in the Upper Colorado River Basin, Wyoming, United States - RVT100D185 | ecosystem: Environmental > Terrestrial > Soil > Contaminated >... | reverse complement strand
CTTGAGTCGACATGGGGAATGGATTTAACGGCAACCCGCTGACCCGTCCCGTACTGGTCCTCAACCAGAACTACGAGCCGCTGTCGGTCTGCACGACGCGTCGCGCCGTGGTCCTGGTGTACCTGGGGAAGGCGGAGATCATCGAGCGTCTGGACGGACGGATGCTCAAGAGTATCACATCCGCGTTGCCGGTGCCGTCGATTGTCCGGCTGGCGATGTATGTTAAGCGTCCGCAAAAGCGGGTCGTCCTGACACGCCGCAACATCATCAAGCGCGATGGGCATCGTTGCCAATACTGCGGCCAGTCGCGCACGGCCATGACGGTCGACCATGTCATTCCCCGCAACCGGAAGGGCGACGAATCCTGGGAAAACCTCGTCTGCGCCTGCATCCGTTGCAACAACCGCAAAGGGGACCGCACCCCCGATGAAGCCGGCATGCCGTTGCGACGGCTCCCGCGACGTCCCAATCACATTACCTACATCCAGCGTTTTGTCGGGCTGGGCGACCATCGCTGGAAACAGTACCTGTTTCTGGATTAGTCCAAAAATAGAAGTCATTGCCGTAACCCGGGAATCTGCTAAATTGAGGGACGAGGGACGCATTCAGGCAAACTTGATCGTCCGCTCCAGTTAGATTGAAACTTGTCCTGTCTGTGTCCGTTGTACTGGCTGTGTCGCCCGGAGTCTCACCCTCCCCGGTGACCGAACCCACAATTTTTAAGACACTGAACTGCGGAGGTCTGGTGTGCTCACACGGCGTCTACGTGTAAAGTTCCATGTGCTGATCCTGTCTGTTACGGCCGTTTTTGCGCTGCCCGGAGACGTACGCCCAATCGAATCCCCCGGCATTGAGTACCCAACCGACGCGGTCGCCCGGGCAACGGTCGAGGCGCTGATCGAAGCCTGCACGCCGGCCGGCTCACCGTCGCTCAATGCGATCGTGGAGCCGGGCCCCATCGGGTTTGATCCGGCCAATTCCCCGCCGCATGTGGCGCCGGCCGCGATGCCGCCCTGTGTGCCGCAGGAGCCGGGAGTCGAGGCGATCTGGGAGGGCGATCCGCGCTGGATGCGCGGCAACCCGATTTCCGGAGGAGAGACCTTTTTCGGCAGTCTGGGGAAAGCCACATTGTGGACCATCGGCTCCAGTGTGGCGCCCGATGACTTCGTTCCCGTTGAGATTCACTTCGACGGCGACTCGACCTACTGCCAGGTCTTCCGCGTCGAGCAGAACTTCAATTCCGTCGGCGTCGGCGTTTTCCCCGGAACCGTGTGGGACGTTTCCGATGACATGAATCCCCGCCGTTTGAATGTCTGTTTCGCCGAATGGAATGACGGCGGCGGCCCCAATCCGCCACCCAATCTCCGTTGGGACCCCGACACCACCATGGGCGCGCCCGGGTTCGGAAAGTGGGAGTTCCTCTATGTGATGGCGTCGAACTACGACGGCACCGGCCTGACCTATGCTGGACGCAACATTCTCAATGAAGATCTCGACGTCTACTACGGCTGGTACCCGCGCGTCGAGCCGGGACATACGCTGCTGGAGTCGATCCCGGCGACGCTCACCATCAACATCTTCGATGACTTCATCCAGTTTCCAAATGCCCGGCCCGACTCCGGACTCATTGAATTGACATGGGTTTACTGCGGCGATGGCTCGCCAACTGAGTACCGCATTTACAGAAACACGTCAAATCCCCCTACGACGCAGATTGGCTCTGTAGACGGGAGTACTTTCGTGTTCGTAGACAACGGACTGACCAACGGCGTGACGTACTACTATCGCATTGATATACTCGGTCCCGGCGATGTGGTGCTGGGTTTCAGCGGTGTTTTCGCCGGCACGCCGCAAACTATTTCGAGCAATTGCGAGTTCGTCGGCAACTGGAACGGGCGCGCCGATTACGGGGACATCTGGGGATATGTCGATTCCGTGTCCGGGAAAGAATACGCACTGATCTGTGCGCGGGGAGAGGGGGCATCGATCGTCGACCTGGACCTGATGGAAGAAGTCGGTTTTCTGCCCATCCTGGGCGGCGGCGGCGATGCCAAGGACATCAAGGTCTACAAGAACTACGCCATTCTGCTGATGGAATACGGCCCGCTGCAGGTCCACAACATCGCCAATCCGGCCTCGCCACAATTCGTCAGCTATATCTTCACGTATGACAACCGTGCGCATAACTGCCTTGTCGAGGGAAACTACCTGTATGTTTGTGGCCAGACTTCCGGGGGAATGGAGATATTCAATCTGTCCGTGTTGCCCGCGACGCCTGCCCTGGCTGGGCAATGGTTCTCCTACTACTACCACGACATGGACATTCGCAATGACACATTGTACGCGGCTGCCATTTATGGGGATGGGATCGACATTGTCAACGTTGCCAACAAGGCGGCCCCGCAGCTCATCGCGAATTTCGATTACCCCGGCTCGGGCGCTCACAATTGCGAACTGTCCGCCGACGGGCGCTATTTGTTCGTCGGGGATGAAATCGGCACCGGACCCTGGACGCGCGTCTTCGATGTCTCCGATCCATTGGCTGCATCGAAGGTGTTCGACATCAACCTCGGCGTTCCCGGGTCGATCGTGCACAACTGCTATGTGAAAGACGGGGCGCTCTACATCGGCCACTACGGTCTTGGCCTGCGCATCTGGAACGTGCTGAATCCCGAAGCACCGTTCGAGATCGGCTTCTATGACACCAATCCCACCAGCAACGTCGGGATGGCAGGCGCCTGGTCGGTCTATCCGTATCTGCCCTCGGGACGCGTCATCGTATCGGATATGCTCACCGGGCTGTATGTCGTCACATTCACCGGCAGCATCGAACCCGGCTGCGTCTGCGATTGCCACGGCGATCCGCAGTGCGACGGAATTACCAATGTCTTTGACGTCGTGGATGTCGTTGACGAAGCGTTTCGCAACGGCCCCAGCGTGACCGACGTTGCGTGTCCGCATCTCAGCCGCAACGACGCCAACTGCGATTGTGTGGTCAACGTGTTCGATGTCGTCTCGTTCGTGGACCACGCGTTCCGGAACAATACCGACCCATTCTGCGATCCGTGCTCCGACCCGTGCGCCGGGCAGTAAGTTGCGGATTTCGGCGGACCGAGCTCGGGGACCAGATGTTGCACGCATCACCCATCGGGGGCGGTCCGGCGGACCGCCCCCGATCCTTTACCAATTGTTTTCGTCCACAGGTACCGGCGCGCGAAAGATGCCTTTTGCCGGACGGACAACCGCTCGCCTGACTTGAACCGGCACAGCGACGTTGTTACTTTGAGAGGCGATGCCCGCCAATCTTCCGCCGCAGTATGTCAAAATCGAGGAGGAGTACCGCCGCGAGCGCGAACCGAGGCGTCGGCTCGAATTGCTGCAGATGATGCTGCGCGAGATCCCCAAGCACAAGGGGACCGACCATCTGCAAGGCGAGCTGAAGTCGAAGATCTCGAAACTGAAGGCGGAGATCGAATCACCGAAAAAGGCCGGCGCATCGCGTCTGCACCCGCTCGATCACATCCCGCGCGAAGGCGCCGGACAGATCGTGCTGATCGGCCCGGCCAACAGCGGCAAGTCGAGCATCGTCGGCGCGCTGAGCCACGCGCCGGTCGAAATCGCCGAGTGGCCCTTTGCGACGCGCAAGCCGGTCCCCGGTATGGCGGCCTGGGAAAATGTAAAGCTGCAGTTGGTCGACACGCCGTCGATCGCCGAGGGGTACTGCGAGAATTACGTATTCAACATCGCCCGCACCGGCGATGTCGTCGGGTTGGTCGTGTCGCTTGCCGATGATGATGTGATCGCACATTACGAGTACGTGGTCAAACGCGTTCACGAGGGCAAGGTCCGACTCGGCGGGTTGGCAAAACCGGATGACGAGTTGCCCACCGCCGTCGAAAAACGCACGATCGTGGCCGCGACCGGATGCGACAACCCCGGTGCCGCCACCCGATTGGAATTGTTAGAGGAGATCATCGGATCACAAGCGCCGCTCGTCACGCTCTCGATTCCCCAACGGCGCGGGTTGGATCACTTCCTGGAAACCGCATTCAAAGCACTCGGACTTTTGCGCGTATACACGAAGGCGCCCGGCCAGAAGCCCGACTTGCGCGATCCGGTGTTGCTGCCGCACGGCGGCACAGTCGCCCATGCGGCGCGCGCGATTCACAAGGAGATCGCCGAGAAGCTCCTGCACGCGCGGCTCTGGAGCGCTGAAAACAAGGCCATGCAGGGCGTACGCGTCCCCGCCGATCATACCTTACAGGAAGGGGACGTCATCGAGTTTCATGTGTAGGGATTCAATTGATTGCAGAATTGTTGAGACAGTGGCCGTGCGGGTCAGCCCAAGGGCTGACACGCACAGAACCGGCACAAGCGGCCTGAGCAGCACCGATTCCGATTGAGGCGATGATAACCGAAACTGTCATGCTGTGCCCTGAGGTTCTCCCGCGTCAGCGGGAGAAGCGAACGGGCGAAGCATCTGCTTTTTCTGCGACCGATACAGTACGGGTCAGCCCAAGGGCTGACCCGAACAGAACCACACCGTTGACGGGAACAACCGGGGATGCTCGGCTCGTAAGAGATGACAGTGCGGGTCAGCCCTTGGGCTGACCCGAACAGAATCACACCGTTCACGGGAACAATCACATAGATTCGGCTTGTAGGAGACTGTGAGGGTAGGTGCAATGAAACGTTGGCATTGGTGGCTGATCGGCGTTGTCATGACGGCGGGCGCTCTGGCGCTGCTGATCGTGTTCTGGCCGAAGGTCTACGAATGCGGCCAGCGCTATGTCGAGCGCGGCCGCCAGAGGCGTCACCGCATCGCTCCCGGCGATGAAGGCGACGACTTTGCCGAAGCGGCGTGACGTGCGCCGTGTTGCCGCGGCTTAACCTGTTGCCACAGGACAGGATGGAGTTGCCGTACATTGCCGCGCCGCTCAAAATGACGTTGCCTGTCCGCCCCTTGAACGCTATCCTTGAGCGGGTGTTGAGCGGGGGCCGGCATCAGTTCCGACCGTTTGGATTCACCGAAGTCAGGAGGACCATGAACTCGACCACCACGGACATTGCTACACCCCGGCGCCAATCGCAGCAGTCCGGTTCGGGGACTTCGCACAAACTCACCGACGAGCAGTTGCTCCTGCTCTATCGCTGGATCTACACCTCGCGCCGTGTCGACGACATGGAACGCAAACTCAAGGCGCAGTCGCGTGTGTTCTTCCAGATTTCCGGCGCGGGGCACGAGGCGGTGCTCGCCGCGCTCGGATTGGTCGTGCGACCGAAAGTCGACTGGTTCTACTGCTACTACCGCGACCGCGCGCTGGTGCTGCCCTTGGGCTACACAGCCGGGGAAATGCTGATGGACGCAGTCGGCGCGGCCGAGTCGTCATCGGGCGGACGCCAGATGCCCTCGCACTGGTCGATCCCGCGCGTCAACGTGGTCAGCAAGTCGTCGTGCACCGGCACCCAGTTTTTGCAATCGGTCGGCTGCGCGCAGGCCGGACGCTACCTCAACAGCACCGAGGCGATCTCGGCGCGCGACATCCCGCACGACGCCGAAGAGATTACGGTCGTTACGGGCGGTGACGGCACCACCTCGGAGGGCGAATTCTTCGAGGCGATCAATGTCGCCTGCCTGAAGACGCCGTTGGGGCAGCTTCCGGTGCTGTTTGTGATCGAAGACAACGGCTATGCGATCTCGGTCCCCAAACACCAGCAGACCGCCGGCGGTTCGATCTCGAAGTTCTTAAGCGGCCTGTCCGATCAGGGATTGTTGGAAATCCGCGAAGTCGACGGCTGCGACCCGATCGAGTGCTACGAGACGTTTCGCGAAGTCGAACCCATTTTGCGCAGAGAGCGGCGCCCGGTCCTGGTGCATGCGCATGTGATCCGTCCGTATTCGCATTCCGAGTCCGATGACGAACGGGCCTACAAGACCGAACAGATGCGCCAGAAGGAGCAGCAGCGCGATCCGTTCAAGAACTTCCCGTTGTATCTGAAGGAACACCGTGTCGCCACCGAACAGCAGCTCGAGACGATCCGCAACGAAGTCGACGCCGAGATCTCCGAAGGCGCCGAGAAGGCGGTCCGCGCCGCGCGCCCCGACAAAGACTCGATTCCGCTCTATGTGACTTCGCCGACGGTCGATGCTTCCTCGGATGCGTTTGCAGTCGCACCGAAGTTTGACGACGAGGACGTCTCGATCATCCAGGGCATCAATCGCACGTTGAAAGATGAGATGAAACGCAATCCCGCCATTCTCGTTTTCGGTGAGGATGTCGCCGATGTCGGTTTCACCGAGTTGATCGACCAGGTCCCCGGCAAGGGCGGCGTGTTTAAGGCGACGGCCGGGCTGCAACGGACGCATGGTCCCAACCGCGTCTACAATTCGCAGTTGGCCGAGGCAACCATCGTCGGCACCGCGACCGGGATGGCGACTCGCGGGATCAAGCCGGTCTGCGAAGTGCAATTCGCCGATTATCTCTGGCCGGCGATGATGCAGTTGGTCAACGAGACATCCAAGATGCGCTGGCGCTCATTTAATGGTTTCGGCGCGGCCGCGGTCATTCGTATCGCGACCGGCGGATACTTAGGCGGCTCCGGCGCAGTCTATCACTCGCAGTCGATCGAGGGCACCTTTGCACATTTCCCCGGATTCCTCGTTGCGATCCCATCCAACGCGCTGGACGCCTGCGGGCTGCTGCGCACCGCGATGCGCTGCGAAGACCCGGTGCTGTTCCTCGAACACAAACGGCTCTACCGTCAACCCGCACTGAAATCAAAATATCCCGGTCCCGACTTTACGATTCCATTCGGACGCGGCAACAAACTCACCGAGGGCGACGATCTGTTAATCGTCAGTTGGGGCGCAACGGTCCCCAAAGCAGTAACGGTTGCGCGCGCACTCGCCAAAGAAGACATCAGTGTCGAGATCATCGACCTGCGCACTGTGCTGCCGTGGGATCATGACATGGTCGGCGAGTCGGTCAAACGCATCGGCAAAGTCCTCGTGGTCCACGAAGACGTCAAGTTCATGGGCTTCGGCGCGGAAGTCTCCGCCTGGATCACCGAGAACTGCTTCGAGCATCTCGATGCTCCGGTGCGACGGGTCGGCGCGGCCTTCACGCCGGTCTCCTACGGTCCCGAAGCGGAGACCTACATCCTCCCGCAGGATGGCTGGATCGAAGAAGCGGCGCGGGAATTGATCGCGTATTAGATCACACATTCCAATCACAGAATGCATTTGCAGGGGCGCGGTCACCGCGCCCTTTTCCGTGGTGTCCAACGAATGGGGCGGGGAGACCCCGCCCCTACAGATTGCTATCAGCAGGCGCGGTTTCAAACCCGCCCTTTTGCGTTTCTTGTCGTATTCGTAGGGGCACGGCGTGCCGTGCCCAGTGCTTTTGTGTTCTATTGGCGAGGGCACGGCTCGCCGTGCCCCTACACACTCTATGACTCGGGCCCTGACGATCCCGTCCGGGTCACGCATCGTCCCCACTTCAGTTCTTGGGCACATCCGCAGTCGTCCCGGGAAACGAAACACTGATCGCCCGAACCGAAGATGCGTAACCCACGAATCCCATCGCCACACGAATCCAGTCCCAACTGACCCACTGACGAACCATTTCGGCAACTTCCGCAGGGTCTTGGATCGCCCCGGGGAACCCCTGCGCAACAGCCCACAGGGCCGCATTGCGCGGCCAGAATGCGGAAACCGTGAAGATCAGTATTGCCAGCATCATGATTGCCGGCAGAATGAGCCAGATGCGATACCTCCACGGCGTTTGCCATCCGGTGATCAGGGCGGCGAATGAGCATAGTAGCAGCGCGACCGAACTCGGAAAGAAATACTCGCCCGTGTCGACCGGGAAATGGGGCCCGTAGGGCAACAGGTTGAGCGATTCGGGAGGTGAGGCGCTCCACGCGCCGACCAGCACGCGCAGGTCAAACAGTTTGCCGCCGACCAATACGCCCCAAGCAAGTACAGAGATCCAAAGCAATGTCCGAGTCGATCTTGCGCGCCATGACATCATGTCCTCCGTAGCAAACGTTGCCTTCGTTGTGGCCCAGACCCCCGGACCGTCCCGAGCAAAGTCGAGGGATCAGGGCTCGCGTAACCCACGTTCGAACGAGCACAATGCATGCCCTGACGAGGGCGTCAGGGCCACAAATCCGCGCCCTTTTCTATGTGCAGTATCATGAGGGGGTGGCCCGGACCTTGGGGAGTGTTGTAAAACCCATTGGAACCCACATTATCGAGTTTCATGGGAATAATCATTCGGGTCATTCCGAGCGAAGCGAGGAATCTCCAACGCGCTGTCGGCGGCCACGCGCGCATCGAGACCCCTCGCTCCGCTCGGGGTGACATCAAATTGGGCTTTTTCAACACGCCCCTTGGTCCGGGTTTCACAGGATCGCGTCCTTCTGCGCATCGCTTCCAATCGCGTCGCCAGAATCGGCTTAGAAGCAGGACACTCGTCAACTGCCAGTTCTATGAATCCCGGACCAGGGTCCGGGCCACTCTGTTGCGAACTAATCTCAGTGATCGGATCGTCTTGTAGCGGCGGGTCTCAGACCCGCCCTTTGTGTAACTCGCCTTCTCCGTAGGGGCACGGCGAGCCGTGCCCTGTCTTGGTGCCCCACCCGAAGGGTGGGATGGTCTGAAACTCGGACCGAGGTCCGGGCCACCCGCCGAAGTCCGTTCAGAATAGATTTCAAATAGCGTCGGCTAAGTGTCATATGCTGTGCTTATCTCCCCAACAACGACCTCACCACATACCCCAATTTCCAGCGCGGTTCGCCGGCGGACCAGGGCATGTCGCAATCTTTGCAGGCGTGATTGAGGTCGGGGCGGCCGTCGCGCAGGTTTTTGCGGAATTGCTGGTATGGCGCGCCGTTCCAAATGTCCATTACAGGCTGTTTGAAGACATTCCCCAACACACTGCGCCCGACCGTGTCGCGGCAGCAGCCCACACAGTCGCCATTGTGCGCGATCGCCATTTGCACCCAGGGGTAAGGGCAGAGGCGATACCGGCGCTCTTTCTGGGGCATCATCAGGTGTCCGCAGAAATTGTGGAAGATGCGCGGCTCGATTGACACGCGGGAGGGGAGATCGGCAGGGAAGAGGGCACGGAGCCGTTGCATCGACAGTGCGGGATCAGCGCCGGTGTATGAGGTGATGTCGTGAATGTCGAGATGGACATTCTTGTTGGTCTTGGCCAGTTCGATCAGATAGCGCAGATTCGCCAGCACATTGTCATAGTCGCCTTTGCGTCCGCGGATGGTCTCGAAGGTGTATTTGTCCGGCGCGAAATCGATCGACGCGCGAAACGGGCCGGCGGCGGCCAAGCGATCTGCGGCCTTGCGATCCAGCAGCGTACCGTTCGATGCGAAGATGCAGAAGTATCCTTCAGCGGTCGCCATTTCGACGAAATTCACGAACTGCGGGTTGATGAATGGTTCACCGTCGAGCGTGAAATTGAGATTACTGTTGCCGGGATGCGCATCGCGCAAGTGCTTCAAGAACAACTTGAAGTTGTCCATGCTCAGTTGATCGAATGCACGACGGTGTGCGTGCTCCGGGTCGCTCTGCGGACAAAACGGGCAGCGGAGGTTGCAGACGTTCGTCGGTTCAATCGTGAACTGGTAGGGGGGATAATTCAGCTTCGTCGGCCGCGCAATCTTATAGGCCCAGCCGAGTTTGAACAGGTGAAGGAGCTTGTTCATAGTCAGAGTTGCGAGGAGACAGGGGGAGAGTTGATTTCACGATTGATGGTCAGTTCGTATTCCACCTCTCGCCTGTCACCTTTCTCCTCTCTGCTTCTCAAGAATGTACAGTGTCTTGTCCTGTGTCGCGAACAGAACCGCCTTGGCCATCCGCTTCAATTGCAACGCGGTCAGATCACGGCGCCAGCGTCGGGCGAATCCGACGTTTCTCATAGTCACCGTGCCGAGCCCGCTGCGAACGAACAGGCCGAGGCAATCCGATTTGGTAAAGGTGTGCGGATGACCGCGGTCGACCCGCAGCCGCTCCAGCACGACCCGGACTAGCCGCCCCCAGACGTGATACGTCACCAGGCGCAGATACAAGATCCCGTCGGGCTTCATGACCCGCGCCATCTCGGCCAATGCCGTCTCCGGTTGGTCGCAATGATCCAGCACATTGTCGCAGATCACGAGGTCAAACTGTGCGTCTGCAAATGACAGTGATTCGGCCTTTGCCGCAGCATAGGTCACCGACGGGTCTCGATAACTCCGGAACTCCGGCACCGAACGGTAGAAATCTTCGAGGGGGTCGACCGCGCAACGAACCGCGCCCGGCAGATGCGTCAGGATGCCGGCCGCGCCGCTGCCGATTTCCAGGATGGCGGTGTGCTGATCGAGCCGTTTGATGCCGTCTAACAGTTCGAGAAGCTCCTCGGCATATTCGCGATAGAAATCAAGATTGAGTTGCGCCGCACGCTTGCGCCACCACGCGTGTTCATACTCCTGCGCGATGGCCCAGCGATCGGCATGATCAGACATCGGTGGGGAAAACGGAGAGGAGAGAGGTGAAAGGTGAGCCCTTGAGATATCTCCTGTTCAACAGTCTCCTCTCCGCTTCAGTGTACAAACGCCGGCAGACGCCGGTCGATCCCGAACACCTGTCGCGCATTCTGGCCGACAATCGCCTCGATGGCGCGTTCGGAGACGCCGACTGCCCGCATGGCGCCAAGCTGAGCTTCAAAAACCGACGCGCGCCAGCCGCGTGGGAACAGCCCCGAGTCCGTGCCGAACAGAATCCGGCCCGGCCCGAAGACCTCCAGCGCCTTCTCGAACACATGGGCGAGATCGCGGAACTCCGACTGATCTTCGAGCCAACTGTTCGATGAGGCCGTATCGACATAAACATTCGGGCACTGCAGGCCGATGCGCAGCAACTGCGAGAGCGTTCCCGCGCCGAAGCACGGCACGATGAAATTGATGGACGGGAAATCGGTTGCGGCCTGATGCAAATCGGCGGGGTCGGCATAGCTGCGATCGGGTGTCTCACGCAAACCCCACCATTGCCATGCGGCGATACGCAGCCGTCCGAAGTGAATGAAGACCGCCAACTGGTGCCGACGCGCGATCCGATAGATCGGGTAAATCCGGCTGGAACTCGCCGAGAAGCGATGCAGCGACGGGTACAGGGCGATTCCGCGAAATCCCCACTCACCCGCCGCATGCTCCACCAACTCCTCGGCAATGGACAAGTAGGGGTTGACCATCATCACCCCGATGAAACGGTCGGGGTAGATCCGCATCGCATCCTTGATCGAGGCCTCATCGCCCGGCATACCCGAAATGAGGACCGCACGGGCCACCTTGTGGCTGTCTAACTCGATGACCCAGCGATCCGCCAAGCGGACTGGGTCCTGATCGGGGACCACGAATTCATGCTTGCGACCCTGGGCCCGAATGAACCCGTCGACATCGCCGAAGGTTTCACGATGCTGTGTCAGCAAACGGAAGTAGTTGTAAGACAGGAAATGTGTATGTGTATCAATAACTTCCATCGAATCCCACCGGTTGCGAGGGCCGCATTCGAAGACAAGCCAATCAAAAGTAAGGGTTTAACGCGAACAAGATGATTCTTGTGCGGCCACGTCAGCCCCGGCCCATGATTATGTGACATAATATCTATTATCGGCACATATTCCAACCTGGTCCGCAGAAGGTGGGGATGCGGTCCCATACGCGATAGCCCTCTCCCCATCGAGTTGCACCCCATCCGCGCAGTCACCCTCGCCCAACTGTTTATCTGATCTATTGTAACACCAAAGCGCCTTGCGAGATACATACTTTGCCCATTGGTCGCTCATCTGTGCGCGTACTGGGAGCGTGAGTTGCTCAATGACACTACGGTGAGTCGGCGCCGTTGGAGAACGGGCTCGACAAAGCCAAATCAGCAATCCTCCCTCTCCGGGTGGTGGTTGGTACGACGGAAGCGGGGGGCCGTTCCTGGACGGCTCCCCGCTGCTTTGTTTACATGGCGCGGGGTTGTCTGAGCGGACAAAAGAAAAGGGCCGCTGTCGGGCGGCCCAAAGAGGCGATTGCGCTGTGTCGAGCGCGAAGCGGATCAGTCGGTGGGATATCCTTCGAAGAGCTTCACACGCCCCGTCGACGCCAAAACGTCGATGGAGAATTGGTTCTGATAGTCCTCGGATGTCAGCATGACGTGCCCGCTGGCGCTGGCGGCGCCATCGGGATCGAACACCACGGTATTGTTGCCGAAAGTGTCATATTGGATTTTGACGCCGTGTTTGATCTCGGTGGACACGATCACCGAATCGCTCTGCGTGTAGGCCTTGTCCTGGGGGGAGTCGGTGTCCACGAACAGCGTGAATTTGTTGTCGGCTTGATTGAAATTGACCCCGAACGGGTTTTTCGTGGCCACCGCCAGCGAACGCGCCTCGCGCAAAGTCGAGATGACGTTGCGCACTTCGGCCTTGGTACGTATTCGCGGCATCGCTTCAAACCATTTGGGAATGGACAGGGCGGCCAGGATTCCGATCAACGCGCCGACGACGCTCAACTCGACCAGTGTCACCCCGCGTTCATTGCGAATGGGTCTCATCATGACATTCCTCCGGTGTTCCGGGGCTGATATCGCAAAGTCCTTGCCGTCAGGGTCTTATTATGCCCCGGGGCATTCAGTCCGCATAACTGATCGTCGGACAACGGCCTAACGTCGCTTCCGTCCACATTGCGCAATCGAAGCCATTCGCGATGGGTAACAGACCGCCAGTCGTCCGCGTCATACTGTGGGGCCAAGCCCACACTCGACGAAACCAAGGGTGCGCGATCCCGTATTGACATCACGGGAGACCGCAGGAACCCTCACCCCTATGCGCTTGTGACATCTCAACTGACCATGTGGTGGCGCCGGCTGACGCAGTCTTTGGCGGCGGGGTCCCTCTGCGCCCTGACCGCCGTAGACGGATTCGCACAGACCGCCGACACGACCCGGAAGCAGATGACCGCAACGGCGATCGACGGAGCCGCCATGCGCTTCGACGGGCGTCTCGATGACGAGGTCTGGCAGTCCGCGCAATGGATCAGCGATTTCGTGCAAAAGGAGCCGAACGAAGGCACGATCCCCGATGAATTGACCGAGGTCGCCGTTGTGTATGATGAGCGTTTCCTCTACATCGGTGCGCGCATGGAGATGAAAAAACCGGAAACGATGCGCCTGGAACTGAACCGCCGCGACAATCCCGGCGGCGCCGAGCAGATGATCGTCTCACTGGACACCTATTGTGATCGCCGGACCTGCTACGACTTCGGCATCAGCGCCGCCGGTGTCCGCTTCGACCGTTACCATCCGGTCGACGATGAATACTGGCGCGAGCCGTCGTACGATCCGGTGTGGGATGCGCGCACCGACGTCAACGGCGGCGGCTGGACCGCCGAAATGCGCATCCCGTTTTCGCAACTGCGCTTCAATAACCGACACGAACAGGTATGGGGCATCAACTTCAACCGTTGGATACCACAGCGCAATGAAGACAATTTCTGGATTGCGGTTCCGAAAAATGAGACGGGGTGGTCGTCACGCTTCGGCAACTTGATCGGGCTGCAAGGCATCGCACCGTCGCGGCGGCTGGAGCTGCTCCCCTATGCCGCCGGAGACGGAGAGTTTGTCTCCAATGCCCCCGGCGATCATCCGTTTCGCGATGGTTCGGATTTCGATTCACGCTTGGGAACCGACCTGAAGATGGGTCTGGGCCCCAACCTCACACTGGACGCCACGGTCAATCCGGATTTCGGACAGGTCGAGGCCGACCCGGCGGTCGTGAACCTGAGCGCCTACGAAGTGTCTTTCACGGAGAAGCGGCCGTTTTTCATCGAAGGCAGCCAGCTTTTTGCGCCGATCGGCCCGAGCTATTTCTACTCGCGACGGATCGGGGGCAGCCCGCACGGCAGCGGTCTGGCCGAAGGCGACTATACCGACGAACCGTCGAACACGACCATCCTGGGCGCAGCGAAAATCACCGGGCGATTGAGTTCCGGCACCTCGGTCGGCGTCCTGACCGCCCTGACATCGCGCGAACGCGCCCGCACGCTCGACACGGCCACGGCGACCGATCCGGCCGTTCACGGACGCACCGAGATCGAGCCGGTCACCGGGTACGGGGTGCTGCGCCTTCAACAGGAGTTCGGAGCGGAGAAATCGGTCGCAGGGGTGATGTTCACCGGGCTCCAGCGCGATCTGGACGAGGCCTCTCCCCTGTCGGAGTTGATGCGGAAACGCGCCTACACCGGCAACACCGACTGGAAACTGCGCTTTGCCAAGGGTAAATACCAATTGAGCGGTCATGCGGGCTTCAGTCACGTGGCCGGCGATACGGCGATCATCCGTCGCACGCAGCAATCCAGCGCGCACTACTTCCAGCGTCCCGATGCCGATTATGTGACGCTCGATCCGACGCGCAGATCGCTGACCGGATGGACCGGGTCATTGAATCTGGCCAAAAACAGCGGCAAGCACTGGCTCTGGACGGCGGTCGTGTACGCCGAATCGCCCGAGTTCGAACTCAACGACGTCGGCATTCTCGGCACGGCCGATGATATCGACCAATGGTGGAACCTGCGTTACCGTGACAATACGCCGGGCAAGGTCTTCCGCAGCTACACGGTCGGGTTGTATGGAAACAACGGCTGGAACTTCGGCGGCATCCGGCAGTACAGCAATGTCGAACTCTACAGCAACCTGACCTGGGCGAACTGGTATTCCAGCGAGATCTTCTTCGGCGTCGATGCGCCGTCGCACAGCGACAATCTCACGCGCGGCGGTCCGTCGGTCGGCACGCCGTTCGGCTGGTGGTTCGGCACCGGTACGTGGAATAATTTCTCGGCGCAGACGCGCTATGGCGCCTTTGTCTACGGCAACCACAACGACTGGGGCAGTTGGTACTACGAACTGGAAACGGAATTCTCGACGCGCGGACGGCGGTGGTCGTTTTCGGTCGAGCCCGGATACTCCCGCAACATCAGCCGTCGGCAGTACATCAGTCCGGGCGACACGCTGATCGACGGCTCGCCGGACACGTACGGGAAGCGATACTTGTTCGGTTCCATCGAGCAGAGCGAATTGTCGGCGGAAATACGCATCAACTATTTCTTCACGCCCGATTTGAGTCTCGAATTGTACGCCGAGCCGTTCGCGGCCAGCGGGCGATACTTTCGATTCGGCGAACTGCCCGCCGCCGACAGCCGCGACATCCGCGTCTATGGCACGGACGGGACCACGATCACCGGCGACGGCGAGGGAAATTATCATGTGACCGACGACGGCGTCGCCTTCGACATCGAACAACCCGATTTCGGCTTTCGTTCATTCCGCAGCAACGTCGTGATGCGTTGGGAGTTTCGCCGCGGCAGCACGCTCTTCCTCGTGTGGCAGCAGAACCGCTGGGGCGAGGAGGAACCGGGGCTGCTCATCAGTCCGCGCGATGTCACACGCTCGCTCTCGGCCGCCGGGGATAACTTCCTGGCGCTGAAGATCGCTTACTGGATACCGGTCTCCTGATTCCTGTGTCCGATTGCCAGCGTGCGTGTCAGCCCAAGGGCTGACCCGCACACGAAGGACTGAGCCGCACACGAGCAGAGGTGCTTCCTGTGCCGGTCAGCCCTTGGGCTGACCGGCGCGAAGAGGTTTGCACCGCAAGCAATGCGTACGGGCGGGGTTTCCCCGCACTCCGTCGTCACCAGCCGTCCTGTGTCGGTCAGGGCAAGGACTGAGCCGCACACGAAAGGAGGCGCTTCCTGTGCCGGTCAGCCCTTGGGCTGACCGACGCGAAGAGGTTTGCACCGCAATCAATGCGTACGGGCGGGGTCTCCCCGCACCCCATTGTCACCAGATGATAACAAGATGCACGGCCAACCCGACCACGAGCGGCACCGTGAGGTTGTCGTCAATGCGTGTTGACAGCGCTTCGACGGCGGTGGCCAGCAGCGCCGCGCCCAACGCCAGCGCGACGGGGACGCCGGGGACGAGCAATCCGCCCAACCCGGCGGCCATCAGGAAGGCGAGCGAGCCCTCGAGCGTGCGGTTGTTGCCCAGCGGATGTTTTCCCCAGCGACGGCCCACGAGCGCCGCGGCGATGTCGCCGAGAATGATCGCCACCATGCCGATGGCCGCAGCCGGCATGACGAACAGCAACGGACATAGCCACCCCGACAGGAGGATGTGCGTCGCGCCGGTGAATCCGGTCGACTCTTTCGGGCGCACAATCGGATCGACCCACGGACACCACAGCGATCGAATCGGCCATCGCCGCAGCCGTGCGAGATCATCGAATAACGAGAAACAAAAAAAGAAGAAGACCACGACGACCGACGGCCATCGTCCCGCCCAGTAATATCCCGACGGAATAATCAGCGCGACGAGATGCAACAGCTTGCGGCGGACCTCGGCCCCATAGCCGATGTCCGATGAGTCACCGGGCGCAGCGGTCATGGGCGTTCGGGCAGACGCAATTGGGCGATGTTCTCCGGATACCGCGTCACGCCGTGGCGCGCTTCAAGGACCAGGAGGCGTTGCCGCCGGGCGCGTTCGTACGACTCGTCCATCAGCCGCTGACGGATCGTGTTCCACGCCTGCCGCAATGTCTGGCGGCGGGTTTCAAACTCGTCCTGATGCGTCTGGTAATAGGCGACGATGGTGCTGCTGTCGGGGGGCGGCCCAGGGACGTTGACTTCCACTTTGACGGTTCCGGCCAACTCCCGATGCGCCTGGTCTCGGATCTTCTCACGCACGGCGGGCCGATCGAGGTAGCCCCAGTCGCGATAGAGCTTCGTCCAACATGCGGGCGGAAAATACCGTTCGCGGATGATCCGGCGTTTGCCCTCCACATCAAGCGGGCCGCCATTGACGCGCTCCAACTGAATTTTCTCACGCAGATAGGACACGGCGAAGACCGTATCGGTGCCGTTGACGACGGCCAACGGGATTTCCGGCCGAAGCTGATCATCGGGAATTCGTAGCGAAGATTCCTGAATCTGCAGTTCACCGGCCGCGAAGATCGAGTCGGCGATGGTGTCCTGGATCGCGGGGGCCTGCTGCTCCATCAGAATGCGTCCCATATCGCGCGCGATTTCCAGGTCGACGGTGACCGGTCCGGCGGGACGTTCGGCGGTCACCTGAATGATGTGCCAGGCGTTGGCTCCTTCAACAGGGCGGCTGATGTGATACAGCGTCATCGCCAGACAACTGTCGGCAAATGCGCCCTCGCCCAGGGAATGTTCGGAGACCCAACCGATGTCGCCCTTGCTGCCCCGGCTGTGCAGATCCTCGCTGTGCACGTACGCCAATTCGTGGAAGTCCTCGCCGTTGGCCAGGCGTACATAGATGGAGTCGATCTTGCGCCTGGGGTCCCAGCCGTCGTACACCGGGTCGCGGTATTTCGAGTAGTTCTCGGGCAGTCCTCTGCCGGGTTTGGCGACGGTGATGTGTCGCACGCGACGCTGATCGCGGGTGGTCGTGTAACGCGCGATGTGATTCTGGTAGAAAGTGTCCAGCGTGGCCGAATCCAACTGCAGGCGCGGCGCCACATACTCATTCTTAAACAGTTCCTGCCCCAGCGCTGAGAGCGCATTTTTCAGGTTCGACACCGCCTGGAAGTCATCGTTGATTTTTCGCGTCCGGGCCTCCGCGCTGATCAGGTAGTCGGCGATGGCATCCTCGATCAGTGTCTCGATACGCGCACGATCCGTCTCCGGGTCGCCGCCGTACCAGCGGCGATTCATCGCCAGATTGATGATGGCCGAGTCGGTAATGGTATCGCCCGCCACGCGCGCTACGACCGATTCGGCATTTGCCGGCGCGACGGCCGATGCGCTGAGAATGGCCGCGGCGGCGGCCTGAATGAGACGACGAATCATTGGTTTCCTCTCACGACGCGACTATTGAAACAGGTACCGGAGTGAGACACGGTAGGAATCATCCAGAAACTCATGGTCGGTCAACGCGGCATCGATTCCCCAATGGCCCGATGCGAATCCCGCCCCCAGCGCGAGAACACCCCTGTCTGAGCCGATGCGTCCAAACAGCATATCACGGTAAACAGCCTCAAATCCCACATGCAAGTCGACCGAAATCGAACCGGACCAGTATTGCGCGCCGCCCTGACGGTTCTCAAAGTACGTCTCCGCCTCCGCGGCCACGATCGTCGTCAGTCCGTCGGCCATACCCGGGAGATCGAATTCGCCGCCCCAGTTGACATGGGGATTGATCGTTTCCTCGCGCCCGCTCGCATACGAAAGAAATGTGGAGGTCAGGTCCGCGATCTTGATGCCGAAGCGCCCGCCGCGGTACCGACCCCACCACGCGGCGTCCAGACCCAGACCCCAGGCGCTGTTGGCGGCGATCTGGTCGCCTCCCGGAAGCTTGCGCACAACTCCTTTGGCTGTGACCCCCCACGACCACCAGGAGCCGCCGCGCCGGGCAATCCCGACCGCCAGTGACCAGTCGGCATGTCCGGCGTTTTTATCGATCCGGGGCCGTCCGGTTGCCGAGTCCAGCACGGTCAGCCCGATCCCGCTGCCGCCCAGATAGGTCAGATAGCCGCCCCATGCCCAGCCGCCGTCGTGCTGCGGCGGCACCGCAAACGCCACAAACTCATGGTTGAGCAACGCCCCGAATGTCTCCGCGTGCTGGATCAATACCTCGGGACGAGCCAGTTGCGTCAGCACGGCGGCATTCCAAAAGACAGACGAGGCATCGCCGTCGGATGCGGTAAATGCCCCTCCCCGTCCCAACGCGCGTCCTCCGACTCCCAAGTGATATGGTTCACCCGCGTACTGGGTTCCGCCCGCAGGGATGGTGTGAACGATCACGACGGCCGTCACCAGCAGGGACAGACATCCGTGTCGCAGGGTCGCGTTCATGGGCGGTCACAGCCGGTCAGGTCTCCGGGTGCGACCGACGACTTCACCAGCCGTCTCGAACCGAAATCGCATCCGAGCAACGAATTAAGTGCTTCGCCGCAATTGTGTGAAGGGAATCTGACGCTGGAAAGCGGGCAAAAAAAAGCTACCGCTGTTTTTGATTTATCCGAGAGGGGGGCAGGGAAACTCGGATAAAGTGCGGAAACAACGGTAGCTATATTTTGTCAGACTTCGTCGGCGCCCCTCGCCGACATAGAAATAACCTCGGATTGTGCAGAAGTCAAACAGATTTTGTGGAGAACTCGGCGAGCGTCTATACTCGGCTTACAGACGCCGAGATCACGGCGTCGCCGACCCGAAGGATGCCGCGCATTTCAGCCGCCGGCGGTGTTGCTCTTCAGGTAGTTTTCGTAACTCATTGTCTTGTAGTGGCTGCCGGCCACATACTGAACCAGCGGCAAAAACTCCACTGTCTTCTTGTACCCTGGTGACGGCCCGATCCTCTCGCCCTCAGAGTCGAGGAACCAGAAAGTAGGGAATCCGCGGACTCCATAGACCCGCGTCAGGTTGCGCTCGGACATGACCTCCCCGTCGTGGCTGGTCGGCTTGTCGGAATCGCCCCAGACTTTGACGAGGACGAAATTGCTGTTGAGGTAATCGATGACCTTCGTATCGGCGAATGTTTCGTTGTCCATGCGCTTGCACCAGCCGCACCAGGACGCGGTGAAATCGATGACGATCGGGCGTTTGAGCTCTTTGGCCTTCTTGAGTCCTTCCTCGTAAGTCAGCCACTCGATTCCGGCTCTCACCGCATTGGCCGCGGCATCTGTGGCCGGGACGGAAGCCGTCGCCTGCGGCGCGGGCTTCTCTGCCTGGGTTTTGGCGGCCTCATCGGCCTGACCGGAAACTGTCAGGGCCACGAGGAATGTCATCGCTGTGCTCAAACGCATCATCGTCGTCATAAAAGTCCTCGTTCGCAGATTGTTCGTGACTCGCCGTATTCGAACCGCTACCCCCTTGTACACCAAACCGACTCGGTATTCAACAGTTCCCGCAATTCATCGATCAGCGCCCGGCTGGCGTCGGGGCGGACCCTGTTCGACCGTATTTTAACCGTTTTCTCCCCCACCGGAAAGTGAATAAAGAAGATTCCATTGCCTCTATCATATCGGCCCAGAATGCCGTCGAGTTGATCTAAGACCCCCTCACGCACCGATGACGGGTCCAGGTGCGCGTGTACATCGAGCACCGCGCCGACGCGAACTTGCGCCAACGGCGTTACGGTTTGCACCATGATCTTGGGGCGCTCTCCTTCGCGCGTGGAGAGACTTCCGCCGAGCAGGACCAGCGCATCGTTGTGCAACACGTCGCGCGCGCGCGCATACGGATCCGAAAAGCAAATCCCCTCGATCGTGCCGCTGAAGTCTTCCAGCGTCAGGAAGGCCATCAATTTGCCCTTCCGATCCAACTGCGTGCGCACCTGCGTGATGATGCCGCCGATTTGAATGCCCGATTCGTCGGGCAATTCGCTCGCCTGCTCGGTGGTGGCGGTCGCGAACAAATGCAGTTCATCGGCATAGCGGCTCAACGGATGTCCCGAGACATAGAATCCCAGCGCTTCTTTCTCTTTGGCCCAGCACTCTTCCCGGGTCCACGCGGCGGTCTCCGGCAGCGCGGGAATCGTATCGCTCGCGCCGCCTTCGAACAGCGAGGATTGTCCGCGCCGTCGGTCGGCCTGCTGCCGCGCGCCGTGGGCGATGGCCGCATCGACGCCGGCCATGATCTGGGCGCGATGCCCTTCGAGGGAATCGAGCGCCCCGGCGGCGATCAGCGCCTCGACCGCGCGTCGGTTCACGGCGCGGCTGTCGACGCGTTCCATGAACTCATAGACCGAAGCAAACGGCCCATCCTGCTCGCGCGCCGCGACGATCGTCTCGACCGCGCCTTCGCCCACGCTCTTGACGGCCGACATGCCGAAGAGGATGCGATCCCCCTGCGCCGTGAAAGCGGCATGGGAGGCGTTCACATCGGGGGGATCGACAGCGACGCCCAATCGACGGCACTCCTGCATCAGCACGCGAATGCGGTCGGTGTTGTCCATTTCCGATGTCATCGACGCGGCCAAGAATTCGACCGGGTAGTGCGATTTCAGATAGGCGCAGCGGTACGCCAGCATCGCGTACGACGCGGAGTGCGAGCGGTTGAAACCATAACGGGCGAACGTTTCACAGAACTCGAAGACTTTCGAGGCGGTTTCCTCCTCGACACCCTGCGCGACCGCCCCATCGACAAACTCGCGCTTCATCTTCTCCATGATTTCGGGAATCTTCTTGCCCATCGCCTTGCGCAGCGTGTCGGCCTTGGCCATGGAGAAACCCGCCAACTCCCCGGCCACCTGCATCACCTGATCCTGGTAGACGATGACGCCGTAGGTGTCCTTTAAGACGCGCTCGATCTTCGGGTGCAGGTAGGCCACCGGCTTGATCCCGTGCTTGCGCGCGATGTACTCGTCGATCATGTTCATGTCGAGGGGGCCGGGGCGATACAGCGCGTTCATGGCGATCAAGTCTTCGAATTCGGTGGGGCGCAGCTTGCGCAGGTAGTCGCGCATGCCGGAAGATTCGAACTGGAAGATGCCGACGGTTTCTCCGGTTGCGAAAAGCTCATAAACCGCGCGGTCCTCCAGCCCGATGCGATTCCAATCCACCGCGACATGGCGGTTGCGCATCACCGCGGCTTCGGCATCGTCGATGACCGTCAGCGTGCGCAGCCCGAGGAAATCCATTTTCAACAGGCCGATCCGCTCGATCCAGGTCATGTCGTACTGCGTCGTGACTTCGCCTTTGTTCCCGCGGTACAGGGGCACAAATTCGGTCAACGGCGCCGGGGCGATGACCACCCCGGCCGCGTGGGTCGAGGCATGACGTGTCAGTCCTTCGAGTATCCTGGAATAGTCAAGCAGGGTCCGCACACGCGGGTCCTCGTTGGCCATCTGCGTCAATTCCGGCTTGGCCTTCAATGCTTTCTCCAGCGTCATGTCGATTTCAAACGGGATGATTTTGGCGATGCGGTCCACTTCGGCGTAGGAGATGCCCAACACGCGTCCGACATCGCGCACGACGCCGCGCGCCGCCATGGTGCCGAAGGTGATGATCTGGCAAACATTTTCCTTGCCGTACTTTTCGATCACGTAACGGATGACCGTGTCCCGTCCACGGTCGGAGAAGTCGATGTCGATATCCGGCATCGAAATGCGTTCGGGATTGAGGAACCGCTCGAAGAGCAGCCCGAAACGGATCGGGTCGATGTCGGTTATCTTCAGGCAATACGATACCAGCGACCCGGCCGCCGAGCCGCGACCCGGACCGACCGGAATCTTGCTGCGGCGCGCGTACTCGACCAGATCGTTGACGATCAGAAAGTACCCCGCAAATCCCATCTTCCGGATCACACCGAGCTCGTATTCCAACCGTTCGCCGGCTCCCGGTGTCGGGTGTTCATAGCGCTCGTTCAGTCCCTTGCGGGCCAAATGCGCGAGGTAGTCGTCGCGTGAATTGAACCCCCGGGGGATCGGAAACTCCGGCAAAAACAGTTTGTCCAGTTCGATTTCCAGCCGGCACATCTCGGCGATCCGCAACGTGTTCTCGATGGCGTCGGGCGTGTCGGCGAAGAGCTCTTTCATTTCCACGGCGGATTTGAAATAGATCTGATCGGTGTTGTACCGCATCCGGTCGTCGTCGGAGAGCAGCTTGCCGGTCTGGATACACAACAGCGCATCGTGCGCGGCGGCGTGGCCCCGTTCGAGATAGTGGCAGTCGTTGGTGGCGACCAGCCGCACGCCCAACTGTTTGGCGAGCGCGATGACCTGCGGACGGATGCGATCTTCAACGTCAATGCCGTGATTCTGAATCTCCAACGCGTAATTCTCGCTGCCGAACAAGTCGAGGTAACGGCGCGCCACCGATTCGGCCTCGCCTGTGCTCTGGTGAAGCAACGCCTGGCCGACTTCGCCCTGCACACACGCGGACGTTGCACAGAGCCCCTCGGCGTGTTGCGATAACAGCTCGAAGTCGATGCGCGGACGATGATAGAATCCCTCCAGATAGGCGGCGCTGGCGAGCTTGACGAGATTCTTGTATCCCGTGAGGTTCTTCGCCAACAGCAACAGGTGAAAGCCGCCGTCGGGAGCGCCGGGGACCGGCTGCTTGAGATGCCGGTCACGCGGAGCGACATACGCCTCGCAGCCGATGATCGGCACGATCCCGCTCTTGCGGCACTCGGTGTAGAACTCCAGCGCGCCGAAAAGATTGCCGTGGTCGGTCAGCGCCAGCGCCGGCATTTTGTATTCGACCGCGCGCGCGACCATCTCCCGGATGCGCTGTGCGCCATCCAGCAGCGAATACTGGCTGTGGTTGTGCAGATGGACGAAATCGGCGTGTTTCATGGACGACTATGCGCCGTTTACAGGCGCCCGATCATTGTACGATGGGCCCAAGGGGCATAGCCAGCAAATCGTGATTTAGAGTGAGAAAGTGATTCAGAGTGCGGCTGTCAGTACCAACGTGCAGCCCAAGCGTCCTCGCCTGAGCGTGTATCCGGGCACGGCACGCCCAGGGCACAGCGCGCTGTGCCCCTACAAAGGCCGGCATGATTCGATTGCATGATCGGGGCAGGTCTCAGACCGGCCCGCATCTGGCTACGCTCTCTTCTTGCGCGGCCCGGACCTTGGTCGAGATTTCCTGCTTGTGAAACGCGACAGAAACCCATCCACCTGTTCCTCCAGCGTCGGCCGCCCGATCACCTGCAGGTCGTAGCGGACACGCACCGACGGCTTCTTAATCTTGACCAATCGCCGCAGATCGATCGGTGTGGCGATGATGACCGAATCGACATCGGCAGCGTTGATGGTCGCCTGCAGATCGGCAATTTGTTTGTCCCCGTATCCCATGGCGGGAAGCAATGGCCCGATGTTCGGGTATTGTTCAAATGTTTCCTTGATGGTGCCCTTGACCCACGGACGGGGATCGACGATGGCGGACGCGCCGAAACGTTGCGCCGCCACCACACCCGCGCCGTACTTCATTTCCCCGTGCGTGAGTGTCGGGCCGTCTTCGATGACCAGCACGCGTTTGCCGGTGATCACCTTCGGATCTTCGACTGAAATCGGCGAGGCGGCATCGACGACTGTCGCCTTAGGATTGTGCGCGGCGATGTTTCGGCGCAGATTGTTGACTCCCTCCGGCGGCGCGGTGTCGATCTTGTTGATGACCACCACGTCGGCGAGTTTGAGGTTGGTCTCGCCGGGATGATAGGTGATTTCATGTCCGGCGCGGTGCGGATCGGCAACCGTGATGTACAGGCCCGCTTTGTAGAAGGCCATGTCGTTGTTGCCGCCATCCCAGACGATGACATCGGCTTCCTGTTCGGCTTTGCGCAGGATCATTTCGTAGTCGATGCCCGCATAGATGATCGTCCCGGAGGCAATGTGCGGCTCGTACTCCTCGCGCTCTTCGATGGTGCAATCGTACTTGTCCAGGTCGGCCATCGATGCGTAGCGCTGGCAGACCTGTTTGTTCAGGTCGCCGTATGGCATCGGGTGACGTATCGCGACCACCGTCAGTCCGCGTTGCTTCAACAAACCGCAGACATAGCGAGTGGTCTGCGATTTTCCGGAGCCGGTACGGACCGCGCAAACCGCAATGACCGGCTTTTTCGACTCAAGCATGGTCTCTTTGGGACCGAGAAACCTGAAATCGGCGCCCGATGAGAGCGCGCGGGACGCCTGATGCATCACGTATACATGGGACACATCGGAGTATGAAAAGACGACTTCATCGACGTCGAGCCGCTTGATCAGCGATTCGATCTCGTCTTCGGCGAAGATGGGAATACCTTTGGGATACCCCGTCCCAGCCAGCTTGGCGGGGTACTTGCGTCCGTCGATGTTGGGAATCTGCGCGGCGGTGAATCCGACAACGTGGTATTGTCGATTGCCGCGAAATACGGTGTTGAAATTATGGAAATCGCGCCCGGCGGCGCCCTGGATCAATATGCGTCGTGCCATCTGATTCCTCCGGCGATTGTGCGTCCGATCGGTTTGGACAAGCCACTATCCAGACAGATCGGCCCTTAAATCGCGGAGGAATACCAGAGATGTTCGATCTGATGATACCCCGATTGCGGTGCTCTTTTGCTGCGGATCATAAACCGTCCTGCGTGTCACATCCCCTTGAGGATACGCCGTAGTTCGCGCGCATGGCCCGACTCGTCGGCCGCCATTTCTTCCAATTTGAGTTTCAGCCCGGTCAAGCCGAGCGCCTCGGCCTGTTTGGCGCGCACATCGTATGCTTTGATGTCGGCTTCTTCCATCTTCAGATCGAGTTCAAGCATCGCTTTAACCGACTTCGGGCGGGCGAACTCCTTGGGAGTTGTGGTCGGCTCGCCGCCCAAATCGACGATCATGTCGGTCAGAAACGATGCGTGACGCAGTTCGTCAGCGGTCTCGCGCGCGAACATCTCGCGGAGCTCCACACCCACGACTCCGAAGCTCTTGCCTGCTTGATACGTGTAGCGGATCACCGTGCCCAGTTCACCGGCGAGGTCTTCGTTGAGGCCGGCGATTAGGTCCTTCTTCGATCCGTTTTGTCCGTTTGATTTGGCTGCCATTGGTTGCCTCCCGATTCCGATCTCCATCGTGTAGGGGCACGGCGCGCCGTGCCCCTACGGTAAAATTAGAACGAATCTCTCTCAATTGTTATCAATCTGCGCCCGCTGCAATGCGCCGGAAAAATCGACATAGACCGACTTCCATTCGCTGAACACATCGAGTGCCGCTTGTCCCGCCTCACGGTGCCCATTGCCGGTCGCCTTGGTGCCGCCGAACGGCAGATGGACCTCCGCGCCGATGGTCGGCGCGTTGACATAGAAAATGCCGGTGTAGACATCGCGCATCGCCGCGAAGGCGCGGTTGACATCCTGGGTGTAAATCGATGCGGACAATCCATAGGCGACATCGTTGCAGACGTCCACCGCTTCATCGAACGATCCGACCGGGATCAGTGCCACCACCGGGCCGAAGATTTCCTCACGGGCGATGCGCATGTTGCGGTCGACATCACCGAAGATGGTCGGCTCATGGAACCACCCATGCTTGTGATCGGGTCCGGTCAGACGGTTCCCGCCGCACAGCAGCTTGGCACGATCCTGCTTCTTGCCGATTCCCACATACTCCTGGACCGTCTGCAACTGCGATTCGGAGATCGCCGGTCCCATGTCGATGTTCGGATCAAGGCCGTTGCCGACGCGCAGCGATTGGGCCGCAGCGACAAACCGTTTGGCGAACTCGGCATAGACTTTCTTGTGCACGATCACGCGCGAAGTCGCGGTGCAGCGCTGGCCGGTCGTGCCGAATCCGCCCCACAGCGCTCCTTCAAGCGCCAGATCGAGATTGGCATCGTCCATGACGATTTGCGCGTTCTTGCCGCCCATTTCAAGACAGGCATGCTTGAAATTCGGACCGCAAAGTTTGGAGACGGAGCGACCGACCTCTGTGGAACCGGTGAATGAGACCAGCTTGACGTCCGGATGATTGATGAGCGGTTCGCCGACTTCGCGTCCCGAGCCGGTCACCATGTTGACCACGCCCGGCGGCACGCCGCAGTCGTGCAGCACATTCATGAAATTGACCACCGACAACGGCGTGTCGGTGGCCGGTTTGATGACGACAGTATTTCCCAGCACCAGCGCGGGCATGATCTTCCATGACGGGATCGCCATCGGGAAGTTCCAGGGCGTGATCATGGCGCAGACGCCCAACGGCTGGCGGATCGACATCTGAAACTTGTTGGGCATCTCCGAGGGGGTGGTTTGGCCGAACTGACGGCGCCCTTCGCCCGCCATGTAATACGACATGTCGACAGCTTCCTGCACGTCGCCGCGCGTCTCGGCTAAGACCTTGCCCATCTCGCGGGTCATGTCGCGGGCATAGTCTTCCTTGCGCAGGCGCAACTGCTCCCCCACGCGGAACAGGATCTCCGCGCGCTTGGGGGCCGGAACGAGCCGCCACTTTCGGAATGCCTCCTGCGCCGCCTTCACCGCCAGCACGACATCGCGGGAATCCGACTGCTGGAACACGCCGACGACTTCCCGGGTGTCGGCGGGATTGCGGTTTTCGAAGGTGCGTCCTGTCTTCGAAGTCACCCATTGCCCGCCGATGAAGTTCTTGAATTCGGCCCCGGACTTGGCCGGAGCGGACTTCGGCTTGGCTTTGGATTTCGACTTCGGTTTGGGACGTGTCAATGTGCTCGGCATAATCGACAAAACTCCATTCGTCCGTTTATCGGGTACAACTGCAACCATTCATCATGCGATCATATTTATACCAAGCGGGGCTGTCGCAGGAAAGCGGATTTGCCACGGGGATTGTCAATTTCGGCCGGCGCTTAAAGCGTTACATTATGGGGTCGTTCGTTCAAACACGCGATACTCCGCTTGGGGGTCCGGGCCGAAGGACGCCGCCAATCGGTATCGCGTCAGAAACTCCTCGTCTGCGATGAAGGTGCTGGTAATTCCGGCCGTCGTGGCCACAACCCACTCCGGTTTCAATCCGAGTATCAAGCCCAGATAATCTCCCCGGCGGTTGTACTCGTGCACCTGAGGTGATATGAGCCCGTCACGGTCGATAAACCGTGCGCCGCTTAAGTATCCCATGTAGCCGATATCCTCACCGGCAACGATCTGGTCGGCCGCGACATGCTCGCGCAGGAAGTGGCCGACCGCAACGACTGTCTGATCGAGATGCCGTTGAAACCGGATGTACTCGCGTACCACGAAGTAATCCGCGATGCCCATCGCCAGCACGGCCCCCGCCGCCGCGACACGCCCCCGCAATAATAGCGGCCAACGGGTCAACGGCCGCAGTCCCGCGACTTTGGCCACGCCGCCGGCCGCCAGAATGCAGTAGAACTGGTACGCGGGCGCCATGTACCACAGGAAGAGAAACGTATGTGTGACGGTATACACACCCAACAGACTCAGGAACCAAAACGACTCAAGTCCCGCCACGCGTCGCCGCCAGAACAGGACATATGTCCCGACCGACGCCAACAGCAGTTGCGCGACCCCGAGCGGATGATGGAGCCCCAGCAGAAATGATCCGCGCACCCAGAACGCGCTGCGTTCGAGCGCTCCAAAATACGAGAGCTTGCCCAACATCGAGTTGGGCAGCAATGATCCGAAGTATCCCCACGAGAATGCCAGCCACGCCGCCACGATCGGCAGGGCAATGACCGATCCCCGCAGGACAGCTTTCGGTGTTCGGAACGAGTCGACGACAACGAGGAGACCGGCAAGATAGAATCCTTCCGGTCGCGTGACGGCAGCCAATCCCGCAACGGCGATGGCGGCGGCGGTCCGTCCACAATCGCGGAGATAGAAGGCTCCCGTGACGAGCATCACGAACAGCCCGGTCTCCATGCCTCCCGCCTCGTTGGACATCAGGCGCGGATACAAGACATACAGCACGACCGCCAGGGGCGCAAAGTTGCCCAGTCCCCAACGGCGCGCCAGACGATCGACCAGGATTGCGGTGATTCCCGAGCAAAGGATGCCGATCACGAGCGCCGCGGCGACGGTGGAGATTCCGATACCATGCAGAGCCGCCAGAATCAGAGTGAACAACGGCGTCGTCGTGCCGAGCACCCGCTCCCCGGCATTGTAGACGAATCCCAAACCGGCGGTGATGTTTTCGGCGTAACGAAATGTGATGAAGGCATCATCCCAGACCAGACCGGTGGCGACGTGAAAAAACGCGCGAACACTGACAGTCGCGAGGAATACCGCCGTGAGATAACGGTATGGTGTGCCCGAGACGATCACTTGGAGATTCCTCGTCGCTGCGTCCGCGCTGCGCGCGGCGTCACTCCTCGGAATGACATCTCATCAGTCCATCGTTTCTGAACACCCTGACTCTTCGTGCTGAGATTGTCATTCCGAATCCCCGGAATCCCGCCCCGCCGCCGCAGGCGGACGGGACGGGATGATGGGTTGAGGAATCTCAAATGGAAACGCCGTTGGCCTTGGAGGTTCCTCGTCGCTGCGCGCGGGCTCACTCCTCGGAATGACATCTCATCAGTCCATCGTTTCTGAACACCCTGACTCTTCGTGCTGAGATTGTCATTCCGAATCCCCGGAATCCCGTCCCGCCCGCCGCAGGCGGACGGGACGGGATGATGGGGTGAGGAATCTCCAATGGAAACGCCGTTGGCCTTGGAGATTCCTCGTCGCTGCGTCCGCGCTGCGCGCGGGCTCACTCCTCGGAATGACATTTAACGTTTGTCCCGGCAATGGCAGGCGGAGTTTTTCCCTCCTCACACCACCTGCTCCAGCCAGCGCTTGCGTGCAAACCACGAGACATACATCAATGCGCCCAATGCCGCCGCGACAACGAAGCCCCACCAGGCCCCGGTCGGTCCAAACTCCAGGCCATGCGCCAACAGCCAGACCAGCGGTATCTGCAGGACCCACGCATGGATGATACCGATCACCATCGGCGGCACGGTGTCGCCGGCGCCGACGAACGCCCCCTCGATCAGGATGAACACGGCCAACATCGGGAACGCGACGGCGGCGACGCGAAAGAATGTCACGCCCAGTTCGACATACGGTGACTCGCGAAAAAACAGCATCGTGATCGGTTCGGCAAAGAAAAATGTTCCCAATGCGAAGACTCCCATGATCGCCAGACCCATTTCGATTGCGCGGCGCGCGGTCAGCCAGGCCAATGCCTTGTCTTTGGCGCCGAGCGCATGGCCGATCAATGGCGACATCCCCAGCTCCAGACCGACCACGGTGATCTCACCGAACTCGATGACTCGGTTTCCCGCCCCGTAGACGGCGACGACCGCCGGACCGAACCTGGCGATCAACGGCAGCACGGCCATGCGCGCCAGCGAGAACGACATGGCGCCGATCCCCGAGGGGATGCCGATCTTCATCATCTGCCACATCGTCGAAATGTGCGCCTGCCGCAGCACGGACAGCGACAGCCGCGCTTTGAACGCGCCGGCGAAGAAGAGAATCAAACCGATCGTGACGGTCAGGCCAAAGCCGATCACCGACGCCCATGCGGCCCCGGCGACTTCCAGGCGCGGCAATCCCCACAGCCCGAAGATCAAAAACGGATCGAGGATCGCGTTGAAGACCGTCGAACCGATCATCAGAATCATGGCCGCGCGCGGCTGGCCGATCCCGCGCAGCGCCGTGTAGACGGTCCACGCCGGAAAGTTGAAAATCATCCCGAAGAAGAGAATGCGCCCATAGGTCACGGCATCGCGCAGCACCACGCCTTCGGCGCCGAGCACCATCATGATCCGCGGCGTGAGCCAGTAGCCGAACCCGCAGACCATGGCGGCCAGGATGAACTTCAGGATGAACGCTTCCCCGATGGCGATCTCGGTGCGGCGCATGTCGCCTTCGCCGAAGCGCCGCGCAATGACTGCGACCGACCCCGTCCCGGCAATCATGTTAAACGAACTGACCGCCCAATAGAACGCCGCGAAGAATGTCAGCGCCGCGACTTGCTCGGGACCAAGCCGCGCGACCCAGAACATGTCGGCCAGCGTGTAGAGATTGGTCGCCGCGAACCCGATCATCGACGGATACCCCATCCGCCAGATCGAACGGTAGATATCACGCGTGCTGCGCGGAGACGAATCCGTGATGGACTTGTCTTCGAGTGAAGCGCCGGGCAGGACGCTGCTGCCTGTGGTGAGGTCGTCGGCCGGCATCGAGGTCTATGTCAGCGGCAATCGCATGCCGTCGGTGGCGAGTGTCACCTCGGCAGCGGTGTACTTCTTCGATTCGTGAAGCCTTGAGATGTCGAAATCGTCCTTATAGTGTGTCAACACGATGCGCGACAGGTTCTGTTCGGCCGCCCACGGCCACAATCTGTCGAGCGCGACATGGGCGGCATCGACGATCAGCGTGTCGATCGGCCGGGGGAAAATGTCCAGATCATCGGTCGATCCCAGATCGGCGGTATAGACGAGTGTCCGGCCGCCGACCTCGATGCGAAAGCCGAAACACTCGCCGGCGTTGGAGTACCCGTGGTCTGCGGCAAACTCACGTATGCGCGCGCAATGGCTGGTCGGATGCGCGGAGATTCGCGCCCGGCCGACGGCGTACCGATGCCCCGACTTGATCGGCGAGAAACGGATCGGGAACTTGATTCGCTCGGCAAACAGGTGCCCCAGATCCAGCATGGCGCGAAAGACAGGGATCGCATCCGCGGGACAGTGAATCGCCAGCGGATCGGTCGTTTCCGAGAGATGCCGTTGCTGAACAAAATATCCCAGGCCGCACGTATGATCGGAGTCGGTGTGCGAAATGAAGATGTCGGTCACCCATTCGGGCGCATGCTGTGCCGCGAGAAAGTTTCGTGTCGCGCCATCGCCGATATCGAACAGGACTCCCTGCTCACCTAAATCCAACAGGTAAGACGATGAGGCGCGCTGCGCCGAGGCCCAGCCCGCCGACGTACCGAGAATGAGAAACTGTGCCATGCGATTGACGGCTTAACGCGAGGTCAGCACCGAGTGAACACTGTCGGCGGCACGCGCGATGTCATCATCGTTCACATCCCGGTGCGTCACAGCGCGGATGCGGGTCGGCCCGAACGCGACCATCAGCACGCCCTTCGACCTGAGCTCCGGCAACACGCTGTCTACGGCGTGGCCGGTCTTTTCGATGTCGATGACCACGATGTTTGTGGGCGGCGGATCGGGAATCAGATGCAGGCCGGGGATTGTTGCGATTCGGGCCGCGAGCGTTTGCGCCCGCTTGTGATCTTCGGGCATCAGCGGCAGTTGATGTTCCAGCGCCCACAGACACGCCGCTGCCAGCACGCCGACCTGACGCATGCCGCCGCCGAACATCTTGCGCGTGCGCCGCGCACGGGTGATGAACTCGCGCGATCCCAACACCGCCGAGCCGACGGGCGCACCGAGGCCCTTGGAGTAGCACACCGAGGCCGAATCGAAACCCTGCATCCAATCCCGTAACGGGATGCCGGTGGCGGCGTGCGCGTTCCAGATGCGCGCACCGTCGAGATGACAGCGGATATCGCGCTCGCGTGCCAGTTGCGCGACTGCGCGCATGACCGCCAACGGCACGATCACGCCGCCGGCACGGTTGTGCGTGTTTTCGACCGCGACGATGCCCGTGCGCGGGTGATGAATGTTCACCGGACGGATCGCCGCCCGGATGCGTTCGACATCGGGAATCCCTCCGGGTGCCGGAATCGGCCGGACCATCAACCGGGACAGGACCGCCGGCGCCCCGACTTCATACCAGTCGATGTGCGCGTCATCATCGCAGATCAGCTCGTCCCCGGGTCGTGCATGCGTAAACAGCGAGACCTGGTTGCCCATTGTCCCCGACGGCACGAACAATGCCGCCTCGACACCGAACAGCGCAGCGGTCGTGTCTTCCAGCTTGCGGACCGTCGGGTCATCCTCGAAAACGTCATCGCCCACCGGGGCCGACATCATGGCCTCGTACATGCCCGGTGTCGGCCGCGTGACCGTGTCGGATCGCAGATCGACGATGTGGGGGACGCTTTTCATGACCGGCAATATAGGGGCCCGTATGTCACGGACCAGAGGCAAGACAATCTCCCCCACTCTTCACTCTCTGCCGTCGCTACGCTCGGGATCTTCGACCCCTCCGGGGAGAGGACAAACTGAGCATTGTCATTCCGAATCCCGAGCCGGTCCGCCGCAGGCGGACGGGTGAGCGGTGAGGAATCTCCAGGACCGGCGCCGTTCCTGTGGAGATTCCTCACCCCCTCCATCCCGCCCGCCGAGGCGGGCGGGATTCGGGGGATTCGGAATGACATGCGGGAGGTTTTTGCCCCAACCACAGTCGATGGGCGCCGCTACGCCGCGAGGCAATTTAGCACCGTCTGCACGAAATCGTATTCGGAGCGCAGGACCGGCACGCCGACTTGTTCGCTCAGCGAGGGAATGGTCTCATCGTCCAGGAACAGATCATCGGTGTTGAGGCAATCGGGCGGGACGATCAGGGCATCGGCCCCGCTGCCCGATTCGCGAAACTGCGCGGCGATATCCGTCCCGGTGAGCAGTCCGGACACAGTCACCGTGTGGCCCCAGAAATCATTGCGCACAATCAGCGGGATCAACTCGAGATTCGTTACACGTTTGTTGATGCGTCGGCAGAGCCGCTCGATGAACGGTCCCGCCGATGTCGCGGTCGCCAGGCACAGCCGCCTGCGCTGCGGAATCTTGCGCGGCAGCTCCGATTCCCGTTCTTCAAAACCGTCGAGCAACTGTCGAATCAGCCCCAAACCGTTTTCGAGCTGGCAGTAGTCGTCATAGTAGTCGGCTGACGGGATCTCCTCGTCCGCAATCAGGTACATTTCATCGGCGGCATAGATGACGCCGACGCCATGCTGCCTCCGCATGGCATCGTGACGCTTGCCGATTTCCCGCAGGATCTCGACCGCCTGTGGCTGTGTGACCAACGGCAAGGTCGGCAGCTTTTCGCGGTGTTTGGTCAGCCCGATGGGAACGACCCCCACCGACGGCACCCGCGGATACAGGGCCAGCAGGTCATCGAATGATCGCCACAGCGGCGCGCCGTCGTTGAGCGACGGCGTCACCACGATTTGCGTGTGGGTGTCGATTCCCTGCGTGTGCAACCGCTTCAGCAGCGGCACGATCGGCTCGGCATCGGGCTTGCGCAAGAATTCGCGGCGTACCGCATCGTCGGTCGAGTGCACCGAGACATACAACGGCGAGAGCCGCTGTTCGAAGATGCGCGCGTAGTCGTCCTCCGACATGTTGGTCAGCGTGACGAAGTTTCCGTGCAAGAACGACAACCGGTAGTCGTCGTCCTTGATGTGCAGGGTGCGCCGCATGCGCCGTTGGCGGGGCTGCTGCTTGACGAAGCAGAAATCGCAATTCGCTTTGCAGATGCGAATCGGATCGGGCTCGTATTCAATGCCCAAATCCGCGTCGATGTCCTTGATAATGTGCAGGCGCCGCAGACGACCATCGGGGTGGCGGACCTGCAACTCCAGCTCTTCTTCAGCGGCGAAAAACTTCGCATCGATGACATCGCGCAACGGCTGTCCGTTGATCGCCACGATCTCGTCCCCCGGATGCAGGTTTCCCTCCGGGATGACATCATGGTGATGGATGTGGCGGACGATGGGCATGGGTTCGGTCAAGATACGCCACAATTAAACTCATAAGCCGGAAAGGTGGCGTCACCCGCCCTCGGGTGACGCCTATTCCCGCCACGCGAGGACATGCGGCGGACACGCAAAACCCCTGCGTAGAGCGACAAGCCGGCTCCCGGATGTGTGGAAGTGTTGACACAAGACGATAAGTGCCAATGGATTTACACACCTCATGACGACATGGCATTCTTGTGCAATGACATATGACTGTCGCAGAGAACCGCAGGACCGGCAGAACGACGGCACGAGCTTTCCAACTGACCGAACCCACGCCGTGCGAGGACATCCGGTGGGCACACAGAATGCCGTGATTCCAGCGAGTGCCCGGGGTATCGGGGATGTTGAAAGACCCCACCTTAATGTCATGCCGAACGAAGTGAGGCATCTCTGGGCGCGCGACGCCGCCCTCAAGCCGTTCGAGCTTCCTCGCCCGTCGGGCTCGGCATGACTCCAATTGTTGCGTCTATGACAATGATTGGCGCAGACTGCGGCTTTCAACAGCGGGCGATGGGACTCGAACCCACGACGTCAAGCTTGGGAAGCTTGCATTCTACCACTGAATTACGCCCGCCTGGATGGACTCTTCCGTTGGGAAGATGCGGGTTTGGGGCGCGCGGTCAAGCGCTTCCGCCCGGAGCGAACGGGTCGTTGCAGGGCGCCCAGATCGACCTTGCCGACGGTCTCGCCGGGGACCGGCCCCAGCACGGCCATCGCGAGACGGTCGGGCACGAACGCTTCGGAGGCAACGTTGCGGATGTCGGCGGCCGACACCTTGCGGATCGCTTTCATCGTCTGCCCCGGCGTGACATAGTCGCCGAGATACAGTTCGTGCCGGGCAATGCGGTGCATGCGCGACGAGGTCGATTCCAAACCCAGCAGCAGGTTGCCGCGCAACTGCGACTTCACATCGTCCAATTCGGTCGCGCCGATTCGCCCATAGGCGAGTTGTCCCATTTCTTTGAGGACCAGATTGCTCGCTTCCAGCATATGCTTCGGGTCGCAGGCGAAGTAGACGCCCAGGAACCCCGCATCCTGATACGAATCCTGAATCGGATAGATCGCATAGACCAGGCCGCGCTGCTCGCGCACGCTCTGGAACAGGCGTGACGACATGCCGCCGCCCAGGATGTTGCTGATGACCAGCACCGTGTGACGGCGCGGATCGGCGAACTTCCACAATGGGAAGCCCAGGCAGACGTGGGTCTGGTTGATCTCGCGGTGCGCCACGCCGCGCTGGACCATGGCGCCATTGGGAGTCGATGGCGCTTCCACCCTGCCGGTCGGCGTGTCGATCGTAAACGCTTTCTTCACCAGCGAGACGAGTTTGGCGTGCGAGAGATTGCCGCAAGCGGCGATCAACATGCGGTCGGGCCGATAAAATCGTGCCCGGTGCTTGTGCAGCGTCTCCCGCGTCGTTCCCATGACTGTCGGAATCGTGCCCGCAATGGAACGTCCGATCGAGTGCCCCGGCCACATCTGCATGGCGAAGAGATCGTGCACCCACTCATTGGGGGTGTCGTGCGCATCTTTGATCTCCTCGGCGATGACGAGACGCTCTTTCTGGACTTCCGCCGCCGGGAGCGTCGCGCGCGTCGACAGATCCGCCAGAATCTCCAGCGCCGTCGGCAGATCGCGCCCGACCACGCGCGCGTGATAACAAGTGTGCTCGCGCGAGGTGAATGCGTTCAGCGATCCGCCCAAGCGTTCGACTTCCAGAGCGATCTCGCGCGCCGAACGGGTCGGGGTCGCCTTGAAGACCATGTGCTCCAGAAAGTGCGAGACACCCGCGGTGGCGTCGTCCTCGTACCGTGAGCCGACCTCGACCCAGACGCCGATCGTGACCGAATCGCGATCCGGCATCGATTCGGTCACAACACGTAAGCCGTTAGGCAGTATTGTCTTATTTAGAACACTTGCCGTCATAGTTTAGACTGATCGGGTCGAGTTGCCGCTCTCCCTCCACTGTTAATGTCGGCGCGCCGGGCGTCGATCTGATGGCCTTCCGGAGCGGCGCGGGGGACGGCTGTCGCTGCGGCCGTCATCCTCCGGCATCCCCTCGGGACGCGGCAACAGCGCCTTGCGTGAGAGCCGTACCTTGCCGTCGTCATCGACGCTGAGCACTTTGACCTGCACTTTGTCGCCGAGTTGGAGCACATCCTCGATGCGCTCTGTCCGCTTGTAGTCGTACTCGGAGATGTGCAGCAGTCCATCGGTGCCGGGCAGAATCTCGATGAACGCCCCGAACGCCGCCAGACGACGCACCGTGCCCTCGTAGACCTTCTCGACCTCCGGCTCCTCGACCAATGCCAGGATCATCTGCTTGGCCGTCTCGGCTGCGGCCATGTCGACCGAGGCGACGATCACGGTGCCGTCATCGTCGATATCGATCTTCGCACCGGTTTGCTCGCAGATGCTGCGGATCATCTTGCCGCCCGGGCCGATGATCTCGCCGATACGCGACACTTTGACCTGGAAGATGAGAATCCGCGGCGCGTATTTCGACAGCTCCGGACGCGGCGCCGCCAGGGTCTCGGCCATGCGGTCGAGAACATGCAGACGCGCCACTTTTGCCTTGTGCAGCGCCTCGCGCATGATGTCGAATGGCAGCCCTTCGATCTTCAGATCCATCTGGAAGGCCGTGATCCCCTGCCGTGTGCCGGTCACCTTGAAATCCATGTCGCCGAGATGATCTTCGACACCGAGGATGTCGGTCAGCACGGCATAACGGCTGCCCTCCTTGACCAGACCCATCGCGATGCCGGCAACCGGAGTCTTGATCGGAACTCCGGCATCCATCAGCGCCAGTGTCCCGGCGCAGACGGTCGCCATCGAGGAAGAGCCGTTGGACTCCAGCACATCGGAGACGATGCGAATCGTATACGGAAACAGCGTCTCATTGGGAATGACCGGCTGGATGGCGCGTTCGGCGAGCACACCATGGCCGATCTCGCGCCGTCCCGGCCCGCGAATGGGGCGCACTTCGCCGACCGAGTAGGACGGAAAATTGTAGTGCAACATGTAGCTCTTGGTCGAGTCGCCCATCAGGTCATCAATGCGTTGCTCGTCGACCTTGGTGCCGAGCGTGACCGCCGCCAGCGCCTGTGTCTGCCCACGCGTAAAGAGCGCCGAACCGTGTGTGCGCGGCAGAAAGTTGACCTCGCTGTTGATGTCGCGGATGGCATCGGGACCGCGCCCATCGGCCCGCGTGCTCTCGGCCAGGATGCGTTCGCGCAGGTCGTGCTTTTCGATCTCACCGACCGCGCGGCCGATATGGACTTCCTGATCGGGAAAACGCTCGGCCAACGCCTCGCGCATTTCCGTCTTGATGAGTGAGACTGAGTCCTCGCGTTCGGCCTTGTCGGCGATTTTGACCGCTTCTGCAATGCGCGTCGCTGCCAATTCGCGCACGGCCGCATTCAGTTCGGGGTCGATGCCGGCCGACACGAAGTCGCGCTTGGCCTTGCCGACTTTGCTCTGCAGTTCTCTGATCGCCGCCGTTATCGACTGCATTTCCTTCAGCCCGAACTCGAGCGCCGACGCGAGATCGTCTTCGGACACCTCCTGGCATCCGCCCTCGACCATGATGACATCGTGCTCGGTCCCGGCGATGACGAGATTGATGTCCGACTCGTCCAACTGCGCAACCGTGGGGTTGATGATAAGTTCGCCGTTGACCCGTCCGACCCGCGCCCCCGCCAGCGTGTGGGCAAACGGCACATCCGAAACCGCCAGCGCGGCCGCGGTCGCGCAGATGCCCAGCACATCGGCATCGTTTTCCTGATCCGACGAGAGCACGGTGACGTGCACCTGCACTTCGTGCGGATAGCCATCGGGGAACAACGGCCGGATCGGCCGGTCGATCATGCGCGCCGAGAGCGTTTCCTTTTCGGAGGGACGTCCCTCGCGCTTGAAGAAGCCGCCGGGGATTTTTCCGGCGGCGTAGGCCTTCTCCCGGTAATCGACCGACAGCGGGAAAAACCCGCGGTCGGGCACCGGGTCTTTGGTGGCGACCACGGCCGCCAAGACCATGGTGTCGCCGTGGCGGACGATCGCCGCGCCATTGGCCTGTTTGGCCACATGGCCGGTTTCGATCACAAACGGCCGTCCGCCGAATTCGATCTGAATCCGTTCAATCATGAATCTCCCGCAGCCCGGCCTGGGCCGATGCTGCGACTCCTGTTGGGTTTCGTCGGGATGAAGCGACGAGTGCTGACGATCAGATCGTCAGTCCGTGCTTCGGGGCGGGACAGCTCGCCTCGGGGCCAAGGTCACATGGGTCGACATACCCCAGGTCCCGTCGCGAGACGTCCCTCGCCCGCCCGACGGCGCAAGTCTACTTGCGCAGGTTCAAGTTATCCAGCAACTGACGGTAGGCATCAACATCGGTACGGCGCAGATAATTCAGCAGCCGGCGGCGTTTGCCCACCATCTTCAGAAGCCCCCGGCGCGAGGCGTGGTCGCGCACTTCCACATCCAGATGCGACGTCACCGACGCGATGCGCGAGGACAACAAAGCGATCTGCACTTCCGGCGAACCGGTGTCTTTGTCGTGCAGACGGTACGCCCCGATGATCGCCTGCTTCTGCTCCGATTCAGTCGGCACTGCTTGGATGTCTCCTTCCTTCCACTGTGTGCCCGGCGGGACAATTCAGCCGACGCCGCGCTTCGTGTTCGTCTTCGGTCATCCTTTGTATCAAGGCATCGGCCGTATCGAATGTTTCCTCCGGCCTAATGTACGACTCCAGCCAGACACTCTCAATCGGTTCTCGCGGGCGGCGTTCGTCCGGCGAACCCTCTAATACATTTATCTCCAGCCGCTTGACCGTGCCGCCGAAGGTCGGGTTCGACCCGAAATACGCCATTGCCGGTCGCGGCACCGCATGCGCTGTCCAAGCGGCGTAAATCCCGACCGGCGGGGGTAATTTAGCATTGTCCAGCTCCAGATTCCAAGTGGGATATCCCATCTCTTTTCCCCGCCCCGCCCCGGCGATCTTACGCCCGGTGACCGGATACGGGTGCCCCAGAAGCTCGACGGCCTCGCTGAAGCGTCCGTGCGCGAAAAGCTCCCTGATCGATGTTGAGGTGACGGGCCGCGGTTGGCCGGCTACGGCGACCAAGTCGACGACGTGGACGTCGATTCCCCGCTGGGCTCCCCAATCGGACAGGAACCGGGACGTCCCTTCGCGTCGGAATCCAAAGCCGAAATCGGCGCCGACGACAATGGCCTGCGCCCTCAGAGCCGCGGCCAACACGCTGTCGGCGAAGTGTGCGGCAGGTGTCGAGGCCAACGCATCATCGAACGTCATCGTCAGCACGCCATCGGCGCCGTAGGCCCCCAGCAGCGCGACTCGTTCCTCGGGTAATGTGAGCAACGGCGGCGCAATCTTCGGCTTGACCACGGATTTCGGATGCGGATGAAAGGTCACGGCCCACAGCGGCAATCCGAGGCGATCGGCGGCGCCGCGCGCATCGCGCAGGACCGCCTGATGCCCAAAATGGACCCCGTCGAACGTGCCGATGCAGACCACCGAGCGCGTGGAAATCCGCAGGGAGGCCGACTCGGGCGTCGAAGCGCTCAGAACCGAATCGGGGGCCGGAATCGGTGGTGTGATGTTCTGCGGCTTCACGTGGAGGACATTCAATGAGCGGTCAACAGCACACGACGATAAGTGCAGATCGGCAGATCCGGTTCGACGCGAACGCCGGAGTCAAACGCCGCTTCGGCGATGGCCGCTGGTCCGTGATCGGGCAACGTGATCGCGATCAGATCCCCGTTTCGAAATGCCCCGTCGACTGCCGTGACGTGTCGCCCATAGAGGAGGCGTCCGTGCACGATTTCGTCGCGGGCATCACCCGTCACTTGAATGCGCGGGAGTCCGAGGTGGCGATCGATGGATTGAAGCGCCATGCCCTCAGCGCCGTCCGCTGCGCGTCGGCGCAATCCGTCAAGGTCGAGCGCCTCCTCTACGCTCGTCGGCCCGATCCGGGTTCGACGCAACCGGGTCACGTAGGCACCACACCCCGCGTCACGTCCGATTTGGTCCGCGAGTGCGCGGATATACGTTCCCGAGGAGCATCCCACAACGAGCCGCGCATCGGGCGGCTCATACGATTCCAATTCCAAACGATGAATCGTCACGCTTCGCCTGGACTCCGGCAGCACTTCCCCGGCCCGCGCCAACTCATAGCGGCGGCGTCCGGCCACGCGCGTTGCGGCATACTCGGGAACCGCCTGCTCGATCAATCCCCGGTAGGTCGGCAGCATCGATTCGATGATGACGCGATTCTCCGGAATCGGTGCGCCGGATGCCGTAATCTCCCCGTCGGGGTCGCCGGTGTCCGATGACGCTCCGAAGCGAATCACGGCCTCGTAGGTCTTGTCTTGACCCGATAATACCCAGGCGATTTTCGTGGCATCGCCGATCATCACCAGCAGCAGCCCCGTGGCGAACGGATCGAGCGTGCCGGAGTGCCCGACACGCCGCACGCCATATATGTCCCGTACCACATCGACGACATCGTGCGATGTCATCCCCGACGGCTTGTCGATGGGGAGTATGCCGGAGAGCGCTGCCGTGGCATTCGACAATGTCATTGCACGTTTTTGTGTCGGTCAGCCCTTGGGCTGACGGTCATGGCGGAGTGATGAATATGACTAATTGAGGTTGATCGGGCCGTCGGCCCGCGATCAGCCCCAGGGCTGATCCGCACACGACACATAGGTTTAACTCTTCGACTTTGGCCGGTGATTGTCGCGCAACGGCCCGATGGCGCGCTCCAGTGTGTCGGCGGCTTTGGCCAGCGGCAGCTCAATGATGCATCCGGCGGCATTGCGATGGCCGCCGCCGCCGAAGCGTCGCGCCAATGCGGCGACATCCACAGTTCCGCACGAGCGCAGCGACGCCTTGGTCCGCTTCGGACCCAATTCTCTCAGCAGCGCACCGACCTGCACCCCCGCCACCGACAACGTGTGATCGACCAGCCCTTCCAATTCGTGCATCGGCACCTGGTAACGCCGGCGATCCGCGGTGCGCAGGGCCAGAAAGCAAATCCGGCTGTCGGCGCGCAGATCGGCCCTCCCCAGGATGTGATGCACCAGACGAAACTCCGCGGGAGAGTACGATTGATAGACCGCCGCCGTGACTCGGGGCAGATCCGCGCCGCGTTTGACCAGCTCAGCGGCGATGACCATTGTCCGCAGATTGGTGCACGGATGCCCGAAGCGTCCGGTGTCGGTGACCAGCGCCGTCGCCAGCGATTGCGCCATCGACGGTGTGATCGTCGCCTTCCAGTGCCGCAGCATGTCGAAGACCATCTCGCCGCAGGCGGCGGCGGTTGGGTCGAGAACGTTGACCGCGCCATACCGTGAGTTGTGCTGATGGTGATCGATGTTGATGACCGGCAATCCATCGGGCAACAGCTCGCTCACCGTGCCGATGCGATCCAACGACGAGCACTCGAAAATGATCGCCGCATCCCATCGCGGCCGCCGCTTAAGCGCCCCCGGCTCGCGAACGACCCCGGAGTGACTCAGAAACCGATACTTGCGCGGCACCGGACCCTGGTTGACGATGTCCGCGCGGCGGCGGCGCTGCCGGGTCCAATACTCATAGAACGCCAATTGGCACCCCAACGAGTCCCCATCGGGATCGCGATGCGATGAAATCAGAATCCGGCGCGCGGACTTAAGCGCCGTCTGAATCTTTTGGGCCGCTGCCCTGGTCATCGTTTTTTCGTTCACGTTCGATCTGCGTAAAGAGTTCGTCGAGACGCAGCCCTTCCTGCACCGCATTGTCGTAGACAAAGCGAATGGTCGGCGGACGATACATGCTCAATTCCTGTCCGAGGCGGCGCTGCACGAAGCGGAGAATCCGATCCAGATGATGCGCGCATTGCGCCCTGTCGTCCTCATCGCCCAGCACCGAATACCGTATGTCGGCCTCGTGCAGGTCGCCGGAGACCTCGCACCGCAGGATCGTGACCGCCCGGAAATCATACCGCTTGATGTCGGTCAACAGCATCTCCGCCACGACGCGGCGGATCAGGTCGGCAACGCGCTGACGTCGTTCGGTCGAGCTCATCGTTTGCTGCCAATCCCGAAGTCAGAGGATTGAACATTCCCTCTCCCTGAGGGAGGGGGCAAGAGATGCCTCACTTCGTTCGGCATGACATTGATCAGGGGTCTTTCAACAATCCCCTCACTTCGGGTCATCCATCCTTATACCTCAATCTCATAATCCGTGAGCGTCATCTCCCCCGGCCGGTCGGCATCGCGCGCTACGCGGGTCAGGACACTGTGCAGGTGCGAGCGGGCGTTCGCGGCGCATGCCGCCTCCAGCACCGCGCGCTGATGCTCATCTTGTCCCTCGATCTCGGCAATGCTGACTCCATAGCTGCGGCGCATCGCTTCGAGATACCGCCGCAGAATGTTCCGTTTCTCCTTGAGACTGCGGCACCCCGGCAGATGCAGGACGAGACGGACGCTGCCGATCATGGCCTGCGGCGGGCGCTACTCCAGCTTGCGTTCTTTCGAGACGATCCGGTACAGTTCGAAGACATCCCCCACCTTGATGTCATTGTAATCGACGATTTTGATGCCGCACTCCAGTCCGGCGGAGACTTCCTTGACCGAATCGGCAAAGCGGCGCACCGAATCGATCAGTCCGGTGTAAATCGTGGTGCCGTCGCGCACGACGCGCACGCGGTCGCGCGGCTTGACCGCGCCTTCCAGCACATCGGAACCGGCGATCGTTCCCACTTTGGAGATCTTGAATACCTGTTTGACCTTCGCTTCGCCGGTGCGCTCCTCGACCTCGATCGGCTTGAGCATTCCCTCGAGCGCCGAACGGATATCGCGCTCGACTTCATAGATGATGTCGTAGAGGCGAACGTCGACCCCCTCCTGCACCGCCAATTCGCGCGCGCGCGCATCGGGGCGCACATGGAAGCCGATGATGACCGCCTCGGAGGCCGCCGCCAACAGCACGTCGGACTCGTTGATCGCGCCGACGCCGCGATGGATCACGTTCACCTGCACTTCATCGGACTTGATCTTCGTCAGCGTGTCGGCCAGCACCTCGACCGACCCGTCGACGTCGCCTTTGATGACGATCTTCAACTCCTGAATGGTGCCGGACTGAATGCGTTCGTACAGGTTGGTGAGCGTCGTCTTCTGGATCATTTGTTGCGTGCGTTCGCGCTTGAGACGCCCGCGCATCTGCGAGATGTGGCGCGCCTTCTGTTCATCGACGCAGACGACGAAGGTATCCCCCGCCTGCGGCACACCATCGGAGCCGACCACCAGCACCGGCGCCGACGGCGGCGCATCGGTGACCGCGTAGCCGCGCTCGTTGAACATGCTGCGCACGCGCCCGCAGTACGGTCCGGTCACGAAGTCATCGCCGATGTGCAGTGTGCCGGTCTGCACCAGCACGGTGGCGACGGCGCCGCGTCCGCGGTCGAGTTGCGCCTCGATGATGACCCCGCGGGCGCGCCGCAGGGGGTTCGCGGTCAACTCGAGCACTTCGGCCTGCAGGTGGACCATTTCCAACAGCTTATCGACGCCCATGCCGGTCTTTGCGGAGACCGGTACGATGATGGTCTTGCCGCCCCAGTCCTCCGGCACCAGGCCGTGCTCCGACAACTGCGACTTGACACGGTCGATGTCGGCATCGGGGAGGTCCATTTTGTTGACGGCCACGACAATCGGCACTTCGGCGGCCTGCGCGTGGTCGATGGCTTCGATCGTTTGCGGCATGACCGCATCATCCGCCGCAACCACAAGGATCACGATGTCGGTGGCCTGCGCGCCGCGCGCGCGCATCGCAGTGAAGGCGGCATGGCCCGGTGTGTCGAGGAATGTCAGTTGGCCGGCGGAACTGTCGACCATGTATGCGCCGATATGCTGCGTGATGCCGCCCTTTTCACCCGCGACGACATTGGCCACGCGGATATAGTCCAACAGCGAGGTTTTGCCGTGATCCACATGCCCCATGATGGTCACCACCGGGGCGCGCGGGGCTTCCTCGCCGATTTCCTCTTCGTCGTCGGCCAACACTTCCTCGCCGATTTCCTCGACCTGCCGGATGCTGTAATCGAATTCCAGCGCGATCGTCTCGATCGTGTCCAGATCGAGCCGCTGGTTGACCGTCGCGAGCATTCCCAGCTCGAGGCACTTGGCGACAACTTCCGTCGGGCTGACACCCATCTTGTGCGCGAGCTCGGCGACGGACATAAACTCATTGACCTCGATCGTCCGTGTCGGTTCGGGGACACCCGCGTCGTCGCCGGCTTCATGGCGCTGACGCCGTTTCGATTTCGTCCGTGTTCCCAGTTCCGCAATCGTCTTGCGGAAACTCGCCGCGACATCCCGCTGATCGACGCGCTGCCGGCGGCGGCGTCCGGAACGGCGACGGCGTCCGGCCGGGGCCGAGCCCACCGCGGCCTGCATCAAGGGTTGGCGTCTGACACCCACCGGCGACGCCGCGCCGCCGGGACGTCCGGTGATCCCTCCCACGGGCGTGCGGGACCGCGCGGGGCGCTGCTCCGGGGTCGATGTCGGTGTAAAGGTGCGTTGCTCGGTGACCGGCGGCGGGACGTGGGCGGCCTTGGCTTTGGCGGCGGCTTCCGCCGCCTCCTTTGCTTTGCGGGCTTCCTCTTCTTCGCGCCGGATTTTGTCGGCGGCGTCCTGCGCTTCCCGACGGCGCTGCACTTCTTCCTCGACCGCCCGGCGCGCCCGCGCCTTGCGCTCGCGCGTCTTGCGTTCGCGCTTTTCGATTTCCTCGCGCAGCTCCGCTTTCTGCTGGCGAAATTCCTGCTCGATCGCTTCAAGGATGTCATCGGAGGCGACGCTCATGTGACTGCGAACGTCGAACCCCAGACGCTGCACCATCGCCATCAGCGCATCGCTGGACAGGTTGTGATCCCGGGCAACTTCGTAGAGGCGTTTATTGGACATCCGTGTCAGTCACTCTCTTCGGTTGGCTCGGCGCCGTCCTGGTTTTCGTGGAACAGCTCGTCGCCGACGCGCGCGCCCACTTTCTCGTCTTCGGGCTTCACGCTAAAGTCGACCTGCTGCGCGACAAAGTCCTGCGCCGACTCCAGCAGTTTTTCGGCCGTCTTCGGCCCCATGCCCTCGATGGCCGTCAAATCCTCGATGCTCTTGCCGGCGAGAATCTCGATGGATGCGATCCCTGCCGCTTCCAACCTGTTTTTGGTGACATCGCCGATTCCGGGAAGCTGATCCAGCGGCGTTTTGGTGTCGAGCGTATGCGAACGCTCGGAGAGATATTGCGACTCGGAGCGGATGGTGATTTTCCAGCCGGTCAGTTTGGCCGCCAGGCGGGCGTTTTGTCCGCTGCGGCCGATGGCCAGCGAGAGCTTTTCATCGTCGACGATGACGAGCATTTCCTTGCGTTCCTCATCGGTGCGCACCTGCACTACGCGCGCCGGGGCCAGCGCCCGCGCCACGAACACCTCCGGATCGGAGTCCCATTGCACGATGTCGATGCGTTCGTTGGCCAGCTCGCGCACGATCGATTGCACGCGCACGCCCTTGACGCCGACACAGGCGCCGACGGGGTCGACGCGGTCGTCGATGGACGCCACCGCGACCTTGGAGCGTTCGCCGGGTTCGCGCGCGAGCGCCCGGATTTCGACGATGCGCTCGAAGATTTCCGGCACTTCCAGCGCGAAGAGCCGCAGCAGCAAGCCCGTGTGGGCCCGCGACAGGATGATCTGCGGCCCCTTCATGTTCGGCTGCACATCGGCGATAAAGGCGCGCACACGGTCTCCCTGACGGAACCGTTCGCGCGGAATCTGCTCTTTGTGCGGGATGACCGCTTCGGCGCCGGCGATATTGACGATGATTGTGCCTTTGTCGATGTGTTGCACGACCCCGGTCACGACTTCGCCGACCCGGTCCTTGTACTCCTCATAAATCTGCGCGCGCTCGCGTTCGCGGATGCGCTGCACGAGAATCTGTTTGGTCGCGGCGATGGCGTTGCGGCCGAAATCCTCAAACGACAACTCGATTTCCATCTCGTCGCCGATTTCGGTCTCCTCGTCGACCTCCTGCGCATCGATCAGCGAGATTTCGGTGCGCGGTTCGCGGACGAAGTCCACCACCGTCTTGGTGGCGGTCATGTAGATATCCTCGTTGGCCTTGTCGATGTGTACGCGCACGTTGTCGGCGTCGCCGAATCGTTTCTTCGCCGCCGTCATCAGCCCCTCGCGGACCGTCTCCAGCACGTAGTCCAACTCCAGATTCTTCGACTTCATGATCTGGTGGACCACTTCCCAAATGTCGAACTCAAGCACCATAGCCATTCTCGTGGATCCCACTCCCGCCGCCCGCGCGGACCGTTAGATGATCAGTTTGCCCTCTATCACCGCATCCCAATTCACATTCGCATCGCCGACCGTCACCGATGACTCGCCGACGCGGCCGATGATCCCTTTGATCCGCCGCTCCCGGCCGGTGTCGTCATGGTGCCGCAATTCGATCTTGCGTCCGACCTTGCGACGAAAATCCGCGGGCGCCGTCAGCGGCCGGTCGAATCCGGGAGAGGAGACTTCCAGCGTATACCGGCTTTCGATCATCTCCGACGCGTCCAGATCGGCCGACAGCCGCCGTGAGACCGCCTCGCACTCGCTGATCGTCACGCCGCCGACCTTGTCGACATACACGCGCAACAACTGGCGGCGGCCCGAACGGTTGTACGTCACCTCGACCAGCTCCAATCCATGGCGCTCGACGATCCCCTCGACCAGCTCTTTGAGGCGCGCCGCGGCCCGTTGATCGGCCCCTGTTGCCACTGCCGACCTCCCCCATCAGGCCCTGAGACCTGAGTTTCAGGACCGAAACCTCATAGTTTACAGATAGTTAGATTGTGGGGCAACAGAAAAGTGGGGGCTGGGCGGTCTGCATCTGCACATCCCGACAGTGTTAATCGTTTGCCCTGTAGGGGCCGGTCTCAGACCGGCCCGTCCGTCACGATCCATACGCGGGCGGGTCTGAGGCCCGCCTCTACACACCAATGCGGAGGTTCATTGCGTGCGTCGCGGGGGACTGTGTGAGGCGCCCGCACGAAAGAAACCAGCCAATCCCAAGAGAATCGTAGGGGCGGGGTCTCCCCGCCCTTAGTAGACCGAAACAACAAGGGCGCGGAAACCGCGCCCCTACGGATCAGGGAAGCTCCATCGAGTGCATTATTGTAGGGGCCGCCCACGAACCTACGTAGGCACTAAAGCACACAGGGATCGCAGAATACGCTCCCCGGATCGCCCGCGCGGAACGCAACGTCGACAAACTTCACGACATCAAATACATTCGTGACTCCATTACAGTCGACATCCGTCCGCTCGTGCGGACAATTCGGATGTGGGTCCGGTTCGGGCTGAACGCTCCGGAAGGCTACGTCAACTGACGCCACTACGTCGAAGACGTCAGTGTTCCCGTTACAGATTGGATCGGCGTGGCAGAAGCATGGGCAGCTCGGATCAGGCGGACAGATGCCCGAAGTGTTGCAGTTGACACAGTCGTTGTCCTCAAACACATAGAGCTGCAACAGATTGTCCACGACGATCCATTCGTCCCGTCCGTCTTGATTCAGGTCCGCTGATTTCCATCTGCTCAGTGAGCGATTGAGAGGCAGTTGCCAAAAACATCCTTCGACGAACTGTTCTGTGTACTGATCCCATTCCCATACGCGCCACTCTGGATATGATGCCATCGCCAGTTCTTGCAGGCCATCACAGTCCGTGTCGGCAGCCCAACATGGGTGAATGCCGATATACCCAGTGTTGTGCCTGAACCAGTGAGTTAGTTCGAAATTGTTGTCGCCGACTGCCGTCATCAGACGGTAATTGTATCCATACGAAGTGTCATGGGAAGAGCTCCCTAGCAACGGTCTTAGCTTCTGATCCGGAAGCGGACGGCAGGCTATTGAGGAGGCCACTTGGGCGGTCGCAGGGATGCTATCGCCCACGGTGCCTATGTATGCTAACCCGGTGTCTTGCCACTCAAACAATTCATGGCAGCACGCCAGATTTCCTAGAATGAACTCGACGCGCCCGTCAGCATCGAAGTCACCAATGGCAGCCTGTCCGATGGCGCCGTCGGGAGGCATTCCATCCGATGTGCTCACATACAATTCTGATTGTACTGTGAACGTGTCGTTTGGCACATCGTACTGGATCACTACGACGAAAGCATCTCCTGACAGTGCGTTTGGAGCTACAAGGAGTTCATGATATTCATCGTCGTCGACTTGGAAAGTGGCAGCATGCATTGCTACGGCGAATCCGGGCCAGTGAAATGAGGCTCGCAAATTCCAATCAGGGGCCGAGTAAATGAACAGCTGGTCGAAGAATTGAGTTACGAGATCAATATGCCCGTCGTTGTCCAGATCCTCAGAAACCCACACCACACCCATGTTTTGTGCGATAGTGTCATATTCATAGTTCAGCAAAGAGTCGAATCGATGCCTTATCACCTGTTCGCCCAAGACGTCGGCGATGTAGAAATCAGTTGCACGTGCCACGGAATCAAAGGACGGGTCAAGTCTGTCTTGTGTAACCTCGAAATCCACAAGGGACGTGCAGGTCTCAGCCATGTCAGGGAGCGATGGATGGCTGTCGCCGGGACTCCCCCACTCGTTGGGGCTTTCTTGTCGCACAGCCCAGACTGGAATCACACCTGACGGAAATCGTGAAGCCAGCTCAAGTGTGCGGACAGAATCGGCGGCTGAAAACTGATGCCGCTCGCTCACGGTCGGCTGATCGTCTGAGGCGCCAGGACTTGGTAACGTGATTACGGCGGCCATTATCAGCGTTGCTCGAATGAGTCGTCGGATCGATTCCGCTGCGTTCACACTTTAATATATCGGTGGTCCCCGTCTATCCAAGCGATCAGTCACGCAGTGAGCAGCGGTTAAGACTCCGGATCAGACGCCAGGCGAGGACGCCTGGCGTGCAACAGGAATAATCAGGAAGTGCCCAACGCCGCATCAATCTCCCGCCTCACACGGGCGACCAGATCCCCCGCCAGCACCGACTCTGGTTCGGCGGCATCGCGGCGTTTCAGTTCCCAAACGCCCTGCTTCAAGCCCTTGGAGCCGACCGTGACACGGAACGGAATGCCGATTAAGTCGGCATCTGCGAATTTGACACCGGCGCGCTCGTCGCGGTCGTCGTAGAGCACCTCGACTCCTGCTTTTTGAAGTTCATCGTAGAGTTGATCGGCGGCAGCAGATAATGTCGCGTCGTTGCTGGCGACGCAGACCAGATGGCAGTGAGCCGGTGCAATCGGCAGTGGCCAGACGATCCCGTCTTTGTCGTGGCTGCGCTCGACCGCTGCTTGCGCCGTGCGCGTGATGCCGATCCCGTATGATCCCATGACCATCGGTCTTTCATGGCCGTCGGCATCGGTAAACAACGCCCCCAGCGCCGATGAATACTTCGTGCCGAGCTTGAAGGTGTTGCCGACTTCGATGCCGCGCCGCCGGATGAGCGTGCCGTCGGCACACCGCGGGCAGCCCTCGCCTTCTTCGGCGGAACGGATCAGGGCCGATTTGGTGATCTGAAAGTCGCTGAGATTCACGTCGACGATGTGTTTGTCGGCTGAGTTGGCCCCGACAACAAAGTTGCGCATCGCCGCGATCTCATCATCGGCAATGATTTCAAACTCACTGGAGAGGCCGACCGGCCCGGCGAACCCGACCGGTGCCCCGGTGAGCGAGACGATGGTCTCGGCATCGAGCATCTCGATTGTTGGAACTCCGGCTGCATGCGCCAGTTTGACTTCGTTGATCTGCCGGTCGCCGCGTATCAGTGCTGCTACATATCGCTCCCGCGCGCGATAGAGCAATGTCTTGACCAGTTTGGTCGCCGGGACTTTCAGAAACGCTGTCACGTCCTCAATCGTCTTGGCGTTTGGAGTGTCGACTTCCCTGCTTTTGCGCGGACTCTCATCATCGACACGCACCGCACGTGTGACCGACTCGGCGCGTTCGATGTTCGCCGCGTAACCGCACTCCGGGCACGACAGGATGATCGCCTCGCCGCCGTCGGTCTCGACCACGACCATGAATTCATGCGCCGAACTGCCGCCCATCGCACCGGTGTCGGATTCGACCATCACCGTGTCCAGACCGCAACGGCGAAACGCAGCGTTGTAGGCATCGACCATCTTCTGGTAGCTGATCCCCAGTCCGGCGTCATCGACGTCGAATGAGTAGGCGTCCTTCATCATGAATTCGCGTCCGCGCATCAGGCCGAAGCGCGGACGAATCTCATCGCGGAATTTCACCTGGATCTGATAGAGGTTCAGCGGCAGCTTCTTGTAGCTGCGCAGTTCACCGGCCACGAGGTGGGTTACGACCTCTTCATGCGTGCCGCCGAGGACCATCGGACGGTCATGACGGTCCTTCATGCGCATCAGTTCGGGGCCGACCGTCGCGAATCGTCCGGTCTTTTCCCACAACTCCGCGGGATGCAGCACCGGCATGGTGATCTCGAATGCGCCGGCGCGGTCCATCTCTTCGCGCACAATCTGAGAAATCTTCGCGAGCACGCGCTGCAGCAGCGGCAGATAGATGTAGATGCCGCCGGTCAGTTTGCGGATGAAGCCCCCGCGCACCAGCAGCTTGTGGCTGATCAGTTCTGCATCGGCGGGGTCCTCCCGCAGCGTGGGGATAAATGTCCGGCTCATGCGCATGGTGTCGGCTCTCTGGAGCAATCGCCCCGTGGGACGTGACGGGTCGGGCCATGATAGCGAAAACAGTCGTCGGCCCAAACCCAAAGTTGTAGTTGTAGGTCAGAGGACTGCGCCAAGCGCAACATCGGGATCCGCCAATCAGAAGATCGTCAGGAGCCCGGTGCACGATCTTCTGAACGGAGACAAGCTGTCCGGACGCGCCGTGCTCCTGACCTAAAGACCCCCCATGCCTGTGTGGGTCAGCCCTTGGGCTGACTCGCACAGAATATCCCGTGCTGCACGCGAGTGCGGGACGGGATGATGGGGCGAAGCATCACTCACGAGTTAGCGTGGTCTCCGGACAAGTTCGCCCTGCGCCGTTGTGGTCAGCCCAAGGGCTGACCGGCACAGCGACGAGTTGTCCGGACGCGCCGTGCTCCTGACCTAAAGACCCCCCATGCCTGTGTGGGTCAGCCCTTGGGCTGACTCGCACAGAAGTCGGCTTTGCGGGGATCGGCAGTCCGGTGCGGCGGGATCGGGCAATCAGCGGCGCGGCCGTTTCCGATCGGGAGACTTCTTGTCGGGCTCGGGCTTCTTCTCCGCCGACGATGGGGCTTTGTCGGCGTCACGCTGCGGAGGGGGCGCCGACCAGTTCGCCTTCGACTCGGTGGCTGTCTTAGTGCGCGTGCTTTCGTGCTGCGACTTGCACTTGACCCGGTCATCGACGCCGTCTTTGTTCTTGTCGATGTAGTTGTCGTACTGCCCCGCCTTGGAGTCGCCCGATTTCTCGACCTGCTTTTGGAGACGATTGAGCAGGTCATCATTGGGCGGCGTCGACTGTTCGACGGCCTTCGGCGCAGCATCTTTGACGGGCTGGGTCGTAGTCTGATCGGACGGCGACGGTTCGGCGGGCTTTTCTTCCTTCGGCTTGGCATCGATCGCCCACGCGGTCGTTGCGGCGCAGGCGATCATCGCCGCCAGCAGATATGGGGTCAATCGTTTCAGCATATTCAGCACGCCTCAATCGATAACACTCTCTACTTTATACATCGGCATGGGCCGTTCGTCAATCCTCAAGCCGGGCGATCAGGGCCTTCCGCGTGACGACCGATCCGACTTCGCCTGTCCGCGTTCCGCCGTTGGGGCATTCGCACGGGGAGCACTGTTTGTTTTGCCTTTGAACTCCCGCGCGTCAACCGCAGACTTTGCGGCATCTCCGGCCGACTTGGCGACCTTCACCGCCGACTTGACCGTTTTGCTGATGACGCGGTCGATCCGCAGGGCTCCCGAGGACTTCGAGTCTGCGGTCTTGCTCTTCTGCGACTTGACCACAACGCGGTCCTTCGACTCCGTTTGTCGAGTGGGCTCAGGACGGGTCGTCACGCGTTCCATCGTCTGCGTAGTGGTCTTCGATTGCTCGGTCAGTTCGCGGCGATCGGCCGCCCGCGTGCTTCGGCCTTGCTCACCACGAGCGGTTCGGCTCTGTTCAACACGGGTGTCTCGACTCTGCTCACCGCGGTTGGTCCATTCCTTTCTTGCGGAAGCCGACGATTCTCTCGACACCGCATCGATCTTTGACCGCGTTGTCGCCTTCGCCTTACGGATCACATCCATCGTCGCCTGGTCGGTGCGGACTTCGTCGGGGATGCCGCGACGCGCCGCCTTGGCATGCCCGTATTCGACCACGCGCCTCACATGTCCCGGCTTGCCGAACACAAGCACATCCTGCGCGTAGTACTCGGTCTTCGGCCGCACGTGGACCGTATGCCGACGGACCACTCTGGGGCCGTCGTAGCAAATGATCTCGTGGGCGCCCCAATGGCGGCGTGGGATGCGGATCGGGGCGCAGCCGACAAAGTCGCCATCGACATAGATGCGCCCGCCGATCGGCCAGCCGATGAAGATCTCGCCGTAGAACACATCGGGCCACGGATCGAATACGTTGACATTGATGTTGACGAAAAAGCGGCGCGGCCGCACTTCAAACGACGCCAGGTCGGTCGCGCACCAGTTCCAATAGCGCCGGGCGATCTTGCGGTTGACCGTCCGAATGTAGCCGAGCCGGTCATCGCCCGCCCAGAAGTCGCGCAGATCGGCATCGTGGTACACCGCATCGCGTCCATTGACCGTGCGCAGGTACACCGGCCAGTCGGGCGGGCTGATCGGAAACTCCGAGGCGATCGCCTGCACATACTCGATGCCCGGCGGACCATCGACAGTCCAGTCGAAGGAATCGTAGCGGCGCGGAAACTCGACGACTGTCCCGCCCGGCACGAAGTTGTCGTCCCACGGGTCATACGGAAACAGGATGTTGAGCCGCCCGCGCGTGTCGATGTTGTAAAGAATCAGAAAGCAATCGCGCGTGGTCTCGACAAACATGCGGATGTCGTCGCCGGGCGAGTAGATGCCGCCTTCGCCGCGATCCGGCCAGATCCACACCTGCAGATCATCCTTCGGATGCGTGCTGATCTTCAGCGTCGCGGATACGCTGACGTCGGCGACTGCGTTCGCTGCCGCCATCAACAATACGGCAACCAGCGTAATCGCGGCGGTCAGCGTCGTCCCGTGTGTGATTTGACGTGTCTTCATCGCATCCTCCTGTGCGTCAAACTCCGTCCGATTGCGGCAGGGCGGGTTTCAGTTCGGGCAAACCCGCGACCAACTGGTACGCCCAGTCGACGAGCACCCAGGTGTCGCCCCGGGACGTGACCCGGAACTTGGCGAAGTGGTTCTCGTTGGTCCACACGACGTAGGTGTGCCCCTCGATCAATTCGGCCCAGCCGATGTGCGACCATCCCTGTTCGGGCGCCCAGTCGAGCTGATCCATGTCGTCGGTGTAGCCGAAGTCCTGAATGTCGTTGTAATCGCTGGAATTATTGTAGACGGCAACCGCCGTGAGAATCCCCAGTGCGTCGTCGTAGTAGACTTCGATGTGCGCCGAGGGATGCCCGATGGGAACCGACACGCCATGTTCGATATCGAAACCGGCGATGCCGGTCACGTCCGCATCCAGCAGGACATCCTCACCCTCGGGACGCGGCGTATCGACCGTCGGATCGCTCGCGTACGACAGCGCACTTTCGTTGCCGGCAAAATCAGTTGCACTGATCGCATAGTAATAGGTGTGGCCGTTGGCGACGTCGTCACGATCCACATACACAAAGTCGGGATTGTCCGGATCCCAGGCGCCCGCGCCCACAACCGCCAGCAGGAAGAAATCGCCGGAAGATTGCGGCTCGTTGTCGGCGCGCCAGATGAGATACTCATCGAGATCATCCTCGGAACTGCCAAACCAGTACACCGTGACCGCGCGGTCCCCGGTGACCGTATAGACGCCGCGCGGGACGCCCGGCGCGGTGTCATCCGGTGCGACCACGACGGTATCGCCGTTGAACTCGCATCCGAACAGCAGGTTTCCGATCAGAAACCCCATACCCAGGATAATCCGATTGCTCATCATGGCCAGCCTCCTTCCGGCTCTCCGGGCATTGGTATGGCAAGGGCCGTGCCAGAGCAGTGGAATGAGCGTATGCTTATGTAGTTATTTGTGTTACGTACGCCTTAGGAAGTATCGCATTAAGTGTGAATGGACACGATTCCGGCGAACGGCGGGCCGGGTGCACGGGAATTGGGCACTGGTACAGTTTGGTTTTGGGATTGAATCGAACAGTCGATTAGTAGTATAGGGAGAGTCTATGCCAATCAAACAACACGCAAAGCGATGGTCTGTCAAAGAGCAGATCATCAATGACGACGCAACCGGTCTATCATTTCAGTTTGAGGTCGCGTCAGACGGAAAGCCGCGGCTTATGGTTTATGGAGAATTGCCGTTTGGAAACCGCGAACTACTTTTCGATGAAGATGGCGCTGAGGCCGGTGCGGGTACCTGCACAACCGGCCCCTGTTGCGCCATGTGGATCAAGGTAATAGAAGATTAACCGACGCGTTGGTTACAGCGCGGCAGTTTTCCATACTTTTTCTTGAACCACTCCAGAAGCTCCTTTTCGCGAGCAACCGGGTTCGGAATCACCTCGGAGCAGTAATGCGTAGGTTTCTTTGTACACACGCCTTCCCGCCCACTGAAGTGATCTTTCAAGCGCGAGCGGATGGTAGTTGTGCCACCCTGCGCTCGTCCGATGTAGATGATTTCACTGCCCTGCGCGAGCATATAGACACCCGCCGCTTGTCTGGATGATCCTCCCCCGATTTGGTTGACACCTCATAAGAGAGTTTTGATACTCTCGGAGGAGGTGTTTGATGAGCAGTTCAAGACGCCGGTACACGGCGGAGTTTAAGGCGGAAGCGGTTCGGCTGGTGGC
>Ga0326597_10000759_pt1 | contig 55202 bp, 48 predicted proteins | sample RVTome_12_FD_203789 | JGI IMG/M metagenome (GOLD analysis project Ga0326597, IMG submission 203789) | Soil microbial communities from uranium-contaminated site in the Upper Colorado River Basin, Wyoming, United States - RVT100D185 | ecosystem: Environmental > Terrestrial > Soil > Contaminated >... | reverse complement strand
GGCCTGGACCAGGCCCTGCGCCGCCAGCTCCTCGAACTCCGGCACCGCGGCGGCATAGTCGCCCCGGGCATAGGCCTGCATCGCCCGGCTGTAATCCGCCAGCCGTTGCTCCGGGCTCGGCGCGGCGCTGAAGAACATCTGCCCTGCCAGGATCGCGAGCAGGACGGCCCAAAGCAGAAACGCGCCATGGATGCAATGGTGAGGGAAGGGGCCAGGCACGCCATCACGCCGCCTGCGGCGATCGCGCCGCCGGTCCCAACCGCGAACACGGCCGAGGGCGACGATTGACCGGCTGATCGCGAAGCGCCAGCGGTCATGAGCACCCTCGCGCGACGCGGCGGCGGACGAGGGCGCGCGTGCAGCCGATGGCAGCGCGGCAGGGCGCCTTTGGCTCCACTGAGGTCGGACGCCTTCGCCGGGACCGGCCGGCGACGGATGGGCCGCCGCGGCCTCGTCTGCGGGCTCGGCGAAGCACGCGGAAGCGGGCATTGTCCAACGCTGGGCCCCCTCGGAGGGCTGCAGCGAATCCATCTCGCGCTCCTTGGCGACGACGCTGGCGATGGCGCGGCGATGGAACAGGTGGAAGCCTCCGTCCAAGCCCGCAAAGGCGAGGAACGGGTTGGCGGTCTTCAGCAAATCGGAGATGCGCTGATCGCCGGCGGCGAATAGGTGGCCTTCGAAGGCCTCACCGTCGCTGAGGATGACGCTGGCGCGCAGCTTGTACTTCGGCAGGTAGGGGTTGCTGGCAAGGTACATCGTCAGCTGGCCTCGGGGCGAGCGCGGGGCCATGACCGCGGGCCGATGCGGATGCTGCCCGTGCTTCGGCATGGCAAGGCGTTGCGACCGAGCGCGCCTGTGGACGGTCCATGTTGGAAGGCGGTCATCATCGCTTCTTCTACCCGACCACTTCCCGGAATATTATTAATAAGTAGGAAATATTAAGTAGGAAGTTCCAGAAGTTATTATTTGTAATTTATTATACCGGAAACTGATATTCGGTTCACGGGAATCGCACGCGGTGTACCCTATTGGGATAAGTCTTCCAGACTGTTCCGACAATAAAATACCGAGATTCGCGGCAAACGTGCCGGCGATTACTGATCGCCGCGTGGCAGTTTCGCCGCCCAAAGACGGTGGATAGGTGCGGAGGTTGCGACCGCCCGAGGCTCAGCGGCGGCGGGCGCGCAGGTCACGCAGCAGGTGCTCGTTCGGATCGAGGTAACCGCGGTCGAAGCCGGCGGCCAGCGCCATGCCCTCCTCGCTGAGGATGGTAATTCGGCGCGGCGATTGGTAGCGCATGCGCACAAGGCCGTCCTCCTCCATGCGCCGCAGGGTGCGGTTAACGTGGGTCGGACTTAAGCCCAGCGCGTCGGAGAGCAAAGTCTGATCCAAAGGCAGGGGAAAAGTGCGCTCGGTTACGGCACCCGCGATGCGCAGCCGCCACCAGAGCTCGAGAAACAGGCCGCAAAGTCTCTCGTACGCAGTGCGGCGGCCGAGGTTGACGAGGCGTTCGGTGAGGATCGCCCGTTCCTGCCTGGTGCAGGCCAGCAGGGCGAAGCTCAAGGAGGGATGGTCGCGTTTCAGCGCCTCCAGCTTCTGCCGCGGGATCGGGCAGGCGTCGATATCGGTCAGGGCAACGATCTCGCTGGTCGCATACCGGAAGGCGATGGCATCGAGACCTATAATGTCACCGGGAAGCGCGAAGTCGATGATCTGGCGGTCGCCGCTGGCGGTTACTTTGTACTCCATCGCCCACCCGCGTTTGATGACGTAGGCGACATCGATGGGTCCGCCGGCCTTGACGATCAGTTTGCGCCGGGGGATCGCGACTTGGCCGACCTCGAGTGCGGCAAGTGCCTCCAGCTCCTGACCGGCGAGCAGGCCGAGCGCCTGTACTTTGCTCCTGATCGCACTCAGTTCTTCCACGAATGCCAATCCGCGGCGCATATAGTTCGACACAATTGAGCACCGAGCGTTTCTTGCGATAGCGCAGCGGTGCTCCACGCCCGCGCCAAATGGTTCCGCCGCCACCTGTCCTGGTAACGCGAGGTTGAGACAATGCACATTCAAAAGCAAGCTGAAACTCTCAATCAATCATTGAATACCTTGCCATCTTCCCAGGCAAGAGCGATTTTATCCACCGGTAGATTTCAATCAGTAGGCAAAGCTAATTCCGGCATGAAATTGAGCTGCGAGATGTCCGGCTGTTTACAATGGGCGGGCAATGCGTGCAATCTAGAAGGCCCCGAGGGCGAGGCGGGCCGGGGCTTTGAGAATTATATCTGTCTGGGGAAAGGGGCTAGCCGCAGATGATGGATTTTCGCGCGCCTGGCAATTGTGGCGGTGCCGGCGAAATTGCAGCCCTCACAAAGTCTTCCAAACTCGATATGCCTGATCCGGGAATATCCAGAGCGACGCTGGTTTCGTGAACCGAGAAGAAAAGAAGCGGTACCACAAGCTGATGCAGCTGGAGCTGCAGCACCGGCTTCGCAACTGCATGGCCTCGGTCCGCGCGATCGCGCAGCGGACCTATGAATCGAGCCAGACGCTGGACGAGTTTTTCGAGGCCTTCGATGCGCGGCTGCGGGCATGGGGGCTCGGCCAAGCGCTGATCGCCAAGTCTGGCGATAGGGGCGGCGAGCTGGTCGACATCTTCGCCGACCAGCTGCAGATGCTGGGCGGCAACTTGCAGGCGCAGTTCTCGATCGAGGGCCCAGCGGTCACGCTAGAGGAGAAAGCGGCGGAAATCCTGGCCCTGGCGATCCACGAGCTTGCCATCAACGCCATTCGCTACGGGGCCCTGTCCGACGACGCCGGACGGGTCGAAGTGCGCTGGTTCATTGACGGCGACGACCTGATGTTCGAGTGGCGAGAGCGCTGCGCCGCGCCGGTGGCGTCGTCCGAAGCGAGCGGCTTCGGCCGCGAGCTGTTGGAGCAAGGTCTTGACTACACCCTGGGCGGAACCTCGACGTTCGAGTTCACGCCGGAGGGCGTCCACTTTCGAAGCGCCATTCCATTTGCAGGAAACATCAAGAGTTTGGGAGGAAACTAGGACCATGCTGAAACTGGCGGGGTTGCACGTCCTCATTGTCGAGGATGAATACTTCATCGCGCGGTCGATCGCGCGGATCGTCGAGGAGGCCGGCGGAAAGAACGTCGGCCCGGCGCGGGATCTGCAGGCCGCCCGGGATCTGCTCTCCGGTTCCGAAGTGGATGTTGCGGTACTCGACATCGATATCCACGGCACGGATGTGTATCCGCTGACCAGCGACTTGGCGGCCCGCGGCGTGCCTTTCCTGTTCGTGACCGGCTACGACGTCAGCGGCATAAGCCCAAACTTTCAGAACCGGCCACTGGTCACGAAGCCGTTCGAGGACAGCGCCGTCCTTGACGCAATCGTGGCGGCGACGCGACCGGCGGCCTGAACGCCGCATCGCGGCGGCCTGTCAGGGTCGCGTGCGAGGCTGTGATACCATCGGGGAAAATCCCGGAGGGTGGAAAGCACGATGACAGGACGGGGCCGTGAAGGCGAAAGCCAATGCTGCCACACACTTCGGCTATCCGGACGGGGCTAAGGAGGCTACCGCGGACCATTTTCTGCTGCCTGTAAGTATTAATAACTTTGCGGGTTATCTGACGCGACTGTTGCTCATAGGGACGGCCTATTTCGTCCTTGCGACCGGGGGCCTCGGTCTGGCCACCGTGCATCCCAGCGCAACCGCGATCTGGCCGCCGAGCGGAATTGCCCTCGCCGCCGCGCTGCTGGTCGGACTGCGGGTCTGGCCGGCGATTTTTTTCGGCGCCTTTGTTGCCAACCTCGTCGCTTCCGAAGCGGTCTTGGCCTCGGCGGCGATCGCCACTGGCAACACGCTCGAGGCCATCGTCGGGGCCGTGCTGGTGGAGCGCTGGTGCGGCGGCCGACGGGTCTTCGACACGCCGCTCGGCGTCCTCAAGTTCGCTCTCATGGTCATGGCCTTTGCCGCCGCTATCGGCGCCAGCGCCGGCGTCACCAGCCTGATGCTGTTCGGGCTCGCCGAATGGCGGCTTTTCGCCGATATCTGGAAGACTTGGTGGCTGGGCGACGTCGCCGGCGCCCTCGTCGTCACGCCCGTCATCGTACTTTGGGCGAATTATCCGCGCCGGCGTCTGAAAGCGGAGGCGTTGCCGGAGTTGGCCGCGCTCTTCGCGGCGGCGTGCGCCGTCGGGCTTATCGCCTTCAGCCCGCTGTTGCGGCCGGCGCTTGTCGCTACGCCGCTGACCTTCATAGCCGTTTTTCCCTTGCTCTGGGCGGCGCTCTACCGCGGGCCTCGGGATACCGCCACCGTCGTCCTGATCCTCTGTGCCTTTGCGGTCTGGGGTACTCTGGCGGACGCCGTGCCGCTGTTCGTGCGCCCGAGCCGCAATGACGCCTTCCTCGTCCTCATCGCCTTCTGCCTCAGCGTCTCGATACCGAGCCTGGTGCTGAGCGCCGAAGTCGCCATTCGCAGGCAGACGGAGGCGCGCCTGCGCTCTCGCGAGCAGGAGCTCAGGGACATCTTCAAGCAGGCCATGCTGGGCATCTCGTTGCGGGCCCCCGACGGGCGCCTGCTGTTTGCCAACGACGCCTTCTGCCGCCTCGCCCAGCGCGCCGAATCCGAGCTTTTGCACATGCCGCTTCGCGACCTCGTTGATCCTGAAGACTGGCCGAGAAACCTGAAGCTGTTCGAGGGCGCGGTCAGGGACGAACAGCCATACGACGTCGAAGTCCGCTTCGTCCGGCCCGATGGCTCGCGCGTCTGGGTGCATGGCTTCGTCACCCCGGTCTTCGACGAAACCGGCGCACTGCGCCATCTCGTCTCGGTGTCGCAGGACGTCACCGAGCGCCGCCGCGCCGAGGAGCGGCAACGCTGGTTCATGGCCGAACTCGACCACCGCGTGCGCAATATTCTCGCCACCGTGCAGTCGATGCTGCGGCTGACCGGGCGGCGCGTGCAGACGAAACAGGAATACGCCGCCGCGATCGAAGGGCGGGTCACGGCGATGGCCCGTGCCCACAGCCTGTTGCGGCGTGGACAGTGGGAGGGTGTCAAGTTGGAAGAGCTGGTGCGCGATGCGCTGGCGGCTCACCTCGCCGGCGAGGTGGAAACCATAGCGATCGCAGGCCCCGAATGTCTGATCGAGGCCCGGCAGGCATTGGACCTGGCGATGCTGCTGCACGAGCTGGCGACGAACGCCGCCAAGTACGGGGCGCTCTCGGTTCCGGCTGGCCGCATCGCCATTGACTGGGAGCAGAAACGGGATGGCGGCGAGCTGCGGCTGCACCTGCGCTGGCAAGAGAAGTATGGCCCGCCGGTCACGGAACCAGAGCGTCTCGGATTCGGCACCGAGCTGATCCGCAATATCCTCGAGCCGCATGGGGCCGCGGTAACGATGGAGTTCGCCCGGCTGGGGGTGCGGTTTTCGATGGACATGCCGCTCGTCGATCCGGGGCAGCGGTGGCTCCCCGAGATGCCCCTGGCGGATTAGAAGGGCAGAATTTCATGGCGCCTTTAAAACGAGATAAGCAGGTTGCGGCCACGACCAAATGTAAGCATTCGCAGCACCCTGAAACTGACCGTCTTGGCTGTCAGGCGATCATTCTGTGCAATGACGATATCGCAGCGTAGCGGCAGGCTGTCTTCCCTGTCCCTGGAGAGGAGAAGCCAGAATTCTATGATTTCTCGAACTATGGTCGGGTTGAGATTAAACCTAAGGTTGACAGTTCGGTTCTGGGCGTCAGCCCAGCCATCGCCGATAAAGCCCGCCGGCGTCAACTCGTCGTCATAGGCGACGCCGAGGGGATTGATCGCGAGGGCACATTGAAAACCGATCCATTCATTGCTGCTGTCGGCATCTACCATGCCGTTCAAATCAGGGACAAAGGTGCCTTCGGCAAATTGCCCAGGGGGGAATGGCGTGACCGCGCCTTCCGCCGTCCCGGTAACCTTGTAACCAATCCGATCCCTCGCGATCGCCGCCAAATTCAGATGCAAGTGAACGACAGATGGTTGTTCTATCATTGTCCAGACTTCCGAAATCGTCGACTTACTAGTAGTCATCTATACGATTAATCTTGCCTGGAAAAATTTTAAATATCTGTCATATAATAAGTCATATACCGAAACATGTCTTGATTATAAGACCTTTGATAGGTCGCCAGAGACCTCCCGCGAACGGTGCTGGGCGGTGCTGAAAGCCTTGGCAGATTTGCTTGGCAGTACCCTGCCGTCAATTGCCGGCGTCATGCCCACGGCCTTCGCCCCTCAGCGATTCGGAGTTGCAAACCTTGCGCTATGTCAAGGACCGGGCCGGTTGCCGTCCCTATAGTGCGGCTCATGGGAGGGGTCGCGGACGAGTGGGTCGAAACGCAACCTCTTTAGCAAAACCCGGGTCGCAGGCCAAAAACGAGGGTGAGGACAACGTGACGAGCATCTCCAGAAACTTTGAGAACGCATCACCAGAAGAGGACATGGCCGCAACGCGAGAGTTGTCGCGGAGCTGGGTCAATGACGGCAGCCGCGACAGCGAGCGTGGTCGGGGCATGGGCCGGGAGAAGAACCGCCAATTGCCAGACACGAGGCAGCGTGGCGACACGGCTGCAGACCGGCTGGCGGCCACTCTGGGCCTGGTCGGCGGTAATGCCGGCAGCGCCAGCCTGGACGAGTTGGACAGCGAGCTCGATTCCGCCCAGAGCATACGGCGGATACTGCTGGAAGTGGCGCTGGACACGCATCGCGATCCGGCGGAGGCGCTGGACGTGGCCATGAAGATGGCCGAGTTCGTCTTGCAAGGCGATGCCGTCGAAGCGGACATTGCCGCAGGTGTTCCGGGATCCCCGTCGGTCGCGGTGCCGGACGGGCACGTCGCCGAGCGGCTCGGGATGACGCAGTCCCATGTCCGTTGGACCCCAGAGCAGGACGAGGATGTCCGCCAGTTGTGGAATGCCGGGCTTCCGGTGGTCGAGATCGCGTCGCGCCTCGGCCGCACGCCGGCCAGCATTAACAGCCGCGTGCGCACCCTTCGGCTTTCCAAGCGGCGCAGCTGGCGTGCTGATGCCGAGGCCGCGCAGGGCAACGAGATCCAGTCCTGAAGCCACGCGACGAGGAAGGGCCGGCATGCTGGGGACTGGACCTCTGCGTCGGCGGCCGGCTTTGCCGTGTTGAATGGCAGAGCGAGCCCGCCTGGAGATGCGCTGAGCCTTTCAGGCGACGGTTCGCTGTGGGCCAGGTAGATGACGCCTTAGCTGCCACCTTAATGATCCGATCCGGGGGCGCGATGATCAGCTCAAAGCCGTTTCGAGAAGACGCCGCCGCGGCCAGTAATTCGGCCGCGAACGTGGCGGGCACGCATGCTGGGTAGAGCGCCAAGACATGCTCCAAGACATGCTCCGTTACATCAGTGATCACTGGCGCGGCAAATTGGCGCTGTCAACAGCCTTCTGGATAAACACCCTGGGCCTAGCCCTCGCGGTCAGCGCCTTGGCCGCGGCGCCGGTCGTGCTGGCGCCCACCGAGGATCCGAATCCGTCCCGGATTTGGCTCCTTCTGGGCGCTTTCATGCCTGTGGCACCGGTGCTCCTCGCCGTCTCGGTTTGGCAAATTGTCGGACTGTGGCGCTCGGCCGAGCGATATCGCGCCGGCGCCAGCCGTCAGCTCTGGCGGCGCGCGCTTCCTTTCGTCTGTGTTGCCAGCGCGCTTGCGGTCATCGGCGGTCTGCTCGACGGGCTGTTCTGGAGCGGCCGCATTCTGCTCAGCCAGGCGCTCATCGCCACTATCGATCAGGCGTACTGAGGGGATGATGTTCGCACAAATCGACCACCAGCCGCTGGGCGACGAAATCGCTACCTTGCGCCGCTACGCCAGGGTTCTCACCGCACAGCCGGCTAAAGCCGATGCCCTGGTCGCAGAATGCCTGGCGCGCGCTTTGAAGCGCCTGCCGTCCTGGCGAAGGCTCAAGGACGTCCGTCTGTTTCTCTTTACGATGATGCATGAGGCCTACGCCGAGTCCGCCAATCGGCAGGCTGGCAATGGTGATGATGCCAGCAAGCAGGCCCAGGCAGGCGGAGCACCCCGCCGTCGGCAAGGGCCTCTTCCAAGAGGCACGCACCCGTTGCACGCGGCATTGCAAAGGTTGCCCGACGCGCATCGGGAAACTTTATTGCTCCTGTCCCTCGAGGGCATGACCTATCACCAGGTCTCGGACGTGATGAACGTGCCCATTGCCACCGTAATGTCGCGGCTGTGCCACGGCCGAAGGTTGCTTTGGCACGAAATGCATGGTGCTGGAAATGATGGCATTTGTGTTTCGGGGGGAGAATTCTACCGCCGTTTCAATGCCAACAGAATTAACTAGCAGGTCCGCATTCGGCCGGTCGATAGAGATCCGGTGCGCAAGATCATTAATGGCTATTAATAAATCCGACGGGGATAAAAGCGGCGCGCGCGGAAGTCACCCTGAGGCCTGCTTGTCGCCCGGTCGAACGCAGCTCGCACCCCGGGCAGCCGGCAAACCAGGCTCACGCGGCCGCCGCCGGCGCCTCGGGCGCAAGGATCGCGGCATATCAGTGAAGGGTCGGTGTCAGCTGGCGGAAGAGAAAGCCCTCAAGGAGGTGGGGTATGCTGGAGCGGAGGAGATTTGCCGTTTCCTGATCGAGACTTGCAGCGTCCCGACCCTCTTCCTCGAAAACGCTCGCAAGGAGCGACAGGGCGATGACGAAGACTTCGAGCGGCTGCCGACAGCCTTGGAGGTCGAAGACTTCTTTCAAAGTCTCGTTGATGCGGCGCGTATCGACCCCGCTTCGAATAAGTTCACGTGCCGTGGCGACGCACTCAAGGACGTTACGGTGTGCGCCCGAGCTTACAACATCATCACTCATCAATTGCCCCTGTCCGAGTCGACGGTATGTAAATTTTCTACCGTTTTGTCTCACATTGGATGCGCAACGGTCAACACATTTCCTGGAGGAAGGATTGTCGATCGAGAGAGCGAAATTGGAGAAACATCGCTGTCGAATCGACGTTCAGTAATTGAGAAGTTTGCGCATCTAACGGATAATGTTTTAGCTGTTTTCGGCGTATTAATAAGGTGGGAACCGGGGTCTCCGGTTAACAGTATGGTGGCGCCAGCGCTTCGTGACTGGCGCGGGTCGTGGGGTCTGATCGATGGGCGGCGATAAGTTGAACGCGAAGCAGAAGCTCAGGACGCAATTGCTCATGCGCTGCCTGAAGGTCGGCGCCGATCCGGAGAGCGCGCTTGCCGCGGCGCAGCGTATGGCCGCATTCGTCCTCGGCCGGGGCCGATCCCGCAGTTCGTCTCCTGCGGCAGAGGCGCCCGCGCCGACACGTCATGACGGCAACCGTGGTGCCGCGCCGCCCGCAGTGACGGCCTTTTCCGGCGGGCGCGGGCGCTGGCGCAGAAAGAAGTCAAAAAGCGCGCCTAGGTCGATCGACCGCCACGCCCACGGGATGGCCCCGAAGCGTCCGAAGGCGCGGCAGAGCACACAGGAGATTCAGGCCCTGGCCGAGGAATATTTGGCCAAGCATGGCCCGACCCGAGAGCCGGTAACACTGGAAAGCGTCGTCCGCTTCATGCGCAGCCGTGACTTCGTCGTCGTCGATAAGGACGACGGCACCTACGAACTGGACTCTCGGCACATCCTGACGGCCGGTCAGCTGGTCGAGCGCGCGAACAAGGTGCGCATGCGTATGGGCAAGCCGTGCTTTCCCGACAGCGTGCTGGAGAACCGCTGAATCCGTAATCTTCAACCGCTTATGTCGCGCCTCTGACGACAATGCCGGCGACGACGAGCCTCCAAACCAGGTAGGCGGCAATAATGTTCCTCAGGCCGAGCCCGATGGCCAAGGCTGCCGCGGCACCGTCGACGCCGTAGTTCGGCAGCAGCATAAAGCTCAGCACCAGAACTACCAGTGCGCTGGCGGCAGAGTTTGCTAGAGACACGCGTTCGCGGCCGGTCATGATCAGGATCATGCCGACGGGTCCAGTGGCCAGATTCACGAGTTGCCCTAACACCAAGATCTGCAATGTCGTTTGCGCGGCCGCAAATTCAGGGCCGAACAACGACAAGAGAAATGTGGGAAACACCATGAATAAGACACTGGCAGGAATTCCCAGCGCCAGTATCAGGCCGACGGAAAAGCGCCAGATTTGTCCGATCGCTGCAACGTTCCCCGCGCCGTAGAGGGCGGCGATCTTCGGTGCTACGATGCTATTGTTGGCAATCACCAGGAAGCCGAGCAGCGTGGCGATCTGTAACGAGACGCGAAAAATCCCGACGTCGCTTGCTTCGCCCAATATGCCGATCATGTAAATCACGATCCAGCGGCTCGATATGTCGGCGAGCGCAATTCCCATCATCGGCACGCCGGCCCTCGCCAGGTCGCCGGCGAGGCGCTCGTTATTGTCTGCGGGACTCGGCATGTGGTGCCGGCGGACAAATCGCCACCACAAGCTCAACCCGAAGATGGCGGCGGCAATGCTGGCCGAGACGTGAGCAATCCCGGCGATCTCGATGGTTTGATCGGTTGCCGCAAGTAAGATCAGCGTCCCCATTAGCGGCACGAGAACAGACTCCGCCATGAGCGCTGCGAACAAGCGCTTGACGGCCCGGAGACAGGCTGCTGCCAAGCGCGCGAGCGCAAGCGGGACGATGGCGATCGACATGATCGCCAGCAGGTTCTTCAAGCCGGGCTCGCTGAAGACCTCACTCGCAAGTGTGGTGCGGCTGAAATAGACCGCGACCGCAGACGCGGTTGATAACGCCAGAACGATCAATACGGCATTGACCGAGAGCCGCTCGACGCGCCAGAAGGCTCTGACACTCTGGGCGGCAGCTACGAACTTGACCGACGCGTGGTCGAGCCCAAACAGGGCGAGCGTCATGCTCATGGTGATCACGGTGATCGCCAAGCCGTAGAGACCGGCACCTTCCGCGCCAAATCTTCTCGCCACCAGAACATTGAAGACGAAAGTCAGCGCTACCGCGAAGACCCGCAGCGCCAGGGACAGCAGTGAGCCTCCGAGTATCTCTGCAGTGTGGCCGGCGCTGCGTACATCGGCCGGGCGCAGCCATTTCATTGCATCTAATTCTCCAAAGCCTCAAAGCCGGCGCTCAGGCTTAGCCACTACGCTGAGTTTCCGGAGCGGGAGCATGCGCCGACGAAGGAGGGAAGAAGCCGGATCCGTATTCCCGCGCGATTTTCTCAGGCTCGAGCCGAATGCCCCAGTGTCGCAAAATGTCGATGCCGTACTGTTGATCGAGTCTCAGCAGGTCGGGGGCCAAAAGCGTCAGCAGCTTTGCTTCTTCCCCTGCGGTGAGACTGAAGCGACCGGGCACGCCGCGGGCGCCGATCCGGCGTAGCCGCTTTCTGAGATGCGGTGGCACGGTCGCCGAAACCAGGTGGCGTACCGTGCCGATCCGTGATGACAGAGCGACCACGGGATGCGGCAAGATGTTCTCATCCGCAGTGTTGTATTTCCGCCAGGTAAGAGAATCTTGAGTGGCGAACTGGCTGATTTCGAGGAAGTCGCAAACGCGACGGCAGGTCTCTAGCGGATCGTATTTGAGCTCTTCGGAAGTCAGCAGCAGCAAATCGCCTCGCTCGAAGCGGTCCATGTATGCGTCGATCTGGTAGGCGTAGCGGGAAATGCTGATGGCGCGCTCGGAAATGCCGCAGTCGAGCGAGAAATCCCTGTCCGTCTCAATAAGATGGCCAAGTTCCGCGTGCGTGCGCGCGGCATGTCGGGCCTGGGACTCGATGCGCCGGAGCGGATGCCGCATTACGTAAATGAACCGGAATCGGACGCCCTCGATCGAGGTCATCTTTTCGGGGACGTGGGGGAAGTAAGGCCGCTTCGTATAGTCCGTCGAAGCCTCCAGGGCCACCTTGTGGGCGCCCTGATCGAAGCGCCACAATCCGAAGTACCACTCAACACCTTTGCACCAGATGTCGTCAAAGGCGAAAAAGCCAGGCTCTTTAATTCTACTGGGCGCGACTTCGGGGTGCTGTGCCAGATAGCGATACAGGCTCGTTGTGCCGCCTTTCATCGCGCCGATGATGATGGCAACGGTGGATGGTCGACGTTCGGGCATCCCGTTTACTCCACAGCCTGCGGACGGGCTATCGGCCCGGCTTGGCCGCCCCCGTCACCGCTAAGCACGGTTCCCCCAGGGGGGGGTCTCAAATGGAACATATGAGCTCTCGGGGATGCGGCGCATTGCGAATATTCAAGCCAGGCCGCCTAGCCCCGACTGCAACAACGGGCGCGATCGCTCCTCGGCCGCAGGCGGCTCTTCAAGCAAGCGCTCGAGATAATCGCCATAGCCGCTTTTCGACAGCGCACGGCACAGGGCCCGTAAGGCGCCGCGGTCGATGAAGCCCTGGGCATAGGCGATTTCCTCCAGGCAGCCGATCTTCTGGCCCTGACGGTTCTGCAGCACGCGGACGAATTCCGTGGCCTCGGCAAGGGAATCGAAGGTACCGGTGTCGAACCAGGCATAACCGCGACCAAGCCGCTCGACCCTGAGTTCGCCGCTTTGGAGATAGGCGTTGTTGACGTCGGTGATCTCCAGCTCGCCACGGCCAGAGGGGCGGAGACGCTCGGCGATCTCGACGACGCGGTTGTCGTAGAAATACAGCCCGGTGACCGCCCACGGCGAGACCGGCGATAGCGGTTTCTCGACGATGCTGGTGGCCATGCCGGTGTCGTCGAAGTCGACCACGCCATAGCGCTCAGGATCGGTGACCGCATAGGCGAACACCGTGGCTCCGACCGGCTCGCTGGCGGCGCGGCGCAGGCGTTCGCTGAGGCCATGGCCGTAAAGGATGTTGTCTCCCAGCACCAAGGCGCAGCTGTCGGCGCCGATGAAGCCGCGGCCGATCAGAAACGCTTGCGCCAGCCCCTCTGGCTTGGGCTGCGCCGCGTATTCCAGCCGCAGCCCCCATTGCCGGCCATCCTTCAACAGATGCTTGAAGCGACCGAGATCTTCGGGCGTGGTGATGATCAGGATGTCGCGGATGTCGGCCAGCATCAGCAACGACAAGGGATAGTAGATCATCGGCTTGTCGTAGACCGGCAGCAGCTGCTTGCAGACTCCGCGGGTGATCGGAAACAGGCGCGAGCCAAGCCCGCCGGCAAGCACGATTCCCTTCATGTCGCGGCCGCCATTGCCTGCGGTTCGAGAAGGCCCAGCCGGGCGCCGTCGTAGCGTTCTGCCATGATCGTCCGCCACCACCACTCGTTGTCGAGATACCAGCGTACGGTCTTCTCAAGACCGCTCTCGAAGCTCTCGCGCGGCCGCCATGCGAACTCGCGCTCCAACTTCGAGGCATCGATGGCATAGCGGCGGTCGTGGCCCGGACGGTCCTCGACGAAGACGACGAGCCGGCGGTGAGCGCCGCCCGCGGACGGCCGCAGGCGGTCGAGCAGGTCGCAAATTCCTTCGACGACCTGCAGGTTTGTACGCTCGCTGGCGCCGCCGACATTGTAGCTTTCGCCGATCTGGCCCTGCTCCAGAATCATTTGCAATGCCCGGGCATGATCTCCGACGTAAAGCCAGTCCCGCACCTGCTGGCCGTCGCCGTAAACCGGGATCGGTTGCTGCTGCAGGCACTTGAGGATCGCCAGCGGAATCAGCTTCTCGGGGAAGTGGAAGGGGCCGTAATTGTTGGAGCAATTGCTGATCATCACCGGCAGGCCGTAGGTCCGGCCCCAGGCGCGTACGAAATGATCCGCGGCGGCCTTGCTCGCCGCATACGGAGAGCTGGGGCAATAGGGGCTGCTCTCGACGAAACGTCCGCTCGGTCCCAACTCGCCGAAGACTTCGTCGGTGGAGACATGCAAGAAGCGGAAGGTCTCGGCCTCCGCGACGGCAAGCCGGCGCCAGTAGCGCAGGGCCTCGGTGAGGAGCCGCGCCGTTCCCACTGCGTTCGAATGCACGAATGCCTCGGGCCCGTTTATCGACCGGTCGACATGCGATTCCGCGGCCAGGTGCACTACCGACTGGGGCCCGAAGGACTGGAAGGCATCACGCATCGCCTCGCCGTCGGCGACGTCGGCCTGCAGGAACCGGTAGCGGGGATCGTCGGCGATACACGCCAGCGACTGCTGATTGGCGGCGTAGGTCAGCTTGTCGACGTTGAGGACCTCGTAGCCGGTCTGGGATAGTAGATGACGGATCAATGCCGAGCCGATGAAGCCGGCACCCCCGGTCACCATGACTCGCTTGCTTGATTTGCTGCGGATGCGGCTGGACATCGGTTAGCTCACGAAGCCGAACGGCAGGATGTCGACGATGTCGTTGAGGCGCGGTAGCGCCAGATCGCGGGGCGAGACGATGGCCCGATCTTCCGTGGCCGGCCAGTCGATGCCCAGATCCGGATCGTTCCAAAAGATACCCACTTCGCACTCGGGCGCGTAAGTCTCGGAGACCTTGTAGTAGACCTCGGTATTCGGCACCAAGGTGCAGAAGCCGTGGGCAAATCCGGCCGGCACGAAGATCTGCCTGCCTTCCTTGGCGCTGAGCACCGTGCTCACATGCTCGCCGAACCAGGGCGAGCCTTTGCGCAGGTCGACCGCGACGTCGAAAATGGCGCCGCGGATCACCCACAGCAGCTTGTGCTGGGCTCGCGGCGGCATCTGAAAATGCAAGCCGCGCACCGTTCCACGGCGTCGCGAAAAGGAGCGATTGTCCTGCACGAACAAGGCTGGCAGATTGATCTCCGACATCGCCCGCATGTTGTAGGTTTCGGCGAAGAAGCCGCGCTCGTCCTCGAAGCGTTTCGGGACGAGCAGTTTCACGTCCGGAATGCTGGTCGGGACGACTTGCAATTTACCTCCCGCGCACGAAAGCGCCGACTGCGACTGCAGTTGCATCAACAATGGGCCCCGTCGAGGATGTTCAGGCCGGCGCTCTTCATCTCGTCGTAAACGTCGAGAACGGTCTTAAGGCCGATGCGGCTGAGATCCTCGGCATAACCATGGACCAAGGCGCGGTCGCACACGGTGTTGATCAATCGGGGAATTCCCGCCGCCAGGTGATGCACGGCGGCACAAGCATAATCATCGAACGTCGACTCAACGCCACCGGCAACCTTGAGCCGGTGGCGCACGTATTCACCGGTTTCGAAGAGCTTAAAACGGCCGAGCGTATAGCTCATGGAGACACGCTGTAGGAGCTGACGCATCTCAGGCCGCGCCAGTTTCTCGGCCAGCTCCGGCTGGCCGGCGAGAATGATTTGCAACACCAGATCCTTGCCGCCGTTCAGGTTCGACAGCGTGCGCAGCTCCTCGAGAGCGTCGTGTGATAGATTCTGCGCTTCGTCGACGATCAGCAGCGTGCGCCTGCCGGCGCCGTACTGCTCGATGACGAATTGCCGGAAGGCCTCGTAAAGATCGACCTCGTTGCTCTCGGCGGCATCGATCTCCAGCGCCAGGCAGATCCACGGCAGCAGCGACTGGTAGCGTTCGTTGGTGTTGGCGACGAGGCCGACCGCAAAGCCCTGGTCCAGTCGTTGCAACAGACAGCGGATGAGCGTGGTCTTGCCGCTGCCAACCTCGCCGGTGATGACGACGATCGTCGCCTGCACGGCGATGCCGTATTCGAGCGCCGTCAAGGCAGCCGCATGTTTCCTGCTCGGATAGAGAAAACTCGGGTCGGGATTGAGAGAAAAAGGTCTCTCAGTCAATCCATAATGCTGTTCGTACATTCTGAGCTCGCTTCAATTGTTCAGACACGCGGTTGAAAGAAATTCCAGTCACGACGAATAATCGTAGTACTCCTTGTTTCTTCCGGAGGCTTTATTAAGAACCGTTCCGATTATCTTGTCCGCTTCGATAAGATTGAGCGCGCGCAAGACTTCGCTGGCACGGCTCGCTCCCTCTTCGATGACAAAAAGGCACGCATCCAGATGTCGAAGGAAGGCCAGGCAGTCGTCGACCTGCAGAACCGGCGGCAAGTCGTAAACGACGAGCCGATCGGCTGCGCCGTCCCGCAGGTCGCGCGCCAACGCGGCCATCTTTTCCGACATCAGGACCTCCGACGACAACGGCACGACGCCACGCGTCGGCAGCACGAGAAGACGCTCATAGCCTGGGTTGACCAGGGCCTCGTCGATCACCGCTCGGCCAGCCAAGACGTCGTCCAGACCAACTTCAGGGCTGAAGCCAAAGTATTGGTGGATCGACGGCCGGCGAAAGTCGAGGTCGACCAGCAGCACGGTATGGTTTGGCTCCAGCGCCAGGGAAATGGCCAGATTGATGCCGACAACCGTCTTGCCCTCGCCGTCGCCGGCGCTGCAGATCGCTAAGGTCCGGGAGCCGCGGCTTTCGAGCCGCCTGAGCACCTGCGTACGCAGCATCCGGAAGATGTCGGCGGCGTCGCCGTTAATTTCGCCGGCAACGATTCGATGATTGCGCAAGTGTCGGGGTGAAAGCGAGATCTGTTGGCAAGGGTGACTCGGCATTGGCGCCATGGCCGGAGCTGGCCTGACAGCCGACGCGACCTCGTCCGCCTGTTGGCTCGACAAGCGCTGGCGCTGCCTGCGCGCTTTTTCCAATGCCGCTTGTGTCCGTTCCATCTGCTACTCCGCGATCACCGCCAGAAGACCCGGAGCCCAAGCTGATTGACAGTCCGGAACCACATGACATCCAGCGGCATGACGTAGGTGTGAACCGCCACCAAGGCCACTGCCAGCGCGAGCCCGGAGACGGTCAGCCACAAACACAGCAGCGTCACGGAGCGCACCCGCTCGCTGGGGATGACGACATATGGCACGGCCACTAGAGGGGGCTCGCCGACGATCCATGCCAACTGTCGGGTCCCGTAGATACCGTCATCGAAGGTGTCGACCAGCAACACCAGTCCGGCGCCGATCACCAGCGCGAGGAAGGCGCCGATGCCGATGATTGCCAGCCTGTTGGGCCAGATAGGATCGACAGGGAGCAGCGGCGGCTCGATCAAGGAAAAGCGTTCCGCCTTTCGTTCCGTCTCTAACGACTTTGCGAGCTCGGCGGTGATCTGTTTGTCCTTGATATCCTTGTAGCGGGCCTGTGTGTTGTCGTAGTCGCGAACCAGGGCGCGATACCTTTGCTCAACCTCCGGAAAGGCGATCGCCCGTTTTTGATACTCTTCGATTTTTTGCGTCAGCGCGCCGCGTTGCGCCTTCAAGGTTTCCAGCTCGGTGGCGACGGCGTGGCGCTGGGCGCCGAGGGTGACGTAGGCCGGGTTAGCCGTTCGTGTCGGCGATGTGTTGGTAACGCTTCGGTTCCGCGCCGCCGCCAGATCGGCCTTGAGGCTGTCGACCTCGCGCGCGAAGCGGCGCACGTCCGGGTGTTCGGCCGAATAACGCTCGCGGGCTTTCGCCAGTTCGATGCGCGCCTGCTCGAACTCCGCTTCGATGGAGGCAACGTCCCGGCCTCCGCCGGTTTCAGTCTCGAGCGCATCGATCTCCCGCTTCAGGCGGATGACGTCGGGATTGCCGGAGCCATAGGCGCCGAGCAGGCGGACGTACTGCCCGCGCAGGGCCACCAGCTGGTCGTCGAGCGACAGCGTCTTTGAGGTTGCCGCAGTGGAATTGAAGTAAGGCTCGGTCGCGGCGAGCTGCGCGTCGAGAAAGATCTGGCGCTCCTGCAGGCCCTGAAGACGCATGTCGACCTGCGACAGATCGCGTTCCGCGCGCTCGACATTGGCCAGGTTAATGGCCTGCTGCTCGGGCAGTTGGCCGGCGTTCTCCATCTTGAACCGGGCCAACTTGGCTTCCAGCTCGTTTATGTCCTGCGCCAGCCGGTTAGCTTCGCGGGCCAGGAACTCGGAGGTTTCCGACACCGCTTGTTGACGCTCGCGGATGTTGGCCGAAAGGAACAGCGAGACGAGCTCGTTCGCCACCTGCTGGGCGATGCGCGGGACCGGGTTGTCGTAAGCAAGCGAGAACGCGATCGTGGCCGAGACGGGGCGGCCGCTTTTCGGATCGACCACTCGCGCGTCGACCATCTCCAACGCTATGTCTTCGCGGAATCGCTCAACCACCGCCGTCAACGGTTCGGTTTGGCGCAATTCCCCATACAACTTGTAGCGGTCCATCAACCCGGTCAGGGTCTCGGTCGTGGTCACCCGCTGTTTAATGACCTGCAGGCGCTCCGAGGCGAAACTGGTGACGGTGCTCTGGACGAAATTCTGAGGCACTTCCGCCTGCTCGATCAGGACCGTGGCCATGGATCGATACACCGGAGGCCAGACCAGCGCGGCGACAACCGACGAGGCCAAGACGAAAAGCGCGGAAACCAGAAACAGCCGTTTGCGCCGTCCGAATAGCGCGACGTAGTCCTCAATCCGCTTGCTGTATCCACTCATTGCGCAACCTTAACTTTCCGCGCCTGCGGGACTGCACGGATACCCGTCACTGTCACAGCCAGATCGATCCCCCGCATCGGAGGGAAATCAACTCGAAAGATTCAGAAATTCAGAGCTCTATAACTATGCTCAGATTTTCCTTAGCGCCTATTAATAATATCGAAGTGGCTCAATATAGTTTGAGCCGAGGGGCGCTGTATTGCAAGGTAAGGAAAAACGCATTTGACACGGCAGTATCAGTAGTGTCGCGATCCTGCCAGCGCAATCGATACGACGCAGAGAGAGACCATTGCGGCAGGAATTGCCACGACAGCTCGGGCTCCACCGAGAAGTATTGCCGTTCCGCCCCGCTGCTGCTTCCGGCGGCCGCCTCTTGGTTGAGAAAGCGCCCGCTGAGTGAGAAGGACCACTTTGGCGTCAGCGCCCGGCTGTAGTCGACGCCGATCGCATCCTGGGTCCGCAGGATGCCGGTGGCGCTGGGCTGCAGGGAGCGGTTGTAGGAAAGCTGGAGCTGGTCGACCGGCGTCATCTCCCAGGCGATGGCGATGTCGAACAGCCCGCCGATCGCGTCTTCGCTGTCGGACACCGTAACTCCGCCGACGAGGCGGTTCCGTTCGCGCTCAACGTAGCTGAAGCCCGCGGCGACCTCGAGATCCAGGGTCGGGCTGACGGCGTAAGCGGCCAGCGCCTGCAGGCCGACGGAGTGGGTTTCCCCTTCGCTGGACGACTCCGGGTCGAAGCGGGAAAGGCGAAGCGCGAGGCCGACCTCGGTGCGCGGATCGAGATTGCGCCGGAATTCGCCGTTGCCGTCGAGCGCCATGTAGTCGGTCAACGCGCTGGTGCTGTAGCTGACGTCCTGTATACCAAGGTTCAGACTTACCGTATCCACCGGCGTGAGCCTTCTGCGCACGCTGAACTTGCCCGCCAGCCGTTCGCGGCGTTCGTTGCCGCTCAGGACGCCGGAATCGGTGAGTTCGCTCAGGCGTGTGGTGTCGCGGTCATAGCGGGCGTCCAAAGACAGCTCCGTCAGCGGGCTGCGGAGCGTCATGAAACTGCCGGCGTGCTGGTCGAAGGAGTCGAGGTCGCCGCCGCCACCTTCGACGCCGTCGCCGGAAAAGGCATTGTAGGGAAGGGCCAAGTCGAAACCGACGGTGGCGGCGGGCGCATACCAGCCCAAGGTCAGGCTGGGAGTCACCGTGGTGCCGAACACGCCTTCCTCGCCGTCAGACAGCAAGAGCGGGTTGTCGTCATAGCCGGCGTCCACCTGCAGCGACCCGTCGACGTACCAATTGCCAGCCAACGCCGCCTGCGGAAACAACAACAGCGCGACAAACGCCCAGGCCCGGTCCCGCGACGTGGCTTGCATCACGACTCACCCCTCCCCCCTGATGCCCGGCGACGTCGCCCGCGTTCAGAAGATGCCCGCTGTCGGCACCACGAGGACGTCGCCGCTCTGCAGGACAATGTTACGGCTCAGATCCTTGCCCGACTCCACGACGGCATAGTTGAAAGGCAAGGTTTGATGTCCATCGGCCATTCTGCGTATTACCATTATCCCATCTTCGTCGGCGAACTCATTGAGGCCGCCAGCGAGGCTGAGCGCCTGCATGATATCGAGTCGTTTCGAGGCAATAAAGGCCCCCGGCGCGCGCACGGCGCCGATCACGAAAACCTGGTTGCCGCGGGTTTCGACCACCGCGACTGAAAGGAACGGGTCCTCGTAGAACGGCTTGAGGCGCTCGGTTATCTCTTTTTCGACGTCCTCGGCCGTCCTGCCGATGACCTGGACATGTCCCGCAAGCGGGTAGGAAATCGTGCCGTCCGGCAATACCACGACCTGGCGGCGCATCGTCTCTTCTTTCCAAAGCGAAATTTCCAAGATGTCGCCCGGATTCAATAGATAGGCGCCCTGCGCCAAGGCCGATGCGCTGAGTAGAATTCCTACAATCAATAATGCGAGGCGCGACATTTCAGGCTCTCCGAATTGATCGATTAACAGGCGCCATAATATCACCTCTAAGCACCGTCTCTTAGGATTTTTTAGAAAGTTCTCAAGTAATGAAATCTTATGTCATTTTCGCCGATGGAGCTGCCCGATGTGAGCGATGTATACTCATACAAAGGCTGATCAAGATTATTACCTGTGAGCAATAATTATTAATTCTTGGTTGGAAGATCAATCATTGGGCTGACGACGAAATCGCTATCGCGGCAGACATTTCGCGAACACTGAGTGAACCGGAAACAGGCAGACGATGACATGAGTCCTTCATCTACTATCACTGCAACCGTGCTCCGCGGCATCGCCGCTGCGCTGATGTTGTTTCTGGTCGCCTGTGAAGATCCGGTGGAGCGCGAACGGACGCATTTCGAGCGCGGCGTGGCGCTTTTCGAAGCCGGAAAGCTGGAACTCGCGCGCGTCGAGTTCAGAAATGTCCGGCAGATCAATCCGACCAACGCCGACGCGCTTTATTACATCGGGCGCATCCTCGAGGAACAGAACCAATGGCGCGATGCCTTCGGCGTCTATATGGGCGTGGCCGAGCAGTCGCCCTCGCACCTCGAAGCCAATCTTCGCCTGGGCAAGATGTTTCTGCTGGCCGGTGTGTTGGACCAGGCCCTGGCGCGGGCCCAGCGGGTCATCGACCACGCTCCGGACAACGCCGAGGGCTACGCCATTCGGGGCGCCGTGTACCTGCAGCAGCAGAAGCTCGACGAAGCCCGGCTCGAGGCGGAGAAGGCGCTGGCGCTGCAGCCGCGCAACGCCACCGCCGCCGCCGTGCTGGCCGGGTATCAGCGCGCACGCGGCCGTCAGGGGGAGGCCATCGCACTCCTTGAGCGGAGCATCGAGCTCAACCCGGGCGATGTCTCCTTGCGGCTGCTTAAGATCGCACACCACCTGGAACGCAAGGAACTCTCGCTAGCGGAGACGGAGTACAAGCAGGTGATCGCCCTGGAGCCGAACAAATTGCTGTACCGTTTCGGGCTCGTCCGCCTCTATGTCGCCTGGCAGCGGCCGGACGATGCCGAGGCGCTGTTGCGCGACCTCGTGGCGCTTGAGCCCGACAATCATACGGCGAAGCTGCTTCTGGCGAGGTTCCTGGAACGTCAGCGGGGCTTCGACAGCGCCCGCGATACGCTGATGAGCTTCATCGAGCATACGCCGGAAAGCTACCCGTTGCGATTTGGCCTGGCCGATCTCTATCGAGACCATCGGCGGCGCGAGGATGCGGAAGCGGTCTTGAACGGCATCATCAAGCGGGCCGCCGAGGGTCCCGAGGCGTTGCGGGCCAAAGTCGCGCTTGCCGAGCTGAAGCTGGCGCAAGGCGCGTCGTCGCAGGCTCGTACGCTGGCCGAAGAAGTGCTAGAGGACGAACCAGGCAATGCCGAAGCCCTGCTGCTGCGCGCACGCCTCAGCGGGCAGGAAGCCAACTTCAGCGCCGCGGTTTCCGACCTTCGGGCGGTCCTTCGCAGCACGCCAAACTCGGTTGCCGCGCTCGGCCTCCTCGCCCAGGCCCACGTGGCCCGGGGCGAGGACGCCCTGGCGGTCGAAATCTTGCAGCGGCTGCTTGACGCCGATCCGAGCAACGATTTGGCGCGCCTCCAGCTGGCGCGCCTTACGGCCCAGCAGGGCCGGGTGACGGAAGCGGCCTCGCTGCTGGACCAGGTGTTGGCGCGCGCGCCCGAGAACGTGGCTGTGCTGGCGGCGAAAGCAGAACTTCTGATCGCGCAGCGTCGCTACCAGGACGCCCGCGACGTTGTGAACGTGCTGAACCGCCTTGAGGACGGAAAGAACGCGGCGCTGCGCCTGGAAGGGAAGATCGCCATGGCCGAGCGGCGTTATGAGGATGCCGTCGACAACTTCCAGCGCGCGCGCGAAGCCGATCCCACCGACGCCGAGGCGCTGCGGGACCTGGCGCAGGCCTTCATCGGCCTCGACCGGGTCGAGATGGCCGCGGAAGTCGTCGAGGCCGCGCTTCCCGGCATGCCTGACAGCGCCAAGAGCTATCTTCTGCTGGGTGACGCGCGCGCGCACCTCGGCGACCGTGAAGCGGCGATCGCCGCGTACCGCAAGGCCGCCAGCAGCGATCCCGCGGCGCCGACGCCCCATCTGCGCCTGGCCCTGCTGTACCGAGAGGAAGGCCGCACGGACCAGGCCATCGGCGCGCTTCGCGACGGCGTGGCGCGGTCGCCGGCCGACGAGAAGCTGTCGCTGGGCTTGGCCTCGCTGCTGCAGGAGGCGGGGCGCGCGCGCGAAGCCAAGGACGTTTATCGGGCGCTGCTCGAACGGGTGCCGCACTCTGCCATCGCGGCGAACAACCTGGCGGCGATGATCGCCGGTGACGCTGCTAGCGACCGGGCCGAGATTGAGGAGGCACTGAGACTGGCCAGCCGCTTCCAGGCGTCGGAGGACTACCGCTTTCTCGATACCCTGGGCTGGGTCCACTATAGGCTGGGTGCGGCCGATCAGGCGATCGCGTTGCTGCGGCGCGCCGTAGAGCTGGCGCCGGACAATCCCGAACTGCGGTACCACCTGGGGATGGCGTACCAAGCCGACGGGCGTTTGGCCGAGGCCAGATCATCGCTGGCGCTGGCGGTGAAGGCGGGGCCGGACGATCCGTTCTCGAGCCAGGCGAGACAGACGCTTAAGGCTATAGAGCGGGACTCGAACACGTCTGGCGACGGCGGCCCGGCAACCGCTCCGGCGGTAAATAGGAAATGACCCCTGCGTGACGAGGCCTGTCAGGGGCTGGTCCGCTCCTCGACCGGCCCCTGATCAAGGCGGCTTGAGAACCCGAGGCGCGGCAATTCACGAACCGCGGGGTTTATGGAACAGCTGAGTCTTGATAGTAAAATCACGCATTGCACTGCAAGTTTTTGAATTACTTAGAATTAGTACTTGGTATTTCTATAAATAAATAACTCAAAATAATTCTAAACTATCTATAATCATAACTACGAAACGTTACTTTCTAGTTCAAAGGATTATGGCTTGACATTGTGAGGGGAGAAAGAAGGGCATTTTATAAAATGTATTATCTTTCAATATGTTATGGAAATTTTATTGCAATAATAACGTCGGGGCGATACGGCAGATATTCCATAGATTGAAAAATTTAGTCCGCAAGTTTGCTCGTTGTCCTTGGCGGTGCTATCCTTCATTATCGAATTAAGAATTCTGAAATAAGCTATCGTATTCCATGCCTGTGAATGGCGTACAGTCTGGCGGCGTCACAAGAAAAATCCTGATCTTATCGAAGCACTTCGACTCTGACGGAGGAGAACTTGCAACATCACGGAAATATTGGGTCGCGTCTCGCGGGACGAGGTGCCGCATTGACCGTTGTTACCGCGCTGCTGGTCGGCATCCCTGCCACCTCGAAGGCGGCAATGGTGACGAACCTGATCGATGACCTGGGCCCCCTCACTAGCGCGACAGGACCCGTGACGTTCGGCAACATCGTGCCGACCGGAACCTTCCTGAACGACTTCACCTTTACCCTGACGCAACTGAGCAACCCGATCGTGGCGATCGTCGGCGAAGTGGTGCCGACGGTTTTGCCACCGCTGACGCCCCCGGATCGGCGCCTCGACATGGGTTCGCTGATGCTGCAGTTCTTCGTCAATACGGGGAACAGCAATCTGCCCAACCCGCTGGCATCGGCCAGCTTCGCTTCTGGCGACACGGTTGAGCTGTCGGCGACCTTGGGGCCCGGCGACTTCTTCCTCCGCGTCCAGGGTGACGCGCTCGGCAATGATGGCGGCGAGTTCACCGGACAGGTTTCCGTCGCCGCCATTCCGTTGCCTCCAGCCCTGTTGCTGCTGCTGAGCGGCCTCGCCGCGCTGGGCAGCGCGCGCTGGTGGCGGCTGCGTTGGCCCGGGAATTGAGTTTCGCAAGCGTTGCGACATCAGCAAGTGAGGTAATGAAAATGACTCTTCGGAGATATGTTGCCGCGGCCGCCGTTATTGGCGCCTCGATGTTGGGGCCGAGCGCCGCGCGGGCGGCCGTGGTCAGCTTCGAGTTCGACACTCACTTCGCCGGCGGCTCCGGTCCGGCGTCGACGCCGTGGCTGACGGCGACGTTTGATGACGGCGGTACGGCAGGGTCGGTGCTGCTGACCCTGTCGACCTCGGGCCTCAGCGGCAACGAGTTCGTCAGCAAATGGTACTTCAACGTGGCGCCATTCCAGCCCATCAGCTTCACCCATCAATCGGGCCAGACGCCGACCGCCGCCTCGAGCGGGGAGGACGCCTCCAAGGCTGGGGGCGACGGTTACTTCGACATCTTGATCACCTACGCCACCAGTGCCGCCAACAGGTTCGGCGCCGGCCTGCAGTCGGTGCTGCTGCTCGAGGCCGCCGGCTTGACCGCTGACATGTTCGACGCCCTCAGCCTTGACGGCGGACTGGCGAAGAACGGCTTCCTTGCCGCGGCTCATGTCCAGGGCGGTCTGGGCGGCGGCAGCAGCTGGATCAGGCCGGGCGGAGACGGCGAGGGGCCGACTCCGATCCCGATCATGGGTGCGCTGCCTCTGCTGCTGTCCGCCCTCGGCCTGTTGGGCTTCGCCGGCGGCTGGTGGCGCAGACGGATGTCGGGGTGACCGAAGCCGCCGTGGCGCTTCAAGTCCGGCAGGGCGCTTCAAGTCCGAACGTGAGTAGGAGAGCGTGTTCCATCAACGCTTGCTTTATGGAGAAGGGAGTTTTGAGATGAGGAAGCCGTTGTGTGCACTAGCGGCAATGTTACTCGGGGTATCGATGCTCGGCGTCGGTACAGCGAATGCCGCCGTCGTGAGTTATGATTTCGTTTTCGAGTTCAGCGGCGGAGACCAGCCTGCGGGCCCTGCGCCCTGGCTGAACGCGACGTTCGATGACGGTGGCTCGGCTGGAGCCGTGGAACTGACATTGTCGGCCGATGGCCTGGTCGATAAGGAGTTCGTGACGCAGTGGTACTTCAATGTGGAGCCGTTCCAGCTAATCTCCGTCTCGCACGACTCCGGGGTGATGCCGACCGGCACCGCGAGCGCCAGCAACGGCTTCAAGGCCGACGGTGACGGCTGGTTCGACTTGCTGATCCTGTACATGGATCCGGGCGACAAGTTCGCTGCCGGCTTGGAATCGGTGCTGACGCTCACGGCCGCTGGCCTTACCGCCGATATGTTCAGGGCGTTGAGCCTGGGCGACGGCAACTCCCCGAACGGCCTGTTCGCCGCGGCCGAGATCCGAGGCATCGCCACCGAGGATTGCGACTGCGGTAAGGGCAGCGGCTGGGTGGCGCCGATCCCGATCATGGGCGCCTTGCCGCTGCTGCTGTCCGCGCTCGGCCTGTTGGGCCTGACCGGTGGCTTTTGGCGCCGATGGGTGAGCTGAGACGCGAGGCCGCCGCGACTGGAACATCTCCCCTAAAGTTGGGGTCGCTCGCCTTCTAAACGTACCATTCACTCCGCTGTCTGCAGCCGGAGCGGTGAGGTTGGCACCGCTCCGGCTTTCTTGTTCAGGACCCCGCTCTGCCTCCGGGTCGCGGCCGTCCGGGGCCGGCTGGCCCTGGTTCACCTAAAGGTAGCGGCATGCGGGTTTGAGCGGCCCGGTCCGTGCTGACGCTTTTGCCGGCCAGGCTTCGCGGCAAGTTCCGGCAACGGGCACCCGCCCCGCCCCGACCAACGTGCCGATGCCGGGGTTCCGGCCACCTGCGGCCAAGTGGCCGGGCGCCGGCCGTGGCGGCAGGGAATCGGTGTGCATGTCCGAAATGTATGTTATGATTTTACTTAGTGATTTAAAGTTAATTAAGTAAAACTCCGTAATTAAATAGAATAACATCAAATATTAATAGATTACGTAGTCGTATTGTCCGGCTTCAATGCTTCTGGCTCCGGTGAGCTGCCGGATGCGTTCAACCAAGCGGAGTGATGGAAAGGAGATCTGGATATGAAGAGATCGCTAACTGCCCTGGCGGCGGTACTACTCGGGGTGTCGATGTTCGGCGCCGGTGCCGCCCAGGCGACCGTCGTGAGTTACGACTTCGTCTTCGAGTTCAGCGGCGGCGACGAACCTGCCGGGCCCGCGCCGTGGCTGAACGCGACCTTCGATGATGGCGGCTCGGCTGGCTCGGTGAACCTGACGCTCTCGACCGCCGGCCTGGTCGACGACGAGTTCGTCAGGCAGTGGTATTTCAACGTCGAGCCGTTCCAGACGATCAACTTCACCCACCAGTCTGGCGAAGTGCCGACCAGCACCCAAAGCAGCTCGAACGCGTTCAAGGCTGACGGCGACGGCTTCTTCGACATCCTGATCGAGTATGCGGCCAATGCGGCCGACCGCTTCGGCGCCGGCCTGCAGTCGGTGTTGCTGCTCGAAGCCGCCGGCCTGACCGCCGACATGTTCCAGGCCCTGAGCCTGGGCGCCGGCAACTCGCCCGACGGCCTGCTCGCTGCGGCCAAGGTCCAGGGCATCGGGCCCAATGCCGACGGAAGCGGCTGGGTCGCCCCGATCCCGATCATGGGCGCGCTGCCGCTGCTGCTTTCCGCCCTCGGCCTGCTGGGCTTCGCCGGCGGCTGGTGGCGGCGGTGGCTGTCGGATTGAGCATCGGATCGCGTAACGGTGCGCAGCCCATGTTCTCTTGCCGGGACCGCGCCATGATCCGACGCGTTCGAGTGTCAACCGCGTAGCGCTTCGGGGAGGGCCCCGTGCCCTCCCCAGCAGTGCCGGGACCAATGGTCCGTCAACCGGCACTGCCGAAGCCAGTGTCGCATGCCCCTTCTAGCCCTGGGGGTTGGCACTGGTCTCCGAGCCGGCACGTACGCCCCCACGGCGCCGGCGATGGGCCACGGTGTCGGTACCGCCCTCCCCCCGCCCGCGGGCCCCGACACCGTGCAAGAGAGGATGCCGGCACTGGTCCTGCGGTGCCGGCATTCCTTTTTTCGGTGCCGCGCCCCGCCGGGGCGGCAAGGGCGCGCCGCAGGGGGGCCGGGTTACATACGCGTTCTTAGGTGCGAGATCGGTCGAAGCCGCCGGTACAAATAGGCGGGAAAGTTGGCGATGCGACCCCGGTTGGCCAGCATCGCCCGGGCGGCGGCGAACGGCAGCGTCATCCAGGCTGCGAGGTAGGGAGCGAGGGGCCTGCGGCCGGCGGTCCGCTCATAGCCCATCTGCGCCAGCAGCGCTCGGCAACGGGATTCGATGATCGCGACTTCGGCCTGATTGAGCCTGCTGCGCCAGGAGTCAACGGCGACCTGGGTTACGCCGCGGCCGGCATCGAAACGGAACACGGAACTGTTGTGCAGCGGCACCTCAAGGAGCTGCGGAGAAAAGCGCAGGCCCAGCCACGCCATCAACCGCTTAACCGATTCCTCGGGCGTCCGCACCAGGTCCTCGTAGCGCTGAATATGGACCCGCGCCTCGCCGAAGCGGCGTTGCGCGTCGAGCGCGGCCGCTACCGTGCTGCACCACAGGAGGCTGGCGATCAGGATGTGATACGAGTGCCGCGCCCGGACTTCTTCCCGACGGAGCTTGTCGGCGTGTTCCGGATCGGCCGCCAGGTCGAAGCCCCCTTGATTCCGCCAGTCCCGATACGAGGCGACCACGGCCCGCGCATCGCGAACCATGCAGATCGCTTGGCCGTTCGGGTAGCGCGTGAGCAGTTCCTCTAGTCGAAAGACGTGACGCGGCGTCTTCTCGCCCCAGCGCCGCTTTCCGGCCCGACGGGCAACTAGCCGACAGTAGGCCTCGAAATACGCATCGCAGTCCGGCCGCAACTCAAGAGCGTAGTCTCGCAACTGTTGGCGATCCATCCACCCCTTTTCGGGATCCCCGCCGTGGCCGTAGGGGCGGTGAGTAAGGGCCAGGAAATAGTCTTCGCAACGCCTTCGATCGGCCCCGCTCAGCACCTTTGAGCTCGACCCGATCGCGACCCGCAGGTCGTCAAAGTAATGCGTTTCCCCGGCCAGGTGGACGTTGGAATTGTTCAGAATTGACTGCACCAGTGCGGTACCGGAGCGGGACGCGCCGACGACGAAGATCGGGCGCTGTTCCTCGTTTAATTCGCCGATGACTTCGTTTTCTACCTTGGTGTTCTGTTGCGGCATTTGTTCTCTCTGAATTTGGGGCGGAGTGTAATTAATATTGACTGTATTTAGCCAGTTCGCATTTTAACTTATGCCGCACATGCACCGAAGACACCGAGCCAGCCCAGGAGAGACGGTCGATGCTAGGGCTCGCCATCTGAACCGTGCTCGGCGGCCAAAGACCGGCGGACGGCCCTGAGCGATGCGCAGACAGCCCCCAAGTTGATTCGAGCGTGCAATGCATGGCGGTGCGGCGGTTCGCGCCGGTTGCCGGTTGCGACAGCCGGGCGCCGCGCAGTGGCCGCCTTGGCGAAGTTACCTCCATCACCTTGTTCCGGCGTGGATTTTCACGCCGCGGCCGGGCGGTGTATTGAAAAATTCGAATCTGGTCGAATTTTTCTATTGCAAATGCCGTCGCGTGCTGTTCCATAGCAATCGCGATCTGGAATGATACGCGAGAATCAAGAACAGTACCGAGAAATTAGCAACTGATAGAACGCAAGGAACAATAGAAAAATCTAATACGTCTTCAGAGATTACGAAGTTTTCGCTAAATTAGAACCAAAGTTACTAATAAAGACGACTTCCTAATACCTTAGCCGCATAAGCTTTGCGAGCCGCGCTTGGAATCCGTTCAGTGGACAGGATTATGTAACAGACATGGGGGCTTGTCGTGGCGACCGAGCAGATCACCGAGGACCTTGAGATCGTGCTAGAATCGGGCCGGCTTCTCGGCCTCGATGATGACGACGACGTGATGTTTTCAGACGCCTTTCTGGCTTTCATGCTGGCTTTTGGCGGCCTGACCGGCGCGAGCAGCGCGAGCGCGGCGCCGGCCGGTACCACGATCACGGTCGCGTCCTCGGCCGAGTTGCTGGCTGCGTTGAAGGAGGCCACCGGCGGCGAGACCATTCTCCTGCAGACCGGTCAGTATGAGCTCTCGTTATCGGGCGTGAGCCCGCTTGAAGCTGTCACCATTCGCTCCGCCGACGGTGCCGGTGGCGCCGTGTTCAGCAGTATCGTTGTGCGGTCGAGTGCCAACCTGATCTTCGACGATATTACCGTGCGTCGGCCGCTGGCCGAAGGAGAGCCGCTCTGGACCAAAGCCGTCGATGTCAGGAACTCGGCCAACATCGCCTTCCGGAATTCTGAGTTCTTCGGCAGCGCCGACGGCAACTACGGCAATGACGGCGACGGCTTCTTCGCCAAGGCGGTGACTGGCCTGTTATTAGAAGGCAACGAGTTCCACGACCTTTTTCGCGGCGCCGTCTTCAATTCCAGCTCCGACATTGTGGTGCGTGACAACGTCGTTCACCACCTCCGCAAGGACGGGATGGATTTCGTGGGCGTCAGCAATGTGGTGATTGAGCAGAACCACTTTTCGTCGTTTTTTCCTATGGGAAACGATCACGGAGACTTTATACAGTTCTGGACCGCGAACATCGGCGGCTCGCAAAACGTCATCATCCGCAACAATGTGATGCTGCAGGGCGAAGGGCTGCCCGAGCAGGGTACATTTGAGGTCCACGGCATTCTGATTGGCAATCATTCACCCGAATACAATCACTATAACTTCACAATAGAGGGAAACGTCTACTACGGACGCTCCCATCACGGCATCACCCTGGAGGACGTGAGCGGCGCCACCGTCTCGCACAACACCGTCGTCAGCTTGCCTGACGCAACAATGGCCTCAGGCATCAACTTGGACGGCACGGATAACGTGCGGGTTGACTCTAACGTCGCCATGCAGTTCCGGCAGAGCGACGATCAGGGCTCGGTGCTCAACAACAATGTCACCGCGCAGTATGGCGATCCATTCCTGGCCACCCATGTGAACCAGTTGTTTCTCGATGCCTTCGCGGGCACCGCTGCCACGGCCGCGGATTTCGGCCCGCGACCTGGGGGCTTGCTGGACGGGAACCCGCCGATCGGCGCCATCGTTGCCCCGGCCCTGGACGACGTGATCCTGCTCGACAGCGATTTCGGGACCGCGCGCTCGCTCTCGGTCAGCATGCAGGCGGCGAATCTGTCGTTGGAAACGCAGGCGAGCGAAAGCTATGCGTGGAACTTCGGCGACGGCCAAACGGCCACGGGCCGGGATGTCGCCCACACCTACGCCAAAGGCGGTACATATACGATCACACTCACGGTTGGCGACGGCGAAACCGCGCGTATGGTCACCAAGACCGTGGTGCTCGAACACCCGTTGCTACTCGACCAGCGCTTTGAAAACACTCTCAGCGATCTGTCCGAGCAGATGATTACCGCGGAGTGGATTGGCACGGCGCGCTACGGCGAGGGCGCCGAAGGGCGCGCCGCCGAGTTCGTTGCCGACGGCTCCTACATCAGCGTCACGCCGCCGCCATCGCTTGGCGGCACGCCAGAGCTCACGCTTCAGTTCGACGTCAAGGCGGACGGAACGACCTCGGGAACAGAGCGCCTTGTATGGTATCAGAATCACTACGGCGTCGACCTGAAGGACTCGATCCTGACCGCCTGGCTTTACAACCAGGACGGCGTGCGGACGCAGCTCGCGGTCGATGCCGGCCGCCTGGCTGACGGCAATTGGCACCAAGTCACCGTCAGCTACAGCGTCGAACTCGGGCAGCTGGTCGTCTATCTGGACGACGACGAAATGGCCCGCAGCAGCGGCCTCACCGGTCGGGTCGCTTCGGTCGAGATGTCCAAGTTCTACGTTGGCGGCACGCCTTGGGGCAATCTCTTCGACGGGCTGATCGACAACCTGACGGTCACCCATGCATATGCTGAGTCGGGCGCTCCGATCGGCTCCGGATCTGGCGGCACCGCCTCCGGCGAAAGCTACCTGCAGGATTTCGACGGCAGCGCCGTGCAGCTCTACGGCAATGCCAGCCTTGCCGACGGACCGTGGGGCCAGGCCGCTCAGTTCGGCGGTGGTACGGCCTATGCCAACCTGGGTCAGCCCGCTGCCTTCTTCGACGCTGTCGAATTGAGCGTTTCAATGGACTTCAAGCTCGATGCGGCGGTCCAGGCGACGCGGGTCCCGCTCTTGTACGCTACCAAACAGCTGGCCATTGAACTGAAGGGCGACGACCTGCTCTTTCGGCTGTGGAAAGAGGACGGCACGCAGCTTCAGGTGTGGGCCGAGGACTTGAGCTTTCAGGACCAGGCTTGGCACAACATCGGCTTCACCTTTGATGCCGGGACCGGCCGGTTTCAGGGCTACTATGACGGCGCGGCCGTCGTCGATATCCAGGTGCAGGCCGTCCTCGGCAGCGCCGCGTCGTGGGACGTCTTTCTCGGCGGTACGCCGTGGGGTCAGGCATTCAACGGCAAGATCGACAACCTGGCGGTCTACAACGACATCATCGCGCCGACAGCTTCCCCCGTTCCTGTCGCCGTGGTCCCGTTGCCCGACTACCTGCAGGACTTCGACGGCGGCCCTGTCGGATTGCAGGGTGCGGCCAGCCTCGTCGACGGGCCCTGGGGTCAGGCCGCCCAGTTCGACGGCGGCAAAGCCTATGCCGACCTCGGCCAGCCTGCTGGCATCCTTGATACCGGCGGGCTGAGCCTGTTCACGAGCTTCAAGCTCGATACCGCGCAACAAGCCGCGTCGGTGCCGCTGCTGTACAACGACCGCCAGTTCGCCATCGAGCTCAGGGACGACGATGTGCTGTTTCGCCTGTGGACCAACAACGGCAAGGGCGGCAAGGAGGTGAAGGTCTGGGCCAGAGACCTGGACTTCCAGGACCAGCAGTGGCACAGCGTCGGCTTTACCTTGGACGAGGGGACGAAGTCCTTCAAAGGCTACTATGACGGCGCCCTGATCGTGGACACGACATTGCGGGCGAACATCACCGGCCCTTCGCAGTGGGACGTCTATTTGGGCGGCACTCCCTGGGGAGAAGCGCTGCAGGGCAAGATCGACAATTTGGCCGTATACGACCAGGTGGTCGACCCGGCCACGGCATCGGATCTCACTCTGGCGCTGTCATCGGATGGCGTGCATTTGGATTGGTCGCAGGCGTGAGCGCGCGCAGGCCGCTCTTGCCTGCGCCGGTCCGCGTCGCCGAGGACTGGTCGGTTTTGTTCGGTGACGTTGCGCAAGCGGGCGGGCAGGGAGCGCGTGCGTTAGATAAGCGAAAACTTCGCCGATCAATAATCGCCCCATGTTTGACACAGCTCGCCGCGAATTGACACGCGCGCGTGCGGCGCGACGCGCGTAAAAGATGGAGAGAATATTAATAACTCGTATCGTTATTAATTATCTTTTCTAACTCTATCGCCCGCTGTTCCAGATCCATCGGGCTGGGCGCGGCCAAAACAGGTTGAGGTGCCGCATGGGGGCTTGTTCTTCGTCATGATTGCCGCGGACCGCTCGCCTACCGCAACGGTCGTGGGACGCCAGGCGAAGTCGATGCTGGGCATCGCCGCTGGGTTCAGCGTGCTGATTAATCTGCTGATGCTGACATCGCCGCTCTACATGATCCAGGTCTTTGATCGTGTGCTGGCGAGTGGTCGCACCGAAACCTTGCTCATGCTGACCCTGATCGCCGGCGTCGCCGTGCTGGTCCTGGGGCTGCTTGAGGCGGTCCGCGGCCGCCTGCTCGCCGGCACTGGAATTTGGATCGAGCAGCAGCTCGCGCCACTTGTCATCGGCGCCGGGCTGGCGCAGGCGCCGCAGGGGCGCGCCACCGCGCCCCAGGCGCTTCGCGATCTGGCGACGCTGCGCGGCTTTCTTTCCGGCGGGGCGATCCTGGGCCTGCTCGATGCCCCCTGGGTCGGATTCTTCATCCTGGTGCTGGCGCTGTTGCACCCCTGGCTCGGCGTGGTGGCGTTGGTGGCCGCGGTCGTACTGTTCGCGGTCGCCCTGCTCAACGAAGTGACCACGCGCACGCCGTTGCGCGAGTCCTCAGCGGCGGCGGCGAATGGAAACCGCGGCGTCGACGTTGCGCTGCGTCACGGCGAGACCGTCGAGGCGATGGGAATGACGAGGCGCCTGCTGCGGGGCTGGTCCGGCTTTGCCGCCACGGCGGCGGCTAGGCAGTTGGTCGCCAGCAACCGTAGCGCCGACCTGCTGAGCGCGGCCAGAGCTTTTCGTCTTTTCGTTCAGATCCTGATCCTGGCGTTGGGCGCGTACCTGGTGCTGCGGCGCCAGTTGACGCCGGGGGGGATGGTGGCAGGCTCGATCATTCTCGGCCGTGCCCTGGCGCCGATCGAGCAAGGCATCGGCGGATGGCGCTCGTTCATCTGGGCCCGCGACGCCTGGCACCGGGTCCGCGTCTCGCTGGAAGGTGGCGCGGGAGAAGTCGAGCCCATGCCGTTGCCCGAGCCTGAAGGTGTGGTTTCCTGCCAGGAGGTGTGGCTGGTACCGCCGGGCGGCGTGGATCCCGTGCTCGGAGCCGTCCAGTTCAGTTTGGCGCCGGGCGAACTCGTTGCCATCATCGGTCCTTCGGGGGCTGGCAAGTCTGCGTTGTGCAACGTGCTGGTCGGTGCTTGGGCGCCGGTGCGTGGCCGCGCCTGTCTTGACGGGGTCGACATCCGCAAGTGGAACCTTGAACAGCGAGCCCGTTTCGTCGGCTATCTGCCACAGGTCGCCGGGCTGTTGGAGGGCACCATCAAAGAGAACATCGCCCGCATGTCCGACGAAGCCGATCCGGCCGCGGTCGTCGAGGCCGCCCGCGCGGCCGGCGCGCACGACTTCATTCTGTCGCTGCCCGACGCCTACGATACCCGGGTCGGCGAGGGCGGAGTGAGCCTCTCCAGCGGCCAGCGGCAGCGCATCGCCCTCGCCCGCGCCGTCTACGGCCGGCCGAAGTTCATCGTTCTCGACGATCCCCATGCCGGCTTGGACGAGGCGGGCGAGGCGCATCTTCGCAACCTGATCGAGGCCGCGCGGCGATGGGGAGCCACGGTCGTCGTGGTCGCCGCCCAGCGACCGACGGTGATGGCCGCGGACAAGCTGATGATTCTGCACAAGGGCAGAATTCAAGCCTTCGGCCCGCGCGATGAGGTGCTGTCCGAAATCCGCTGTATCCAATCACGTTCGGCAGCTGCCCGTGCGCCGGCGGTGCCGGTGCTGCAGGTGGCCCCTCCAAGCTCGGGAACAGAAGATGCCAGGCGCGCGTCTTAAGGCGCTGCCCCCGCCCCAAGGCTGGCTTGCCGAACGCCGGCTGCTGCCGGGCCTGAAGGGCGTCGTCGGATTCGGCATCCTGGTCGCCATCGGCTTTTTCGCCGTCGGCGGTTACTGGGCGGCAACGGCGCCGCTTTCGGGCGCGGTGGTCGCCCCGGGTGTCGTCAGCCCGGAAGGCTCGCGCCGGGTCGTGCAGCACCTGGAAGGCGGCATCATCCACGAAATCAAGGTCCGCAACGGCGATCGCGTCCAACAGGGCGAGGTGCTTGCCATCCTGCGTAGCGTCACCGCGGAGTCCGAGGTCGCCGCCTTGCAGTCACGGTTGCGGTCCCTCGCTGCCGAGGAAGCGCGATTGCATGCCGAGCGCGCCCGGGCCGAGAGCATCGACTTCAGGCACGAAGTTCTGCAAGAGCAAAACGACGTCGAGGTCCGCGGCGTGCTCGATGCGGAACGGCGCCGGTTTCAGGCCCGTCGGCAAGGGCTGACGGAAGAGCGCGGGATTTTCGAACAACAGATCACACAGCTTCAGGAGCAGATCGCCGGCCACCGCGTCGAGCTCGCCAACATCGACAAGCAGCTTGCCTTCGTCACGGAGGAGGTCGGCGCCGTGCAGACGCTGCACGACAAGGGCCTGGAACGGAAGCCGCGGCTGCTGGCCCTGAAGCGCGGCGTTGTCGAGCTGAAGGGCGAAAAGGGCCGATTGGATGCGGAAATCGCCAAGACCGAGGTCCGGATCAGCGAAATCAAGCTCAGGGTCCTCAACATCGAGACACGCTTCGAAGAACAGGTCGAGGATCGGCTGGCCCAAGTGCAGGCGCAACGTTCCGAGGTCGAAGCATCGCTGCGCGACAAGCGCGACCGGCTGACACGGACCACGGTTGTTGCCCCGGCATCGGGTACGGCGATCAACCTGCGCTTCAAGACCACGGGCGCTGTGGCGCGGCCCGGTGAGCCCATTGTCGACATTGTCCCCAGCGAGGACGAGCTTGTCATCGAGGCGCGCGTATCGCCCCGCGATGTCGACCAGGCGATGCCGGGACAGCCGGTCTCCGTGGTTTTCACATCGTTCCCGACACGGCACATGCTGCGCGTGCGCGGCGATCTCGAGTCCGTCTCCGCGGACGTGATCGAGGACGAGCGGACCGGCGAGGGCTACTACGCCGCGCGGATCAAGGTGTACCGCGAGGAGCTGTCGCAGTTCCTGCAGGAGCACGAGCTGATCCCCGGGCTGCCCGTCGAGGTCTACATCGAGACCGGCAAGCAGACCCTGCTCGAGTACTTGGCGAAGCCGCTGATGACGACGCTGATGCGCAGCTTCCGGGAGTTCTGAGTGGCGGCGGCATTGCGATCGCGACTCGTTCATGACTGTGTTCACCGCTTTCAACACATCAAAATTTTGTCGCAGGAAGGAGTGGTCTAACTGTAGAGGCCCGGCCTACGCAGCCCTTGCGTCCGTCATGTGATATCGAAGCTACTGAATGAGCGATCGAGCTGGCGCCGATCAACACCACCGCTTGTAGCTTCCGGGAACAACGCGCAGGCTAGTATGGCGATGCGCACGGATATTAATGTTAGTCCCACGACATCGAGCCGGATTCGAACGGCCTTCGTCGGACTTTTTACCGTAGCCATTCTGTTGCCGCCCGAAGCCGCTGTTTTCCTGGGGTCGCTGCGGCTGTCGGCGTACCGATTTCTGCTGATCCTCATGGTTCTGCCGTGTGTTGTGTACGTGCTGTCTGGGCGTGCCGGGAAATTGCACGTCGTCGACCTATTAATAGTTCTTTACCCATTGTGGGCGGCTGTGGGGGTGCTGACCAATCACGGCGCGATCGCGTGGGAGGCGGCAGGTGTCTTCGCGATTGAAACAATCGTTCCATATATGATTGCCCGCTGCTTTATCCGGACACCGGGCGACTTTGAACGGGTCGTTCGTCTGTTTCTGCTTGCCGTAATTGCACTTATCCCGTTTGCGATGTACGAGTCGTTAACAGGGCATCACGTGTTGCGTGCGATATTCGGCGGCGGCCCGGTGCCGACCGCGCCGCGACTAGGTCTCGAGCGCGCCTTCGGACCATTTCAGCATCCCATCCTCTACGGTGTCTTTTGCGCCAGCGGTGTCGGTCTCGTACTTTACGTGTTGGGCCGGCAAGTATCGCCAGTGTTGTCTGTGATCCGTTTCGGACTGATCACGATTGCGACATTCTTTTCACTGTCGGCCGGTCCCCTGGTCGCGCTGGTGACGCAAACGATCCTGGTCGGCTGGGACCTGATGACCCGCCGTTTGCGCCACAGGTGGTTGTGGCTGTGTGGGCTCTTCGTTTTCGCGTGGGTGGCTATCGACATCTTGTCAAACCGGACGCCGTTCCACGTAGTCGCCACTTATTTTACCTATAACGTCGAAAGCGCCTACATGCGCATTTTAATTTGGCAGCACGCGACCGAGACAGTCGCGAACCATGTCTTTATCGGCATCGGTTTGGCTGAGTGGGAGCGGCCGAACTGGATGACTCCAAGTATTGATAACTTTTGGCTCCTTATCGCCGTGCGCTATGGCGTGCCGGCACTGTCATTGCTCGCTGCCGCTATCATCGTGCTGAGTGTTCGGTTGGGCCGACTGCCTATCAGCGATCCTGACATCAGTCGCTTCCGAACCGGCTGGATGGTGACCATTCTCGGAGTGGCGGTGGCTGGGGCGACGGTCCATTTCTGGAATGCCCTCTACGTCTGGTACATGTTTCTGATTGGCAGCGGGGTCTGGATGCTGGAGAATCGCCGGCAGGCGCTGCCGGTCCAGGCGGAAAGCGCCGCCGCCACCAACTTGACGCGGCTACGTCCCGCCGCAGCACCCGGGGCGCCGTTGGCCCGCAGGCCTCTGACGGCGCAGGGGGTACGCCGGTCCCGCGATGCGTCGGCCTCGGCGCTTAACTGATCTCAAGCCCGTTTTCGTCGAAGCTGTCCCACGCCCGTCTCTCGGTGGTCCGTTCGCCCACCGGAAGGGGGATCGTCTCGTCGGCGTAAATACCGAGGAAAGATGCACCTTTAATCGTGCTAAAATGAAAATGAATTAGTTATATTCGGTGATAAATCGAACTTGGAAAGTGGCGACGTTTTCAATGACAGCCGATTCTCGTGCCTATATGCCTGCGCTAACGGCGAGAAAGCACCTTGGGACGCGGGTTCGCGGCGCGTTGGGCCCGGAAGCCTTTCTGACATTTCTGCGGGCGCTTTACTTCGGCCCTAAACGCTGTCGTGTTTGCGGCTCACGCGTCAGCAGGTTCAAGGATCAGGGTTATCGCGTTGACGTCTTGTTTGCTGACAAGGTAGTCGGCGGAATGCCGCGCCGGGCGGACGAATGTCCTATATGTCGCGCCAACTCCCGCACCCGGCTCGTTTACATGTACCTCACCGAAGTACTTGCCGTTTCCCCGCATGTACGGGTCCTTCATGTCGCCCCCGAGCGGGCGCTGCAATTGTACCTCAGCAGATTATTGGGCGGATCGTATGTCGCTGCTGACATCACGCCGGAACGGTACCTGAGAACAAATCATGTCTGTTGTTTGGATGTGACCAGACTTCCGTTTCGCTCCGAAGCGTTCGATCTGATCCTTTGCAACCACGTGCTCGAGCACGTGCCTCGCGACCTGGCGGCGATGGGCGAAATCCGACGGGTCCTGAAAAAGGACGGGTTGTCGATCTTGCAGGTACCGTTCGCCCTGGAGCGCGAGCGGACGCTGGAAGCCGAGCCTGGCGACACGGCGGCTGATTGCCTGAGAAAATTCGGGCAGGCGGACCATGTGCGGCTGTACGCGAAGCAAGACTACATCCGCCGCTTGGCACGCTGCGGTCTGCGGGTCGAGGAATTTTGGGCCTGGCGTGAGCGGCCTGAGCGCGCCGCCTATTTCGACCTGGATCCGCTCGAGCCGCTGTTCCTCTGCCGGCCCGATGCCTGACCGAAACCCGCCTGAGGTTTCCGTCATCGTACCGCACCGGGACGATTGGGCCGGCCTCGACCGATGCATCGCCAGCCTCGTTGCGCAAAGGAGCCGCGCGCCTGCCAGCGAGATCATCGTCGTCGATAACGGCAGCGCCGATCGCGCGGCTGAAGCGCGCTTCATCGCAAGCTTTGGGAAGGAGATCGTACTTCTTCGCGAACCACGGCCAGGGGCGGCCTGCGCGCGAAATCGAGGAGTCGCAGCGGCGCGAGGCGAAATCCTCCTGTTTATCGACAGCGATTGCCTGGCGCGCGGCGACTGGATCGCCAATCTTGCCGATTGCGTCCGCGAGCGGGGCTGCTGTGGCGGCGACGTCCAGGTAGCGCTGTCCGGCCATCGGCCATCGGCGGCCGAGGCGTTCGAGCGGATATTCGCGTTCAAACAGGAGACGTATATCAAGAAGAAGGGTTTCTCCGTCACCGCCAACCTTGGGGCGCAACGACAAATCTTCGACAACGTCGGTCCCTTTCGAGAGGCCGTCTCAGAGGATCTGGAGTGGTGCCGGCGGGCCCGGGCCAAGGGCTATCGGGTCACCTATTGCGCGCAGGCGCGCGTCTGGCACCCGGCGCGGCCGACGCTTGCCGCGCTGCGGGCGAAGTGGCGCAGGATGTGCCGCGAGGAAGTGGCCCTGGGCCGGCTCAGCGGCCGAGGGCGGCAGTGGCTGTTGCTGCGGGTCGTCGGTGTCGCGCTGTCGCCGCTCATTCACGCCTTCGTCTGCCTCGGCTTCAAGGAGTTTCGACTCGTGGCCCGTCTGAAGGCGACCGCGGCATTGTTCATAATCCGATGGTACCGGGTGTGGCGCTATTTAGCTGAATGGCCCTGGCGGTCGGCTTCGGCGGCCGGCGACGGCTAACCTGGATAGCCGGGCAGCCAGACGTCGCGGCGGTGCCAGACGTCGCGCCAGGCCTGCGCTTTCGGCAGCGCCTTTCGGCCGCCGGGCAGCGAGGCCAGGAGCCGGAACGACAGGTAACGACTGAGGGGTAAACAGAGCAACAGCAACTTGCCGAGCTGGCGCCGCCACGGCGACCAGTGCCGTAGCATGTAGGTAATCTGGCCTTTGAAGCGCAAGACCAGACGGTCGGTCGGCACCGCCTGCGTCCCGCCCACGTAGTGCACCACACCAACGTCGGGCGACACCAGCGGCCGGGCCCCCAGTGCCTGGGCGCGTAGGCACAGGTCAACCTCTTCGCTGTACATGAAGTAGACCGGGTCGAAGCCCTCGAGACGCCCCCACAGCGTCCTGCTGATCAGGAGCAGGCAGCCGCAGATGACATCGACTTGACGGATGCTGTCGTGCTGCCAGCCGCCGTACGACTCGCGATTGAAGAAATCGCTCCGTGGGAACGCCCTGGCTAGGCCAGCGACCGTGCAGAAGGTGCTCCACAAGGACGGGAACCGCCAGCACGAGCCATTGGCGATGCTGCCGTCGGGATTGACGATGTGCCCGCCCCAGATGCCGGCGTCGGGGTGGTCTTGGGCGAAGCGCAGCAGGCGGTCGATGGCGTCGGGGAGGACAATGGCGTCGGGATTTAAGAGCAGAATCCAGTTTCCGGCCGCCTGGGCCGCGCCTGCGTTGCAGCCCCGCCCGAAGCCGACGTTTTCCGGCAGGCGGACCAGGCGGACTTGCGGGAAGACCTGGCTCAGCGCCTCCGGCGTGCCGTCGACGGAGGCGTTGTCGACGACGATGATCTCGAAATCCGTCCGCGTCGTCTCCCGGCATATGGAGTCGATACACTGCAGGATCAGCCGCTTGCAGTTGTAGCTCACGATGATGATCGAAACGGCGGGCATCGGCGGCGCTTTAAATTGACGAACTGCTACATGCGGCCGGCGCTCAGTCCGCCGGGCGCTTCCTGCTGCCCGGCCGGCGCGGTTTGCTGCAGCAGCGAATGATAAGCCTCGATCAGCTTGGTCTTCTCCTTCTGCCACTGGAATTCACGCTCTGCCCGCTCGCGGGCACAAGCACTCATCGACCGCCGCTTCTCAGGATCCTCCAGGAGTTCGACGATGGCATCACCCAAGCCGGCGGAGCTGGCCTCTGCCACGGTGACGGCGGCATTACCCGCAGTGTTGACGCTCTCAGCGAGGTCGAACTGGACGAACGGAATGCCTAGCGACATGTACTCGAAGACCTTGTTCATCGAAATCTTGTCGTTGTAGACGTTCGGCGGATCCGGAATGACGCCGAGGTCGATCGAGGACAGCGCCTCGAGCAACCGATCCCCCGTCAGATAGCCGCTGAACGTGACGTACGGCTCGATCTGCAACGCCTTCGCGAGCGCCTTCAGGTTGGCAAGCTCGGGTCCGTCGCCGATGACGATGCAGCCGATTTCGGTGCGGCCGCGGGCATGGGCGATATGGGCTATGGCGCCAAGAAGGCCGTCGACGCCGTCCTGCGTGCCCATGATGCCGATGTATCCGATGAGGTATTTGTGGCCGGCGCGCAGCTCCGTGCTGGTGGGCACCCGGTAGAGCCGGCTGACATCCGGATAGCTCTTCACCACCCAGATCCGTTCAGGCGAAACCTTGCCGCGTTGCACCGCGATGTGCTTGAAGGTGCCGTTCGTCGCGATCACCGCGTCGGCGCAACGGAAGGTGCAGCGTTCCAGCCAGCCGAGTAGGCGGTGCAGCGGACCGCGCCGGCCGAACTTGGCCTCATAGAGCTCCGGACAGATATCGTGGTGGTCGAAGACGAAGCGCTTGCGCAGCGCGAGCTTGTAGAACAGGCCGATGAGAAAGATCAGGTCCGGCGGATTGCAGGCGTGGATGGCGAAGAAGCCGTGACGTCGCCAGACCCGAACGGACAGCAGGAACTCCCAGAACAGCGCCGACGCGTACTCGTTGAGAAAGCCCAGCGGACCCGAGGCCTCGACGGGCAGGGGGTGACGATAGATATGGATGTCCCGGATGCGTTCGTACGCAGCGGTGTGACCTTTGCCTTTCGGGCAGATGACGGCAACGCCGAAGCCGGCGTCCCTCAAGGCGTTGGCCTCCTGCCACACGCGGGCATCAAATGGCACAGGTAGGTTCTCGACGATGATGAGGATCGCGCGCTCGCGCCTCTGGCGGCGGCGTTTCCTGGCGCTGACCGAGTCGGCCGGGTGCCAGCCTAGGCCGAGCTTATAAATAATCTCCCGCAGCATATACTAATATCTCCTTAATCGTGTCCTCTTTCTTGGTGGTAGACTACATCATTCAAGCTATTATTCCCGAACGATTTTAACAAATTCGGCCATCAATTTGTCAGGTGAAGAAAAATATAGCAGAATAATTTTCCCACCTGTTACTTGACTTGTCTGAACGGAGCCTTGGACATGATCCGGGTCGGAGCGGCGTGATGATCGGGGCGATGCGCTCGAGCACGGGGCGTGCGGAATCGCGCCCGCTGGCACGGCGGGTCGGCCCGCGCGAAGAGGCCCTGCTGACGGTCGCGCTCCTGGGATTGAGCCTCGTCGGCGCCGCCGTCGTGTTCTGGCCGGGCCTGGACGACATGATCGCGGCTTGGTCGCGCGATGAGTACAGCCACGGCTATGTCGTGCCCCTGATCGGCGCCTTTCTGCTGGCGCAACGCTTGCCGCGCGCGGCGCAGGCGGGTGGCGGCGGCCGCGTCTTCGGTGTCGCTATGGTCTTGTTCGGGGTCCTGACGGGACTGGTCGGACAGTTGAGCCAGATCAACGACCTGACGCAGTACGGTTTTCTGTCGACGCTGACGGGCCTGGTGGTCGCCAGCTTCGGAGTGCGGATGGCGCTGATGCTCTGGGCGCCGTTGCTCTACCTCGCTTTCATGGTGCCGCTGCCGCAGGTCGTGTATCTCAAGCTTTCGGCCGGAATGCAGCTGCTTTCCTCCGAGCTCGGAGTGCAGCTGATCCGTGCGCTCCGGATCCCGGTCTACCTTGAAGGCAACGTGATCGACCTCGGGGCCTATAAGCTGCAGATCGCCGAAGCCTGCAGCGGCTTGCGCTATCTGTTTCCCTTGCTCAGCTTCGGCTTCCTGTTCGCGATGATCTATCGCGGGCCGTCCTGGCATAAATCGATCCTGTTCCTGTCGACAACCCCGATCACGATTCTGATGAACAGCCTTCGCATCGGCATCATCGGGGTGCTGGTCAACCGCTACGGCATCGAACAGGCCGAGGGCTTTCTGCATTTCTTTGAAGGCTGGGTCATCTTCGTTGTCTGCGTGCTGCTGCTATTCGGCGAGGCGCTGGTGCTGATGCAGCTGACCGGGCTACGGCGCCCCCTTGGCGAAGTGCTCGATCTTCGTCTGCCGCAGATCCGCGACCTGCGCCGGGCGTTTCGGGCCCGCGCGCGCGCGGGCCCGGTGTTGGCGACGACGATTATCCTGCTGGCAGCGTTCGCCGTCGTGCAGACAGTCGGGGTGCGTAGTTCGGCTCCCGCCGGGCGGCAGGAATTCGCCGTGTTTCCGGCGCAACTCGGCGCATGGCGCGGCAGGACCATCGCGCTTGATCCCGTGACCCTGCAGGTACTCGCCGCTGACGATACCCTGCTGTCAAATTACAGGGAGGCGGAACAGGCCAGCCACGTGAACCTGTTCATGGCCTACTACGACGCGCAGACGGACGGGCGCGCCATCCATTCGCCCGAGGTCTGCATTCCGGGCGACGGCTGGGAGATCGCCAAGTTCCAGCGCATCGAGATGAACCCCGAAAACGCTGCGAGCCAGGGCCTGCAGGTCAATCGGGCGGTCATTCAGAAGGGTCTGGAGCGGCAGCTCGTTTACTACTGGTTCGCCGGGCGTGGCCGGCAGCTCGCCAACGAGTATTTCGTCAAGTGGTACATCTTATGGGATGGGTTAACCCGCGGGCGAACGGATGGCGCCCTGGTGCGTCTCGTTACGCCCATTCGCGGCGCCGACGGCGAGGCGCTGGCGGAAGAACGGCTCAGGGCCTTCATCGAGGCGATGGCGAAACAGTTGCCGCGCTTCATACCATCCTGAGCCGACAATTCGAGGGCATGATCCGGCCCGTCTGAGGAGTCAAGCCATCCGTCGCCGCGGCGCTGTCTTGTCTCCCGCCGCCGACTCGAAATGCACATTGAACGCGTCTTAGGTGTGGCGTTATCATCAAGGTATATCATAGTAGAATTTCAATTTTTTACGAGTATAACCTGTTGACTAATTAAATTATGCCTCCAGGGAGGAGTAGTATTAGGAATTATCACACGGTGTTTGAGTGGAACGGACGGCACAAATGACAACGTCCGATACCGTGTTGTCAGCACGTGAGGCGGCGCGCCCGCGTGCCGTCGACGCCACCCTGATCATCGGCTCGCTGAGGGCCTTCGACCTGCTGCTTCTCATCGTTAACGGTATGATCGCCAGCTACGCCCGGTTCGGCTATGTGGATTTGACGGGCCTGCCGGGGGTTGTCCTGTGTCTGGTCGTGGCGATTGCGTTCGTCACCTTTCAGCAGATCGGCGTCTACGAGAAGACCATTCTTCGCCGACCGTTCATACAGGTGCGGCGCCTCGTCATCGGCCTGCTTATCGTCGCCGCCATTGCCATGGCCATAGGTTACGCGACCAAGACCGCCGGCAGCGTTTCCCGGTTGTGGATCGGGCTTTGGCTCGCCGGCGCTCTCAGCTCGCTGCTCGCCGCCCGGATTCCCATCGCCAGCATTGTCAGCGGACTGGATGCTTCGGGAGCGCTGCGCCGGCGCCTGGTGATCGCCGGGACGGTGCGCGAGCTAACCAGGATCGAGCGTCTGCTCGAGCGCTGGCAGTCCGCCAGCTCCGACGATGAGGTGATCGAAGCGGTCTTTCTCGATGATCCCGGGCTGGCCCAGGCACGTAATTTCCGCTCGCCCTATCGGCTGGGCGGCAGCTTCGATGATCTCGTTGCCTATGCGCAGCGTCGCCGCCTGGATGGCGTCCTGGCAGTCCTGCCGGCGCACGACCGCAGCCTCTCGGCGGAGGCGATCGAGAAGCTCGGCCTGGTTCCGCTCGACGTCGACTTGATCGCGGCTGAACTGGACGAGGATTGGCTGGACCGGCCGGTCAGCACCCAGGGGGGCCAACCGGCGGTGCGGATCATTTCCAAGCCGCTCACCGCCACGGAGGTTCTGATTAAGCGCGTCGAAGACCTCTGCGTCGCCTTGCTTGCCCTCATTGTCCTGGCGCCGGCGATGCTGCTGATTGCTCTTGCCATCAAGGTCGACAGTCCCGGGCCGGTCCTGTTCCGGCAGCTGCGCCACGGTTTCAACAATAGGCCGTTCCTGGTTTTCAAGTTTCGCAGCATGCATCACAGACCGGACGTGCTCGCCACCGTGGCGCAGGCTACCCGCCAGGATGCGCGCGTTACCCGGGTCGGACGGGTGTTGCGCAGCACCAGCCTCGACGAACTGCCGCAACTGTTCAACGTGCTGCAAGGCGATATGTCCATCGTCGGCCCCCGGCCGCACGCCGTGGAGCACAACGATCACTTCTCGAAGGTGATCGCCAGGTATCTGGCGCGGCACAGAATCAAACCTGGCATCACGGGTTGGGCACAGGTCAACGGGCTGCGCGGCGAGACGGAAACGATCGATAAAATGCGCGAACGGATTCGATACGATTTGTACTACGCGGACCACTGGATGCTCCGTTTTGACCTCAAGATCATGATTTTGACGCTGCCCATGTTGATCCATCGGAATGCCTATTAACCCGGCGCAAGCCATAAATGACTCCAGGTGCGAGTGGCATGTTTGACAGTTTTATCGATCGACTCGCCAGTCTGACCGCCCTGTTTGAAGAGTTCGCCCGCCAGCCCGGTTTGGTCATTCTCGCCGCGTTCGCTTGCTTTGCCTGCGCCCTCGTTCTGCTGTTTTGCGACGGCCTTTACACGCGGCGCCGACGGCAACGACGGCCGGCAGCGCCGCGGCCCGAGCCGCCGATCGCGCATGGCCTTGAGGCCACTTCGCCGAAGAACGAGGAACCGAGGCGGGGCCAGAGCGTTCCAGACGCGACCGCCATCGCGCCGGCGCCGCCGGCAGCCGGCACCGCTTCGTCTGCCAAGGCGGTAGCGGCGGCCGGACCCGCCAAAGCGGCTCGGGCGCGGCCGAAACCGGCCCGCGCCAGGACGAAAGTGTCAGCGGCTTTGGTGGCGAAACCGGACGTCGCCTGGACCCTCGTGCGCGAGCTGTTGCCACAACTTGGGTGCTATTCCGACGTGTTGCGCCCGCAGCGGACACGGCTGACGGCGTTGGCGCATGACGGCGTCCACTTGACCGGCGAGAAGCTGCAAGCCATGGCCTTGCCGGAGATCCGCCTGGATCCGAATCAGGCGGCCCGTCTCCGCGATCTGGACGGGCGGCTCGCGCGCCGTTTCCTCCGCATCGCCCGCGCCTATGAAGATCTCCGCTTCGCCTTGGCCCAAGTGCCATCCCTGGCCGAGGCCCGGCCGCTGGAGCCGGAATGGAGCACCTTCTTCCTAAACAAGGTCTCGACGCTGCTCGAAGAGGTCGTCGGCCTGGTCAGCGAACTGCAGAAGAAGGTATCTGTCGTCAGCGGCGAGGCCGTGTCGGCGGCTCTGGCGGCCGAGCGATAAAGACTGACATCTTTTCCGTGAATCGGATGGCGGCGGCTGGCCGCTCAGCTTTTGCCCCAGCGCCGCCGCTTGGGCAGCTTGAGGAGCTGAACCCTGGCATTGATGCTGGCCGGCGTGCGGCCAAGGTGCCAGGCGATCTCGATGACGCGGCGACCGTCTTCCCACATCCGGCGCACCTCGTCGTCGAGCTTCGGCGTCCAGGGGGCATGCGAACATGCGGCATGACCGGGGCCCCAAGTCTGCCACTGGCCACCGGCACGACGTTTGGCTTGCGCGATCCGCTCGCCGCCCGCAATGATGAACTCGGCCATCTGCGAGGCCGCCGCCAGGGCCTTGTCCGGATCGTCATACGCCTTCAAGGCTCGTTCCAAGAGCAGGCGCCTCAGCTCTTGCATTAAGTCGAGAGCCATATCTGCGGCTGTCTCTCAGTTTCGCCGTCCGGCTGTGGTTAAGGTTTCTCCCCCATTAACCTATTAATTCTTACTAAGTTCCCAACCAACTCGCTGAGACTGTCGAATTTCTGTTATGTTATCATGTCTTGGTGCCGATGGTCGCGGCCTTTCGCGTGTGCGGCCCCGCCGATAGCTCAACAGGGCAGATTACTTCGCAGCGATAATCAACTGACCGTCACTAGTGGCGGCGGCGCGGGACGTTGATAATCGGATCAGTTTTTCAGGTAATCTGCGGGACCGGCGGCGCTGGTCTCTCGGATCCGAGGCACCGGCAGCGGCTCCGTCATTTCCTGGCGCTCGATGACGCGGGCAATCGCGTCGCGGTTGAGGATATGGATGGCGCCGCCCAGGGTCTCGAATGGCACGAATTGACTATCGCCGTTCAAAAGATCCTTGATCCGTTGGTCACCACTGATGAAGAAGTGGCCATCAAAGATTTCGCCGTCACATGCAACGACTGTGACCGCGATCTTGCGCTTTGGCCGTTTCACAAAGCTGGTGACATGGTACATGAAATTCCCTCCTTAGCGTATATTAATTGTTTGTTTATTATTATTGCATATTATAGCATTGTTTATGGTGAATAATTTAAATATTCCCGCGACGTATCTTCTAGAACGTATTTTTGGAGTTAGCTAACATGGCCTGAAATGGTGCAGATTTGAGGGCGCAGGTATTTCAGGTCTTCCCAGTTTTTACCGACCGCGTGCCGAAGAAGCCAGCGGCGGCACCCTCACACCGGGCATCGGTGGCAGCACGCGGGGCAGCGTCAGTTCAGCAGGCAATCGGGCGAGAGTTCGAAGCGGCACTGGACGCCGCAGGCTTTGAAGCGATAGTCGACGCGGCCATAGGCGCCGGCAATGTTTTGGATCACGTGCCAGCCGAGCCCCTGGCGCGCCGGCGGCGACACCGGCGGGCCGTCCACTTCGCGCCAGTCGATGACCAGGGGGCCGTCCTTGCGCCACCAGCCGAGCTCGATGCTGCCATGCGGCACCGACAAGGCACCGTATTTGGCGGCGTTGGTGGTCAGCTCGTGCAGCGACAGCGCTAGGTCATGGGCGGCGTACGGCTTGAGATCCGCGGCGCAACCGGTGATCTGGATTCGACGGTCGCCGTCAAAGCCGGCAAGCGCTGCGCCGACGATGTCGCGTATCGCGGCACCGCGCCAGCCCTGTCGGCTCAGCAGGCGGTGCGCGTTAGCCAAGGCCATGATCCGGGCTTTGAACGCGTTCAAGAAGATGTCCAGGCTCGAAGTGCTCTCTGCCGACAGGCTGGCGATCGCCTGTACGGTGGCAAGCAGGTTCTTCGAACGATGGTCAAGCTCGGCGGTCAGGAACCGCAGGCGTTGCTCCGCCTCCTTCCGCTCCGTGATATCGTGGGCGACGATCGAGTAGCCGGTCACCCGTCCGCAGCGGTCCTTGAGCGGAGTCAGGCTGTAGATCAGGTCGACGCGTGATCCATCCGGCCGCCGGCGCACGGTATCGATCGAGCCGGCGGCCACCTCCTGTTTGACCTGGTGCATGAGCTGTTCAAGTTCGGCACGGTGCTCCGGCGGGCACAGATCCCATTCGCTACGGCCGATCGCTTCCTTCGCCGCCAGGCCCGTCAACGCTTCCGCGCCCGCGTTCCACGTCTGGATGACCAGCTGCGGGTCGACCGTGTAGATGGCGTCCTGCGACGCCCGCACCACGGCATCATGGCGCAGACGAAGCTCCTGCTGTGACAGGTCGGTCAGCACCAGGCAGCGCACGTCCTCGCCTTCGATCGACAGCGGGGTCGAAGTCACATAAACCTCGACGTTCTCACCGTCGCGGGCGCGGAAAGTGATCTCCCGGCCCGGGTAGTGGCCGCGTCGCAGCAGTTCGGCCAGTCGCTCTTGTGTGCCCGGGGCTGCGTGGTCCTGCAGCCTGGTGGCGACCAGACGTTCGCGCGGCCGCCCGAGCAGCTGTGCGAACGTATCGTTGCAGAACAGGATCAGGCCGTCGCGGGATGCCGTCAGCGCGCTCTGGCCCATCTGTTCCACCAATAGGCGATAGGGCTCGGCCGCATCCTTCAGGGTATAGACCCGCGTGCCCTCCGGGTCGTCGACGACCACGGCATCGGCCTCGCCCATGCGCAAGGCGCGCAGCGTCTGCTCCGCCTCGTTCAGGCGGGCGCGCAGCTCTTCGAGTTCAGCGCCGCGAACTGGCGTGTCGGATGACATTCTCGTCCACCCTCGGGAAATCACGCCACCTTGATCACATCCTGCAGGCGGTGACGATCGGACATGTCGCCGATCACCCGCCGCGCCGGCTTTGGCTCATGCCGGATCAGCGTGGGCGCGGCGACAATCTGGTCGGAACGGGCCCGTTCGGGCGATCGATAGAGGTCCACGACCTCAAGCTCGTAATCGCCGTGAAGATCCTGCTCGCAGAAGTCACGGATATTTACGACTGCCCGGCCGGAGCGTACGGTCACTCCCGTAACGAACAGCGTCATGACGTAATGTATCTGCGTGCGTTGCACTATGGTTGCCTTTCCGCTATCCGGCCGGCCGCGAATGGAGGTCGAGGCCGATCAGAACCCGTTCCTCATTCGATAGGTCGCCGATGATCTTCCGCAATGGCGGCGGCAGCCGGCGCACCAGGGTCGGCAGGGCGAGGATCTGATCCGCTGCGGCCAGTTGCGGCTGCACAATAAGGTCAATCACCTCGATCGAATATCGATCCGCCAGATGCTCTTCGCATATCCGCTTCAGGTTGCCGATCGCACGCGTCGAGCGATCGCTTTGTCCGGCCACGTAGAGGCGCAGCTCCCAGTGTTCGCAGGCGGCTGCGAGACCGTCCAGGTAATCCGTCATGCCTGGGCCCTCACCGGCCTTGCCGAGGTTCGGTGGCCAGGCCGCCCGGGCCGAGGTCGACCCGCACTCCCCGCGCCGTGATCTCCATCGCGTGCGGCTGCATCGGGTGCGCCATGCCGCGCGACTTGATGATCTGCAGGGCGCGCAGGGCGGCGCCGTCGCGAGACGGGATCGTCAGCGTCAGCCAGCTGTCCATGAGCGAGGAGACGTTGAGCTCGGTCTGCGCGAGCGTCGGCTCGGTCTGCAGGCTCAGAAACATGGCGGTGGTACCCTTGGACTTCAGGAAATCGACCAGGCGCAGCACCATGACCTGGACCTGGCCCCGCTCGCCGCCGCCGACCAGCGCGGAGACCGGATCGACCACGACGATACCCGGCGCGCTCTCCCGAATGACCTTGTGCATGAGCGCCAGGTGCGTTTCGAGGCCGTACTCGGTCGGGCGCGCGGCGTGACAATTCAGCAAGCCCTGATCGATCCACTTCTGCAACTCGACGCCGATTGAACGCATGTTGCGAACCAGCTGACGCGGCGACTCCTCTAAGCTGAAGTAGAGACACCTTTGTCCGCGCGCGCAGGCGGCACCAACGAAGTGAGCGGCCAGGCTGGTCTTGCCGGTACCTGGACCGCCGCTGATCAGCACGCTGCTGCCCTTGTAATAGCCCCGGCCCTCCAGCATCTCGTCCAGCCCGGCGATGCCGGTGAGGATGCGCTCCTCCGATACCGTATGTTCGAGTCCCAGCGTGGTCACCGGCAACACGGTGAGGCCGTCGGTCCCGATCAGGAACGGATACTCGTTGGTGCCGTGGACAGAGCCCCGGTACTTGACAACGCGCAGCCGGCGGGTGGCGATCTCGTCGATCACCCGGTGATCGAGCACAATGACGCAATCGGAGACATATTCCTCGACGCCATGCCGGGTCAGGCCGGTCTGGCCGCGCTCGGCGGTGATGATCGTGGTAAGACCCCGTTCCTTGAGCCAGCCCAAGAGGCGCCGCAGTTCCGAGCGCACGATCGCCTCGTTGGGCAGGCTGGCGAACAGCGAGTCGATCGAGTCGAGAACGACCCGCTTTGCGCCGACCGCCTGCACGGCGAGGTTAAGCCGGACGAACAGACCTTCCAGATCGAAGGCGCCGCTCTCTTCAATCTCGTTGCGGTCGAGATGCACGAAGTCGGCGGCCAACAGGCCCTGTTCGCGCAAACGGCCGAGGTCGTAGCCGAGGGAATAGCTGTTGATCTCAACGTCCTCGATGCGCTCATCGAAGGACATGAAGACGCCGGCCTCGCCCTGATCCAGCGCCCCGTGCACCAGGAAGCCCGTCGCCAGCAAGGTTTTGCCGCAGCCCGGCCCGCCGCAAAGCAACGTCGGCCGCCCACGCGGCATGCCACCGCGTGTCAACTCATCCAGACCGGTAATTCCGGTTCGCGCTTTCTGCAGTGCCTGGCCCACGGGGCGTCTCCTTGCGTTGGACTTCCCCGGCGCGAACGAAAGCTAATATTTGCGAGAGGAAATACATCTAGTGGTCAATCTATTAGCTATGGCGGTGACAAGCAATCTCTGGAGCTGGTAATGTAAGTTGACTGACCTTATTGGATACAGTTTATCTTTTGCGATGATTTGTCCGGATCAGGTTTATTAATATCCGGTAGCGAACGGCGACTGATATTTTCTATCCGATAAGTCCTGCTGGTCACAGAGATCAGGACAGCCGGTTCCGAAGTTTATTCGGCGATCCGTTCCGGGCGAGAAGGTAAAGCGGACAGGGGATTGATGCGCTTCGCCGGTGCGGAGTGGCCCCAGCGCAACGTCGCATCTCGTGGGAACTCAGTTGTTCCCGACGTGCGGGCGGATGAAATCAGCCATACTTGTACCGGCGATCCAACTCGTCGAATTCCGCCTCGAACGTGGCCAAACTCGTCACCGCAGCCGATTTTCGTTCCGGGCTGACGATATGAAACAAGGCATCGCCTTCCTGGACCAGGGGCAGGGTCGTGCGGCCCAAAATAATTCCCGCCTCATGTGCCACGATCTCGAGCTCGTTTTCGCCGAACGGGTCCGCCACCACACCCAGCGTCTGTCCCTTGGCGACGTGGGCGCCGAGACGCATGGGAGCTCGTAGAATGCCGCTCTGTGGCGCCCGCACCCAGCCGGCGGACTGGGCCAGGGCCGGCACCAGTTTTGTCCGCTGGCTTCGCGACGCCGCCAGCATACCCAGCGCGCGCATGACGTTGACGACGCCGTGCACGCCGGCGCCGATGGCGATCTCGTCGAATCTCAGGGCCTCGCCCGCTTCATAGACCAGCAGAGGTATGCCGGCCGCCTCCGCGGCATGGCGCAGCGAGCGCTCGCGATTGGTCGCGTTCAACATCACTGGGGCACCGAAGGCCCGCGCCAACCGCAGGTTCTCCTCGTCGTTCAAGTTGGCCCGGACATGCGGCAGGTTGGTCCGCGTCGCCGCGCCGGTATGCAGGTCGATGCCGTGCGTGCTGCGGCCGACGATCTCGGACATGAAAAGATGCGCAATTCGCGCCGCCAGCGAGCCGTGCGGCGATCCGGGAAAGGATCTATTCAGATCTCGGCGGTCGGGGAGGTAACGCGACAGCGAAATGAAACCGAAGACGTTCACCACCGGGACGGCGAGCAGGGTGCCCCGCAGGCGCCGCAGGCCACGTTGGCGGAGCAGGCGACGGATGATCTCGGTTCCGTTGATCTCGTCACCATGAATCGCGGCACAAACGAACAATGTGGGACCGGGCCTGCGGCCATGCAGCACCTGCAGCGGCATCGTCATCGGCGCGTGCGTCGACAGGCTGGGAACCGGCAGGTCGATACTCGCGCGCTCGCCGGGCCTGATTGAGACACCGCCGATGGTGATCGTCCCCGTGACTGAAGCCATCAGCCCTTGCCCCGCGTCCGCGTCCGGTTGCGGACCGCATTCTTTTCGATGAACTTGATAATATCCCCCGCCACATCCTTGCCGGTCGCTTTTTCGATTCCCTCCAGGCCGGGCGACGAGTTCACCTCCATGACCACTGGCCCGTGATTGGCCCGCAGCAGGTCGACGCCGGCAACGTTCAGGCCAAGCGTGCACGCGGCGCGGACCGCGGTCGAGCGCTCCTCCGGGGTGATGCGGGTCACCGTGGCCGAGCCGCCGCGGTGCAGGTTGGAGCGGAACTCGCCTTTCTTGCCCTGGCGCATCATCGCCGCGACCACCCGTTCGCCGATGACCAGGCAACGAATGTCGGCACCGCCGGCTTCCTTGATGAATTCCTGTACCATGAAGTGCGCGTCGAGGCCGCGGAACGCCTGGATGATGCTGGTCGCCGAATTGTGCGTCTCGGCCAGTACGACGCCGCGGCCTTGGGTCCCCTCCAACAGCTTGATGACGACGGGAGCGCCGCCGGCGATCTGGATCACGTGCTCGGTATCGCCCGGCGAGTGGGCATATCCGGTCACCGGCAGGCCGATGCCGGCGCGCGCCAGCAGCTGCAAGGAGCGCAGCTTGTCGCGTGAGCGCCCGATGGCCACGGATTCGTTCAACGGGTAGGTGCCCATGACTTCGAACTGACGCAGCACGGCGAGGCCGTAGAAGGTGACCGAGGCGCCGATACGGGGAATGATGGCGTCGAAATCCTCGAGGGTCTGGCCGTTGTACTGGATCGAAGGCCGATGCGAGGTGATCTCCATGTAGCAGCGCAGGGTATTGATAATGCGCATCTCGTGACCGCGGTCCTGACCGGCCTCGACCAGCCTGCGGTGCGAATAGAGCTTCGAATTCCTGGCCAATATTGCAATTCTCATAAGTTATTCCTCCTCGTCTCTGATTCGTCGCGCTTTACTTTTCTCTTTGAAAAGCCTGCGTCCGGTTCTTTCGGGCCGTCGCATGCAATAAGAGCGCGCCGGATCGATGACGAAGCGGCCGTTCAGCGCCGTGCGCCCGAGCAGCATGCGAAAGCCCATTTGGTCCCGGCCGGCCAGGGTCAATTCGATCGGCCACTCCAGGCCGTCCATGCTGATCGGGGTTTCGATGACGAAGCGCTTTTCCCTTTTGCCGCCGGAATTCGTGACCCAGCGATAGTCCAAGGTCGGCGCAGAACAGGTGCGGATGTGGACATCATCGCGCTGGTAGGGGTGCACGTCGAAACGGACCCAAGTGCGGCAGTCTTGATCGAACGGCTTGATGTTGAAGGCGTGCAAGGCGGAAGTTCGCGCCCCGGTATCGATCTTGACCTTCAGCAAGCGAATGCCGAGCAGGGGCAGGCTCGCCCATTCCCGCCAGCCGATGACCCCTTTGTCGCGAGCGCTCATCCGCAACGGCTCGATCGTGCGATCACGTTTCCGCCTCGCCCGTATCGTCAGCAGGCGTGCCGGCCTCGCGAGCGGTAGCGGCCTGGGCCATGGATTCGCCCAACACGGTGGCGATTGCGGCCGCGGTGACCCGCCGGTAGCTGTCAAAAATCTTCTGCTCGATGACGACAAAGTAGCTTTCGGCCGGGACGAAAACGTAACCGCGCTCGAACAGGCTTTCGACCAGTCCGTCGATCAGCCAAGGCGTCAAGCCGCGCCGTCCGGTCAGCATGCGCAGGGATTTTCGCGATATCCGGTAGCGACCCGTCTGTTTGCCGCCGAACGTCGTGCCGTACAGGGCGACCAAGGCCTCGGCGACGCTCTCGACGGCTGAATGACGGGCGTTGGCCGACATGTAGCTTCCCCTTGCTCCGAGACGATGGCGCGCCGCGGCGCAAATTGCAGAAAACGCTGTTATAGAGCAATAACTGATTTTATCAACATATTAAGTACTTCCATGTCTGCTAAAATTCTGCTAGTGGGTCTAACTTTGTTGCAAATCGCCGGACTTGTTCCGGCATTCCAACGCGGGGATTCGGCGCCCTCTAAGGGCGCGGGAGGGGGTAATGACCGATCAGATTTCGACACTCATGGAGACCTACGTCCTGAGGTTCGTCGTCGCCTTGGCGGTGCTCGTCGTCGGTTGCGTTCTGGCCTGGCTGGCGGCGCGCGGCGTGCACATGGGGCTGAAACGCACGGGCGTGGCGGCGGGGATCGCCGCCTGGTTCCAGCCCTCGACCAAGGACGAGGAGCCGGGCCTGGCGCCCGCGCTCGACTACTGGGTGTCGCGCGGCGTCTTCTACCTGATCGTCATTGTCGCCGTCGGCGCCTTTTTCCAGATCATCGGCCTGACCGTGATCACGGACCCGATCCAAACGTTTCTGCGCGAGATTTTCGAGTACGCGCCGAAACTTATCGGCCCCGCCATACTTATCGTCGTCGCCTGGCTGGTGGCGACGGCATTGCGCTTTCTGGTGCGGCGCCTGGCTGGCCGCTTGAAACTGGAACTGATCGGCGAGCAGGCGGGATTTACGACCACCCCGACGCTGTCGCAGACGCTGGGCGACACGGTGTACTGGCTGACCTTCCTACTGTTCCTGCCGGCGATACTCGACGGCCTCGATCTCGGCGGCCTACTTGCCCCTGTGCAGACAATGATCGACAAGGTGCTCGGCTTCCTGCCGAATGTCCTCGCCGCGGCGATCATTCTGTTCATCGGCTGGCTGGTCGCGCGCATCATTCAGCGACTGGTGACCAACCTGCTTGCTGCGGTCGGCGCCGACAGCCTTGCTGACCGGGTCGGTGTCATGAAGGCGCTGGGCCAGACCAAGCTCTCGGCGCTGATCGGCCTGGTCGCCTACATCCTGATCCTGGTGCCGGTGCTGATCGCGGGTCTTAGTGTCTGACTCGGAATGATGTGAGATTTTTCAAGCTCTTGCCAGTCTGCGCGCGAGGAGTTGCACGCTGGCG